>FTKD01000219.1_pt1 | contig 64748 bp, 51 predicted proteins | sample 1658191 | NCBI WGS metagenome assembly FTKD01 (sample SAMEA3914808, study PRJEB12502) | metagenome | biome: forest; material: soil | place: Canada | collected 2011-08-03 | depth 0.3 m
GCGTAGTGGCGGTTGGCCGTCTCGTACTCGACGTGCGCGGTGTTGATCGTGATGCCGCGCGCCTTTTCTTCCGGCGCCGCGTCGATCTGGTCGTACGCCTTGGCTTCGCCGCCGAACTTCTTCGACAGGACCGTGGTGATCGCTGCCGTCAGCGTGGTCTTGCCGTGGTCGACGTGGCCGATCGTGCCCACGTTGACGTGCGGCTTGGTCCGTTCGAATTTGCCTTTTGCCATCTTGCGCTCCTAGTCAAGCGTTCGAAAAATCAAAGAAGAGAAGTGGTGCCCATGGCGCGGATCGAACGCGCGACCTCTCCCTTACCAAGGGAGTGCTCTACCACTGAGCCACATGGGCATCGACACGGGTCTGAACACGGGCACATCGCCTTTGTTCAAACCGCTGCCGACATCAAACATCTTGTCGGTACTACTGCAACTGTCCGGCTGGCTTCCCAGCGTTGGAGCGGGAGACGGGAATCGAACCCGCGTCATTAGCTTGGAAGGCTAGGGTTCTACCATTGAACTACTCCCGCCTGGAGCCAGGGACAGCGCATCTGAAACTACATCGCACACTTGGTGGAGGAGGCTGGATTCGAACCAGCGTACGCGTTAGCGGGCAGATTTACAGTCTGCTGCCTTTAACCACTCGGCCACCCCTCCAGGAGCGAAGCCCGCAACTATACCACATTGGAAACGGGATTGGATAGACCCCCGGGGTTCGTCGCCTCTGGCCGCCGTGTCACTCGCCTGTCGTCGCTCGTCAGTTAGGCGACCACCAGTCGACCTGCCCGGCCGTGGCCGCGAAGTGGCTGCCGTCGGCCATGAACTCGCGCTTGAAGTCGTGCGACGGATGGCGCGCCCGCAGCACGCGCGCGGCCGAACCGGCGGGACACGCCGCGTCGAAGAACGCCTGCGCCGGCTTGCCCCACAGCAGGAACGTAGGCGGATCCTGGCGCCCCGCAAGCACGCGGACAATACATGAAGTGAGCGCCTGCCAACCGCAATTCATGTGCGCCCCGGCCGAGCCCACCTCCACCGTCAGCACCGGGTTGAGCATCAGCACGCCCTGGCGGGCCCAGCCGTCGAGCAGCCAGCGCTCGGGCGGCTGCCAGCCCGGCCGGTCGGCCTTGAGGATCTCGAAGATGCGCCGCAGCGACACCGGCTTGCCGTGCCCGGCCGAGAAGGCCAGCCCATCGGCGTGGCCCGGCCGCGGATAGGGATCCTGGCCGAACACGGCCACCTTCACGTCGGCCGGCGCCAGCAGCCGCAGCGCCCGGAACGGATCCGGCGGCGCGATCTCGCGCTCGCCCGACACGGCCTTCACCGCCGCGCTGACGGCCTGCTCGGCCGCGGGCGTCCAGCCGGACAGCACGGCACGCCACGCGGCGGGCAGGCGCGCGAACGCGGCGGGCAGGTCGTCGGCGCGATGCACGCCGGGTTCGGCCACGCCGCCGAAAGGCAGGTCGGACTGGTTCATCGGACAACCCTCCGCCTGACGGCTGCGGTGCGAGCGCCTGTTGGCGGCCAGACAGCGCTCATGGCAGCGGCTTGCCGAACAGCGCCTCGAGCGCCACGCCCGGATCGGGCGCGCGCATGAACGCCTCGCCCACCAGGAACGCGTGCACGCCGGCCGCGCGCATCTTCGCCACGTCGGGCTGCGCGAGGATGCCCGACTCGGTCACCAGCAGGCGATCGGACGGCACGTCGGCCAGCATGCCCAGCGTGGTGTCCAGCGTCACTTCGAAGGTGCGCAGGTTGCGGTTGTTGATGCCCAGCAGCGGCGTGCGCAGCCGCAGCGCGCGCGCGAGTTCCGCGCCGTCGTGCACCTCCACCAGCACGTCCATGCCCAGTTCCAGCGCCGCCGCCTCGAGCTCGCCCATCTGGCCGTCGCCCAGGCACGCGGCGATCAGCAGCACGCAGTCGGCGCCCATCGCGCGCGCCTCCACCACCTGGTACGGGTCGATCAGGAAGTCCTTGCGGATCACCGGAAGCGCACAGGCGGCGCGCGCGGCCTGCAGGTAATCGGCGTGGCCCTGGAAGAACTGCGCGTCGGTGAGCACCGACAGGCAGGCCGCGCCGTGTGCCGCGTAGCTGACGGCGATCGCCGCCGGGTCGAACTGCGCGCGCAGCACGCCCTTGCTGGGGCTGGCCTTCTTGATCTCGGCGATGACGGCCGCGTCGCCGCGCACCACCTTCGCGCGCATGGCCGCCGCGAATCCGCGCGGCGCGTCCTGGCCGCGCGCGAGTTCCTGCAGGTCGCCCAGGCTGCGGCGCGAACGAGCGGCGGCGATCTCCTCGCGCTTGACCTCGACGATGCGTTGGAGGATGTCAGACATTGGACTTGAGCTTCTGGGTGACGGCCACGAACTGTTCGAGCTTGGCCTGCGCGGCGCCCGAGGCCACCGCGTCGCGGGCGCGCTTGACCCCCTCGGACACCGACGCGGCCACGCCGGCGCAGTACAGCGCGGCGCCGGCGTTGAGCAGCACGACGTCGCGCACCGGCCCATCCTCGTTGGACAGCGCGCGGCGGATGCACGCCACCGACTCCTGCTGGTTGGCCACGCGCAGCACGCGCGAGTCGTACACCGGCAGGCCGAAGTCGCTGGGATGCACCACGTACTCGCGCACCTCGCCGTCCTTCAGCTCGCCCACCAGTGTCTCGCCCGACAGCGAGACCTCGTCCATGCCGTTCTGGCCGTACACCACCATCACGTGCTCGGAGCCCAGGCGCTGCAGCACGCGCACCTGGATGCCCACCAGGTCGGGGTGGAAGACGCCCATCAGCTGGTTGGGCGCGCCGGCCGGGTTCGTGAGCGGGCCCAGGATGTTGAAGATCGTGCGAACGCCCAGCTCCTTGCGCACCGGCGCGGCATGCTTCATCGACGCGTGGTGGTTGGGCGCGAACATGAAGCCGATGCCGGTCTCCTGCAGACAGGTGGCCACGAGCTCGGGGCTCAGGTTGATGTGGGCGCCCAGCGCCTCCATCACGTCGGCGCTGCCCGAGGTGGAGGACACGCTGCGCCCGCCGTGCTTGGCCACGCGCGCGCCGGCCGCCGCGGCGACGAACACCGACGCCGTGGAGATGTTGAAGGTGTGCGAGCTGTCGCCGCCGGTGCCCACGATGTCGACGAGGTGGGCGCGATCGAGCACCGGCACCGGCGTCGCGAACTCGCGCATCACGGTGGCGGCCGCGGTGATCTCGCCGATCGTCTCCTTCTTCACGCGCAGCCCGATCGCGATGGCCGCGATCATCGTGGGCGACATCTCGCCGCTCATGATGCGGCGCATCAGCGCGAGCATCTCGTCGTGGAAGATCTCGCGGTGCTCGATGACGCGGGTCAGTGCTTCGGTGTCGGAGATCGGCATGCGGGACTCTCAGTTCGGAGCGCCGACGGCGCGGCGGATTTCGGCGATGGCGAAGTCGATGCCGGCGGCGTCGACGTCGAGATGGGTGACGAAGCGCAGCTTGTACAGGCCGGTGCAGAGCACCCCGCGCGAGCGCAGCTGGTCGACCAGCGAGCCGTGCGCGCCGCCCCACCTCGCGGCCGTGCGCGCCTGCACCAGCGCCGGCGCGAGGTCGACGAACAGGATGTTGGTGGCCGGCGGCGTGAACGCGAGGCCCTCGATGCCGGCCAGTCCCGCGGCCAGGCGGCGCGCGTTCGCGTGATCCTCGCCCAGGCGCCGGACGTGGTGCTCCAGGGCGTGGGACGCCGCCGCCGCCAGCAGCCCGGCCTGGCGCATGCCGCCGCCGGCCATCTTGCGCACGCGTTTCGCGCGCGCGACGAGCTCCTTCGAGCCCACCAGGGCCGAGCCCACCGGCGCGCCCAGCCCCTTGCTGAAGCACACGGAGACGCTGTCGAACAGGTCGGCGATGGCGCGCACCTCGGCGTACGGGTCGGTGCCGTTGGCCTCGGCCTGCGCGACCGCGGCGTTGAAGACGCGCGCGCCGTCCAGGTGCGTGGCCAGGCTGTGGCGACGAGCGAGCGCGGTGGCGTCGCGCAGGTAGTCCATGGTCATCGGCTGGCCGCCGAAGGTGTTCTCGAGTGCGAGCAGGCGGGTGCGCGCGAAGTGCGCGTCGTCGGGCTTGATCGCGGCCTCGATGTCGGCCAGTGCCAGCGAGCCGTCGGGCTGGTGCGCAATGGGCTGAGGCTGGATGCTGCCCAGCACCGCGGCGCCGCCGCCTTCCCAGCGGTAGGTGTGCGCCATCTGGCCCACGAGGTATTCGTCGCCGCGCTGGCAATGGCTCATCAGCGCCGCGAGGTTGCTCTGCGTGCCCGTGGGCATGAAGAGCGCCGCCTCCTTGCCCAGCATCGTCGCCACGCGCTCCTGCAGCGCGTTGACGCTGGGGTCGTCGCCGAAGACGTCGTCGCCCAGCGGCGCGGCGAACATCGCGTCGCGCATGGCCGGCGTCGGCCGCGTGACGGTGTCGCTGCGGAGATCGACGGCGGCGATCATTGCGCCGCGCTCAGGGAGAGGAAGTTGCGCAGCATCGCGTGCCCGTGCTCGGAGAGGATGGACTCGGGATGGAACTGCACCCCCTCCAGCGGCGTGCGCGTGCCCGCCAGGTGCCGGTGGCGCACGCCCATGATCTCGCCGTCCTCTGAGCGCGAGGTGACCACCAGATCCTGCGGGCAGGTCTCGGGCTCGATGGCCAGCGAGTGGTAGCGGATCACGCTGAATTCGCGCGGCAGCCCCTTGTAGACGCCCTCGCCGTCGGTGCTGAGCGTGCTGGCCTTGCCGTGCATCTGGCGCTGCGCGCGCACGATCTTGCCGCCCAGCGCCGCCCCGATGGCCTGGTGGCCGAGGCACACGCCCAGGATCGGCAGCTTGCCGGCGTAGGCCTGGATGGCCGCGACGCACACGCCCGCCTCGGCCGGCGAGCAGGGCCCGGGCGACAGCACCAGGTGGTCGGGCTTCATCGCGCCGATCTCCTCCACGCCGATCTCGTCGTTGCGCACGACCCGCACCTCCTGCCCGAGCTCGCCGAAATACTGCACGAGGTTGAACGTGAAGGAATCGTAGTTGTCGATCATCAGAAGCATGAGCGTTCCTGTGTCTGGGAAGGTGATCGACTGGCGGGTTCCGCGGCTCGCGGAGCGGTCGATCGGGGTCTCTCGTCAGGCGCGGTGGCCCGCGACTCGGTCAAACGGGGCGCACGCCTTGCGGCGGCGCGACCCGGGCCGGGATCTTCACCAGCGCCAATGCCCGGTGTGGAAGATGGTCGAGAGTTGCTTCATGTCCGCACCATTCTAAGCGCGCCGCGCGGCGTTTGCGCGCCGGCGCGCTTCGCATCCTTGCAAGCGTGTCTTTCGTGCGCGGCGCGAGGGTGCGGATGCGGATGCGGCGAGTCCGGATCGCGCGGCGGCCGCGACCTCGCTAGGATGGGCCAACTCCCGAACTGACCGGCCATGCCCTCGCCCGACGACCTCCCGCCCGCCCAACCCTCCCCGTCCGCCGGACCACGCATGCGTCCGCAGCCGCGCAAGCCGCGCCGCCGCGAGCCGGCCGTCACCGCCGAGCTGACGCCGCCGGCGACGACGGAGGAGCAGCTCGATCGCGCGGAGACCTGCTCGCGCTCCGGGCGGATCGACGAGGCCATCGCCATCTGCCTGGCGCTGCGCGCCACGCTGGCGCCGCCCGCCGACGCGCAAAGCATCGCCTGGTGCGATTTCGTGCTGGCGCTGAGCCACCTGAACGCCGGCCGCGCGAAGGAAGCCGTGATCGCGGGCTACCGCGCCGTCGGCAAGCTCGAACCCGGCACGCGCCTGCTGCGCAGCCTCACCGTGCTCGCCTCGGCCACCGCGCGCACGGGCGACGCCGCGGGCGCGCTGGCGCTGCTGGAGCGCGCCAAGGGCCAGCTGCACCTGGTGCACAGCCCGCGCGACCGCTGCCTGTTCTGGGCCAACAGCGGCACCACGTACCACGCCATCGGCGACATGGCGCAGGCGGTGAAGCACTCGATGCTCGCCGAAGGCCTGCTGCCCGAGTTCGACGACATCTATCTGCACTCGGCCGTCAGGATGAACCTGCTGCTGCAGCGGCTGATCCTGGCCGTGGCCGACTGCAACGGCGTCGAGACGCCGGAGCTCACCGAGCTGCTTTCGGCCTATTCGTCGCAGGTCGAGCGCCTGGTGGCCGCCGGCCAGCACTACCCCGTGGCCAAGGGCAGCGAGGACATCGCCGACGCCTATATCGCGCTCGGCAAGCACGAGAAGGCGCGCGAGGCGCTGCAGATCGGCGTGAAGTCGGCCGACGCCGCCAAGGCCGGCCCGGATCGCGGCATCCTCGAGCTGCGCCTGGGCCGCATCGAGCGCCTGGCCGGCCAGTACCGGCGCGCGCAGGCCCACATCGGGCTGGCGCTGGAGCTGCTGGCCGAGAGCGCGCTGCTCAAGGAACTGGCCGAGGCCCACCTGGAGAACAGCCTGCTCAACGAGGAGCGCCAGCACTGGCGCGCCGCGCTCGACAGCTACCGCGAGTCGGCGCAGATCCGCGAACGCCTGCTCGTCGCGCAGTCGGACGCGCGCGCGCATGCGCTCACGGTTCGCTTCGAGTCGGAGCGCGCCCGAGGCGAAGGCTGAGAACGTGTGAATGGACCCGCTCGGACACATCGGGTTCGTTCACACGTCCTGACTACTGCACCAGCGAGGGCGCGGCCGCCTGCGACTGCCGCCACGCCTTCAGCTTGTCGAGCTTGGCCGCGTACAGGTCGTGGTCGGTGCGCTTGACGGCGTCTTCCATGGCCAGCGCCATCTCGCGGCGTGCCTCGTCGAGGCGATTCAGCTCGAAGTCCGCCACCGCCAGCGCGTAGTGGAACTCGTGGTAGTCCGGAGCACGGGAGAGCTCCTTCAGGAACAGCTCGCGCGCCTTCAGGTAGTCGCCCCGGTGGAGCGCCGCCTGCCCCTGCACGTACCAGTAGAACGGCGGCGTGGGCTCGACGGCGGCCAGGCGCGCGCTGACCTCCCCGGCTTCAGCGGTGCGCCCCAGATCCTGCAGCGCCTGCGCGTAGTTCGCCAGCAGCCGCGGGTTGTCCGGCGCCGCCTTGAGCGCGAACTGCAACACCCGCTCGGCGCGGACGGCGTCGCCACGGCGCAGGTACACCACGCCCAGCGTGTTGTAGGCGCTGAGGAATTGCGGATCGCGCCGGATGGCCTCGCGCACGCGCCAGTAGGCGTCGTCGAGCTGGTCGCGCACCATGGCCTCGGCGGCGCGATTGTTCATGAACATCGCGATGACGGTGTCCTCGGAGATCGCGCGCGACCTGCGCAGGCCGTCGCCCGGCATGAAGTCGATGGTGTAGATGTCGCTCCGGTCGACCTTGCCGACCGTGTCGAGGTAACGCTTCTCCAGCATCAGGTTCACGTGGCCGCTGAAGAAGTACATGCCGCCCGAACGGCTCCACATGTCGTCGGCCACCACCTGCTGGTAGGTCACCTTCAGGTTGAGGGCCTTGGCGAAGGCGCCGGTCATGATGACCAGCGACAGGCAGTTGCCCTGGCGCGCCTGGAATGCCTCGGCCGCGGTGCGCGTGGTGCTGGAGTCGTACTCGAGCTGCAGCCTGCTGCGGTCGTACAGCGCCTCGGCGATCGCCTTGCGCATGCCCTCGGTGCGGGCCATGGGCTCGACGTACGCCTTCAGGTAGGCCTGCATCTCGGGGGTGAACCGGAACACGTCGTCGGGGTCGATCGGGTGCCTGGCCGGCGCGACATGCGCGTCGTCGAACATGTCGGGCACCGTCGGCGGCATCACCGGGGGGGCGATGGCGGCGCAGCCGGCCAGCAGTCCGGCGGCCGCGGCCAGCGCCACGATCAGGCCTGCGGGCGCGGCGGCGCGGAGGCCACGGGAGAACAAGGACGAGCGGAACATCGACATGGCGAACTCCTCGACTTGCTGTGTCCGCGCACGACGGGCGCGCGCGGATCCCGACACTGACTATGCGCCTTCCGGCGGCGCTGGCAAGGGGAGGCTCCTCAGAACCCTTCCTCGACCAGCTCGGCCGCGCGCAACAGCGCGCGCGCCTTGGCCTCCGTCTCGCGCCATTCCATCTCCGGGACCGAATCTGCCACGACGCCGGCGGCCGCCTGCACGTAGAGCGTGTTGTTTTGCACGATCCCCGTGCGGATCGCGATAGCCACGTCCATGTCGCCCGCGAAGCTCAGGTAGCCGCAGGCCCCGCCGTAGATGCCGCGCTTGACCGGCTCCAGTTCGTCGATGATCTCCATCGCGCGGATCTTGGGCGCGCCGCTGAGCGTGCCGGCCGGGAAGGTGGCGCGCAGCACGTCCATGTTGGTCAGCCCCGGCTTGAGCAGGCCCTCCACGTTGCTGACGATGTGCATCACGTGCGAGTAGCGCTCCACGACGAACGCGTCGGTCACCTTGACGCTGCCGGTCTGCGAGATGCGGCCGATGTCGTTGCGCGCCAGGTCGATCAGCATCAGGTGCTCGGCGCGCTCCTTCGGGTCCTCGAGCAGCTCCTTCTCGGTGGCCATGTCGGCCTCGGGCGACGCGCCGCGCGGGCGCGTGCCCGCGAGCGGGCGGATCGTGATCTTCTCGCCTTCGGCCACGTGCTCGTGGCGCACCAGGATCTCGGGCGAGGCGCCCACGATCTGGAACGTGCCCATGTCGTAGAAGTACATGTAGGGCGACGGGTTGAGCGAGCGCAGCGCGCGGTACAGGCTCAGCGGCGACTCGGTGTAGCGCTTCTGCAGGCGCTGGCCCACCTGCACCTGCATCATGTCGCCGGCCGCGATGTACTCCTTGGCCTTGAGCACCGCCTCGATGTAGGCGTCCTTGGAGAACTCGCGCTGCACCGCGTACGACGGCCCGCGCCTGACGGCCGGGGCCGTGACGGAATAGCGCAGCTTGTCGGACAGCTCGCCCAGGCGCTTCTTCGCCGCGAAGAACGCGTCCGCCTTCGACGGGTCCGCGTAGACGATCAGGTACAGGCGCCCCGACAGGTTGTCGATGACCGCCAGTTCCTCGGTCTGCAGCAGCAGGATGTCGGGCGTGTCGAGCCCGCCCGCCTTGTTGGTGCCGGCCAGCCTGGGCTCGATGTAGCGCACGGCGTCGTAGCCGAAGTAGCCCGCGAGGCCGCCGCAGAAGCGCGGCAGGCCCGGGCGCAGCGCCACCTTGAAGCGCTTCTGGAACGCCTCGATGAAGTCGAGCGGGTTGCCTTCATGCGTCTCGACGACCGCGCCGTCGGTGACGACCTCGGTGCGCAGGCCGCTCGCCTGCACCCGCGTGCGCGCCGGCAGGCCGATGAACGAATAGCGCCCGAAGCGCTCGCCGCCGACGACGGATTCGAGCAGGAAGCTCTGCGGCTGCCCGCCGGCCAGCTTCAGGTACAGCGACAGCGGCGTCTCGAGGTCGGCGAACGCCTCGAAGATCAGCGGGATGCGGTTGAAGCCCTGGGCGGCGAGGCTCTTGAATTCGAGTTCGGTGGTCACGTTGGAAGACTCCGTTGGCCAGGGCGCAGCGACGTTGTCGTCGGTGAGGGCCGCGCCGCGGCGAAGATTCTCGGCGACGCGTGGCCTTCGGTGGCGTACGGCGTCGTCCCTGGGTGCACGCGCGGGGCCGCGCCACCGCGGTGCGGCGCCGGCGCACCGCGACAGTGCCCGGATCGGGCGGTCAGCGGCGGCAGGCGCGCACGTTCATCACGAACGGCGTCGCCAGACCCAGGCTCCCTGGTCGTGCGACCGCACCGCGCACGCTTTCGCGACGGTGCAGGAGGAGTGGAGGCCGACGGTCATGCGACCCAGTTTAGCCGATGGTTCCGCCCGCTCGCCAGCGGCCAGCCAACGCCGTTGATGCGGGCTCGCTTCGAGTCGCGCGAAGCCGCCGCGCGATGGGGCGCCAGCGGATGCCCGCGCGGCATTGCAGGCCGGAAATACGCGGCACAAGGTGACGGAATGCGCATTCCGCGGGGTTTGGCAATCCCTTTTCCCCGGCATGGGCCTTGCATGTAGTCGCTTGTCGCTAAACTTCACGGCAACGTTGCGTTTTCGTCGTCGGGACGCAACCTGCCTTCCGGGATTCAACCTGCGCGATGGAGCCAGAAGCCTCGTCGCTGCGCCTGCAACGTGTCACTTGAGCACGATCGCCATGACTGATCTGAGAATCATCGCGCGCTGCGTCCTGATGCTGGGCGGCGCTGCCGCCAGCACGGCGGCGATGGCCCAGGCGATCGCGCCGTCGGCCGCCGCCTCCGCCGCCGCCGAGAAGGCGCAGAAGGAAACCGACCGGACCATGTACTGGATCCGCGTGCTGGCCGCCACTCCTGCGCCCAAGGCCGCGCCCAAGCCCGCCGCCGCGCCGGCGCCCGCGCCTCAGGCCAAGGCCGCGCCCACGCCCGCGCCTGAACGCGTGAGGGTCGCCGCCGCGGCAGCGGCAGCGGGCCCGACCGTCCCGAGCAGCGCCGACATCGCCAACGGCACGCCGGCGCCCGTCGTCGCCGCGGCGCCGGCCGCCCCGGCGCCCTCGCTGGCCGCCGCCGGCACGGCTGCGCCGGGCAATGCCCGCGCGATGAGTTCCGGTGGCCTCGAGGCCGGCGTGTCGTCCGCCGGCGTTGCCGCGGGCATCGCCGCTCCCGCCGCCACCGCGGCGCAGGTCGACCTGCCGCCGGTGGAGGAAGAGCCGGATCCGGGCCTGATCATGATCAAGTCGGTCGACCCGCAGTTTCCGGTGACCACGATGCGCCGCCTGCGCAAGGGCGAGGTCGAGGTGAAGTTCGAGGTGAACCCGGACGGCGTCGTCGACGTCGTGACGGTGACCAAGACCACCCACGCCAGCCTGAACTCCTCCGCGATGGACGCCGTCAAGCAATGGCGCTTCAAGCCCACGCCCAAGGGCCACACGGCGGCCGTGGTGCTGGCGTTCAACCTCGACAACTGACGCGGCTGCGCCCTCCCTGAAGGCAGCCCGCGGGCCGCTTTTTCGCTGGCGCGCCACCGCCGCGTCAGGCGAGGTCGTCGAGCCTGTCGATCACGCGATCCGGCCGTGCGTCGGCCACCGCCTCGCCGTGGTTGTAGCCGTAGCCCACCAGCATCACCGGGCAGCCGGCAGCACGCGCGGCCTCGCAGTCGTTGCGCGAGTCGCCCACCATCAGCGTCCGCGCGGGCGAGGTGCCCAGCGCCTCGCAGGTCTTGAGCAGCGGCAGCGGGTCGGGCTTGTGGCGCTCGAACGAGTCGCCGCCGAACACGTGCTCGAACAACGGCAGCAGGCCCTTGGATTCCAGCAGCGCCAGCGCGAACGCACGCGGCTTGTTGGTGACGCAGGCCAGCTTCCAGCCGCGCCCGCGCATCGCCGCCAGCCCTTCGCGCACACCGGGATAGATCTCGGCGTGCGTGCCGTTGACGTCGGCGTAGTGGCGCTGGTAGTGCGTCCACGCCGCGGCCAGCAGGTCGGGCGCGCCGCCCGCGTGCGCGAGGGTCTGCGCGAGCAGGTTCATGCTGCCGCGGCCCACGGTGCGTGCGATGAACGCGCGATCCACGGGCGGCAGGCCGAGGTCGGCGAGCGTGCGCGCGAGCGCCTGCTCGAAGTCGCCGACGGTGTCGACCATCGTGCCGTCGAGGTCGATGATCGCGGCGGACAGCGCGTCCAGGTCCAGGTGCGTTGGAGTCATCGCCGCCATTGTCGGCGCATCCCGCGAAGGCCCGCGCGCGCTTGCGGCCAGAATGCGGCTTGTCCGCGTTCCACCAGAGGATCCCAGCATGCGCCAATCCGTCTCCGTCCGCCGCCTGGCCCCCGCGCTCGTCCTGGCGCTCGCCGCGGCCGCCCGCGCCGAGCCCATCGGCGACGTCGATACCGCCTTCCAGTGGATCGGCCCCGACCACAAGATCGTCGTCGAGGCCTACGACGACCCGAAGGTGGTGGGCGTCACCTGCTACGTGTCGCGCGCCAAGACCGGCGGCATCAAGGGCGCGCTGGGCATCGCCGTGGACAAGTCCGAGGCGTCCATCGCCTGCCGCCAGGTGGGGCCCATCTCCGTCAGGCAGCCACTGCCGCGGCAGGAGGAGGTGTTCAACGAGCGCCTGAGCCTGCTGTTCAAGCGCCTGCGCATCGTGCGCATGGTCGACCGCGCGCGCAACACGCTGGTGTACCTGACCTACTCGGATCGCCTCGTCGACGGCTCGCCGCAGAACGCCGTGACGGCCGTGGCCGTGGACCGCGCCACGCCGATCCCGCTCAGATAGGCTTCCTGGCGGGCCGCCCCAGCACGTGGCCCAGGCGCGCCACCAGGTCGGCCAGGTCGTCGCGCAGCGTCTCGAGTTCGCCGCGCAACTGCCCGTCGCTCGCCTGCTTCGCGCGCTCGCCGCGAATCATCGTGTCGATGTGGTGCGCCGCGTCCTCGAGCCCGATGGCGCCGAGCGCCGCGGCGGCGCCCCCCATCGAGTGGATCTCGCGTCCGGCGGCCTCGCGCGTGGCGCCGGGCGCGCCGGCGATGAACCGGTTGACAGCCGCCAGGCCGTCGCCGTACAGGTCGACGAAGTAGCCCAGCGCCTGCATGTAGCGCGCGCGCTGGCCTGCGAACAGGCTCATGCCGCGCACGACGTCGAGCGCTTCGATCTTGTCCAGCACGTCGGTTTCCAGCGGGGCTGGCAGAGGCGGCGGGGGGGCCGGCGCATCGACCGGCGCCGCGCGCGGCGCCTTGCGCGACTCGTCCAGCCAGCGCAGCGTCTTCTCGTACAGCGCGGCCGGGTTCACCGGCTTGCCGATGTGGTCGTTCATGCCGGCCGCCAGGCACGCATCGCGATCGTCGCCGAACGCACTGGCCGTCATCGCGACGATGGGCGTCGCGTCGAGCTCCGGCACCGTGCGGATCAGCCGCGTCGCCTCGAGGCCGTCCATCTCTGGCATCTGCATGTCCATCAGGATCAGGTCGTAGGCCCCGCGGCGCGCCATGTCGACCGCGATGCGGCCGTTGTCGGCCACCTCCACCTGCAGGTCGACCAGGCGAAGCAGCTCGGTGGCGAGCTCCTGGTTGAGGCGGTTGTCGTCGGCGATCAGCACGCGGGAATCGCGATGGCGCTCCTTGAGCATCTGCTCCACGCCGCGGCTGGCCGCCACGGCCTGGCGCGGCGTGGGCGGCGTCTCGTGCTGGCTGCCCGAGGACTGCAGCCGGGCCGTGAACCAGAACTCGCTGCCGCGCCCGGGTTCGCTCTCCACGCCCACCTCGCCGCCCATCAGCTGCACCAGCTCGCGCGCGATCGACAGCCCCAGCCCGGTGCCGCCGAAGCGGCGCGTGGTGGAGCCGTCGGCCTGCTCGAACGGGCTGAACAGGCGTCGCTGCGCTTCCGGCGAGATGCCCATGCCGGTATCGCGCACGGCGAAGCGGATCGTCCATTCGCTGCCGGCCTGCGCGATCACGGCGCAGCGCAGCACCACGCTGCCGCGCGCCGTGAACTTCACCGCGTTGCTCAGCAGGTTCACGAGGATCTGCGACAGCCGCAGCGCGTCGCCGCGCAGGGCCTGCGGCAGGTCGCCGCGGTCCACCGTGAGCGCCAGGCCCTTGCGGCGCGCACCGTCGGTGACCAGCGCCGTGGCGCGCGCCAGCAACGCATCCACCGAGAAATCCACCGGCGCCAGCACCAGCTTGCCCGCGTCGATCTTGGACAGGTCGAGGATGTCGTTGATGATGTCGAGCAGGTGCATCGTCGCGTCGCCCACCTTGGCGAGGCGGTCGGCGGTGACGGGCTCGTGCTCGTCGCGCTGCATGAGGTGCGTGAGGCCGATGATCACGTTCATCGGCGTGCGGATCTCATGGCTCATGTTGGCGAGGAAGGCCGACTTGGCCTGCGCCGCGTCCTCGGCCACGTCGCGCGCGGCCACCAGCTCGAGGTTGAGCGTCTGCAGGTCGGCCTGCGCGCGCTTGGAGGCGGTGATGTCGCTGGCGAGCTTGAAGAAGCCGCGCACCTCGCCGCGCTGGATGTCGGGAATGTATTGCACCTCCCAGATCCCGTGACGCCCGTCGGCGCTGACCTCTTCGCTCTCGAACTTCTGCGGAGTGCCGGCCAGCGCCAGGTTCGCGAACGCGACCCGGTCGAGCGAAAGATCCTCCCCGAAGATCTCGGCGTTCGTCTTGCCGAGTACCTGCTCCAGGGACTTGCCGAACCAGTCGCAGTAGACCTTGTTGGCGAAGCGGCAGCGCTGCTCGCGATCCCAGTAGGCCACGCGCACCGGCAGGTTGTCGGCGATGCCGCGCGTGAACGACTCGGCCTGGATCAGCTTGGTGTTGAGCTCCTGCAGCCGGCGTTCGCTGCGCCGCATCTCGGTGACGTCGGTGGCGATGAAGAAGTAGCCGCGGATGTCGCCGTCGACGATGTCGGGCAGGCGGTAGATCCAGAAGTTGCCCACGCGGCCGTCGGCGCCGCGCATCTCGGCCGGGGTGCCCATGGCCTCGCCGCGCAACACCTTGGCGATCACGTCCTCGCTGGACTGCGGCATCGCGTCGCCCACCGACTCGCGGCTATCGCGGCCCAGCACCTCCTCGCGCGTCTTGCCGAACCAGTCGAGCCAGGCTCGGTTGGCGAACTGCAGCGTGCGCTCGCGGTCGACGTAGGCCAGCAGCGTGGGCTGGTGGTCGGTCATCGTCTGCGCGAAGTTCTCGCTCTGGATACGCGCGGCGACGGCGGCCTCGAGCTCGCGCGTGCGCTCGTGCACGAGTTCCTCGAGGCGGTCGCGGTGGCGCTCGAGCTCGGCGGCGGCGCGCTTGCGCTCCGCGATGTCGCGCAGCACGCCCAGCACCGCGGGCCGGCCCTGGAACTCCGTGCGATTGGCCACTAGTTCGAACTCCGCGAGGCTGCCGTCCTTGCGCAGGAACTGGACCTCGTAGGTGCGCACCGGCTCGGGCCCGGCGCTCACGCGACCCTTGAAGCGCTCGTTCCACAACGCCAGCAGCGCGGGCGCGATCACGCGCTCGAACGGCAGGCCGGTGAACTCCCCGCGTTCGTAGCCGAGGCGCTCCAGCAGCAGCCGGTTGGCGTAGACGAAGCGGTAGTCCTGGGCGACGAAGACGCCGTCGGCCAGCGCGTCCATCAAGGTGCGGTTGGTGCTCTCGCTGACGCGCAGCGCCTCTTCCACGCGGCGTGCCTCGGTGACGTCGGTCATCGACAGCAGGCCGCCGCGAACCGCGCCCGAGCCGTCGCGCACGGGCTCGCAGTTGACGTCCAGCCAGCGGACGCCGTCGCCCTCGATCTTCATGCCCAGCAACGCGTGGCGCACCGGCTGGCCTGTGGCCAGCACGATGGAGATCGGGATCCGGTCGGGCGGCACCATCTCGCCGTTCACGTCGATCGGGCGCCAGTCGTCCACCCGGTTGTGGCGCATCTGCTCGAACGTGGCTCCGAGCAGGCGCTCGGCGGCCGGGTTGACGCCCTTCAGGCACGCCTGCTCGTCGAAGATCATCACGCCCTCGGTGAGCGATTCGATCATCGTGCGGTGGCGCTCCTCGCTGCCGCGCAGCGCGGCCATCGCGGCGCGCTGGCGCGAGATGTCGTGGAAGACGCCCAGCACGGCCGGGCGGCCGTTCCAGTCGGCGCGCGTGGCGGACACGGCGAGATGCCGCACCCGGCCATCGGGCAGCGTCAGGCGGTATTCGCTGTAGTCCTCCTCGATGCGGCCGGCCACGATGGCCGCCAGCGTCTCGGCGGGCCGGTGGCGCTCGTCGCCGGAAAGCAGCGTCGCCGGATCGATGCCGGCCAGCGTCGCCGAGTCGCGTCCCAGCATCCTCGCCGCGCGGGCGTTGGCGTAGGCGATGCGATCGTCCTGCAGCACCACGATGCCGGCCGCAAGATTGCCGATCAACCGGCCCAACGCGGCTTCCTCGGACCCACGCCCCTCTGCTTCGCTCATCTGCATGGCTCTCCCCGCGCTGCTGATCCAGGCATCGGCTCATCGGCGAGGCCTTGTCCAGCACGGCGCACGGGCCAGTTCACTCCGATGGACCGGCCCTGTCAAGGCATAGGGTCCTCATCTGGCGCGCCCTTCGCAACGCCCTGCGAAGTGATCGGTTAGCAGTAACCGGTTAATACGCCCCGGGGTTCATGCCTCGCGCCGCAACAGGTAGACGGTGAAGCCGGTGCGGCCGCCGTCCTGCCAGGAGCGCTCGCAGCGCCACTGCGCGGCGTGCGCCATGCGCAGGAACTGGCCGGGCGAGTACTTGTAGCAGTTCTCCGTGTGGATCGTCTCACCCTCCGCGAACGCGAACGTGCGCCCGCGCACGCGCACCTCGTGCGCGCGCCGGCTCACCAGGTGCATCTCGATGCGGCCCTGGCGCGGGTCGTGGCGCGCGAGGTGGCGGAAGTCGCGGCGGTCGAACTCGCCCTCCAGCTCGCGGTTGATGCGGTCGAGCAGGTTCAGGTTGAACTCGGCGGTGACGCCCGCGGCGTCGTCGTAGGCCGGGATCAGCAGCGCCGGATCCTGGGTCGTGTCCACGCCGATCAGCAGGCGCGAGCGCGGGCCCAGCGTGTGCCCGAGCTGGGTCATCAGATCGACCGCCGCCTCGGGCGTGAAGTTGCCGATCGTCGAGCCGGGAAAGAAGCCCAGGTTGCCGGCGCTGTCGACCGCGTTGCGGCCCGCGGAGGGCAACACGAAGGGTTGCGTGAAGTCGGCCACCACCGGCTGCACCGACAGGCGCGGGAAGTCTCGCGCGAGGCCCGCGGCGGCATCGCGCAGGAAGTCCGACGAGATGTCCACGGGCACGTAGCGCTCGAGCGAGCCCATCGCCGCCAGAAGCAGCCGGGTCTTGCGGCTGGAGCCGCTGCCGATCTCCACGAGGCTGCGCACGCCGCCGACCTCGGCCTCCAGCTCGGGCGCCAGGCCGGCCAGCAGGCGGGTCTCGGTGCGCGTGGGGTAGTACTCGTCGACCTCGGTGATCTCCTCGAACAGCTCGGAGCCGCGGCGGTCGTACAGCCAGATGCTCGGAATGTGCTTCTGGTCGTCGTCGAGCCCGTCGAGCACGTCGGACTCGAACTGCGGGTCGACGCGGAAGGCCGGCGTGAGCGGCGTGACGTTGTAGCGCGTGGACAGCTCGGCGGCCTGCTCGGCGTTCGCCCACTGGAATTCTGGTTTCATGCGTCCTCCGCGAGGCGCAGCCCGCTGAACTGCCAGCGCTGCCCGGGTTGAAAGAAGTTGCGATAGCTCGCCCGCAGGTGGCTGCGCGGCGACGCGCACGAGCCGCCGCGCAGCACGTACTGGCCGTTCATGAACTTGCCGTTGTATTCGCCCACGGCGCCGGGGGCGGCGCGGAAGCCGGGATAGGCCACATAGGGGCTGGCCGTCCATTCCCACACGTCGCCGAACATCTGCTGCAGCCCGCCGCCGGACGCGCGGGCCGGCAGGGGCCTCCACGCGCCCTGCTCGACGAAGTTGCCCTCGATGGCCAGGCCGCGCGCCGCGTGCTCCCACTCGAACTCCGTGGGCAGCCGCTTGCCGGCCCAGCGCGCGTACGCGTCGGCCTCGAAGAAGCTGACGTGGGCGACGGGGGCTTCGGAATCGCGCGGCCGCAGCCCGTCCAGCGTCATCTGCAGCGGCGCGCCGTCGGCGCCGTCCTCCCAGTACAGCGGCGCCTGCCAGCGCTGCGCCTGCACCGCGTCCCAGCCGTCCGACAGCCACGGCTGCGGGTCGCGGTAGCCGCCGGCGTCGACGAACGCCTGCCACTCGCGGTTGGTCACGGGCCGCGCCGCGAGCCGGAACGGGCGGAGCGCGACGCCGTGGCGCGGCGACTCGTTGTCGAACGCGAAGGCGGCGCCGGCATGGCCCGCCTCCACGTTGCCGCCGTCGAAGGCGATCCATTCCCGGGCGAGGGCCGCGGCCGGCGCCGCGGCGACGGGGGTGGACGCGCGCACCGCCGGCCGCAGCGGGTTCTGGGCGAACAGGTGCAGCAGGTCGGTGAGGATCAGCTCCTGGTGCTGCTGCTCATGGTGCAGGCCCAGTTCCACCAGGGCGCCGGCGTCGGCGGGCACGCGGCCGCCGAGGAAGTCGGCCATCGCGTGGTCGACGTGGGCGCGCCAGGCCAGCACCTCGGCCAGCGCCGGCCGCGTCAGCAGCCCGCGGCGCGGCCGGTCGTGGCGCGCGCCGACGGCGTTGTAGTACGAATTGAAAAGGAAGCCGAAGCGCTCGTCGAAGCGCCGGTAGCCCCGGCCGTGGGCGGCGAGCACGAACTGCTCGAAGAACCAGGTGGTGTGCGCGAGGTGCCACTTGGCCGGGCTCGCGAACTCCGCCGATTGCGGCGTGAGGTCGGCATCGCCGAGTCCGTCCACGAGGCGCGGCGTGGCCTCGCGGACGCGACGATAGGCATCGATCGAAGGCGTCATCGTCATCCGGGCAGAGAAGGTGCGACGGGAGCCGCGGGAAGGCATCGGGAACGGCGCTGACGGGCGCCACCTCCGGCGGTCAGGCCGGGAGGGCCATGCTAGGGGCAAACGTCGCGCCGTGCCGTGACCCGCCGCCACGCGACCATGGTGTCAGCAGGGGACATTGCGCGCGCGGGCCCGCCTCCACCGTCGGTCGTGCGACGGTCGGCAAACCTTACAGCCGATAGATGACAGGTCGCGCGCCCTCGCGGACGCGCCGGCCTCAGGCGGCCAGTTCGGCGCGCATCTCGGCGATCGCCCGGGCGTAGTCCTTCTGCCCGAAGATCGCGCTGCCGGCCACGAAGGTGTCGGCGCCGGCGTCGGCCGCGGCGCGGATGTTGTCGGCCTTGATGCCGCCGTCGACCTCCAGGCGGATGTCGCGGCCGGACGCATCGATCACCTTGCGCAGCTTCTCGATCTTGCGCAGCGCGCTCGGGATGAAGCTCTGGCCACCGAAGCCCGGGTTCACGCTCATCACGAGCACCAGGTCCACCTTGTCGATGACCCACTCCAGGATGTCGATGGGCGCGGCGGGATTGAAGACGAGGCCGGCCTTGCAGCCCTCGGCCTTGATCAGCTGCAGCGTGCGGTCGACGTGCGTGCTGGCGTCGGGGTGGAAGCTGATCAGGTCGGCGCCCGCCTTGGCGAACTGCTGCGCGAGCGCGTCGACGGGCGAGATCATCAGGTGCACGTCGATGGGCACCGGCGTGCCGCCGGCGCCCACCGCGTGCTTCTTCAGCGCCTGGCAGATCATCGGGCCGAAGCTGAGGTTGGGCACGTAGTGGTTGTCCATCACGTCGAAGTGGATCCAGTCGGCGCCGGCCGCGATCACGTCGGTGAATTCCTGGCCGAGACGGGCGAAATCGGCGGACAGGATGGACGGGGCGATGCGATAGGTGGGCTTCATGCTGGGCGGACGTGGGACGGCTGGCGGAAGGCGCGATTTTAGGGTTTGCGAGAGGGTCGCGCGCACCGCTCGGCGGGAGACACGCGGCTTATGCATCAGAATGCGGCGATGCAACGCCCCGAACTCAGCTGCAGCGTCGTCACGCGATTCCTGCCCGACCAGTCGTCCAGCTCGGACGAGATCTACGCGTTCGCGTACACCATCACCATCCGCAACACCGGCGAGGTCCCCGCGCAGGTGATCGGCCGGCACTGGGTCGTCACCCACGGCAGCGGCCAGGTAGAGGAGGTGCGCGGACTCGGCGTCGTGGGCCAGCAGCCGCTGCTCAAGCCCGGCGAGCAGTTCGAGTACACCAGTTGGACGCGCATCACGACCCCGCGCGGCAGCATGCGCGGCGAGTTCTTCTGCATGACCGACGAGGCCGAGGCCTTCGAGGTGCCGATCGCGGCGTTCCCGCTCGCGATCGCGCAGGCGTTGCACTAGCGTTCCTCGGCGTCCGACTCCTCGTCGACGCTGTCCGCGCGCCCGCGGAACGTCCACCACACCGCCACCAGCGCCGCCGCCAGCGCGAGCATCGCCTCGAACACAATCCAGCCCATGAGATCCCGTTTCGCAGTGGTGGCCCAGGCGTCGATTCTAGGGACGCTGGCGGCCTGCGCGTCCTACACGCCGCACGTGAATGCCCCGATCGAGTCGCGCACGCCCGGCGCCGCCGTCGCGCCGCCCGCCGCCGCGGCGCGGACGCTGCCTCCCCTGCCCCCGGTGGCCGGCGAGCCCGACCACCCGCACGCGCGCTGGGTGCCCACGGCGTTCGCCGAGCTGCCCGGGTGGCGCGACGACCGCACGTCGGAACTGTGGCCCGCGCTGCGCCAGGGCTGCGGCACGCCGGCGCCGCGCTGGACGGCCGTGTGCGGCGAGGCGCTGCGCTTCACGCCGCGCGACGACGCCGACGCGCGCCGCTGGCTCGAGCAGCGCCTGCAGGTGTTCCGGCTCGAGTCCCCCGAGGGCGAGGCCACCGGCCTGGCCACCGGCTACTTCGAGCCGCTGGTGGAGGCGCGCCGCAAGCCCGGCGGCGCGTTCCGCACGCCGCTGTGGGGGCCGCCGGCCGGCTTCATCCCGCACAAGCCCACGTGGACGCGCCAGGAGATCGACACGCTGCCCGAGGCCCAGGCCTCCGTGCGCGGGCGCGAGATCGCCTGGGTGGCCGATCCGCTCGACGCGCTGGTGCTGCAGGTGCAGGGCTCGGGACGCCTGCACGTCGTCGAGCCCGACGGCAGCGATCGCGTCGTCCGGCTCGCGTTCGCCGGCAACAACGAGCAGCCGTACAAGTCGGTGGGCCGCTACCTGGTCGACCAGGGCGAACTGAAGCTCACCGAGGCTTCGTGGCCGACCATCAAGGACTGGGTTCGGCGCAATCCGCAGCGCCTGCAGGAACTGCTGTGGGCCAATCCGCGCGTGGTCTGGTTCCGCGAGGAGCCGCTGCCCGACGCGCGCGTGGGCCCGCGCGGCGGCCAGGGCGTGCCGCTCACGCCGGGCCGCTCGATCGCCGTCGACCCGGCCTCGGTGCCCTATGGCAGCCCGGTGTGGCTGGACACCACCGAGCCGCTGTCGGCCCGGGCCCTGCAGCGCGCCGTGATGGCGCAGGACACCGGCACGGCCATCGTCGGCCCGGTGCGCGCCGACTACTTCTGGGGCTGGGGCGACGACGCCGAGGCGCAGGCGGGCCGCATGAAGCAGCCGCTGCGCATGTGGGTGCTCTGGCCCAGGGCCTGACGAGCGCCCAAAAGAAAGGTTCATCGTCGATTTGCGGAGAGCATTGGTTTGCGGGGCGCGCTGGGTCAGGCAAACCAACGCACCCCGCAGATCGGCGATGAACCAAAGAAAAGGGCCGCGACGCGGCCCCTTGTCCTGAAAGAGCGCGAGGCTCAGATGCTCGCGCGACGGCGCCAGGCCAGCAGGCCCAGGGTGCCGAAGGCCATCATCAGCAGCGCGGTGGGTTCCGGAACGACCGAGACCGACACGTTGTCGACGAAGCTGGTGGCATCGGTGTTGTGGAAGTTGGTGCCGCCCACGAAGCTCAGACCCGTGCCGCCCGTCAGGGTGGTGAACGAGACCGTCTCGGTCGTCCAGCCGGCGCCGGAGAGCGTGGTGATCGTGTCGAGCTTCACGCCGTTGAAGTACACGGAGTAGGTCTGGTCGGCGCCGCGGTTGGCGGTCGTCCAGCTCAACTTGTAGTCGCCTTCGCCCAGCGTCAGCGCCTGCGACAGCGTGCCGTCGGCCTGCACGCCGGCGACGTAGCCGCCCTGCGTGGCCGCGTTGAAGCCCGCCAGGCCGCTCGGGTTGCCCCAGGGGCCGCTGTTGGAGGCGATGCTCACGAAGCTGCCGGTCCAGTCGGCGACCGTGCCGGCCTGCGTGGGAACGCCGCCGTAGAACTGCGTGACCGACGCGGGCGGGGCGTTGTAGACGTAATTGCCGGTGCTGCCGTTGAAGCTGCCGTTCAGCACGAGGTTCGTGGACGCCTGGGCGCCCATGGCGGCCGCGCCGATGACGGCGGCGGCAAGAATGTTCTTGATCATCGATTTCCCCTCTTGAGTCCGCGCACGAAGGTGCCACGCGACCGGGCGAGAAGCGCTCTCCGGGCCTCCCGCGGGCGCCAGTAACAACAAGTTACGCGGCGCCGGGTTGCATGTTCGCACAGCTTCAGGGCACTCGATGGGGGTAAACCCGGTGAATTGCTGCATGACAGCAAAAGCGGTGATTTTGATCACGCTCCCGGCAGGGCACCCCTCGTTTTGGGTCGGTGCGGCGGGGTGGCGAACGGGCCCGACCGGTTTTTCACCGGCCGGGCCGACGCGCTTTTACCTCGCGAGCCGCGCGAAGCATGGTCGGCGGCTTCCCTCTCACAATCAGCCTTGCAGCATGGCTCGATCATTGGCGAGGCGCAGCACGGGGTCAATGCCCTCCCCCCAAGCGATAACCCGCAGCAGGTGACAAAGCTCACGCCAAACCCGGTGCGGACGGGTCCCAAGTCATCGCCAGGTGACGCGAATCTGCAATTCGTCGCCGCCATCGCCCACGCTGGCCACCGTGAGCCATTCGTCGAAGCTCGCCTGCACCGTCGAGTGGACGTCGATGTCGCGGATGGAGCGCGCGCCCGCGGTCGCGTTGCGCGAGACCGACGCCGGCGCCACGTGCGTGAAGGCAACGTCGAGCTCCAGCGTGTCGCCCTGCGTCCAGTGCGGCGTCACGCGCAGGCCGTCGACGCGGTGGATCACCACCTCGTGGCCCTGCACCCCGGCCTCGCGCGACTGCGAACCCGATCGCGACGCGCCCCCCGCGCTCACGCTGGACGCCGCGCCCGTCACCACCTGGAACGAGCCGTCGCTGCTCGCGCTGGCGCTGGCGCTGCCCGACCAGGCCATGTCGTAGACCGTGCGCGTCTCGGAGCGGTCGAACTGGATCGCGCCTTCCTTGCCGTTGGCCACGCGCAGGGCCTGCGGCGCGGCCGGCTTGGCGGTGCCCACCACCACCGCGCCAGGGCCGAAGCCGCTGGTGCCGGTGGCCGCGCTGCCCGAAGTGATGACGACGTCGCCGCGGGCCGCCGGCCGCGCGTCGGCCGGCTGCAGGCGCCACTCGACCAGGAAGTTGGCCGCCGGCACGCGCGCCCGCGCCGCGGGTCGCGCGGGGGACGCCGCCGAGGCCGGCTCGGCCGCGTGGAAGCCGGAGGTGACCGGTTCGACGGCCCGCGCCGCCGGGGCGGCCACCATCGCGCATGCCAGCGCGGCCATGAGACGCAATCCCGTCATTCGAATTCCTCCCCGTCGGACGCCGGCGCGGGCACGGGCGTAGGGCCCTGGTACAGCGCGGCCCGGTAGCGGCCCTGTTCCTTGGCCTGGTACATGGCGGCGTCGGCGTTGGCGATCAGCGACTCGGGCGTGTCGCCGTCGCCGGGGTACAGCGAGATGCCGGCCGAGAAACCCATCGTGAGCGACTGGTCGGCCACCAGGAACGGCCGCCTCATCTGCATCAGCAGCTTGTCGGTGAGTTCCATCGCGTTGCGCGGGCCGTCGTGCAGGGCCTCGGCCACCACGATGAACTCGTCGCCGCCCAGCCGCCCGAGCAGGTCGCTCTCGCGCAGGCAGCCCTGCAGGCGCGACGCGATCTGGCGCAGGAGCTCGTCGCCGGCCGCGTGGCCCATGGAGTCGTTGACCGCCTTGAACTTGTCGAGGTCGATGAAGACGACCGCCACCGACCATTTCTGGCGCGTGGCCAGCGCCAGCGAACGCCGCAGCGCCTCGGTGAGCGCGGCGCGGTTCATCAGGCCGGTGAGTGGGTCGTGCTCGGCCAGTGTGCGCAGCCGCGTCTCGAGGCGCTGGCGCTCGGCCAGCTCCTTCTGCAACGCGCCGGTGCGCTGCGCCACCGCGCGCCGCAGCGCCCGGTTCCACAGCAGCAGGCCGCCCATCAGCAGGCCGGTGCCGATGGAGGCAGCGCCCAGCACGCGCTGCACCTCGGGCCGCTGCCACCAGGCGACGTCGGACAGCGGGATCCAGCGCGCGATCATCTGCGCGCGCTCGGCCTCGCTGATCTGCGCCAGGCCCTTTTCCAGCACGCGGCCCAGCATCGGCCAGTCCTTGCGATAGCCCAGCGCGAGCGTCGAGAAGAAGCCCGTCTCGCCGGCCACGCGCAGGCCGCCGATGCGGTCGCGCTCGATCACGTACGACGCGGTGGCGAGGTTCACCGCGCAGGCGTCGACGTCGCCGAACGCCAGGTCGCGAAGGCCTTGCGCGGCCGCGTCGACCTCCACCACCGTGACGTCCGGCCAGGTGTCGCGCAGCCAGGTCTCGGTCGCCGAGCCGCGGTTCACCGCCACGCGCTGGCCCTGCATCTTGGCGAGGTCGCCCGGCCGGTGGTCGCCGCGCCGGCGCAACACCACCGCCGGCGAGCTGACGTAGGCGCCGGTGAACGCGATGAACTGCTCGCGCTCGCCGGTGGGCCGCAGCGAGGTGAGCAGGTCCACCTCGCGGCGCTTGAGGCGGTCGAGGTTGTTGGCGCGGTCGCCGGCGGCCACGGCCTGGAACTTCAGGCCGGTGTGGGCCTGCACGAGATCAAGCACGTCGGCCGACAGCCCGCGGTGCTGGCCCTGGCTGTCGACGAAGCTGAACGGCGGGAAGTCGCGCTCGGGCGCGAACAGCAGCACGGGATGCCTGGTCACCCAGGCCTGTTCCTCGGCGGTGAGCAGCGCGTCCTGCGCCGAGGCGACGCCGCCGGCCAGCCCGGCCAGCGCCGTGCCCATGCGCGTGATGACGTCACGACGGTTCAATGCGTGCTCTCGCCTGGCTGGATGGGCGCATTCTGGCGCGCGCACATGATCCGTTCATTGGCTCCCCGGCTCCATGCTCTGCGCAAACAGCCTGGCCGTGCTTGGGAATAACCCGTCCGTTCAGCGGCCATATCAGCGTGTACCGAGGTGCCCCAGCGGCAGCGACCCGCTCGCCTTGATCTCCCCGAGCGAGAAGCTGGTGTGCAGGTCCTTCACGTTGGGCAGGCGAAACAGCGTCTCCATCGTCCAGCGCGAATAGGCGTCGAGGTCGGTGACCAGCACCTGCAGCTCGAAGGTTCCGGCGCCGCTGATGTAGTGGCAGGAGATGACCTCCGGCAGGCCGCGGATGGCGTCCTCCAGCGCGCGCGTGGCGTCGGCGTTGTCGCGCTCGGCGTCCACGCGCACGAAGGCCAGCACGCCCAGGCCGATCTTGCGGCGGTCGATCTCGGCGCGGTAGCCCGTGATGACGCCCAGTTCCTCGAGCCGACGCACGCGGCGCCAGGTGGGCGCCGGCGACAGCCCGATGCGCGCGGCCAGGTCGGCGTTGGACTGGCGCGCGTCGCGCTGGAGCTCGCCCAGCAGCGCGATGTCGTAGCGGTCGAGCCCGCCGGCTTCGCGCGCCTCGGCCTCGCGCGGCGGCGACGGCGCACGCGCGGCAGGTTTGGCACCGGGTTTTCCCGGTTTCTGGGTTCTTGGCAAGACTGATTCTCCAGACTCAAATGTTCAGCAATATTGTTTCTCAACATCCGCTCCAGGACAAGCAAAAAGCAAGCACATGGCTGAGGCTTTTCCATAAACTGGCTCACTCTTTTGACGTCCTGCCTCCAGGAGACGCGACCATGAACGCCCCCTTGCCCGACAGCATCCGCAAAGCCCTCGAGACGGTGTCGCTGGACGACAAATACGCGCTCGAGACCGGCCGCGCGTTCATGAGCGGCGTGCAGGCCCTGGTGCGCCTGCCGATGCTGCAACGCACGCGCGACGCGCTCGCCGGACTGAACACCGCCGGCTTCATCAGCGGCTACCGTGGATCACCCCTCGGCGGATACGATCAAGCGCTGTGGAGCGCCAAGAAGCACCTGGCGGCGCAGAACATCGTGTTCCAGCCGGGCGTCAACGAGGAGCTCGGCGCCACCGCCGTGTGGGGCACGCAGCAGCTCGCGCTCTATCCGCAGACCAACCGGTTCGACGGCGTGTTCGGGCTCTGGTACGGCAAGGGCCCGGGCGTCGACCGCACGGCCGACGTGTTCAAGCACGCCAACATGGCCGGCACCTCGGCGCACGGCGGCGTGATCGCCATCGCCGGCGACGACCACGTCTCCAAGAGCTCCACCGCGGCGCACCAGAGCGACCACATCTTCAAGGCCTGCGGGATGCCGGTGTTCTTCCCGTCGTCGGTGCAGGACATCCTCGACATGGGCCTGCACGCGTTCGCGATGAGCCGCTTCTCCGGCGTGTGGACGTCGATGAAGACGATCCAGGAGGTCGTGGAGTCGTCGTCGACGGTCGACGTCGACCCGCACCGCGTCAGCATCGTGCTGCCCGAGGACTTCGTGATGCCCCCGGGTGGCCTGCACATCCGCTGGCCCGATCCGCCGCTGGAGCAGGAAGCGCGGCTGATGGACTTCAAGTGGTACGCGGCGCTCGCCTACGTGCGTGCGAACAAGCTCAACCACAACGTTGTCTCGACGCCGGACGACCGCTTCGGCTTGATCGCCAGCGGCAAGGCCTACAACGACCTGCGCCAGGCGCTGGCCGATCTCGGCCTCGACGACGCCACCTGCCGCGCGCTGGGCATCCGCATCCACAAGGTCAACGTGGTGTGGCCGCTGGAGGCGACGATCACGCGCGACTTCGCGCAGGGCCTCAAGGAGATCCTGGTCGTCGAGGAGAAGCGCCAGATGATCGAGTACCAGCTGAAGGAACAGCTGTACAACTGGCGCAACGACGTGCGGCCCACGGTGCTGGGCAAGTTCGACGAGCAGGAGGGCGACCTCTCCGGCGGCGAATGGAGCAACCCGAACCCGGGCGACAACTGGCTGCTGCGCCCCAAGGCCGACCTCACGCCGGCCATCATCGCCAAGGCCGTCGCGAAGCGCCTGAAGAAGCTGGGCGTGCCGGAGGACATCGTGCGCCGCATGGACGAGCGCCTCGCCGTCATCGAGGCCAAGGACCGCGCGCTCGCGGCGCTGAAGGCCGACACGGCCGCCGGCGTCGGCGACCGCACGCCCTGGTTCTGCTCGGGCTGCCCGCACAACACCAGCACCAAGGTGCCCGAGGGCTCGCGCGCGGTCGCGGGCATCGGCTGCCACTACATGGTCAACTGGATGGACCGCTCCACGTCCACGTTCACGCAGATGGGCGGGGAGGGTGTGCCCTGGGTCGGCCAGTCGCCGTTCACCACCGAGAAGCACATCTTCGCCAACCTCGGCGACGGCACCTACTACCACTCGGGCCTGCTGGCGATCCGCCAGTCGCTGTCGTCCAACGTCAACATCACCTACAAGATCCTGTTCAACGGCGCCGTCGCGATGACCGGCGGCCAGCCGGTGGACGGCCAGATCGACGTGGCCTCGACCACGCGCGAGCTGGAGGCCGAAGGCGTCAGGCGCATCGTCGTCGTCAGCGACGAGCCCGAGCGCTACAACGCCGGCGTCAAGCTGGCCGAAGGCACCACGGTCCACCATCGCGACCAGCTCGACGCGGTCCAGCGCGAGCTGCGCGAGGTGCCGGGCGTCACCGTCATCATCTACGACCAGACCTGCGCCACCGAGAAGCGTCGCCGCCGCAAGCGCGGCACGATGGCGGCCAACCCGCGCCGCGTGGTGGTCAACGAGGCGGTGTGCGAAGGCTGCGGCGACTGCTCGGTGCAGAGCAACTGCCTGTCCGTCGAGCCGGTGGAGACCGAATTCGGCCGCAAGCGCCGCATCAACCAGAACACCTGCAACCAGGACTTTTCCTGCGCCAACGGCTTCTGCCCCAGCTTCGTGTCCGTCGAGGGCACGCTGAAGAAGGCCGCACCCGCCAAGCCCAAGGGCGCGGCGGCGCTGCCCGAGATCCCGCAGCCGACGCTGCCGGACGCGACGTCCGCCTGGGGCATCGTGGTCGCCGGCATCGGCGGCACCGGCGTCATCACCATCGGCCAGTTGCTGGGCATGGCGGCCCACCTCGAGGGCAAGGGCGTGATCACGCAGGACGCGGCCGGCCTCGCGCAGAAGGGCGGCGCCACCTGGAGCCACATCCAGATCGCCGACACGCAGGCCGCCATCCTCACCACCAAGGTCGACGCTGCCAAGGCCGACCTCGTGATCGGCTGCGAGGCGATCGTCACCGCCAATCCGACGACCCTGGGCGTGATGCGCGAGGGCCGCACCTACGTCGCGCTGAACACGCACCGCTCGCCCACGGCCACCTTCGTGAACAACCCCGACTGGCAGTTCCCGGGCGGCAAGTGCGAGACGGCCATCGAGGCCGCGGTCGGCAAGGACCTGCTGGGCGCGTTCGACGCCGACACCGTCGCCACGAAGCTGCTGGGCGACTCGATCTTCACCAACCCGCTGATGCTGGGCTACGCGTGGCAGCGGGGCCGCGTCCCGCTCAGCCACGCGGCGCTGATGCGTTCGATCGAGCTCAACGGCGTGCAGGTGGAGAAGAACAAGCAGGCCTTCGAATGGGGCCGCCGCTGCGCGCACGACCTCGCCTCCGTGCAGGCGCAGTTCGCCGCCGCCCAGGTGATCGAGTTCGTCAAGAAGCCGTCGCTGGCGGAGACGATCCAGCGCCGCGTCGATTTCCTCACCGGCTACCAGGACGCGGACTACGCCGCGCGCTACGCCGCCGTGGTCGACCGCGTGAAGGCCGCCGAGGCGCCGCTGGGCGGCACGCGCCTGACGGACGCCGTCGCGCGCAACCTGTTCAAGCTGATGGCCTACAAGGACGAGTACGAGGTGGCGCGCCTGCACACCGAGCCGGCCTTCCTGGCGAAGTTGGCAGACCAGTTCGAGGACGGCTTCAAGCTGAAGTACCACCTCGCGCCCCCTCTCCTGGCGGCGAAGGACGCCAAGGGCGAGCTGGTCAAGAAGACCTACGGCGGCTGGATGAAGGGCGCGTTCGGCGTGCTCGCGAAGTTCAAGGGCCTGCGCGGCACGGCGTTCGACGTGTTCGGCTACACGGAGGAGCGGAAGACGGAGCGCGCGCTGATCGTCGAATACCGCGCGCTCGTCGACGAGCTGCTGCGCTCGCTGTCGGCCGACGCCATGGCCGACGCCGTGGCGCTCGCCTCGCTGCCGGAGGAGATCCGCGGCTACGGGCACGTGAAGGAACGCCACCTGGCGAAGGTCCGCGCGAAGCGGGACGCGCTGCTGGCCGCATGGCGCGCGGGTGCCTCGGGCCAGGCGCGCGCTGCCTGACGCCGGATACAGTCGGCGGGTGCCGACCCCGCCCCTGCTCTCGCTGACCCGCGTCCGCCGCGAATTCCCCGGCGGCCGGGTCGCGCTCGCGAGCGTCGACCTCGATGTCGCCGACGGCGAGTTCGTGAGCCTGCTGGGCGCCTCGGGCTGCGGCAAGAGCACCGTGCTGCGCCTGCTGAGCGGGCTGGACGCGCCGAGTTCCGGCACCATCACCCGCAACCTGCCGGCCGACGCCGTCCCCGGCTACGTGTTCCAGGACGCGGCGCTGATGCCCTGGGCCAGCGTGCGCCGCAACGTCGAACTGCCGCTGGTGCTGCGCGGCGAACGGCCGGCCGCGATGCGCGACCGCGTGGACGCCGCGCTGCGCGCCGTGGGCCTGGCGGACGCCGCCGACGCCGTGCCGCGCGAGCTCTCGGGCGGCATGCGCATGCGCGCCTCGCTCGCCCGCGCGCTGGTCACCGCGCCGCGGCTGTGGCTGCTGGACGAGCCCTTCGGCGCGCTCGACGAGATCACCCGCTTCGCGCTGAACCAGACGCTGCTGTCGCTGTGCCAGCCGCACGACGGCACCGCGCCGGCCACGGCCGTCTTCGTCACCCACAGCGTCTACGAGGCCGTGTTCCTCAGCCAGCGCGTGGTGGTGATGGGCCGACCGGGCCGCGTCGCCGACGACGTCGCCATCGACCTGCCCTGGCCGCGCGCGGCCTCGCTGCGCGCGACGCCGCGGTTCGCCGCCCTGTGCGCGCGCGTGTCGGACGCGCTCCAGCGCGCGAGCGACGCGGAGGCGCGGGCGTGACGCGCGTGGGCGTGCCCGCGCTGGCCGTCGCGGTCTTCCTGGCGGCCTGGGAGCTCGCCGTGCGCGCGCTGCGGATCCCGGCCTACCTGCTTCCGGCACCCTCGCTGATCGCCACCACGCTGGCCGACAACTTCGCCTCGCTGGCGGCCAGCTGGTGGTTCACCGTGCGCATCACGCTGATCGCGCTCGCGCTGGCGATGGCCGGCGGCGTGCTGATCGCCGCGCTGTTCGCGCTCTCGCGCACCGCCGAACGCGCGCTGGCGCCGTTCGCCGTCGTGCTGCAGGTGACGCCCATCGTCGCGATCGCGCCGCTGATCATGATCCTCACCGACAGCCCGCTCGCCACCGTGATCGTGTGCGCGTGGCTGGTGGCGTTCTTCCCCATCCTGGCCAACACGCTCACCGGCCTGCGCAGCGTCGACGCCAACCTGCGCGACCTGTTCACGCTGCAGCGCGCGAGCCGCTGGCAGACCCTGCGCCACCTGCTGGTGCCGGCCGCGCTGCCCTCGTTCATGACCGGCCTGCGCATCGCCGGCGGCCTCGCGCTGATCGGCGAGGTGGGCGGCGAGTTCGCCGCCGGCGCCGCGGGCCGCGACACCGGCCTGGCCTCGCGCATCCTGGAGTCGGCCTTCCGCACCGAGATCCCGAAGATGTTCGCGGCGCTCACGCTGGTGGCGGCCACGGGCGTGGCGCTGTACCTGCTCACGGGCGCGCTCAGCAGGGTCCTGCTGCAGCGCTGGCACGAGAGCGAACGCGGCTGAGCCGCCGCGGGCGATCAGGTTGCCGAATCGCCCGAGCCACGCCGCTCGAGCGCCGCAGCGGCGTGCTGGATCGCAAGACCCTGTGCCTTGGCCACTTCCAGTTGCTGCTCCATGATCGCAATCATTCGACCCTGGATAGATTTCGCATTCGATTGCCTGCGAATGAAATAGATCCAGACCCCGATCAGCAACAGCATCGGCGCCCACGAGAGCAGCAGATCGACAAACCGGTTGCTTTCCTTCGCCGAGCCCTTGACCCAGCGCATGTCGGCATCGACAAGCCGAACGGCCTGGGAGGCATAGGCAGCAGGATCGCGCGATGCGGGCTCGCGGACACGAAACTCAACGGTCTCGCCGGCCGGCACCACAAAGCCTTCCATCGTCTCGACGACCGTGTCGATGTGGTTCTTCGACGAGTCGAAGTACTGCAATTCGAGCACGACGTTCTGGAAGCAGTTGCCGGATGGATTTCTGATCGTTCCCAACGTGGTGACGACGCGATGCCCTCCATCGGCCGACACGTCCAGTGATGTCGGCTGCACTTCCAGCATCGACGTGTCGACCACGTCCGGCGAGCCGACATGCGGGACGCAGCGCGCCAGCGGCGAAGTGCACAGGCCCGCACCGAACGCCAACAAGGCGACCCGCGCAAGCCATCGATTCTTGTTCATGACTGACTCCTCCTTCTCGCGATTTGGCCGCAAGTATGCACGCGTCGCCGTGCCGGAGGTGCGAGGCGGCGGCCTCACGAGGATCAGTGCATCGACGTCGCGCGCCGCGTCTGGGCAGAGGCCCGGGCGCGCGGCTCGGGCGCGGCCACCAGCTCGCGCAGGCGCTCGCCGGTGAGCGCGCCCAGCTTGCCGGCCAGCGCCAGCACCGGCGGCGCGGCGAGCATGCGCGCGAAGGCCTCGCGCACCTGGTCGGCCGACACGCCCTCGACGCGGGCGCGCAGCTCGTCGGGCGAACGCACGCGGCCGTGCACGAACAGATCGAGCGCGGCGTCCTCGATGCGGCGCACCGGGCGCTCCTGCGCACGCACCTGGCGCACCGCGATCTGGTTGCGGGCGCGCTCGAGGTCGATCGCGCCGACCGAGGCGGCGTGGCCCTGCAGCAGGCGGTGCGTCTCGCGCAGCAGCTCGTCGACCTTGTCCGGCGTGGTGGACGCCTCGATCACGAACTGGCCGCAGGCCTCCATGATGTCGGCGGAGCAGGCGGCGTAGTAGACCAGGCCGCGGCGCTCGCGGATCTCGTTCATCAGCGGCGAGCTCATGCCCTCGCCGAACAGCGCGGCGGCCACGCTGGCGGCGGGCTGGTCGTCCTTCTGTGACGCGACGGGGTAGCCGAGGACGACGTGGCTCTGGCTGCAGCCGGCCAGGCGCGCGGCCTTGACGCCGCCCAGCCACGTGGGCGCGTCCATCGCGTGCGGCGCGCCCGCGGGCATGTCGCCGAACGCGGCCTCGGCCTCGCGCACGATGGCGTCGTGGGCAACGTTGCCTGCCACGCCCACCACCACGTTGGCGCCGCTGTACTGCTGCGCCACGTAGGCCAGCAGCTCGTCGCGCGTGAAGCGCTCGATGTTGCTCCGGGTGCCGATCACGGCCTGCGCCATCGGGTGCGCGCCGTAGCAGAGCTTGTCGAACTGGCGGAACGCGGTGGACATCGGGTCTTCCTCGTCCTCGAGGAATTCCTGCAGGATCACCTGGCGCTCGCGCTCGAGCTCGGCCTCGGGGAACGTGGGCCGGCGCACGATGTCGCCCAGCATGCGCACGAACTCGACAGCGTCGCGGGCCATGCCGCTCAGGTGATAGGCCGTGTGGTCCTTGTCGGTGTGGGCGTTGACCTCGGCGCCCAGGCGCTCGGCGTCGATGTTGATGCGCGCGGCGTCGCGCGTGGCGGTGCCCTTGAACGCCATGTGCTCCACGACGTGGCTGATGCCGGACAGGCGCGCGCTCTCGTGGCCCGAGCCGGTGCGCACGAACACGCTGGCGCTGGCGCTGGCGAGCCAGGGCATGTGGATCGTGACGACGCGAACGCCGTTGGCGAGCGTGGTGAGGTGGGTGTCGTGGCTGTCCTGGAACTTCATCTGCCCATTGTCGGCGACCTCGCGCCCGGCACCGCGCGGCGGGGCTTTGGGCTTCCCGCGCTCGACGGCCGCCCGTATCATCGCCCGCGTCAACACCGGAGCCGCCCATGCACGCCACCAAGTTCCTCTTCGCCGCCACGCTGCTGGCCGCGAGCGTCGCCGCCCACGCCCTCGACAAGGTCGTGTTCGCCACCAACTGGAAGGCGCAGGCCGCGCACGGCGGCTTCTACCAGGCGGTGGCCGACGGCACGTACAAGCGCTACGGCCTCGACGTGGAGATCCGCCAGGGCGGCCCACAGGTGAACAACCGCCCGCTGCTGCCGGCCGGCCGAATCGACTTCCTGATGACGGGCAACCTGCTGCACAGCTTCGACAACGTGAAGAACGGCGTGCCGGTGATCGCGGTGGCCTCGATGTTCCAGAAGGATCCGCAGGCGCTGATCGCGCATCCGGACGCCGGCTACGCGAAGTTCGAGGATCTGGCCAAGGCGCCGGTGGCGTTCATCGCCAAGGACGCGCAGTTCTCGTGGTGGCAGTGGCTCAAGGCCGACTACGCGTTCAAGGACGAATCGCTTCGTCCCTACAACTACAACGTCGGCCCCTTCCTCGCCGACAAGCGCAGCCTGCAGCAGGGCTACGCGGTGGAGGAACCCATCACGATCGCCAGGGAAGGCCACTTCACGCCGTCGGTGTTCCTGCTGGCCGACCACGGCTACAGCACCTACAGCACCACCATCGAGGCGCGCACCGACACCGTGAAGAACAAGCCCGACCTGGTCCGGCGCTTCGTCGAGGCCTCCATCATCGGCTGGAACAACTACCTGTACGGCGACCGCAAGGCCGCCGACGCGCTGATCAGGCAGGACAACCCCGAGATGACCGACGAGCTCATCGCTCAGAGCCTCGCGCTGATGAAGCAGATGGGCATTGTCGATTCGGGCGACGCGCAGACGCTGGGCATCGGCGCGATGACGCCTGAACGCATCAAGGACTTCTACGACAAGATGGTGCGCGCTGGCCTGTACAAGGCGGGCGACGTCGACCTGGCCAAGGTGGCGACGACGCAGTTCGTGAACAAGGGCGTGGGCGTGGACGTGCGCAAGAAGCTCACCGGGCACTAGAGGGACATCGACGGCCGCTGCGCCATCGTGGCCCGCCAGCGCTGCAGGTGCGGGTGCTCGTCACCCGGCTTGGCCTTGACGACGCGCGCGAAGTCGACCGCCACCACGGCGTTGATGTCGGCGATGCTGAAGCGATCCGTGGCGATGAAGTCGCGATCGGCCAGGCGCTCGTTCAGTGTCTCGAAGAACCGCTGGGTGCGCGCACGCCCACGTTCCGAGAGCGCGGGGATCTGCGCGTAGTCCACCGGCCCCGGAAGCGCCCGGTTCGCCATCGCCGGCGAGCCGTTGCGCAGCGCCTCGGCGATCGCCTGCAGCCCCTCGAACTCGACGCGCCAGCTCCAGCTCGCGACCTCGGCCTTCTCCGCGGGCGTGATGCCCAGCAGCGCGGGCTCGGGGAACCGCGCCTCCAGCCATGCGGCGATCGCGGCGTTGTCGGTGAGCAGCAGCTCGTCGTCGGTGCGCAGCGCCGGCACGGTGCAATGCGGATTGATGCGGCGATAGGCCTCGCCCATCTGCTCGCCGATGCGCAGGTCGACCTGCACGGTCGCGTGCGCGACGCCCTTCTCGGCGAGCAGGATCCGGGCGCGCCGCGGGCTCGGCGCCGTGGCGCAGTCATAGAGCGTGATCATTGCGGCGCCCCCAGCTTGTCCTGCGTGCGGGTGTCGAAGTCGCCGGCGTCATGGCGTTCGTGCAGCTGGCTCGCCGGATCGCCGAACACGCGGTTGACCATGCGTCCGCGCCGCACGGCCGGCCGCTTCGCGATGGCATCGGTCCAGCGCACGACGTTCGTGTACGCCTGCACGTCCAGGAACCTGCCCGCCTCGTACAGCAGCCCCTTCACGAGGTTGCCGTACCAGGGCCAGATCGCCATGTCGGCGATCGTGTACTCGTCGCCCGCCATGTACGCGCGGCCGGCGAGGTGGCGATCGAGCACGTCGAGCTGGCGCTTGACCTCCATGGTGTAGCGGTCGATGGCGTACTCGATCTTCTCGGGCGCGTAGGCATAGAAGTGGCCGAAGCCGCCGCCGAGGAAGGGCGCGCTGCCCATCTGCCAGAACAGCCACGACAGGCACTCCGCGCGCGCCGCGCCGCCCTTCGGCAGGAACGCGCCGAACTTCTCGGCCAGGTGCAGCAGGATCGCGCCGGACTCGAAGACGCGCACCGGCTCCGCGCCGCTGCGATCGACCAGCGCCGGGATCTTCGAGTTCGGATTGACGTCGACGAAACCGCTGCCGAACTGGTCGCCCTCGTTGATGCGGATCAACCAGGCGTCGTACTCCGCGCCAGTGTGTCCGAGCGCGAGCAGCTCCTCCAGCATCACGGTCACCTTGACGCCGTTGGGCGTGGCCAGCGAGTAGAGCTGCAGCGGGTGGCGCCCCACCGGCAGCGCCTTGTCGTGCGTGGGGCCGGCGATGGGCCGGTTGATGTTCGCGAACCGGCCGCCGCTTTTCTTGTTCCAGGTCCAGACGTCGGGCGGCGTGTAGCGGGACGAATCATCCATGCGAGGCATCTCCGGGCTCGGGGCGAAACGCGTACGGTACCCGAGCCGCGACGGGCCTGCGGCCGGCGCGGGTTCAACCGCGCCGGCGCCCGGTCACTTCAGGTCGTAGCGGTCGAGGTTCATCACCTTCGTCCATGCGGCCACGAAATCCCGCACGAACTTCTCCTGGCCGTCCGCGGCGCCGTAGACCTCGGCGATCGCGCGCAGCTGGGAGTTCGAGCCAAACACCAGGTCGGCGACCGTCGCCGTCCACTTCAGCTCGCCGGTGCGGCGGTCGCGGCCTTCCAGCACGCCCTCGGTGGCCGACTTCTGCCAGCGCGTGCGCATGTCCAGCAGGTTGACGAAGAAGTCGTTCGACAGCGTGCCCTGACGCTTCGTGAACACGCCCAGCGTGCTGCCGCCGACGTTGGCCCCGAGCACGCGCAGGCCGCCGACCAGCACCGTCATCTCCGGCGCGGTGAGCGTCAGGAGCTGCGCCTTGTCGACCAGCAGTTCGGCCACGTGACCCTCGAGGCCCGGCTGCGCGTAGTTGCGGAAGCCATCGGCGCGCGGCTCCAGCGGCTCGAACGAGGCGCCGTCGGTCTGCGCCTGCGACGCGTCCATGCGGCCGGGAGCGAACGGCACCTCCACGTCCACGCCGGCCCGCTTCGCCGCGGCCTCGACGGCCGCGTTGCCGCCCAGCACGATCAGGTCGGCCAGCGAGATCTTCCTGCCGCCGGACTGCGCCGCGTTGAAGCCGGCACGGATGCCTTCGAGGGCGTCCAGCACCTGCGCGAGCTGCGCCGGCTGGTTCACCGCCCAGTCCTTCTGCGGCGCGAGGCGCAGGCGGGCGCCGTTGGCGCCGCCGCGCTTGTCGCCGCCGCGGAACGTGGACGCGGAGGCCCACGCGGCGCCGATCAGCTGCGCGGGCGCGAGGCCCGACGCCAGGAGGGTGCGCTTGAGCAGCGCGACGTCTGCCGCGTCGACCAGCGGATGGTCGACCGCGGGGATCGGATCCTGCCAGATCAGCTCTTGCGCGGGCACCTGATTGCCGAGGTAGCGGGCACGCGGGCCCATGTCGCGGTGAGTCAGCTTGAACCAGGCGCGCGCGAACGCGTCCGCGAAGGCCTGCGGGTCGGCCTGGAAGCGGCGCGCGATCTTCTCGTAGGCCGGGTCGATGCGCAGCGCCATGTCGGCGGTGGTCATCATCGGCGCGTGGCGTTTCGCGGGATCATGCGCGTCCGGCACGGTACCCGCCCCGGCATCGGCCCTGGGCTTCCACTGGTGCGCGCCGGCCGGGCTCTTCGTCAGCTCCCATTCGTAGCCGAACAGCGTCTCGAAGAAGCTCATGTCCCAGGTGGTGGGCGTGGGCGTCCAGGCGCCCTCGATGCCGCTGGTGATCGCGTGGGCGCCGCGGCCCGAGCCGAAGCTGTTGGCCCAGCCCAGGCCCTGCTCCTCGATGCCGGCGCCTTCCGGCTCGGCGCCGACATGGGTGGCCGGGCCGGCGCCGTGTGCCTTGCCGAAGGTGTGGCCGCCGGCCACCAGCGCGACGGTCTCCTCGTCGTCCATCGCCATGCGTGCGAAGGTCTCGCGGATGTCGAAGCCCGACTTCATCGGATCGGGATTGCCGTTCGGGCCTTCGGGGTTCACGTAGATCAGGCCCATCTGCACCGCGGCCAGCGGATTCGCGAGCTCGCGGTCGGCGCCGTAGCGCTCGTCGCCCAGCCACTTCTTCTCGGGGCCCCAGTACACATCGAGGTGCGGCTCCCAGATGTCGGGGCGGCCACCCGCGAAGCCGAAGGTCTTGAAGCCCATGGACTCGAGCGCCACGTTGCCGGTCAGCACGATCAGGTCGGCCCACGACAGGTTGCGGCCGTACTTCTGCTTGATCGGCCACAGCAGGCGCCGCGCCTTGTCGAGGTTGCCGTTGTCGGGCCAGCTGTTCAGCGGCGCGAAGCGCTGCGCGCCGGTGCCGGCGCCGCCGCGGCCGTCGGTGATGCGGTAGGTGCCTGCCGCGTGCCAGGCCATGCGGATGAACAGCGGGCCGTAGTGGCCATAGTCGGCCGGCCACCAGTCCTGCGAGTCGGTCATCAAGGCCTTCAGGTCGGCTACCACGGCGTCCAGGTCCAGGCTCTTGAACGCCTCGGCGTAGTCGAACGCCTCGCCCATCGGGTCGGACTTGCTCGACTGCTGGTGGAGGATGTCCAGGTTCAGCTGGTTGGGCCACCAGTCGGCATTGCGCGCGGCGCTCGCAACGGCCTGCTGGCGGACGCCGCTCGAGAAGGGGCACTTGGCTTCGGTCATTCGCTGATCTCCTGGTTCTGAAGGTGTCGACTGTCGCAAGCGGCGCGTCATTGCGCCAATTCATCTTTCTTAATCGATCGATAGTCAAAATGTTATGCGGCCATGCCGGCCATTGAATTGACCAGGGAGGACATTCGCACGGATGCCCCCGGGCGCGCATCCCTCTTTGAATAGACTGCGGCCTCGTTCTGTCGCTGGAGCCCCTCCGTGTCCATCTGCCATCGTCTGCTCGCCGCGCTCGCGTTCGCCATCGCGACCTTGACTTCGCCGGACGCTCGCGCCGCGGAGCCGGCGACGAGCCCATCGGCGACGGCCAGCCGCCTGGACGACATCATCGCGCGCGGCGTGCTGCGCGTGGGCAGCACCGGCGACTACAGGCCGTTCAGCTACCGCGTCGGCACGGGCGGCTTCATCGGCCTGGACATCGCGCTCGCCGCCGACCTGGCCAAGTCGCTGGGCGTGCAGCTGCAGGTCGTGCCCACCACCTGGGCCGCCATGATGGGCGACCTCGCCGACGACCGGTTCGATCTCGCGATGGGGGGCGTTTCGGTGTCGCTGGAGCGCCAGAAGAAGGCCTGGTTCTCGATTCCGTACCTGCGCGACGGCAAGACGCCCATCGCGCGCTGCGAGGACGCCGGCAAGTACCAGTCGCTGTCCGACATCGACCGCCCCGACGTGCGCCTGATCGTCAACCCGGGCGGCACCAACGAGCGCTTCGCGCGCGCCCGCGCGTCGCACGCGAGGCTCACGGTGCATCCCGACAACGTGACGATCTTCGACCGCATCGTGGCGGGCGACGCCGACGTGATGGTCACCGACGCGATCGAGGCGCGCCTGCAGCAGCGCCTGCATCCCAGGCTGTGCGCCATCCACCCCGACGCGCCCTTCGACTTCTCCGAGAAGGCCGTGCTGCTGCCGCGCGACGCCGCGCTGAAGGCCTACGTCGACCAGTGGCTGCACCAGGCCATCGAGACGGGGGCGTTCGCGCGCGCCGACGAGCAGTGGCTCGCGTACCCGTGGGGCATCGAGTCGCTGCGCGCGCTGATCGACGCGCGCCTGATGCTGGCCACCGACGTGGCCGAGTTCAAGTGGAACCACCACATCCCGATCGAGGACGCGGCGCGCGAGGCGCAGGTCATCGCCGCGCTGGGGCACCAGGCAGGCGGCCTGGGCGTGCCGCGGGCCTGGGCCGAGAGCTTCTTCAAGGCCCAGATCGAGGCCTCCAAGATCGCTCAGAACGAGCTGTTCCAGGGCTGGGACGTGTTCAAGCGCGGCCAGTTCCCCGACGCGCCCGACCTGGCCACCGTCACCCGGCCGAAGCTGGACAAGATCACCGGGCTGCTGCTGCATGCGCTCGCCGAGAACTGGCCCGTGCTCAGCGACCCGAAGCGGCGCGAGGACGTCCAGCGCGCCATGCATCCGATGCAGGCCGACGACCTGAGCCCGAAGGCGGTGGCCGAGGCGATCGCGCCCCTGGGCCGCTGAAGGACGAAAAAAGGCAGCGTCGCCGCTGCCTTTGCCTGGAGAGCGGCGCCGTCGCGTCGCTGTCGCAGCTCGTCAGTGGGTCGAACGGCGCTTCACGAGGAAGCCCATCAGGCCGAGGCCGGCCAGCAGCAGGGCCATGTTGGTGGGTTCGGGCACGGCCGGCAACGGGCCGGTCGCCGAAGGCGCCTGGATCGTGACGTTGAAGGCAGCGCCCTGGGGCGCCGAGGTGGTGCCGGACACTTCGAAGAAATACTTGCCGGCCGTCAGGTTGGCGAACGTCGTGGACTGGATGACCTGGCCGGCGAACGAGAAGACGCTGCCGACCGCGTTGGTCGGGTCGCCCGAATTGCCGGTCGAAGTGCCCTTGTAGAGCGTGAAGCCGGCGGTGTCGGCGGCGACGGTCGGGCCGGTGTACGTGTTGCCGCTCACCTCCAGGGGCGACGTGGCGTCCAGGATGAAGTTGTACACGTAGTCGAATGTCGGCGTCGTGTTCGCCGGGCCGTCCTTCTCGAACACCGCGTACAGCTGAGGGCCGATTTCCGGGTTGTTGGCCAATGCGGTGTCGGTGGCTGCGTCATACAGCGTTCCGACCGTGGCGGCCGATGCCGCGCCACCGGCCAGAGCCAATGCGAGCGCGACGAGGGTGGTGTTCAGTTTCATGAAGTCTTCTCCTAGCGGTTGAGGGGCAAGCTGAAGGCATGCGCGGAATTGCGGGTAACTCTTTGCAACCCGTATTCCCGCTATTGCTCGACAGCAAGTTAACGTTTTCCCTTACCCAATTTATGGAGTCCGAATGCCGACTGCGTGAGGCATAGCGAGCGTTCCTGCTCGACCGTGGCGCTCACTGTCGAGCAAACTCCGTTCGGTACGTTGCTCGGCAACGGGCGAGAATAAATTCTGACTCGATATATCCCCTCTCGCGACACCTAGAATTAGGTTTTGCGCTGCAGCGTTTGTTAGGTCTGATCGATTCCGAATACCCATGACGCGGGGCATCGGAGCATGTGGGGAGTTCGGGATGACCCGCACTTCGCTCGGCCAGCCGTCGCGCGGGGTAGAGCAGCGAGGTCGCGTGCCCGGCTGCCGGGCACGAAAGAACGTGCCCGGCAGTTTGAAATTGCGTGCCCGCGAATTTCCGGGGCCGAATATCAACTCCGGCGTCGGGCAGCGGCCGCTCCGTCCGGCTGGCACGCGCCGAAATCCAGTATCCGTCGAATGGAATATCGCCCCGGCGGCCTGAATTTTCTCGACCGCAGCGATGAAAACCTGTCAAAACCATTTTTCCACGGAAGAGCTGCACCTTGTTGCATCTCCAGCAACTGTCGAGTAGATACTTCGGTAATATCCGCTCGTCGTAGCAATACGGCACCCATCAGTCGCGCTGGATACCTTCCCGTTTCCCGCAAGACGCACTCGCTGCTCTGACCCGATCCCCCTGTCACATGGACACGAGATCGCCTCAACAGCGCCTGGCAGCTGGTCCTTCGAGGTGCTTGCTGCTTGTCCACACCCGGCGTGCCGGCGTGCTGGCGTGCTGTTCCGTGATGCCTTGAGGCCTCGGGATCTCCGTGCCATCCGCCGACCGCCGATGAACCCAGCTCATCGAAGGATCGGTCTTGAATCGTCATCGCCCGGCTCAGAAAGCCCCCCCCGCCCTGGCTCTCTCCATCGCGCTGCTCGCCAGCCTCGCGGCTTGCGGCGGCGGCACCAGCCCCGACACCGCCACGCCGTCGACCACGGCGTCCGACACCTCCCCCGCCGCCTCGCAGCCTTCCGCTGCCTCGCTCGACGACAACGTCGTCGCCGCGATGGCCCAGACCGAGGTCACGCCCTCGTACCACATGGCGCCCGCCCTGCTCGACGAACCCGGCCAGTCCGACGTCGAAGGCACCAGCGCCTCGGCACGCCAGGCCCCGAAGACCTACACCGTCGACAGCGCCGTCGCCGGGCTCGACACGGCCCGCCTGTCGCGCGACACCCTGGTCAAGCGCATCGCCGACGCGTCGAGGGCGCGCGTGGCCTCGGCCAACGGCGACACGGCCGCCCCGCAGGCCAACACCATCATCGGCGCCGTCCACACGCCGGCCCAGATCCGCGCGGCCTACGGGCTCGTGGCGCTGCCGGCCGTGGGCGCGGCCATCTCGTCGACCATGGCGGCGCAGCTCGGCGCGGGCCAGACGATCTACATCATCGACGCATACCACGACGCCACCGCGCTGTCCGACCTGAACCTCTTCTCGGCGAAGTTCGGCCTGCCCACCTGCACCAACGTCGCCATCCCGGCCACCGCCACGCTGCCGCTGGCCACGCCGCCGTCGGCGTGCACGTTCTCGCAGGTCAACGCCACCGCCACCGCGGCGATGACGTCCACGGTGCCGGTCTACAACGCCACCTGGGCGCCGGAGAGCAAGCTCGACGTGCAGTGGGCCCATGCGATCGCGCCGCTGGCCCGCATCGTCCTCATCGAGATGCCCTCGTCGCTGTCCAGCTACATCCTGGGCGCCAACCTGCTGGCCGCCAAGATGGGCCACGGCGTGGTGACGATGAGCTTCGGCTCGGCCGAGGCCGGCTGGGCGCCGACCACCGATTCCTACTTCGCCGGCGCCGGCATGACCTACGTGGCAGCAGCGGGCGATTCCGGCTCGCAGGTGCTGTGGCCGGCGGTCTCGCCGCACGTGCTGGCCGTGGGCGGCACGAGCCTGAACTGGTCGGGCTCCGGCACGCGCTACGAGGCGGCCTGGGCCTATACCGGTGGCGGCATGAGCGCCCACGAATCCCTGCCCGCGTGGCAGAGCGGCGTCGTGCCGACCGGCGGCAGCGCCCTGGTGCGCCGCGCGGTGCCCGACGTCGCGTTCAACGCCAATCCGATGACCGGCGAATACGTCGCGCTGACGCTCCCGGGCGCGGCCACCGTCTGGAATGCCTACGGCGGCACCAGCATCGCCGCGCCGCAATGGGCGGGCATCGTCGCGGTGGCCAACGCCCAGCGCGTTGCCAGCGCCAAGGCCGTGCTGGGCGACTTCCACAGCACGCTGTACCAGTCGATCGGCAAGGTGCCGGGCACGTACGCGGCCGCGTTCGGCGACATCGTCGACGGCACCAACGGCAGCTGCGCCACCTGCCGCGCCGGCACGGGCTACGACCAGGCCACCGGCTGGGGCACGCCCAACTCCGCTCAGCTGATGCAGGCCCTCGGCGTCACCACCACGACGGCGGCGGCCACGGCGGCAGCGCCGGTCGTGCCGGGCGGCTCGTACACCGGCACGGCCGGAACGGCGTTCAGCCGGTCGCTGGGCGTGACCGCGCCGTCGGGCACCACCACCAGCTACTCGCTGTCGAGCGCACCGAGTGGCATGTCCGTGACGAGCGCCGGCGCGCTCTCCTGGCCCGCACCGGTCGTCGGCACCTACACGTTCACGGCCACGGCCAGGACCGCGGCCGGCGCGACGGCCAGCGGCCTCTACTCGTTGAAGGTGATCGCGGGCACGGGCCCGGCCGCAGTGGCCAACCACGCGCCGACGATCGCCGCCGCCACCTACACCGTGAAGTCCGGCTCGACCTTCTCCACGATGCTCGCCGGCAAGGACGTCGACGGCGGCTCGCTCAGCTACACCATCGCCGGCGCCCCGTCCGGCATGAAGCTGATGTCCAGCGGCTTCCTGTACTGGACCGCGCCGGTCAAGGGCACCTACACCATGACCGCCACGGTGCGTGACGGCGCGGGCGCCACCGGCAGCGCCACGGTCAAGCTCATCGTCTCCTGATTCGTTTCCGGTTCGAACGGCGCCCGCTTCGTGCGGGCGCTTTTCTTGCGGCGATGGTTAGCGCTAACGCCAGCGTAAGATCGCCGCATGGAAGAATCTGAGGTTCGCGCCAGGCGCAGTCGACGCGGCAGCGGCGCGGTGACGTTGCACGATGTCGCCCGGCTGGCCGAGGTGGCGCCCATGACGGTGTCGCGCGCGCTGAACACGCCCGAGCGCGTGTCGCCCGAGGTGCTCGAGCGCGTGACCGCCGCGGTGCGCCGGTCGGGCTACGTCCCCAACCGCCTCGCCGGCGGCCTGGCCTCCGCGCGCAGCCGGCTCGTCGCGGCCGTCGTGCCCACGCTGTCGGGCCCCGTCTTCCTGGAAACCGTCCAGGCGCTCACGGCGGCACTGGACGACGCGGGCTACCAGTTGATGCTGGGCCAGAGCGGATACACGGAATCGCGCGAGGACGCGCTGCTGGAGGCGATCATCGGGCGCCGGCCCGACGGCGTCGTGCTCACGGGCATCCTGCACTCCGCCGAGGGCCGGCGACGCCTGCTGGCGGCCAACATCCCCGTGGTCGAGACCTGGGACCTGACCCCCACGCCCATCGACATGCTGGTGGGCTTCTCGCACGAGCGTATCGGCCAGGCGGTGGCCGCCTTCCTGCACGGCCGCGGGCGCCGCCGGCTGGCCGTCGTGGCGGGCGACGACGACCGCGCGCGGCGCCGCCTCGCCGCCTTCCGCGACGCCGCACGCGGGCTGGGACTCGCCGACGTCGAGCCGGTGACGGTGCCGGCGCCCACCACGCTGCGCAGCGGGCGCGACGCGCTGGGCCAGTTGCTGGCACGTCCCGGCGGCGTGGACGCGGTCTTCTGCAGCTCCGACCTGCTGGCACTGGGCGTGCTGACCGAGGCCCGCGTGCGCGGCCTGGCCGTGCCGTCGCAACTCGCCGTGGTGGGCTTCGGCGACAACGAGTTCGCGGCCGACCTGGAGCCGGCGCTGACCACCGTGCGCATCGACGGCGCGGCGATCGGCCGGCAGGCGGCGCGGTTCGTCATCGACCGCGCCGAGGGCCGTCCCGTGGTGGAGCGCATCGTCGATCTCGGCTTCTCCATCGTCGAGCGCGCCAGCGCCTGAAAGCCGCGAACGAACCCGGCGGGCTTGCGGCCGCCAGGACTTGCCGCTATGCTTCGTTCGCCCGCAAATGGTAGCGCTACCTTGCAACGACCGGACTTCCCATGACCCTCTCCTCGACGCCCACCATCGCCGCCCTCCGCGTGATCCCCGTGGCCGGCCGCGACAGCATGCTGCTCAACCTGAGCGGCGCGCACGGCCCGTTCTTCACGCGCAACCTGCTGCTGCTGACCGACAGCGCCGGCCGCACCGGCGTCGGCGAGGTGCCCGGCGGAGAGAAGATCCGCCAGACCCTGGAAGACGCGGCGCCGCTGGTGGTCGGCCGGCCCCTGGGCTCACAGCAGCGCATCGTCGACGAGGTCCAGCGCCGCTTCGCCGAGCGCGACGCCGGCGGCCGCGGCCTGCAGACCTTCGACCTGCGCACCACCATCCACGCCGCCACGGCCATCGAATCGGCTCTGCTGGACCTGCTGGGCCAGCACCTGGGCGTGCCGGTGGCGGCGCTGCTGGGCGAGGGCCAGCAGCGCGACGCCGTCGAGATGCTGGGCTACCTGTTCTACATCGGCGACCGCACGCGCACCGACCTGCCCTACGCCAGTGAGCCCGAAGGCCCCGACGCCTGGGCGCGCCTGCGCCACGAGCCGGCCCTGACGCCAGCGTCCATCGTCCGCCTGGCCGAGGCCGCGCACGCGCGCTACGGCTTCAACGACTTCAAGCTGAAGGGCGGCGTGCTGCGCGGCGACGAGGAGGTGCAGGCGATCCTCGCGCTGCACGAGCGCTTCCCGCGGGCGCGCATCACGCTGGATCCGAACGGCGCGTGGTCGCTGAAGGAGGCCGTGCGCCTGATGCGCGACCAGCGCGGCATCGTCGCCTACGCCGAGGATCCGTGCGGCGCGGAGGACGGCTTCTCGGGCCGCGAGGTGATGGCCGAATTCCGCCGCGCCACCGGCCTGCCCACCGCCACCAACATGATCGCCACCGACTGGCGCCAGCTCGCGCACGCGCTGGCGCTGCAGTCGGTGGACATCCCGCTGGCCGACCCGCACTTCTGGACCATGGCCGGCTCGGTGCGCGTCGCCCAGACCTGCCGCGACTGGGGCCTGACCTGGGGCTCGCATTCCAACAACCACTTCGACGTCTCGCTGGCGATGTTCACGCACGTCGCCGCCGCGGCGCCGGGCCGCGTCACCGCCATCGACACGCACTGGATCTGGCAGGACGGCCAGCGCCTGACCCGGGATCCTCTCCAGATCCGCGGCGGCCTCGTGCAGGTGCCGTCCCGGCCCGGCCTGGGCGTCGAGCTGGACATGCCCGAGGTGGAGAAGGCGCACGCGCTCTATCGGCAGCACGGCCTGGGCGCGCGCGACGACGCGGCGGCGATGCAGACCATGCTGCCCGGCTGGAAGTTCGATCCGAAGCGCGCGGCGCTGGATCGCTGAGGCGCTTCAGGTCGGCTGCAGCATGGCGCGGTGCTTCTCCAGCGCCGCGCGCACGATATCACTGAGGCCCGTATCGGCGCCGGTCTCCACCGCCGCAAGGAGCTGGGCGCGCATGCGCGGCTCCCAGAACTTCCTCACGTGCTCCGCGATGCCCGCCAGCGCCTCGTCGCGATCGGGCTGCGCCTCGAAGAAGCTGCCGATGCGGTTGGCCATGACGACGAGGTTGTGCAGGTCCATGGCTAGCGGAAGCGGTCGGCTTCTGAATAGAGCACAAGGTCGTCGCGGCGCGCGAACCCGGCCAGCGCGAGGCCGGCCGCGCGCGCGGTGGCAACCGCGCGCGATGTTGGCGCGGAGACGGCGACGAGCGCGGTGATGCCCACGGCGACCGCCTTGCGCACCATCTCCACGCTGGCGCGGCTGGTGATGCAGCAGAAGCCGTCGCGCGGGTCCAGGCCCGCGTCCACCATCGCGCCCACCAGCTTGTCGAGCGCGTTGTGGCGCCCCACGTCCTCTCGCACCAGGCGCAGCTGGCCGTCCGGCCCGCACCACGCGGCCGCATGCGTGGCGCCGGTACGCTGCTGCAGCGCCTGCCGCTCGGGCATGGCACGCAAGGCCGCGGCGATCGCGGCGGCCGACAGCGGCGTCGCGGCGGGCGCCAGCGGACGCAGCGGCGGCTCCACCTGCTCCAGGCTCTCGGTGCCGCACAGGCCGCAGCCGGTGCGCCCGGCCATCGAGCGGCGCTTGTCCTTCAGGCGCGCGAAGCAGGCGCTGGACACCTCCATCTCCACGCGCACGCCGGCCGGATCGGGCTGCACCTCCACGCCGTAGAGCTCGTCGGCGCGCTCCAGCAGGCCCTCGGTGAGGCCGAAGCCGAGCGCGAAGTCCTCGAGATCGAGCGGCGTGGCCAGCATCACCGCGTGCGAGATGCCGTTGAAGATCAGCGCCACGGGCACCTCGTCGGCCAGCCAGTCCTGCGACTCGGTGACCGCGCCGTCGCGCCGCACGCGCACCTCCAGGCGTTGCGCGCCATCTTCCTGCAAGGGCAGGGCCTCGATCTTCATTTGCCCGTCACCGTGACGCCGGCGCCGAGTCGCGCGTCGGCCAGGAAGCGTTCCTGGTCCTCGCTGAAGTCGCGGTAGGCGCGCTGCCACGACGAGGGCTGCGCCACCGGCATCACCTGCACCGCGGTCACCTTGTATTCGGGGCAGTTGGTGGCCCAGTCGGAGCTGTCGGTGGTGATCACGTTGGCGCCCGATTCGGGGAAGTGGAAGGTGGTGTAGACCACGCCGGGCTGCACGCGCTCCGTGATGTCGGCCCGAAGCACCGTCTCGCCGGCGCGGCTGGTGATGCCCACCCAGTCGCCCTGCTTCACGCCGCGGTCCAGCGCGTCCTGCGGATGGATCTCCAGGCGGTCCTCGTCGTGCCATTGCGAGTTGAACGTGCGGCGCGTCTGCGCGCCCACGTTGTACTGCGACAGGATGCGCCCGGTGGTCAGCAGCAGCGGGAACTTGCGGGTGACCTTCTCGTCGCTGGGCACGTACTGCGTGATCACGAAGCGGCCCTTGCCGCGCACGAAATGGCCGACGTGCATGATGGACGTGCCGGCCTCGTCGGTGCTGTCGTTGCAGGGCCACTGCACGCTGCCCAGGCGGTCGATCTTCTCGTAGCTCACGCCGGCGAAGGTGGGCGTCAGCGCCGCGATCTCCTGCATGATCTGCTCGGGATGCGTGTACGCCATCGGGTAGCCGAGCGCGTTGGACAGCATGACCGTGGCCTCCCAGTCGCCCACGCCCGACAGCGGCGCCATCACCTTGCGCACGCGCGAGATGCGCCGCTCGGCGTTGGTGAAGGTGCCGTCCTTCTCGAGGAACGACGAGCCCGGCAGGAACACGTGGGCGTACTTGGCGGTCTCGTTGAGGAAGATGTCCTGCACGACGACGCATTCCATCGCCTGCAGCGCGCCGGCCACGTGCTGGGTGTCCGGATCGGACTGCACGATGTCCTCGCCCTGGCAGTACAGGCCCTTGAACTGGCCCGACAACGCGGCGTCGAACATGTTGGGGATGCGCAGGCCCGGCTCGGCCAGGAGCGTGACGCCCCACGCCTTGTTGAACTGCTCGCGGACCTCGGCGCCGCCGATGTGGCGGTAGCCGGGCAGCTCGTGCGGGAACGAGCCCATGTCGCAGGAACCCTGCACGTTGTTCTGGCCGCGCAGCGGGTTCACGCCCACGCCTTCGCGGCCGACGTTGCCGGTGACCATCGCGAGGTTGGCGATGCCCATCACCATCGTCGAGCCCTGCGAGTGCTCGGTCACGCCCAGGCCGTAGTAGATCGCGCCGTTGGGCCGCGGCAGGCCGGCGGCCGCGCGCGCGGCGAGGTCGGCCGCGGTGCCCGTGGCCGAACCGGTGGCGTACAGGCGGGCGGCGCCGCGGACGTCGGCGGCCGGCACGCCGGTGGCGGCCTCCATCGCCTCGGGCGAGTTCTCCGCCCGCAGCACGAACTCGCGCCACTGCGCGAAGCTCCGGTCGTCGCAGCGCTCGGCGACATAGGCGGCGTCGTGCAGGTTCTCGGTCATGACCACGTGAGCCATCGCGTCGATCAGCGCGACGTTGGTGCCGGGGCGAAGCTGCAGGTGGAAGTCGGCCTTCAGGTGCGGCGAGTCGACCATCTCGGTGCGCCGCGGGTCGACCACCACCAGCTTCGCGCCCTGGCGGACGCGGCGCTTCATGCGCGAGGCGAACACCGGATGCGCCGCCGCCGGGTTGGCGCCGATGACGACGATCACGTCGGACTTGTCCACCGACTTGAAGGTCTGCGTGCCGGCCGAGGTGCCGTAGGTCTGGCCCAGGCCGTAGCCGGTGGGCGAATGGCAGACGCGGGCGCAGGTGTCGACGTTGTTGTTGCCGAAGGCCGCGCGCACCAGCTTCTGCACGAGGTAGGTCTCCTCGTTGGTGCAGCGGGAAGACGTGATGCCGCCGATGGAGTCGCGCCCGAACTGCGCCTGCAGCCGCCTGAATTCGGACGCCGCGTGGGCGATCGCCTCGTCCCACGACACCTCGCGCCACGGGTCGGTGATCTTCGCCCGGATCATCGGCTTCGTGATGCGGTCCTTGTGCGTGGCGTAGCCCCAGGCGAAGCGGCCCTTCACGCACGAGTGGCCCTCGTTGGCCTTGCCGTCCTTCCACGGCGTCATGCGGATCACCTCGCTGCCGCGCACCTCGGCCTTGAAGCCGCAGCCGACACCGCAGTAGGCGCAGGTGGTGGTGACGCTCTTCGTGGGCATGCCCAGGTTGATGACCGTCTTCTCCTGCAGCGTGGCGGTGGGGCACGCGCTGACGCAGGCGCCGCAGCTCACGCACTCGCTCTGCATGAACGGCTCGTCCATGCCGGCCGACACGCGCGAGTCGAACCCGCGGCCCGAGATGGTGAGCGCGAAGGTGCCTTGCGTCTCCTCGCAGGCGCGCACGCAGCGGTTGCAGACGATGCACTTGCTGGCGTCGTAGGTGAAGTACGGGTTGGACTCGTCCTTCTTCGTCTCGAGATGGTTCTTGCCCTCGTAGCCGTAGCGCACCTCGCGCAGGCCGACGGCGCCGGCCATGTCCTGCAGCTCGCAGTCGCCGTTGGCGCTGCAGGTGAGGCAGTCGAGCGGGTGGTCGGAGATGTAGAGCTCCATCACGCCCTTGCGCAGCTTCGCGAGCTTCGCGCTTTGCGTGCGCACCGACATGCCGGCCTCCACGGGCGTGGTGCACGACGCCGGCGTGCCGCGCCGGCCGTCGATCTCCACCAGGCACAGCCGGCACGAGCCGAACGGTTCCAGCGAATCGGTGGCGCAGAGCTTGGGCACGGAGATGCCGGCGGCTATCGCCGCGCGCATCACCGAGGTGCCGGCGGGGGCGGTCACGGCGACGCCGTCGATCGTCAACGTCACCACCTGCGCGGACTCGCTGGCGGGCGTGCCGAGGTCGAGGTCCGGATGGGGGTCGTTCAGGCTCAGCATCATCGATCTCCCGCCGCGGCGCGCCGCGGCAAGCCGAAGTCTTCAGGGTAATGATCCAGTGCAGACAACACCGGGAACGGGGTCATGCCGCCCATCGCGCACAAGCTGCCCGAGACCATGGTGTCGCACAGGTCGCGCAGCAGCTCTTCCTGCGCGCCCTTCAGTGAGACCGGCGCGGCGACGAGACGTTCCACCACCTCGACGCCGCGCGTGGAGCCGATGCGGCACGGCGTGCACTTGCCGCAGGACTCGAGCGCGCAGAACTCGAACGCGTAGCGCGCGAGGCCGGCGAGGTCGGCCGTGTCGTCGTGCGCGACGATGCCGCCGTGGCCCACGGTGGCGCCGGCGGCCGCGTAGGCCTCGTAGTCGATCGGCACGTCCCACTGCGACTCCGGCACATAGGCCCCGAGAGGCCCGCCCACCTGCACCGCCTTGATCGGCCGGCCGGAGCGCGATCCGCCGCCGAAGTCGAACAGCAACTCGCGCAGCGTGACGCCGAAGGGCAGCTCGACCAGGCCGCCCTGCTTCAGGTTGCCGGCGAGCTGGAACGGCAGCGTGCCGCGCGAGCGTCCCGCGCCGAACGCATGGTACGCGGCGGCGCCGTCGGCCAGGATGCGCGGCACGCTGGCCAGCGTGATGACGTTGTTGATGACCGTGGGCCAGCCGAACAGGCCGTGCAGCGCGGGCAGCGGCGGCTTGGCCCGCACCACGCCGCGCCGGCCTTCGATGCTTTCCAGCAGCGCCGTCTCCTCGCCGCAGACGTAGGAGCCGGCGCCGCGGCGCACGTCGAGCCGGAACGCCGGCCCGCGGCCGCGCAGCGCGGCGCCGATGTGGCCGGCTGCCGTCGCGCGGGCGATGGCCTCGCGCAGCGCGGCCTCGGCGTGCGGGTATTCGGAGCGGATGTAGATCACGCCGTAGGTCGCGCCGACGGCCACGGCCGCGATGGCCATGCCCTCGACGAGCGTGTACGGGTCGCCTTCCATCAGCATGCGGTCGGAGAAGGTGCCGGAGTCGCCCTCGTCGGCATTGCAGACCACGGCCTTGCGCGGCGCGACGGCCGCGGCCACGGTCTTCCACTTGATGCCGGCCGGGAACGCGGCGCCGCCGCGGCCGCGCAGCCCCGACTCGACGACCGCGCCGATGACCGCCGACGGCGCCATCGCGAGCGCCTTGTCCAGGCCGGCCCAGCCGCCGAGCGCGGCGTAGTCGTCCAGCGACAGCGGGTCGGCGACGCCGACGCGGGCGAACGTGACGCGTTGCTGCTTCGCGAAGTAGGGAATCTGTTCCGTCAGCCCCAGGTGCAGCGGGTGGGTCCGCAAAGCATCGCGCAGCCCTTCGAGGCGGTTCGCGTCGTCGAGGATTCCCGCATCGACCAACGACGGCACGTCCGCCACGCTCACGGGACCGAACGCAACTCGGCCGGTGGGCGTCTCGACTTCGAGAAGGGGCTCCAGCCAGAGCATGCCGCGCGAACCGGTGCGGACGTGGTTCAACACGTTGCCGCGTGCGACCGCCGCGTCCCACAGCGCCTCGGAGACCTCGTCCGCGCCCGCCGCCACTGCCGCGGCGTCGCGGGAGAGGTAGAGCATGGACAGCAGGTTCATCGCGCGTCCTCGAAACGACTGGCCCAATCGTCGACGGTGGCGGCGGACACCCGCGCGCGAAGCTTGTCGTCGACGATGGCAGCGGGCCCGGTGGCGCACAGCCCGAGGCAGTAGACAGGTTCGAGCGTGACGGCGCCGTCGGCACGCGTGTGGCCGGGCGCGCACGCGAGACGCGCGCTCGCGTGGGCCATCAGGGCCAGGGCGCCGTTGGCGCGGCAGGCCTCGGCCTGGCAGATCTGCACCACGTGGCGGCCCGCGGGGGCGCTGCGGAAGTGGTGGTAGTAGGTGACGACGCCGTGCACCTCGGCCCGCGACAGGCTCAGTGCGGCGCCGATCTCGGGGACCAGCGCCGGCGGCACGAAGCCCAGCACGTCCTGGATGTGGTGGAGGACGGGCAGCAGCGCCGAGGCGCTGCCGCCCGGGACCTCGGCCGGGATGTCCGGCAGGTGGAGCGCGAGCGCCTGTTGCAGGCACTCGCGTTGCGGGGCCGTCGCCGCAGGCCCGTTTGGCGGCTGCGGCGCGGACCCTCGGGGCATGCCCCGGAGGTCGTCAGTTGAAGAGCTTGGCCGCACTGATCAGCGTCTGCCAGACGCCCCAAGCCAGCGGAATGCCGACGGCCAGCCAGGCCAGCGCCACGGTGGCCGTGCTGCTGGGCGCGGTCGCCGCGCCCTCGCCCGTGACGGCGTTGGCGGCGGCGCGTTCGTGCGCGAGGCGCTTCTCCTCGGCGAGTTCCTCGTCGGTCATGAAGTACTTCTGGTCGACCGGACGGATCAGCAGGTTGCAGATCAGGCCGATGGCGAGGAAGCCCACCAGGATGTACATCGTCTGGTTGTAGACCTGCTCGCGCGGAATGCCGAGTCCCAGCTGGTAGTCGCGCATGTAGTTGACGACGACCGGGCCCAGGATGCCGGCCGTGGACCACGCGGTGAGCAGCCGGCCGTGGATGGCACCCACCATCTGCGTGCCGAACAGGTCGGACAGGTAGGCCGGCACCGTGGCGAAGCCGCCGCCGTACATGCTCAGGATGACGCAGACCGCGGCGACGAACAAGCCCTTGGACACGCCCGCGGTATTCGGCAGGCTGGCGTACATCGCGGCGCCCAGCAGGAAGAAGACCACGTAGGTCGCCTTGCGGCCGAGCTTGTCGGAGATGCTGGCCCAGAAGAAGCGGCCGCCGATGTTGAACAGGCTGATCAGCGCGGCGAAGCCGGCCGCCACGCCCGCGATCTTCGTCAGGTCGGCCTTGGCCAGGTCGCCGTACTTCGCGTCGAGGCCGATCAGGTGGCCGCCGAAGATCTCCTGCAGCATCGGGCTGGCCAGGCCGATCACGCCGATGCCGGCAGACACGTTCATGCACAGCACCAGCCACACCAGCCAGAACTGCGGGATGCCCCAGATGCGCTTCACGTGCACGTGGCCGCGCGTGATCATCGTCTTGCTGGCGTCGGCCGCCGGCGGCGTCCAGCCTTCGGGCTTCCAGCCGGTGGGCGGCAGGCGGTAGCCGAGCGCGCCGCCCATCATGAACACGAAGTACAGCGCCGCCATCACCAGCAGGGTCGTCTGGACGCCGTTGGTGCCGTCCGTGCCGAACGCGGCCATCAGCTTGGCGGCCAGGGGCGAGCCGATCATCGCGCCGCCGCCGAAGCCCATGATGGCCATGCCGGTGGCCATGCCGCGGCGATCGGGGAACCACTTGATCAGCGTCGAGACCGGCGAGATGTAGCCCAGGCCCAGCCCGATGCCGCCGATCGCGCCGAGGCCCAGCACCATGATCCACAGCTGGTGCGTGGACACGCCGATCGTCGACAGCGCCATGCCGCCGGCCCAGCAGACCGCGGCGACGACGGCCGCCTTGCGCGGGCCGACGTGTTCCAGCCAGCCGCCCCACAACGCAGCCGACGCGCCGAGGAACACGAAGAACAGCGTGTAGATCCAGCCCAGCGCCGAGATGTCCCAGTTGCAGGTCGACAGCGTCATCTCGCCGACGCCGCCGAACAGCGCCTTGGCCACGACGGAGCGCAGGCTCTTGGCATCGGGGCCCGCGAGCGAGCTCAGGATCTGCATCCAGAAATTGCCGGCCTGCGACGCATCCTTCGAGCACAGCGCCGCGCCCGGCAGCAGCTTGGACAGCGGCAGCCAGAACACGGAGAAGCCGTAGGCCATGCCGATGCACAGGTGGATGGCGAGCGCCGCGGGTGGAAGAAGCCACCGGTTGAAGCCGGGGCCCGCGACGGTGCGCTCTTTCGATAGCCAGCCTCCGGAGGAAGGCGCGGCCGCAGAGCCGTTCATGACGGTAGACATCTTGATCCTTTTTATGACCTGCGGGCATCCATCGCCGTAGTCCCAACTCCGGCGATCTGCCCGACTTTAAGTATCGGTTGGCTCACGTTGCAATATGCGGTCAGGCGCCTAAATACGAACCCTAGGATCGCCCGCCCCAACCCGCCCTTCGACCGATTCGGGCCGTCGTTTAGCGGTGTTTCCGCTGCATCGCAACATGAAATGGCGATGCCGGTTTCGTACTTCTTGTTGCATTGCCGGGTTCAACTCGACGGCAAAAAGCGACATCGCCTGGACAAGTCGGGGATTACCCCCCTGGGGCATGACCGGCCATCGCCATCAACGGCCGCCCGAGGCTCGCGCTGTACCATCGCCCGAGAATCGCCGGGGAGTCGCGCAGGAGGCGTCGTACTGCAGTGCACAAGATCTCGATCCGTCCGCAGTGGACGATTTCCCACGACGGCCTGGACATGCTGGGCCCGCGCCTGATCGCCCTGCTGGCCTGCGTGGCCGAGACCGGCAGCATCGCCGCCGCGTGCCAGCGCGCCGGGCTGTCGTACCGCCACGCGTGGGACACGATCCGCCAGGGCGAGGCCTGGTTCGGCGCCCCGCTGCTGCAGATGGAACGCGGCCGCGGCTCGCGCCTGACGCCGCTGGGCGACAAGCTCGTCTGGGCCGACCGCCGCATCGCCGCGCGGCTCGCGCCCGCGCTCGACACGCTGGCCTCCGAGCTGGAGGTGGAGCTGCAGCGTGTGCTGGCGCCGCCGCAGCGCCTGCTGCGCATCCACGCCAGCCACGGCTTCGCCATCGAGAAGCTGATGGCCATGCTGCGCGACGCGGGCGTCGATGTGGAGCGCGTCTACACCAGCAGCCAGGACGCGGCCGCGTCGCTGCACGACGGCGCGAGCGACCTCGCGTGCTTCCACGTGCCGCACGGCGCCCTCGAGGCGCGCGGCTGGGAGTTCTACGCGCGCTGGCTGGTGCCGCACGAGCACGCCGTGATCGCCATCACCGACCGCACGCAAGGCCTGATGCTGGCGCCGGGCAACCCGCTGCGCGTCACGGGGCTGGGCGACCTGGCGCGGCCCGGCCTGCGCTTCATCAACCGCCAGCGCGGGTCGGGCACGCGCTTCCTGCTCGACGCGCTGCTGGCCGAGGCCGGCGTCGCGCCCGACGCCATCGTGGGCTACGAGCACGGCGAGTTCACGCACGCCGCGGTGGCCGCGTTCGTGGGCAGCGGCATGGCCGACGCCGGCTTCGGCCTGGAGCGGCCCGCGCGCCACTTCAAGCTGGACTTCCTGCCGCTGGCCACCGAGCACTACTTCGCGATCTGCCGCCGCGACGCGCTGGAGCGCCCCGAGATCGCGCAGGTGCTGGCCATCCTGCGCAGCGAGCCGTTCCGCGCCGAGGTCGACGCGTTGCCGGGCTACCGGGCGCGCCGCTGCGGCGAGGTGACGCTGCTGGCCGACGTGCTGGCCGCGGCCGGCATCGACGCCGGCTGAGCCCCCTCGACGCTCAGCGCGCGTTCAGCACGTCCAGCGCGCTCACCGGCGGCGCGGCGTTGCCCCAGGCGTTGCGCACCCAGGTGGCCAGCACGGCGATCTCCTCGTCCTTCAGCAACGGCCCGAACGGCGGCATGCCGTACGGGCGCGGATTGCCGGCGGTCGTGGGCGGGAACCCGCCGTTGACGACGATGTGGATGAAGTTGGCCGGCGTCTCCAGGAGCACCTTGCCGTTGCCGGCCAGCGGCACGTAGACGGCGCCCTGCGGCCCCACGCCGCCTTCGCCATTGGCGCCGTGGCAGGTGGCGCAGTGATCCTTGTAGAGCGCCTCGCCATGGGCCTGTACGTCCTTGTCCAGCTTCGCCGGCGGGCCCCGGTGCGCGGACGTCTGCGGCAGGCTCTTGAGGAACTCGGCCATCGCGGCGATGTCCGGATCGCTGAGGTGCTGGGTGCTGCGGAACACCACCTCGGCCATCGGCCCCAGCGCGGCGCCGCGCGGCGTGAGCCCGGTCTTGAGCAGGTCGGCCACCTCGCGCGACGACCAGTCGGCGACACCGGCCTCGGCGCCGGAGGCCAGCGACGGCGCGTACCAGTTCTGCAGCGGGATCAGGCCGCCGCTGAGCTCCAGGCTGTCGCGGGTGGCGCCGAACGCGTTGCGCGGCGAATGGCAGGCGGCGCAGTGGCCCAGCGAGCGCACCAGGTAGGCGCCGCGGTTCCATTGCACCGAGCGCTCGGGCGCGGGCTCGTAGACGCCCGGCGTGAAGAACAGCGCGCGCCACATCGCCAGCGAGGCTTGCAGGTTGTACGGGAAGCGCAGGTCGTGCGGCCGGTTGACCTGCGTGACCGGCACCTGCGAGCGCAGCCAGGAAAACAGCGCGTCGGAATCGGCGCGCGTGATCTCCGTGAAGTTCGGGTACGGGAACGCGGGATAGAGCAGGCGGCCGTCGGCCGAGCGCCCGTTGTGCATCGCGCGCCAGAACTGCGCGGCCGACCAGCCGCCGATGCCGGTCTTCGCGTCGGGCGTGAGGTTGCTGGCGTAGACCGTGCCGAACGGCGTGGCGATGCCCTTGCCGCCGGCGAACGCCGCGCCGCCGCGGTCGGTGTGGCAGGCCGCGCAGTTGCCGGCACGCGCCAGGTAGGCGCCCCGAGCCACCTGCTCCGGCGTGGCGACGAAGCTGCCGGCGTCGCCGTTGAGCGGATCCTCGCCGCGCACGTTGAGCCAGGCGACCAGCCCCGCTCCGGCGGCGACGATCGCGGTCAGCACCAGCGCCGCCGTGCGCCAGCGCGTCATGGCGAGACGCTCCCGCAGGCGAGCGGCAGCGGCCGCGCGAGCGTGTCGGCCGCGGCCGGCGGCAGCGACACCGGCTGCGCGGACAGCCAGGTCGCGACCGCCGTGATGTCGGCCGGCGTGAGGGCCGTCGCGATCTTCGCCATGCAGTCGGGCGCGAGCGCCTTGCGCTGGCCGGTGCGCCAGGCGCCGAACTGCTCCACCAGGTAGCCGCGCGGCAGGCCCAGCAGGCCGGGAATGGCCGGCAGCACGCCGGTCATGGCGGCGCCGTGGCACTGCACGCAGGCCGGGATGCCGTGCGCCGCGTCGCCCTGGCGCGCCAGCGCCTCGCCGCGCCGGATCTCGTCGGCCGGCGCGTCCACGGTCTGCGGCGGCGCGTAGGGCAGTTCCAGCGACGCGAAGTAGCCGGCGATCTCGCGCAGGTAGTCGTCGGACATCTGCTCGACGAAATAGGTCATCGTCGGATAGGCGCGCCGCCCGCTGCGGAAGTTGTCGAGCTGGTTGTAAAGGTAGCCCGCGGGCTTGCCGGCGATGCGCGGGAAGAAGCCCTGCTGCGTCGGCCGGCCTTCCTTGCCGTGGCAGGCGATGCACGGCTGCATGCGCTGGGCCATGGTGTCGGGCACGCTGGGCGGCGCACCGGCCGTTGCAGCGGACACCGCGGTCGACGCGATGGCCGCCAACGCGAGGCGGATGAAGGCGGGGAAGATCATGAGCCCTGCACTGTGCGCCAGATCGCTTGTGCTGGACAGCCTCGCTTACCTCAGGTCTTCGTCCACGGGAACCCGCGCTTGTAGCGCTGCAGCATCTGCGCGTTGCCCTGCTCGAAGAATTCCTTCGTCACCGAGCCCTCGTTGCCGCCGAGGCAATACTGCACGGAGTACCGGCCGGTGCAATCGAACGCCTTGAAGTTCTGCATCATCACCTGTGCGAACACGCGGTCCTGGCCCCACTTGCCGTGCCACACGTGCGCGCTCTGGAGCAGTACCTCGCGGCGCAGGCAGTACGAATTGGTGTCGATCAGGTGGGCGTTGGTGAACGCCGGCCATTTGCCCAGGCTCTCGCAGTCGTCGCGGCAGACGAACTCGCCCTCGGCGCTGCAGATGTTGCGCAGGCTGTAGCACCACTGGAGGCGCCTGGCGGTGATCAGGTCCACGCATTGCACGACGTGGTCGGGCCCGAGGAAGTTGTCCTGGTCGAGGAACAGCACATGCTCCTCGTCGACCAGGTGAGCGAACGCGGCGTAGATGCGGTGGCCGTAGAAGCCGCCGGCGCCGACGTTGCGCGGCAGCACGCACACGGGCACCTCCAGGCCCGCCAGCGCCTGTTCCACCTGCGCGCGGTACTGCGGCCCGTCGCACACCACGTAGCAGGCGGTGGGCAGGGTCTGCGCGAGCACGCTCTCGACCGCGCGGCGCAGCTGCGGCGCGCCGGTGGTGGGGATGAGGACGACCTGGGACATCAGGACACTCTCCGCCTTGCGGCTGCGTTGCGAGCGCCTTCGGGCGGCCGGGCGGCGCTCATCCCGCCAGCCGCTCGTCGACGAGCTCGATCCAGTGCCGCACCGGCGTGGCGGTGCCGGACTGCAGGTGCGAGATGCAGCCGATGTTGGCCGAGACGATGGCGCGCGGCTCGGGCTGCGCGGCGGCGAGCGCCGCCAGCTTGCGGTCGCGCAACTGGGTGGCCAGCACCGGCTGCAGCACGGAGTAAGTGCCGGCCGAGCCGCAGCACAGGTGGCTCTCGGAGGCCGCGAGGCGGACGTCGAAGTCGAGCGCCGCCAGCATGCGCTCGACACCGCCGCGCAACTGCTGGCCGTGCTGCAGCGTGCACGGCGGATGGAACACCAGCGGCGTGCCCGGCGCGTGCTCGGGCGACTCCGCGCCGCGGCGCTCGCGCACGCCCTGCCAGTGCGCGAGCAGCGCGGGCATCAGGCCGTCCAGGAGCTCGCTCAGGTCGCGCGTGAGCGCGCTCACGCGGGCCGCCTTCTCGGCGTACTCGGGATCACCCGCCAGCGCGTGGCCGTAGTCCTTGACGGTGACGCCGCAGCCCGACGCGTTCATCACGATGGCCTCCACCGCGCCCGCGTCGGTGAGCCCGGCCACCCAGGGCCACCAGGCGTCGATGTTGCGGCGCATGTCGTCGAGGCCGCCGTCATGGTCGCCGCCGTGGCTGCGCACCGCGCCGCAGCAGCCGGCGCCGTCGGGCGAGATGGCCTGCACGCCGGCGAGATCGAGCACGCGCGCGGTGGCGGCGTTGATGTTGGGCTTCATCGCGGGCTGCACGCAGCCCATCAGCATCAGCACCTTGCGCGCGTGGACGCGCTGCGGCCACAGGACCTCGCGCGCCGTGGCCGCGCTCGATGCCTTGTCGGGCACCTTGCCCTTCAGCGTCTTCGGCAGCAGCGGACGCATCGCCTGGCCCAGCCTGAGCGTGGGCGAAAACAGCGGCGACGTGAGCCCCTCGCGCAGCAGCCAGCGCTTCGCGCGCTCGCCGGCGGGGCGTTCCACCTTGGCGTCGACGACGCGGCGACCGATGTCCACGAGCCTGCCGTATTCGACGCCCGACGGGCATGTCGACTCGCAGTTGCGGCAGGTGAGGCAGCGATCCAGGTGCAGCTGCGTGGCGCGCGTCGGCTCCTGGCCCTCGAGCACCTGCTTCATCAGGTAGATGCGGCCGCGCGGGCCGTCGAGCTCGTCGCCCAGCAGCTGGTAGGTGGGGCAGGTGGCGGTGCAGAAGCCGCAGTGCACGCACTTGCGCAGGATGGCCTCGGCCTCGATGCCATCGGGCGTGCCGGCGAATTCGGGGGCTAGCTTGGTCTGCATCGGGGTCAGGTGCTGAATCGCATCGGGCGGCCGGGCACGAAGACGCCGTCCGGGTCGAACGATTCTCGCAGCCGCTTGTGGATGGCCAGCAACGCGGGCGCCAGCGGCGTGGCATAGCCGGCGCCGTCGCCCACGCCGCCGGTGACGCGGAACGCGCTGCCGCCGGCACGCTCGGCGCGGTGCATCACCAGCGTGTCCTCCGCGGGCGCCACCACCCAGCGCTGCGCGCCGCCCCATTCGATCAGGGTGTCGAGGAAGGACGGCAGCACCGGCGTCGTGGCCGGCAGCGCCAGCCGCCAAAGCGCGCTCTTCTCGCGTTCGGCGGCCGCGCGGGCCTCGATGAAGAACTCGTCGCGCTGGTCGCGCAGGCCCTCCCAGAACGCGTTGCCGAGATCGGGCGGGATGACCTCGCCGCCCAGGCGCCTGACCGCGGCCTCGACCGCCGCGTTGGCGCCACGCAGGCGGATGGCCAGCGTGTCGCGCCACCACACGCTGGCGTTGAGCGGCAGCGGTTGGCCGGCCCAGGCGTGCAGGCACTCGAGCGCCTCGGCCTGGCGCATGTCGAAGCGCAGCGTGGTGGTGGCCACGGGCATCGGCAGCACCTTCAGCGACACCTCGCAGATCGCGCCGAGCGCGCCCCACGAGCCGGCCACCAGGCGCGACACGTCATAGCCCGCCACGTTCTTCATCACCTGGCCGCCGAAGTGCATCAGGTCGCCGCGGCCGTTGAGCAGCAGCACGCCCAGCACGTAGTCGCGCACGCCGCCGACGGCCGCGCGGCCGGGGCCGGCCAGGCCCGAGGCCACCATGCCGCCGACGGTGCCGCTGAGCCGGCCGTCGGCGTCGGCGAAGCGCGGCGGATCGAAGGGCAGGCACTGGCCGCGCTCGGCCAGCACGCGCTCGAGCTCCACCAGCGGCGTGCCGGCGCGCGCCGTGACCACCAGCTCGGTGGGCGCGTAGTCGACGATGCCCGAGTAGCCGCGCATGTCCAGCGTGGCGGCGTCGGAGATGACGCCGGCCATGGACTGCTTGGTGGCGCCGCCGCGGATGCGCAATATGGCCTTGGCCGCGGCCGCCTGGCGGACGCGCTCGGCCAGGCCGATGAGGGTGTCGTTCATCGAGGGTCGGAGATCAGAAGCGTTCCAGCTCGGGGAAGGCCAGCACGCCGCGCTTGACGTGCATGCGGCCGTACTCGGCGCAGCGATGCAGCGTGGGGATGACCTTGCCCGGATTGAGCAGGCCCTGCGGGTCGAAGGCGGCCTTCAGGGCGAACATCTGCGCGCGCTCGGTGTCGGAGAACTGCACGCACATCGAATTGAGCTTCTCCGCGCCCACGCCGTGCTCGCCGCTGATCGTGCCGCCCATGGCCACGGACAGCTCGAGGATCTCGGCGCCGAAGGCCTCGGCGCGATGCAGCTGGCCGGCGTCGTTGGCGTCGAACAGGATCAGCGGGTGCAGGTTGCCGTCGCCCGCGTGGAAGACGTTGCAGCAGCGCAGCTCGAACTTCTTCTCCATGTCGGCGATGGCCAGCAGCATGTCGGCCAGGCGCGCGCGCGGGATCGTCGAGTCCATGCACATGTAGTCGGGGCTCAGCCGGCCCGACGCGGGGAACGCGTTCTTGCGGCCGCTCCAGAACTTCAGCCGCTGCGCCTCGTTGGCACTGACCTCCAGCCGCGTGGCGCCGGCGCGCGCCAGCACCTGCTCCATGCGCACGATCTCTTCCTCCACCTCTTCGGGCGTGCCGTCGCTCTCGCACAGCAGGATGGCCGCGGCGTCGAGGTCGTAGCCGGCATGCACGAAGGCCTCGACGGCGGCCGTCATCGGCTTGTCCATCATCTCGAGTCCGGCCGGGATGAGGCCGTCGGCGATGATGGCCGCCACCGCGTCGCCCGCGTGCCGCACGTCGCAGAAGCTGGCCATGATGCAGCGCGCCACCTGCGGCTTGGGCGTGAGCTTGACCACCACCTCGGTGACCACGGCCAGCATGCCTTCGCTGCCCACCACCACCGAGAGCAGGTCCAGCCCCGGCGCGTCGAGCGCGAGCGAGCCGAACGTGACCGGTGCGCCGTCGGCCAGGAAGCCGCGTACCTGCAGCACGTTGTGCAGCGTCAGCCCGTATTTCAGGCAGTGCACGCCGCCGGAGTTCTCGGCCACGTTGCCGCCGATCGTGCAGGCGATCTGGCTGGACGGATCGGGCGCGTAGTAGAAGCCGTGCGGTGCCACGGCCTCGCTGATGGCCAGGTTGCGCACCCCCGACTGCACGGTGGCAGTGCGGGCGCGCGTGTCGACCTTCACGATGCGGTTGAACTTGGCGAGCGACAGCGTGAGGCCCTGCGCGTGCGGCATCGCGCCGCCCGACAACCCGGTGCCCGCGCCGCGCGCGACCACGGGCACGCCCAGGCGATGGCAGGCGGCGAGCACGGCCGACACCTGGTCCTCGGTCTCTGGCAGGGCCACGGCGAGCGGCCGTTCGCGGTAGGCCGTCAGGCCGTCGCACTCGTAGGGCGTGGTGTCCTCGTGGCGCCACAGCAGCGCGTGCGGCGGCAGCAGCGCACGCAGCGCGGCGACGAGCGCGGGCTGCGCCACGGGCGGACGCGCCGGCTTGTCGGACGCGGCCGCAGCCGCGCCGGTGGCGGCGGGCGTGGCGGGCAGCGGCGCCGCGGCCGCCTGGGGATCGAGCGTGGGCGGCACGGTGTTGGCCCAGCCCGGATCCGCGACGGTGGACGGTGGGTCGCCGAAGGTGGGTTCAGTTCGCACGAGGCTTGGCCGCCCTTCTCGCGGCAGTCTTGCGGGCAGGGGCCTTCTTCGCGGCCGCCTTCTTCGCGGCGGCCTTGGCGCCGGTGGCGCTCGCGGCCTGGGTGGCCGCCGACATCGCCTTGGCGGCGACGCCGGCCGGCACGGCCACGGCCTTCTTGATCGTCTCGCCCGCGGCGTCCATGCCCTGCTTCATCATCGCGCCGGCCAGGTTCTTCGCGGCGTCGGCGGCGCTGTCCTTCATGGCCGTGGCGGCCAGCTGGGTGAACTGCTTGGTGAGTGCGCCCCACCACTGCATCGGGTCGACCACGCCGGCGGCGGCGGCCTTGGACCTGGATCTCGGCGCCGGTGCGGGCTCCGGCGCCGGCTCGGGTTGCGGCGCGGCGGCCGGCTTCGCGAGCCCGGGGATGCCGCCCATCGCGTTCCTGGCCGCCTGCATCAGCGCATCGGCGCCGAAGCTGTTGGCCACCGAGCCCGCCGCGGCGGACGCGGCCGAGCCGGCGGAGGCCACCGGCGCCACCTTCATCGCGTCGCGCAGGTCGGTCATCTGCACGTTCATGGTCTTCAGCGTCGACAGGGTCATCCGTTGAACCTCGAGCGCCTGGATGGTGGTACCCAGCATCCTGGCGTTCTGCTCGAGCCAGAACTGCACCGTCTTCAACTCGTCGATGCGCTTCTGCAGCTCCTCGGGATTGAGCGTCGGCGCCACCCACTGGCCCATGCTGGGCAAGGCCGAGCCGGCGTTCTTCACCAGGCCCTGCAGGAAGTCGAATCCGGGGACCAGCTTGGCGAAGTTCGGGATGTCGGACATGGAAAAACCTCCGGTGGGAGCAACTCGCGTGATCCTACGCCCTGGCGCCGGCTTCAGTGGCCGGCCTCGAATGCAACGCGCTCGACCTGGAAGCCGCGCGCCTTCAGCAGCTCGGGCAGGCCCAAGCGGCCGATCAGGTGCAGCGTGCCCACCGCGACGAACAGCGACTTGCCCTCGGCGTGCCACTTGACCACCTTGTCGGCCATCAGCGGGTTGCGCGCGTCCACCAGCTTGGCGAAGTCGGCCTTCTGCTGCGGCGTGTCGAGGCAGTCGCACCAGTCGGCGTACGCATCGAGGTCGGCGAGGTCGCCGCGCTGCCAGTCGCCGGCCAGGCGCTGCAGCATCGCGGGGCCCTTGCCGGTCTCCAGCTCGTCGAGGAGGTCGCCGACGGTGCGGGCCATCTCGGCCGGGTCGTCGCTCACCAGCAGGGCGGCCTGCGACTCGGGCGTCTCGAGCGAGCGCACGGGCTTGTTCATGCCGTGGCCCATGCCGGCCAGGAAGACGTCGATGCCGTAGTCGGGGTAGAGCCCCAGGTCGCGGCCCTCGAGGACCTCCAGCGAGATCGCCTGCATCTCGGGGCGCATCGCGGCGAGGGTCGCCGGCGCCACGCAGGCGACGGCCATCCGGGCCTCGAGGCGGCGCTGCAGCGCGGCGGACAGCGTGGGCGTGCCGGGGCGGCGCAGGATGGCCTTCTGCAGCCGGGCCACGATCTGCGGATCCGCGGGGTCGAGTTCCAGCGCGATGACGTCGCTGGCCATCACGGCCTTCATCACCTGCGGGCCGGGGAACATCCACGCCATCTTCGCCACGTGGATGGTGCCGTAGAGGTAGACGCTGCGTCCGCCCTTGGTGGCCTTCCACAGCACGCCGCTATCCTCGGCGTGGCGCATGCCGTCCAGCACGTCGTCCCGGGTGGGCACGACCGCCGGCGGCGGGCAGCGCACCTCCTCGGCGATGGCCGGCGGGGACGCGCCGTCGCCGGTCGTCGCGATGGCCGCGGCATGCACGGCCGCGCCGGCCAGCAGCGCCGCGAAGAGCACCGCCGCACGCACGCCAACGCTCATTCGCACTCGAGCACCTGTTGCTCGATCGCGCCGAACACCGACTGGTTGTCGCGCTTCATCTCGATGCGGATCACGTCGCCGTACTGCATGAAGCCGGTCCTCGGCTCGCCGTGCTCGATGGTCTCGATGGCGCGCTGCTCGGCGATGCAGCTCCAGCCCTTGCTCCAGTCCTTGTTGCTCACGGTGCCGCTGCCCACGATGGAGCCGGCGCGCACGTTGCGGGTCTTGGCGAGATGCGCGATCAGCTGGCCGAAGTGGAAGGTCATCTCCGGGCCGGCGTCGCAGGCGCCCACCTGGCGGCCGTTCCAGGTGCACTGCAGCGGCAGGTGCAGGCGGCCGCCGCTCCAGGTGTCGCCGAGTTCGTCGGGCGTCACCGCGACCGGGCTGAACGCCGTGGCCGGCTTGCTCTGGAGGAAGCCGAAGCCCTTGGCGAGCTCCGGCGGGATCAGGTGGCGCAGGCTCCAGTCGTTGGCCAGCATCACCAGGCGCACGCCCTCGAGCGCCTGCTCGGGGCCGGCGCCCATCGCGACGTCGCCGGTGACGACGGCCACCTCGCCCTCGAAGTCGATGCCCCAGTCGGTGCTGGCGAAGGTGGCCGGGTCGCAGGGGCCGAGGAAGTCGTCGCTGCCGCCCTGGTACATCAGCGGATCGCCGAAGAAGCTTTCCGGCATCTCGGCACCGCGCGCCTTGCGCACCAGCTCCACGTGGTTGAGGTAGGCCGAGCCGTCGGCCCACTGGAACGCGCGCGGCAGCGGCGCCATGCACTGCTCCGGCACGAACGGAAACGCGTGGCGGGTCTTGCCGTGGTTCAGCGCCACCGACAGGTCCTGCAGCAGCGGCGCGATGAAGTTCCAGTCGTCGAGGGCCTGCTGCAGCCGCGTCGCGATGCCGGTCGCGAAGTGGGCCGTGCTGAGGTCGCGCGAGACGACGACCAGCTGGCCGTCGCGCGATCCGTCCTTGTAGGTGGCAAGTTTCATGGAAATGCCCGGTTTCGGCGCCGGGTGTTCTGAGGGGTCGATGGCAGTATTGTCCGATGCGGACGCGACGTCTCTTCGTATTGACTCTGGTGGTGCTGTCGGCGCATGCCATCGGCGGGCTTCTCGCCAGCGGCGGGATGCCCCGATTCGCGTCCTGGCGCGCCGGCACGCGCGCGCCGGCCAACGTGAGTACGGCGGCGGACGCCGGAGTTCCGTTGACACTGGTCCAGCCGGCTCCGGCGCACAGCGCCGCGCCGGCCGCCCTGCCCGCGCGCCCGCCGACCACATCCGCGCCCGGACGCCCGCGCGCACCCGCCGCGCCCTGGCCGA
>FTKD01004999.1_pt1 | contig 64159 bp, 56 predicted proteins | sample 1658191 | NCBI WGS metagenome assembly FTKD01 (sample SAMEA3914808, study PRJEB12502) | metagenome | biome: forest; material: soil | place: Canada | collected 2011-08-03 | depth 0.3 m
CGCCCAGCGGGCCGAACTTCGCCAGAGACGGGGCGAGCATCTGCACCGAGCCGAGTTGCAGCGCCTCCATCTCCTCCTTGTCCTTGTAGAGCTGGCTGTTCGGGTACAGCTCCACCTTCACGCGGCCCTTGGTGCGCTCCTCGGCGAGTTCCTTGAAGCGCTGCGCGCCGTTGCCCTTGGGCGTGTCGGGCGCCACGACGTGGCTGAACTTGATGACGATGGGCGCGGACTGTGCGAGCGCGGCGATGGGCCCAGTTGCCGCCAGTGCGGCGGCGGCGCCAAGGAGAATCTTGCGGCGCGAAGGCGTGGTATTCATATGTCTGTCTCCGTCAATGGACGCGGCCTTCGGTACCCGGAGGGAGTACAGGCCGTCGAGCATGCAGGTTAGAAGGCCGCACCCTTCCAACTGCTTTCAGCGGATTTTGTCTAGGGTAAACCTGTAGATGCCCAAACAACGCTGGGCTCCTCGACGCGATCCACCATCGACTTTGTCGAATCGACTTCTGCAGCGCGATGCGCCGGTGTTGCCTCGATATCGACGATGATCCCCGCCTGCAAGGCGATCAGATAGTTGGTCTCATAGCCTTCGGCGTCACCGCAATGGACGCCGTTGCTGGTTAGTTGGCAGGCCGTCGCAGGAGCCGGGCAGCAATTCGTCGTACGCGTCCCGTTCCTCCCCTCGGAGTCTTCCTCTTTGGGCTGAAGCGACCTGCGGCAATGTGACAGCTCCATGTCAATTGCGCTGACCCTCACGAACTGTTTCGATATTCAGTTGAACCGCTTCGCGCCGTACGGGAATGCGCGCGCCGAGATCGCTCCTCTGTCGCTCGGGCAAATGCGCCCAGTTTTGTCACCCACCCATCCTTGCGACGCTTTGTGGTGCGCTGTGAAGTGACAAATTTTGGCTTTCCGCTGCATTTGAATGTATGGCGACCGCAGGCGAAAACATTGCCTCGAAATGATCCCACGAGGGCAGAGCCTATAAAAGTGGGATCGGTTCCAAAAGTTGCTCGAAATTGGCACGCGACCTGCTAATTCTCATGTGATCCGCACCGCTCTTCCTGCGGAAGGTTGCCCGCCTCGAGCGCGAGCGGCAGCGGATCGTCTCAAACGTGTCTCGATGTGTCCTCACGGGCGCCGCGGTCACGTTTCCGCCGACGGCAACCTCCTTGCCGCGGCCCTTACCGGACATGCGTGATCGCCATGAAGTTCAAGTCTTTCGTCGAAATTCCTGCCTGGCTCGGTGCGTTCGCGTTGGTCCTGGCGCTCGGGGCATGCGGAGGCGGCGGAGGCGGCGGATCCGATGGTAATGCGCCGCCTGCAGGTGGTGGTTCCTCGTCGGGTGGCAGCGGCTCGGGGTCGGGCACTGGAACCGGTACGGGTACAGGTACAGGTACGGGTACAGGTACAGGAACCGGATCGGCAACCACTGCGAGCGTCCCGCCGTCCAACCGCGTGACGATCAACCTCGGCGCGACGCCGTGGCGCTACCTGAAGGACAAGGATCCCGCGACGGTGATGAATCCGTCCTACGACGATTCGGCCGCCAACACGCAGGAAGTGTGGAGCTCGGTAGGCGTGCCGCAATCGCCCAGCGACAACGATACCTTCCTCAACTTGCCATCGGGTGGCGGCCAGGGGCAGCTCACCGGAAACATCCTCTGGTACCGCAAGCACTTCACGCTGGATGCGTCGTACGCCAACCGCAAGATCTTCGTCGAGTTCGAGGGCGCGCACATGGGCACGCGCGTCTTCATCAATGGCAACTTCATCCCCGGCAACAGCCTGATCAATCCTCAGGCCACGCACGTGATTGGCTTCACGCCGTTCATCGTCGACCTCACGCCCTTCGTGAAGACCGACGGCACCGACAACGTGCTGGCGGTGAAGGCCGCGCGCGGCGACACCTTCTTCAACAATCCCGACTTCAGCGGCGCGTTCCGCTTCGGGCAGGCCGACAGCGGCCTGTTCCGCCCGGTCTGGATGTACATCAAGGACCGCGTCTACATTCCTCAGAACACCTGGGCGACGCTCAATACCTGGGGCACGTACGTGTCCACGGTCAGCGCGAGCACCACGTCGGCCGTCATCCGCGTGCAGACCAATGTGCGCAACGAATACGCGTCCGACCAGGCGGTGACGCTGCTGACCCAGATCGTCGACGCCCAGGGCAACGTGGTCGCGAGCACCCAGGACTCGAAGACCGTGGCCTCGGCGCCGCTGCCCACCACGCCGGCGAAGACCGACCCGACCGTCGCGCCGCCGGCGGCCACGTTCGACCAGACGCTCACCGTGGCCAACCCGACGCTCTGGTATCCGAACAACAGCACCTGGGGAAAGCCGACCATGTACACGGTGATCCACACGGTGAGCCTGAACGGCGTGGTCGTCGACGCGACGTCGACGCCGTTGGGCATCCGCACGATCACATGGGACCAGAACTTCCCGATCATCAACGGCCACCCACACCACCTGTGGGGCGGCTCGGGCCGCTACGACTATCCCGCGCTCGGCTCGGCCGTGCCCGAGGAGCAGAAATGGCGTGACGTGCAGTTGCTGGCGCAGGCCGGCGGCAGCCTCTACCGTCCGGGCCACTCGAGCGAAGGGCCCGAGTTCATCGCCGCGGCCGATGCGCTCGGCGTGATGCTGATCCAGCCCAGCGGTGACGGCGAGAACGGCTTTGCCAACCTGTGCCCCACCGCCACCGGCAGCAACCGTCCCAACGGCTGCAACGCCAACGGCGACGACATGGAGCTGAAGAAGGAAACGCACCGGGACATGATCATCCACGATCGCAACAACCCGTCGGTGCTCGCGTGGGAGGCCGACAACGGCAGCACCGACACGTCGTTCGCGCAAAGCCTCAAGGCGCTGTCGCGGGTGTGGGATCCGGTGAACACGCGCGCGCAGAGCGACCGCACGCCCAATCCGGCCAACGGCGACATCCTGGGCTGCAGCGGCGACGGCTGCGACATCGGCGTCAAGAACCAGTACCCGACCTCGCCGGCCTGGGGCTCGGAATACTGGGGCGACGGCGTGCAGCGGTCGCTGTACGACTACGAGTTGCTGTTCGCGATGAATCCGGTCAAGAACTGGTCGCAGGGCCTGCGCCAGAACGTGTTCGGCATGGCGCACTGGTACCTCGCCGATACCCCCGGCGAGATCACCAGCCAGGTCGACGGCCCCGACAGGCCGCCGTACGGCCTGGCCACCGGCACGCAGCCGGCGCTCGGCGCGACCGTGGGCACGCAGCCATTCATGATGCGCGGCAACTCAGCGTCGATGACCGACGCCAACCGCTTCCCGCGCCTGCTGTACTACATCTACCAGGCGGCGTGGACGCCTTACGAGATCAAGCCCGTGGTCAAGCTGGCGTACCACTGGAACCGCATCGGCAACGTCACCGTCAACGCCTTCAGCAACTGCCCGGCCGTGCGGCTGCTGATCAACGGCGTGCAGCAAGGCGCCGACCAGATTCCGAACGCACAGAGCATCGATCCCGGCAACGACACGGGCCCGAACACGGTCTCGCTGCCGCGCCAGGCGCACTGGAACGTCAGCTGGGCGGCCGGCACGCTGACCGCGCAATGCCTGGACTCGAGCAGCCGCGTGGTCAACGACGCCTCGGGCAATGCCGTGGCGGACACGGAAATCACCGCCGGCGCGGCCGACCACATCGTGCTGTCGATGGTGCCTGACGTCGTGCGCCCCAATGGCCAGGCCTTCCAGGTCACGGCCAACGGCAGCGACGCCGCGTTCGTCGTCGCCACCGTCGTCGACGCCGCGGGCAACCGCGTGCCCACGGCCAACAACATCCTCACGTTCGCGGTGAGCGGCCCCGGCACCTACCGCGGCGGCACCGACAGCTACGTCACCTTCAAGCTCGGCGAGACCCCGCGCAACGACGCCAACGGCGTGCCGGGCAATTACCTGGCGCAGGGCTACCACGCGCCGGGCGACCCGAACCTGTCCGCCGAGGGTGGCCTCGCGAAGGTTGCCGTGCGCGCACAGTTCACGCCAGGCACCGTCACCGTGACGGCGAGCGCGCCGGGCCTCAAGAGCGGTTCGACGACGTTCAATGTCGTCGCCGTCACCGGCCCGACCGCCACCGGCGCGCAGCTCAACGTCCCGGCGCAGACGAGCGGCCTGGTCATCGTGACGCCGCCGTCCAGCCAGGTGGTCACTGTCGGACAATCGGCGCAGTTCAGCGTGCTGGCGTCGAGCACCGGGGCGGTCACGTTCCAGTGGATGAAGGGCTCGACACCGATCCCGGGCGCCAACGGCTTCGCGTACACGACGCCGGTCACGACCAGCGGCGACAACGGCGCGAGCTATTCGGTGGTCGTCACCAGCGGTTCCACCAGCGTGACTTCGACCAGCGCGACGATCCAGGTCGTGCAGCCAAGCGTGCCCACGATCGTCACCGCGCCGGTCGCGCAGACCGTGGCGGCCGGCGGCACCGCGCAGTTCAGTGTCACGGCCAACGGCTCGCCGCTGCTGACGTACCAATGGCAGAAGAACAACGTCAACATCGCGGGCGCCAACGCGGCGGTCTACACGACGCCGGTCGTGCAGACCACGGACAGCGGCAGCACCTACGACGTCGTCGTCACCAACAGCGCCGGCACGGTCACCTCGGCCGCGGCCAACCTGACGGTGACCGCGGGCACCGCGCCGACGGTCGTCACACAGCCGGCGGGCGCGGCGGTGTCGGCGGGGCAGCCGGTGACGCTGTCGGTGGTCGCCGCCGGCTCCGGTCCGCTGCACTACCAGTGGCAGCTGAATGGGAGCACCAAAGTCGGCACCGATTCGGCGACGTTCACCATCGCGGCGGCGCAGACGAGCGACGCCGGCACCTACATGGTGACGGTCACCAACGGATCAGGCTCCACGCCCAGCAACGGCGCGGTGGTCACCGTCAGCGGCGGCAACGGGCCCGATCTCGCGCTCAACGCGACCCCGTCGGCGAGCAGCCAGAACGGCGGAAACGCGCCGACGTACGCGTTCGACGGCGACCTCACCACGGCCAACCGGTGGGAGTCCGTGCAAGGCGTCGACCCGCAGTGGATCGCCGCCGACATGGGCACGGTCAAGGCCTTCGACCGCGTGGTCTTCACGTGGGAGAACGCGTACGCGTCGGCCTACCAGATCCAGACCTCGCCCGACAACAACGCCTGGACGACGATCCAGACCGTCGCCGGCAAGGGCGGCACCGAGACCGTCAACTTCCCCACCACCAGCTCGCGCTACGTGCGCATGCTGGGCACCGCGCGCGCGACGACCTTCGGCTACTCGATGTACGAGTTCCAGGTGTTCGACGTGCCGCAGTGCGGCGGCAGCGGCGAGCGCTACACGACCGTGCCGGCGCAGTCGGGCACCTACAACTCGACGATCGCCGGCCTGCCGTCGGGACCGTACGTGCCCACGGTGATCGACAACGTGACCAAGCTGACCTGGCAGCAATACGTCACCACGTTCCCGACGCAGGGCGCGCAGTTCACGCAGCCGATCGCGGCGCAGTACTGCACGTCGGTGGGGATGCGCCTGCCGACGCAGACCGAAGCCCTGACGATCGCCAGCAACAACTACGCGTCGTGCGGCTTCCCGAACCCGTGGACGACGTGGACGTCCACCGGCGTGGCCGGCGACGCGACACGGGCGTACTTCGTGTCGTCAGCGGGCGTGTCGTCGTCGCAGATCGTCGACAACTCGCCGGGCTGGGCGCTGTGCGTCAGTGGAACGCAACAAGCCTCGCCGCAAAGCCTGCAGAAGCTGCTGATGCGGCCGGCGGCGGCATCGACCGGCAAGTCCGCGAGACGCAAATGAAACCGCGGGGCCACGCCTCGGGTGGCGGCCTCGCACCAACACCCCAAGAGGAAGAGTCATGACCACGAAACGAGATGTCCTGGCGGACGCGCGCACCGGCGCGGCCGTGCTCCCGCTGCTGTTCCTGCTCGTCGCCTGCGGCGGCGGCTCCGGTGGCGGCAGCCCCGCACCGTCCCCGGCACCGACCACGCCGACGCCCGCGCCGACGCCGCCCAGCCCCGCGCCTGCGCCCACGCCCTCGGGCCCCGGTCCCGCGATCACCACGCAACCCGCCGACCAGACGGTCTCGCTGGGGCAGCGCGCGTTCTTCGCGGTATCCGCCGCGTCCGCCACGGGCTACCAATGGTCTCGCGGCGGCGTGGCGATCGCCGGCGCCACGAGTGCCAGCTACTTCACGCCGGCGGCCGTGGCCGGCGACGCCGAGTCGTCCTACACCGTCGCCGTGTCCGACAGTGCCGGGACGACGAACTCCGCGGCCGCCAAGCTGCATCTCAACCCGAATGCCAACGGCGCGCCGCCCGATGCGTTCTGGGGAAACATCGCCAGCATCCCGGCGGCGACGCAGGTGATGACGCTGAAGTTCGTCAACGCCACCAACGGCAAGTACCCGGACAGCCAGGTGTTCTGGCAGATCAAGGGCACCTCGGCCTCGGGCGCGGCCATCAACGAGCTTCATTCGCTCGCCGAGCAGTCGACCTTCGATTCGCCGGGCATCAACTCGACGCGCATGTACTTCTACATCGCGCCCAACGTCGCCGCGGCCACGCAGGGGCCGACCAGCTACTACGACTTCATCGAGTTCAACCTGGGCCGCTCCAACGCGTCGCAGCCCTGGAACTTCAACGGCGACACGACCCGCGTCGATGCCTTCGGCATCAAGCTGGCGATCCGTCTGCAATGCAAGGACGGTACCGACCTCGTCCGCGGCGAAGACTACGGCACCTTCCTGGAGGATCGCTCGATCACGTTCCAGAAGTACCTCGCCGAGGTACCCTCGCCGTACCAGTCCACGGGCAGCCAGTTCGCGCCCTACCGCATCGTCGAGCCCGGGACGGCGACCAACTTCCAGGCGAGTGGCGCGGATGCGGCGTATTACGACGCCTACATCGACCAGGTGTGGGCGGCCAACGGGATCGACCCCGCGATCGTCCCCAAGCCCACCGCCTATCTCAAGTTCGCGGACGGCTCCCGGCCCGACCTGGTGGCCGCGGTGGAGCGCCATGTCGCGGAGAAGGCCGGCACCTTCAAGAGCGACGGAACACTGGTCAATCCGAGCTTCTGGAGCACCGTGCCCGCCAGTTCGTTCTATCCCGCCGCGCCTGCCAACTACTATGCCAAGTATTGGCACACGCACGGCATCAGCGCCCTGGCTTACGGCTTCTCCTACGATGATGTCGGCGGCTACTCGTCCGACATCGGCTGCGACAACCCCCAGCGGTTGATCGTCGGCATTGGCTGGTAGGGTCGCTCATCAACTTGGTCGGCTGCTGGTGACGGCCCAGCATCGGGCGCGATTTCAGATTGCCTTCACGAGTGACAAGAATGCTCGCCGATGCTCGCGAAGAAGTTCTGCGATCCGGTGATTCGGAAATGGGGCCGGCCTCAGCGGGTCTTCCGCCTCGGAACGAGATGCCTGCCACCAGGCCAGCATCCACGCGCCGCGAGCTGTCCCTTCGAGTGAATCCGTAGATTGCAGCAGCGGCCGGGGCTGCAGGGCCGCCGACATCGCGCCAAGATAGGCCGCGTTCCCTGCGAGCGGCCCTTCCAGGATGACGGGCGTCTCGGCAATCGACGACGTCGGCTCCTGCGGGCCGAGATCGTCGATCAGCAGCATCGTCATGTCCGCGCAGTACAGCGCGGCCAGCGCGGCCCGCAGACCCAGCGGAACGGCGTCGAGGCCTCCCGCTGCGAGACTTCCGCGCAGCAGGATCTGGCCCGGCCGATCCGGCATCGGGCCACTGCCGCTCGCGTACGACGGCAAGGCCATCCAGCCCGCTTCCAGCACTTCGTGCAGCGCGTCGATCGTGGCCGAACCAGGATCGCAGCCCTCGCTCAGGCGCGCGAACTCGCGGCCGCCCATGAAGCGCGCGGTGGGTACCGGCCGGCCGTCGACGGCGACGTTGACGAGCTCGTCGCGCTCGGGCCTCAAGCGGTCGGTGGCCGCGCCCGGCGACATCGCCACGCACCACGTGCCGGTCGACACGATCGTGGCGACCGGGTAGGCCTGGAGATGGCGCGCCAGGCACGCGTTGCTGTCGTGGACGCCGGCCACGATGACTATGCCCGCCGGCAACCCCCAGCGACTGGCCAGGCGCGGGCGCAGTTCGCCGATGACGTCCCAGGCCGCGCGCAGGGGCGCGAAGCGGCGCGCGATGCCGCGCGCGACGGCCCAGTCGCTGTAGCGGTTGTGCGCGGGCGACCACAGGCCGGTATGGCAGCCGAGGGAGGACACCTCCGTGCAGGCGACGCCACTCAACCACCAGCTCCAGTATTGCGGATACGGCACCCAGTATCGGACGCGCGCGGCGAGCTCGGGCCAGCGGCGATGCACGTAGTCGATCTGGCGGCCGGCGTTCAGGCCCTGCCCGAGCAGCGGCGTGCCGTGATGGCCGAAATTGGCGAGCGAAGCGTCGAAGGCGGCGGGGGTGTCGCCGTAGCCGTCCCACTCGTAGTCGATGGGCGGCAGCACGAGTTCTTCGGCGCCGAGCGCGCAGAAAGCCGCGCCGTGGGTCGTCGCGACCATGCGATCGGGCGCGAGGCCGCCCAGCAGGGACGGCACCGTGTCAAGCAGCCACGCCTCCAGGTGCTTCACGCCCAGTGCGAGAAAGCCGTGCTCGTTGTCGTGTTCGGAGGCGTTGGCGACGCTGTCCGATCGCAGCACCTCGCCGCGCGCGTTGATGAGCGCCAGCTTGGCGTTGCTCTTGCCGATGTCCAGCACGAGCGTGGTCCCGGGCATGGGTGCAGGCACGCCGCGCGACAGGGCATCGGACATCGCGATTCGCGGCCTCAGGTCACGCGCACGCGGCGCAGCAACGCGCCGTAGCGCAGCCAGCGCGGCAGCACCATGGACACCACGAGCAGCGCGCCCACGATCATCGACATCACGATGCCGGAGACGTTGAGCATGCCGAGTCCGAAGGTGAAGCTGCCCAGCAGCACCGACGCCAGGATCGTGCCGACGATGCTGCCGCGGCCGCCCTCGATCGCCACGCCGCCGAGGATGACGATGGTGACGGCATCGAGCTCCCAGCCCATCGCGAGGTTCGGCCGCGTGCTGCCGATGCGTCCGGTGAGCAGCACCGCGGCGAGCGCGGCCATCACGCCGGCGAACACGAACAGCGCGAAGCGGTAGCGGTCGACAGCGATGCCCGAGAAGCGCGCCGCGATCCGGTTGGCGCCGATCGCGTAGATGCGGCGGCCGAGCACGGTCCGATGCAACAGCAGCCCCACGAGGATCGCCATCGCCGCCATCACGGCGAACTCGGTCGGCACGATCAGCCTCGGCGCGCCGAGCAGGTCGCCCAGCGTGCCGTTGCCCAGGTTGCTGAGGCTGTCGGGATAGCCGGTGATCGCCTGGTCGCCCAGCAGCACCTGCGCGAGGCCGCGATAGAGCGACAAGGTGCCGATCGTGACGACGATGGACGGCAGCTGCCAGCGCGTGACGAGCCAGCCGTTGAGGCTGCCGCACGCGGAACCGGTCGCCGCGGCGGCCAGCAGCATCAACGGCAAGCCGGCGCCGGTCTTCATCGCGAAGCCCATGGCCAGCGAGCACAGGGCCATCGTCGCGGCGATGGACAGGTCAATCTCGCCCGCGACGACAAGCAGCGCCATCGCCAACGCGACGATGGCCTTCTCGGACATGTTGGTCGTGCTATCGGCGATCGCGTAGGGCGCGAGGAAGCCGTGGATGCCCAGACCGAACACGACGTAGACGAGCACGATCAGCCCGATCAGCACGCGTTCCCACGTATCGATGGCCTTCATGCTGCGGCCCCATTCGCCTGCGGCGCGTGGCCGCGTTCGAGGATCTGGCGCCCGGCCTGCCGTTGCGCCCGCGAGTTCAGCGCGACGGACACCAGGATCACGAAGCCCGAGATCGCCTGCTGCCAGAACGGAGAGACCTGGATCACCGGCAGCGCGCCGTTGACGACGCTGATGAACAGCACGCCCAGCAGCGCGCCGCCCACGGTGCCCACGCCGCCGCCGATGCTGACGCCGCCGATCACGCAGGCCGCGATCACGGTGAGTTCGTAGCCTGACGCGAGCTCGGTGAAGGCGATCGAATAGCGGCCGACCCACAGCAGGCCGGCCAGCCCCGCGAGCGCGCCCGACAGCGTGTAGGCCATCATCAGCCGCCTGCGCACGGGAACGCCCGCGTAGTTGGCGGCGACCGCGTTGCCGCCGTACGCGTAGAGCTCGCGTCCTTCGCGCCGCCAGCGCAGCAGCCAGGCCATCGCCGCGACGACCGCCGCGGCCACCCACCACGGCGCGGGCAGGCCCAGCAAGCTGTCGCGCGGCAGGCCCTTGATCAACGGGTGGATGTCTTGGTCGGACACCCAGGCCCCGTGGCTGGCGACGAAGATCGCGCCGCGGTAGACCGACATCGTGCCGAGCGTGACGACGATGGAAGGCAAGAAGAATCGCGTGATGAGACAGCCGTTGAGCGCGCCCAGCAACCCGCCGACGACGATCGCCATCGCCAGGAAGACCGGTAGCGGGATGGCCGGCAACGCCTTGCCGGCGAGCGCGCACAGCATGCCGGTCAGCGCGAGGTTGGCCGCCACCGACAGGTCCACGCCTCGCGTCAGCAACACGGGCAGCTGCCCCATCACGAGGATGACGAGGATCGCGGAGTCGTTGAGGATGTCGGTCGCGTTGCGCCAGGTCAGGAAGACGGGCGCGCGCACGCCGACGGCCAGCACGATCGCCACGATGATGGCGGCAAGGAGACCCTCGCGGGCGGCGCGGCGGGACAACGGCTTCATGCGGCGAGTTCCGTCAACGAGCCGCCGTCGGCGACGCCCGTGGCCGGACCGCCGCTCGCTCCCCGTGGCGCCGACGTCGAACCGTCGAGGCCGGAGGCCGCGGCGACGATGTCCTCTGGATCGTGCGCGCCATGCGCGAACTCGGCGACCTGGCGCCCGCGCCGCATCACGATGACGCGATGGGCGAGGTGGGTGACCTCGGGCAATTCGGACGAGACCAAGATCACGGCCAGACCCTGGTCGACCATCTCGGCGATCAGCTCGTACACCGCCTGCTTTGCGCCGACGTCGATGCCTTTGGTGGGCTCGTCGAGGATCACGATGCGCGGATCCAGTCCCAGCCACTTGCCGATCACGACCTTCTGCTGGTTGCCGCCCGACAGGCCGGACAGCGGCGTGTCCTGCGATTCGGTCTTGATGGACAAGCGCTGGATCATCCGTTCGGCCAGCTGCGACTCGAGGCGCGGCGACAGCCAGAAGCCGCGCGAAAGGCTGGCCGAGCCGCTGCGTCGCGGGCCGGCGAGGGCCGCCAGGCTCATGTTGTGGCGCACCGAGAACGATAGGATCGCGCCCTGGCGCTGGCGGTCCTCGGGCACGTAGGCGAGGCCTGACGTGATCGCGGCGGCGGGGTCGCGCAGCGCCAGCTTGCGGCCCTCGACCGTGACGTCGCCGTGCGCCTGCGGATTCAGTCCCATCAGCGCCAGCATGGCCTCGCTGCGCCCCGCGCCGACCAGGCCGTAGAAGCCGAGGATCTCGCCGCGGCGCAGGTCGAAGTTGAGGTCGTGGAATTCGGTCGGGTGGCTCAGCGCGCGCACCTGCATCACGACCGTGCCGGGAACGCTGCACACCGGCGGATAGATCTTGTCGATCGCCCGGCCCGCCATCAGCCGCACGAGGCCGGCTTCGTCCGCATCGGCCATGCGGCCACTGCCGACCGACGCGCCGTCGCGCAGCACGACGTAGCGGTCGCACACCGCGAACAGCTCGTCGAACTTGTGCGTGATGAACAGCACCGCCACGCCACGGGCTTTCAGGCCGCGCACGAGGCCGTAGAAGTCGCGGATCTCGACCTGCGACAGCGCCGCCGTGGGTTCGTCGAGGATCACCACGCTGGCCTGCTGCGACAACGCGCGCGCGATCTCCACCAGGTGCCGCTGGGCCAAGCTCAGGTCGCGCACGAGCGTGGTCGCCGCGAACCCGGCGCCGACTTCGTCGAGCGCCTCCTGCGCGCGCCGGTTCATGGCGGCCCAGTCGATGAAGCGCAGGCCCGGCAGGCCGCGCATCGGCTGGCGGCCAATGAAGATGTTCTCCGCGGCGCTCAGCTCGTCGAACATCACCGTCTCCTGGTGCACGGCGACGATGCCCGCCTCCTGCGCGTGCTTGGCGCTGTCGAAGCGCCTCGCCGTGCCGTCCAGCGCGATCTCGCCTTCGCTGGGCGGATGCACGCCGGTCAGGATCTTGACCAGCGTGGACTTGCCCGCCCCGTTCTCGCCGACCAGCGCGAGCACCTCGCCCGCGACGAGATCGAGGTCCACGCCGCGCAGCGCACGGGTCGCGCCGAAGCGCTTGTGCAGGCCGCGGACGGTTAGCACCGGAGCCGCAGATGGCGGTGGTCGGGACGAGGAGGACGTGGGGCTCATGGCGTGATCTTGCCAGCCGTCGCGCGCGGCGGCCGGCAGCCTGCAGAGGACGGTGTCAGAAGAACTTCGCGAACTTGTCGACGTTGGCCGCGTCGTAGTTGAACGGCTCGGCCATGGCGGCTTCGTCGTTCTCGTCCAGCGTCACCGTGCCGACGCGGCCGAGCGAGATCTTCTCACCCGGCGTGCCCTTGGCCGTACCCTTGACGAAGGCCTCGGCGGCGTAGATCGACGAGTAGCCGAGATCGATCGGGTTCCAGATCGCGAACGACTTGACCGCGCCGCTGTGCACGTGCCCCGCCATCTCCGACGGCAGCCCCAGCCCGGTCACGTAGATCTGGCCGACCTTGTGCTCGTCCTGCACCGCCTTGGCCGCGGCGGCGACGCCCACGGTGGTCGGCGCGACGATCACTTTCAGGTTCGGATAGCTCTTGAACAGGCCCTGCGCCTCGCGGTAGCTCTTGTCGGTCTGGTCGTCGCCGTAGACGACGGCGTCGAGCTTGACGCCGCTGTGGTCCGGCTGCCCCATCACGGTCTTCATCGCGCCGATCCAGGCGTTCTGGTTGGTCGCCTGCGCGGTGGCGGAGAGCACGGCGATCTCGGCGTTCTTGCCGCCCGCATCTTCGGCCATCGTCACCAGCTTCTGGCCGATCAGCGCGGTCGACGACGGTGCCAGGTGCATCTGGCGGCCGTCCTTGCGCACCGCGGAATCGAAGGAGACGACCTTGATGCCGCGCGCCATCGCCTTCTTCAGCACCGGCACCAGCGCGTCAGGGTCGTTGGCCGAGATCACGATAGCCTTGACGTCCTGCGCGATCAGCGTGTTGATGATCTCGATCTGGCCCTCGGCGGTCGCCTTCGCAGGGCCCGTGTAGATGATCTCGACGTCCTTCAACTCCTTGGCCGCGTCCATTGCGCCCTGGTGCGCCGCATCGAAGAAGCCGTTGCCCAGCGACTTGACGACGAGCGCGATCTTGTCGGTCGCCAGCGCCGGTTGCGCGAGAACGGCCGCCAGGACGGCGGCGAGCAGCGCGGTTTTGCGATGAGTCATGCGTTTGTCTCCTGTCTTGTTGATTGAAGTTCGATGCCGACCACGGTCCGGCTTTCCTGCACCCGAGGCTGCGCTGCTGCCGGCGCCCCGTCCCGGCTGTGATCTGTTCGTCGACTCAGACGATGCCGCCGCCTCCGCCGACCGCCGCGGGGCGTTCCTCGGCGACGCGTTGCCGGTAGCCGCTGGCCCGGTACGCGCCAACCGGGTCGATCGCGCCGCCGGCGTCGAGCCGCACGCGCTGCAGCAGCGGCGACACGTCGGTCTGGAACGCGGCCTTCAGCAAGTGGGTCGCGGCCAGCGCGTCGTTGGCATCCTGCGCGGCGTCGAGGGCCGCGCGATCGACCAGCAGCGCCTGCGCATAGGTGCGCTGCACCTGCGCTGCGCTGGTCATCAGGCTCTCGATCGGATCGGTCACGTTGTGGCTCTGGTCGAGCATGTAGGCCGGATCGAATCCGGCGACGCCTTCGTGCGCCGCCGCCACCAGCTCGTTGAACACGAGGAACAGCCGGTACGGCGCGACGCTGCCGGCGTCGAGGTCGTCGTCGCCGTACTTGCTGTCGTTGAAGTGGAAGCCGGCCAGCTTGCCAGCCGCGACGAGGCGCGCCACGATCAGCTCGATGTTGACGTTGGGGGCGTGGTGGCCGAGGTCGACGAGGCACTGCGCCTTGGCCCCCAGCGCGCTCGCCGCGAGGGAGCTCGAGCCCCAGTCCTGGATGACGGTGCTGTAGAACGCGGGTTCGCAGATCTTGTGTTCGAGGAACATGCGCCAGTCGGCAGGCAATGCGGCGTAGATCTGGCGTGTGCTCTCCAGGTAGCGATCGAACGCGCGGCGGAAGTGCTGCTGGCCGGGGAAGTTGCTGCCGTCGCCGATCCACACGGTCAATGCCTTCGAGCCGATCTGGCGGCCGATCTCGATGCACTCGAGGTTGTGCGCCACCGCCTGCGCGCGCGTGGCCGCGTCCGTGTGCGTGAGGCTGCCGAACTTGTAGCTGTGCGCCTGGCCCTTCTGGTCGGAGAAGGTGTTGGAGTTGATGGCATCGAAAACCAGCCCCTGGCTCTGCGCCGCCTGGCGCAGCTCGGTCCAGTCGCTGCACTTGTCCCAGGGGATGTGCAGCGACACCGTGGGCGTCGCGCGCGCGAGCTGCTGAATCACACCGCAATCCTGCAGCTTGTCGAACACGTGGCGCGGCTCGCCCGGCCCCGGGAAGCGCGCGAAGCGCGTGCCGCCGGTGCCGACGCCCCAGCTCGGGATCGCAACGCCGAAGGCGGCCACCTTGGCGCGCACGGTCTCGATGTCGACGTCGCGGCGGGCGAGCTGTTCGCCCAGGTGTTCGTAGTCGTTGCGCAGGTGGCGCAGCAGCCCGTCGTTGTGGGCGGCGATGACGTTGGCGGCGATCCGTGCCATGGCGGGCTCTCCTGGTGTTCAGCGCGTGAAGGCCGCGAGGTTGCCGGCATCCACGTTGAGGATGTTGCCCGTGCTCTTGGCGCTCAGGTGGTCGGCCGCGAAGAAATATGCGGCCTCGGCGATGTCCTCGGGGAAGACGCTGCGCTTGAGCATCGAGCGGTCGCGGTAGAACGCCTCGAGATCCTGCTCGTCGATCTTGTTGGCCGCCGCCCGCTCCTGGCTCCACTTGCCGGTCCAGATCTTCGAGCCGCGGATCACCGCGTCGGGGTTCACGACGTTGGAACGGATACCCAGCGGCGCGCCTTCGAGCGCGAAGCTGCGGCTCAACTGGATCTCGGCGGCCTTGGCCGCGCAATAAGCGGTGGCCTGGTTGCTGGCGACCATGCCGTTCTTGCTGGCGATGACGACGATCGCGCCGCCGGTGCCCTGTGCCTTCATCTGGCGGAACGCCTCGCGTCCCGCCAGGAAGTAGCCCGTCGCCAGGATGCGCTGGTTGCGATCCCAGAGCTCGAGCGTCGTGTCCTCCAGCGGCGCCGCGGAGGCGATGCCGGCATTGCTGACGAGGATGTCCACGCCGCCGAACTCGATCGCCGCGCGCGCGAACGCGGCGATCACGCTGGCCTCGTCGGTGACGTCGCAGCGCACGTGGCGCACGTGGTCGCGCCCATGCGCCTTCGCGAGCTCGTCGCGCACCGATTGCAGCGCCTCGGTGTCGATGTCGGCCAGCACGACGCAGCCGCCGTCGGCGAGGATCCGGCGCGCGATGGCTTGGCCGATGCCGCCGGCGCCGCCGGTCACGAGCGCGACCTTGCCCACCATCGGCTTCGGCTTGGGCATGCGCTGCAGCTTGGCTTCCTCCAGCAGCCAGTACTCGATGTCGAACGCCTCCTGCTCGGGCAGGCCGATGTATTTGTCGACCGCGCTGGACTCGCGCATCACGTTGATGGCGTTGACGTAGAACTCGCCGGCGATGCGCGCGGTGGCCTTGTCCCTGGCCACGGTGATCATGCCGATGCGCGGCAGCAGCAGCACCACGGGATTGGGGTCGCGCAGGGGCGGGCTCGTCGGGCGCTTGCAGCGTTCGTAGTAGGCCGCGTAGTCGGCGCGGTAGCCGGACAGCAACTCGTCGAGCGCGCCACGCAGTTCGGGGCCCGCCAGCGTGTAGATCGATTCCGGGACAATGAGCGGACGGATCTTCGTGCGCAGGAAGTGGTCCGGGCAGGACGTGCCGAGCGCCGCCAGCGGTTCCAGCTCGTTCGAATCGACGAAGGCCATCACCTCGTCGGCGGTGTTCACGTGCAACAGCTTGGGCGAGCCTTCGGCGGACAGGCCGCGCAGCACTGGCAGCACGCGAGCGAGCGTGGCGTCCCGGTCGATCGCCGGCATGGCCTCGAGCCGGGCGCCGCCGAACACCTGCGCCTTGCGCGCGGCTCGTTCCGTGGCAAGCCAGTGCTGGGCGCGAGCTATGAGGTCCACGGTGTTCTCGTAGCAGGTTCTGGCGCTGTCGCCCCAGCTGAACAGGCCGTGGCCGCCGAGGACGATGCCACGGAGTCCAGGGTGCGCCGCATCGTAGGCCGCCAATTGCTGGCCGAGTTCATAGCCGGGTCGCAGCCAGGGCATCCAGCCGACCGTGCCCTCGAACACTTTCTGCGTGATGGCCCGCGAGTTGGCCATTGCGGCCAGCGCGATCACCGCGTCCGGGTGCATGTGGTCGACGTGCCGGTAAGGAACCGACGAGTGCAGTGGCGTGTCGATCGACGCGGCGCGCGTGTTGAGGTCGAACGTGCAATGCGGCAGGTAGGCCACCATCTCGTCTTCATGCTCGCGGCCGCGATAGAGCGCCTTCAGCGCGCGCAGCTTGTCCATGTAGAGGGTGGAAAAGCCGTCGAGCTTCATCGAGCCGAGGTCGCCGCCCGAACCCTTGACCCACAGCACTTCGACCTGTTCGCCAGTAAGCGGATCGACCTGCATGATCTTGGCCGAGGTGTTGCCGCCGCCGTAGTTGGTGATGCGCAGGTCGGAGCCGAGCAGGTTGGAGCGATACAGCAGCCGATGCGGCTCGTCCAGGACGGCGGCGTGGACGTCGTCCCAATTGGGAAAGGGTTGCGAAGCGGGCGTGTTCGTCATCTCGTGTCCGAAGGGGCTGGATTCCGGGTCGCAGGGTAGGTCGCGGTGGTTCCGCATGCAATTGATGAAACCTGATCGAATTCATAAGTAAACTGATATGAGCCGGCATCGATTGCCCGACAGGTGCTGACCGCGCCTAGTCGTCTCGGGGTTCACCCGCGAATTCCCGCGTTGCGGCGCCGGCCCGACCCGGGAAAGCCACTAGCCACCACCCTGTCCGCGATGAAGTCTCTCAACCTGCGAACGCTCCGGATCTTCGAGACGGTGGCCTCCTGCGGCAGCTTCTCGCGCGCCGCGGAGCAACTGGAGATGACCCAGCCTGCGGTCTCGATGCACATCCGGCAGCTCGAGACCGAGGTCGGGACGGCGCTGTTCGATCGACAGCATCGCCAGCGCCTGACCGACGCCGGCCGCGAACTGCTGCCGCACGCGCGCATCATCGGCGCGCAGGTGCGGGCGGCGGAGGCCGCCCTGCTCGCACACAGCGGCGACACGCAGGAAGGCGGCGCGCGCGGGCAGCGTGGGCTGCTGCACATTGGCGTGGTGTCGACCGCGCACTACTTCGCGCCGCGCCTGCTGCATGCCTTCAACCAGTTGCACCCGGAAGTCCGGCTGAAGCTGACCGTGGCCAAGCGTCCCGCGGTCCTGGCGATGCTGCAGGAGCACCAGCTCGACATCGCGATTTCAGGCTACCCGCCCTCCGAAGGCGACCTCGAGGCGATCACGTTCGCACGCAACCCGCATTGCATCGTTGCGCATCCCGACAATCCGCTAGCGGGCCGGACGCGCCTGCGCTGGGCCGACCTGCGCGACGAGCACTTCATCTTTCGCGAGCAAGGGTCGGCCACGCGGCAATTTCTCGAGCAGTTGTTGCAGTCGCAGTCCATCCAGGTGCGATCGGTAATGGAGCTTGCCGGCAACGAGACGATCAAGCAGGCCGTCATGTGCGGGATGGGCATCAGCTTCCTGTCGGCGCACACCTTCCAGGTGGAACTGCAGGCCGGCCTGTTGACCGTGCTGGACGTCCTCGACATGCCAAAGCACGTCGACTGGTGCTTCGTGCAGCGGCGCGACACCGTGCTGAGCGGCGTCAACGCCGCATTCCGGGAGTTCGTGATCGCCAACGGCGCCGATTGGGCTCGCTGCCGCCTGGACGCAGTCCCGGGCGCGACGGCATCGGCTTGACGCGAATTCGCATTTCTGGACACCCCGAGGTGTCCTGCCATCTGCGTGGGTCACAGGTCGGCCAGCAGCGGACGGTCGCAGGCGTCTGCTTTCTGGTAGGGTAGTGCTCGCGATCGGAGGAACCGGCCATGATGAGTGCTCATGCGTCCCTGACCTTGCAGCTGCTGGAATGGGTAGAGGACAAGCCGTGTACCCGAGCCGAGTTATTGGAGGCATGGAAGACAACCTGCCCGCGACTTTCAATCTGGGAAGATGCATGCGCGGAGAGCCTGATCGGATGCGGGCCCAGCCGTGAAGACTTGGTCTTTCTCACCGAAAAGGGGCGCAGGTTCCTGCTGACTCATGCGCTACCTGAGTAGCCCGTGCGTAGAGGCGCCGCTACACCCGCGACGGGCTTGTCGCGGCCACTTGCTGCCGGGCGCGAACGGCAGCTTCGGAGCGCCGTAGTCGGGAGTCCTTCGTCCCGCTCTTGGTCCAGCGCGACCGCAAAGAGAGGCGCGAGGGCGGGCGCCGATGGGTTCGCCTGAACTCATGCGTGCGCTCCGCGCAGGCGATCGCCAGCGATTGCGTCGGGTGTCCGGCGCAAGCGATGCACCGTCCGTCATCCTCGCATTGATCTATTCGACCGATCGCTGGGACAGTTAAGGGCACGGAAGGCACATGGAAGGATGCTGAGAGCTTCGCTTCAGCTACTGGGGTCAACATGCCTGGCAGTTGCACGCGGAAGTTGGCACTCCGCCTTCTTTGGAGAAGTCCCGCCATCGTTGGCGAAGTCCGCCGACGTGGAGGCCGGCGAACCAGCGAGCGCTGGGCGAAGCGCAGCAACCCACCGGGCATATTCGCCAACATGGGCGGCAGCGAGGAAATCAGTGAGTCGTGAGCAACACTGGAAGGTCGAAGCATTTGCAGGACAGATCAAGACTGCGAAGGCAGAGGTAGACCTGATCTATGCAGGCGCGGGCCACTGGACAGCGTCGTCGACTGGGCCGGCGGGAGAGATATCGCTGACTACGCCTGGAGGTGAGAGCTGGCCGCGCCTCGAGCGATTGATGCGTGTTCTCGTTGCTGTCGGCATCGTTCAGGCCAATCTGAAATACAGGGGCTTACCGCCCGCGTTTGCGACCGAATCCACAACGAATGGAGCGAGCGCGGCATCAGCGGGCGGACTTGCGCAGTACGCCAAGGTCGTCGAATTTTCCGAAAGAGCAAGATCTCAGAGGACGGTGGTCGAACTGGAATTTGGACGCGATGGCCTGTGGTACGTATATGCCTCCGGTCCAGATGGACGGCATGTGCTCACACCAGTTTATGGGGAAGGTTGGGGCCGCCTCGAAGGGCTTCTGCAGATGCTTGCAGGCGCTGGACTAACAGAGGCCCGCGTCACGTTCGAAGGCATGCCGCCGGCGTTGATCGTAGGGGACAATCCGTAGAACCGCTGACATAACAGCGTGATCGTCGCTGATCGGCCATAAGCGGGCATCCACGGCTGTCTGCTATGAGGCTGCCCATACACCTGGCGTGCTAGGCAGACAAAGACTTCACTTAACGGCGCCTAACTGTGCTGGAAAAAGTCAGCGGGGAGGGTCGCCTTGAACCAGATCATCGCGTTGACGGTCATCGCTTGAGAATCGCTGGCTTCGCGCAGAAACTTGTTGACGCGCTCCAACAGGGCCGTCTCTCCCTTGCGCACGCCAATGAAGCATGGACTGTTCTTCAGCATCAGCTTGAGCCCGGTTTCGTCACGCGCCGGGATATCCTGAATAGATTCAACGACGGCGCTGCCGATGGCCATGAACTCGACGTCGCGCTTAAGGTAGGCCTCAATGATGGCCTTGGAGTTCTCAAGGCGCACGATCTCGGCATGCGGTGCCACCTTGAGCAGTTCCGCTTCTTCGACGCTACCTTTGCTGACACCAATGCGGCGCCCCTTGAAGTCGGGGGAGACATGGAGATCTTTGCTGCCGAAGACTCCCAGGTAGAGCGGTGCATAGGCTACGGAGAAGTCGATCAGTTTCTCGCGCTCGGGTGTCTTGCCGAGGCTGGCGATGATGACATCTACCTTGTCAGCCTGCAGCAGGGGAATTCGCTCGGGGCTGGAAACTGGAATGACCTCCAGCCGCACCTTCAGGTCGTACGCGAGCATCCGCGCGACTGATATGTCGTAGCCCTCGGGAATGCCGTCTCGCACGAATCCAAAGGGCGGGAACTCCTTGGGTACCGCTACTCGCAGCACATGGTGAGCGAGGATTTGATCCAACTGATCCGCCCGGGCAGATGTTGCCATCAAGGCAATCAGACTCAAGCTTAAGTGCCATGCGGCGCGAACCTTCTTCAAACGGACTGAATGCGACATCTCTTCGTCTATTCCTGAAGTACAACTACGAACCGCTTGGGTTCTGCTAGCTGCGGAGGGCTTTGCAATGCATTTTTGAGGCCCTCATTTGTTGCAAAAAGTCGCCCTGTCATACATGCTGCCTCGGGCGATGCGCTGACTGCTGCTTGACTTGAATGCCAAGCAAGTTTGCTGCCAACGGCGTGTCGCGGGGCATCGGTGGAGTGAGCCTTGCTCAGGTGCGAACTGGACGTGCGATCGGCCACGACCTGGACAAGAAACGGAGCGCGGCCTGCGACCGCGAAGATGGGAAGCCTGGACAAGTTGTTCAGGGGTTGGCACCGCGAGAGGGCATGTATCACGGCGTTGGTGCAGCGAGGTGGCCGCTCAGGCGCGCTGGTCGACTGATCCGCCCGCTGGTCCGCCGATTCCGCACGAACGCTGCCTTGCTCCCCGCTCGCCGTGGACGGCGGCAATCCGTTCGCATGCCTGTCGACGACGGTTCAGCGCATGAGGCTGTGTGCCGCGGTTGCCGTTCGCATTCTTGCCTGAGGCAATTCAATACGGAGCGCGGGCTGCCCGATACCAAGGGGCCAAGGGGCGCATCTCGGCCCACGTGCAGTTATTCGTCAGCGTCTGCAATCCGGCAGGTTGCCCTTTGACGGCTGGTGAGGAATCTGGACATCAAAGTACCCGGAGTCTCCACAAGTTGCCCGCTGACTGCGGCCCGATTGATCATTGGCGCTGTCTGTACCATCTGGCTTGCTCAATGACGAATGTCGCCAGGCCTGAGGTGAAATGTACATACAGATCCAGCGCGAGAACGTCTGGCAGGTCTACACGGAACAGATCGCGAAAGATGGCTTGCTTCGCGGTGGTGGCAGCACGTCGTCGGCGAAGACGTTCAAGTCCAACAACGGCGAGGAATCAGTTCGGCCTGCCGACTTCAAGATCGTCTTCGACGCCGCCGCAGGCGAACACATCGTCTATCCTGACGCGACGAAAGGCCTCTCGTTCTCGAGCAACCTTCGGCGCCTGCGAGACATTCCGATTCCAGGCCGTGTGTGGCTCCTGCCGCGTGGCAGCGAACTTCCCGATGGATTGACCATTAACTACAAGACCATCGACCACCCGTTGCTCAACGTGTCACGGAAGATGAAGATGAGCGATCTGGTCGCGAAGCTCAAAGAGCTCGAAGCTATGATGAAGGATACCGGGGTGAAGATATGAGCCAGCCGATTGCATTTCCCGATAGCGTCAAGAGTGACCTGCTCAAGCTCGCTACGAGCGGAGGCTACGTGCGCGCCAAGGAGATCCTCGCGCGCGGGAAGCCTGACGAACTGGTGCTCGAGTCCGCCGACGAGGCCCAGGTTGTGGTCAACGTCGCGCGTGTCGAAATGATGAAGACGATTCTCCAGTTTCCATTCTGGGACGAGGATGACCCTCGCCACGATTCAGCTCATGAAGAGCGGTTCCACGACATCGTGAACGGACTGTTCGAAAAGACCGTGTCCTACGTTGGCCAAGAGTTCGAAGTCGTCACGAAGATTTGACGTGGCGTCGTGGTGCCGTAGGCCGAGGCAAGCGCCGCTGAACGATCTCGAGTCGCCATGGTTGGGCATCGGACGCTCGCTGTCGGCCAGGTCCGGTCGTTCGAGGATGTCGGGTTTCGGGAAGCTGGGTAGTGTCCATAGAATCGGCCGACGAAGTTCGCGGGGGGGAACCATGAAGATCTTGACAGTCTCTGCATGCCTATTGCTCGCCGCGTGTGCCTCGAGCGGTGTCATCCCGACAGGGCCTGATACGTACATGATTTCGAAGACCAGTGCAGGCGGCGTGTTCGTCAGTGGGACTTCGGTCAAGGCCGATCTGTATGTAGAGGCTAACAAGTACTGCAATGACCGCAGACTTGTCGTTGATACTGTCGACGCGACCTCAAAGAACGCGATCCCCTTCGCGCGCATGCCGAGCGCTGAGCTTCAGTTCAGATGTGTGCAGCGACCCTCTAGCCCGGCTGGTGCCGCATCTTCGCCTGCGTGATCAGACCGCGGCCTCGACAGTCAGAGGTCGGCCACCAGCGGTCAGTCGCGACCGACCGGTATCGGGAAGGCTATCGAGCAGGCTTGCTCAGGCACAGATCGCTTTCAGGTACGAACTATGATCGCTCGTCGGCGTGGCGGAATTTGGTAGACGCACGAGCCCCACTCGTCCCTCTCGCGAGGGTGCAGGTTCAACCCTTGTTGCCGACTACCTGCTACCAGTAGTTGCCTTTTTTCGGGCCGGCTCCGACAGTGACAAGCGGCGCGCCGCGAAGCGCGCCATGTCGACAGAATACGAAGAACTTGGAAGGAGGACTTTCGATGCACCTTGCCAAGGCCGCCAGGAACACCCTGGTCGCGCTGATTGCCGGCCTGCTTGCTTGCTGTCTCTGGCGGCCCGTCAAGTGCCGCCGTTCCGGCCTGGAGTGAACTGCCTCAGGACATGGCCGTCACCGGCCCTGGCGGTCGCAGTTGGGCGCTCTCGCTGGCCGACCCATTCGTCGCGGATGGCTGCAACGCATCCATGCAAAGCTGCTGCACCCACAGACAGAACACAGGTTCGAGGTCGTGGCGAGCCAGGCCTCGCAGCTCGGCCCGGCCGGCGTGCTCGCCTACGACATCAGCCGCTCCGTCAACCTGGCACGCTGGGGATACCAGGCTGGGTACCTGACCGGCAGCGAGACCTGGAAGCTCGTCATGGCGTCGGCCCGTCTGGCGCAGTCCCGCTTCGACTCCTGGGACGCCTATGGTCGCAGCTTTCTCGCCGGGCGCGATTTCTGGGGCGGCGCATCGGCGGCTAGCCGGGCCAGCTTCGAGCGGGAGGTGCACGGCTTGCTGACACGCCCGGATGGCGCTTGGCGCGTCCAGCCGTGGCGGGAGGATCTGAGTGCCACGCCCGTGCGCGCGGCGGATACGCGAGCCTGATGAGATCAGGATCGCTGAATGCGGCTACAACGAGACATCGAACCGACGGCGGAAGTCGCCTGGCGTGCATCCTTCGATGCTGCGGAAAAACTTGATGAAGTTGGTCGCCTCGTTGAAGCCAAGCCGCTGCGCGATGGCGGAAATCGGCATCTCCGTGTGCGCGAGCAGGCGCTTGGCTTCCAGCGCAAGGCGCGAGGCGATAAAGGTCTTCGCACCGACACCAACCATCGCACTGCAGATGCGAGTGAGAGTCTTCTCGGAACATCCCATAGCATGTGCGTAGCGCGAAACGTGATGCCACTGATGCACCTTCGCGTCCAAAAGCCGTTTGAAATGACGAAAGCGTTCCGGCACGTCGGACGATGTTCCGGCGGACGGCAGTTGCTCGGCGTGAAAGATGTGCAGCCGCATCACGAGCGTTGCCAGTTCACTCTGAAGCAGCCAGTTCAGCAACGGTTGCCGGGCGTCGAGCGCGCACTCCTCCTCGAGCCGCGCAAGCGTGTCGGCCAAGAACCGACCCGTCGACCGGTCGAGGCGCAGATGGCCCGGGAGCGCATCGATTAGTTCAGGCATCTGAAGGCGTTCATCGCCTTGCGAAGCCTGCAGCAGCTCGGGTCGGAACAGCAGGAGGTTTGCGTCCCAGCGGCTTCCCGGGCCGAAGCGGTGAACCTGTCCGGGCCGAATAATTAGCAGCGATCCGGCGCCACACTCGATGTGACTGAAGTCCACCACGGCGAGGCATTTTCCGCGTCTGACGTGCACGAACATGTGAAAGTCGTAGCGGTGGTGACGCTGTAGGTGGGCTCGGGGCACCCTTCGTCTCAGGTCCGACATTGAGAAGACCTCGAGATCCAGCGCGCTCTCGGCCGAGGGCCGATATTGGACCTGCTCGATGTCGATGGGGGTCGTTCCGCGCGGCATCCACCCATTGTCCGATATTCACCATTTGGCAACCGACTTTGATCGTGTCGAACACGCCGGCAACTCGAACAATATGGGAACGCGGGCACCGGGCGGCCACTATGCCCCGGATCCCATCCTGATAGACAGTCTGAAGCAACCGATGCAAACCACAAACCGACAGTTCATGGCCCGCTTCGTGGAGTTCATCAACACCGCGGACCAGCGGCTCGCCACAGAGTTGGTTTCTCCGGACGCCGTGTTTCACGTTCCGGGGCGCGCCGAACCCGTGCACGGCCCACAAGGCTACCTAGAGATCATCGGGATGATGCGCGGCGGATTTCCCGACATTCAGTGGACTCTTGAGGAATCCGTCATCGAAGGTGATGTCATCGCGGCGCGATTCACGATGCGCGGAACGCACCGCGGAGCCTTCTTCGGCGTGCCTCCCACCGGCAAGACGATTGCCGTACAAGCGCTGAACATCTATCGGTTGTCGACCGGGAAGATCGTCTCCGAAGTGGGGCAACCGGACCTGCTCGGACTGATGCAGCAGATCGGCGGGTTGCCGCGTTCCTGAGGTCCTATGCACCAACGGTCTGTCTGAAGGCGCGGCGTCTGCCGTCAACATGACTTGGCAGAACGCTCACTCCGGCGAAGTCGAACCGCCGACCAGTGCCGGCGCGGCGCGGGTGCTCTAGGAGCCGCCGAGATGCTCTCGCCTTCAACCATCACGGCCTCGGATGGCTCGCTCGTCAGTTCCTTCGGAGGGCGCCCGGATCCAGGGTTCGGGAGGCCACGGATCGCGCCGTCGTTCACGGCTTCGGCGCACGCCGTACGTCCTGACACCATTGGCCGGCGAATGATCATCGCGCGGTAATAACTGCGGCGCGATCTGTTGATAGATTCCGTACAAATCGGGAGGCGGAACCGTCGCGCGACCCTGTACATCGACGGCCTCGACTCCGTCGCCAAGCGCGTTAACTACTTCGAAGGGCGGAGGCCGACCACTCAATGACCTTGTCTTCCTTTGAGTCCTGCCAGGGCGTCGTCATCTGGCACTCGCGGTCCCCGGTGAACCGGACGCGCGTTACCGCGGCCCATCGCCAGATCAAGACCCGGTACGTCGGCGCGATGGCGAGCGACGAGGCACGCACGCGGAAGTTATCGAGTGCACCCGTGAACAGCGCCGCCGCGCCATGCCATCAACGAACCAGACCGGTTTTCCTCTCATGAACAAGTACAGCAAACAACTCACCGTTCTCTCCATCCTCACAGCGACCCTGGTGGCTGGCTGTGGCGGCGGTGGTGGTGGCGGCACGCCGGCACCGGCTCCCGCTCCGGCACCGGGACCGGGACCAGCGCCTGCACCGGCACCGGCACCGGCACCGGCTCCCGCTCCGGCACCGGGGCCAGCGCCTGCACCCGCACCCGCACCGGCACCTGCACCTGCACCTGTCACTTTCATGGGCAAGAGCACGGTGTTGATCGGAAGAACGTCGACTGATGCTCTTTCGGTTGCCGCACCATTCGACGCTCAGTACCAATACGTCGTCAGTCCGCCGGCACCATCGAGCGACCTGTACACGGCGACGTCCTGCCCGGATGGGACGAACTGGTGGGGATGCGTGGGCGGTAGCATCGGGGGGCTCATCCCCACCGTCGAATCCCGCGCTGCGCAGGCCACCTACTTGGGTAAATCGTATCCGCAGACAGTGATGTGGACATGGTTTGAGCTCGGCCTCCTGGCGCCCGTGAACAAATGGCAGGACGAGGTGACGGCGGTCAACCAGGTCGACCTCCTCACCAGATACCTGAACGACTACCGTTTCTTCCTCCGGAAGATCGGCACCTCGCACGACATGATCGATCTCGAACCCGATTTTTTTGGTTTCGCGCGAGGGTACGGCCCGCTGGACCAGGACCCTGCGCAGGTGACGGCTGCGAATCCGACCGACTGCGCAGACCAGGCGAACACTGTGGCGGGTCTGGCTCACTGCCTGATCGCAATGACCCGCAAGTACGCTCCCAACACGGCCGTCGGCCTGCACCTCACCTGCTGGGACTGGCCGGGCAACGTGGATAAATGTGCCAAAGATTACGTCACCCTCGGAGGTAAGGGTGCAGACTTCCTCGTCGGGGAGGTTGAAGCCGCGGACGCCGGCTTCAACGCGTTGCCACAGAATGGCGGAACCAACACATTCTGGAGCGACCAGAAGTGGGCCACGCAACTCGCCTATTGGAAGCAGATGGCCGAGGCGGTCGGCCACCCGGTTGTCGCCTGGCAGATCCCGATCGGCAACATGGCACAGAACAACACCCCGTACCACTACCAGGACGACAAGGTGGACTGGCTGTTCTCGCATATGGACCAGGTCGCGAGCGCCCATGTCGCGGCTCTGTTCTTCGGCCAAGGAACGGACCAGTCGACCACGGCTGAAACCGACGGCGGCAACCTGTTCGCGAAGACGATCGCCTATCGCAATGCGGGGGGCACGCCGCTCAAATAGCGTGTCCCTGAAGTCTGCGGCGGCCGACACCGGCCAAGTGATGGTCGTCGCGGTGCTGCCATGGCGCAGCTGGATCTGGATGTCGCCGGCTTCGCTGCGTACCGGCTCGGCGGCCAGGGTGACGGGGACGAACTCGGTGGTACTCGTGGGCGTCGCGTCGGTGCTCTTGCGGGCGAGTTTGCGCTAGCGATGCACGACGTTGGCGTTGATGCAGTGGGCCATCGCGATCTTCGCGACCGAGGCGCCGGGCTCGTCGCATGCGGCCATCACCTGGGCCTTCGCATCCGCGCCGTAGTGCCTTCTCGTAGCGGGTCTCTCGCTTCCCGTCGTGTCCGCCTATTCCTTGCGTGGACACGATCCTTGCCGGCCACGTCGCGGAATTCAAGATGGGATGGCCGGACACATACGCTGTTGTGTGCCGGCCTGGGGCTGGTTGGCGCCGTGGCTCGACGTCGACGCCGAAGCTGACGGCAATCGGATACCAAGCGGCCTGCCGGAGTGAGAGGTTGAGCCGGTCGAACGCGTTTCCCTGCAGCGTCAATGCAGAACTGCTAAGGCTGACCGATGCCGAAGGCTTGCGTTCCGGCTGGACGCGGCCAGAAGCGGCTGTTCACGAGCGTCCGCTTGCGTGCTACTTGGTGGTGATCTTCTCTGTCACGGGTGTGTGGGCTTCGACGTCCTCGATCCAGATCGACGACGACGCCTTCCCCAGTGTTCCCACGACTGCGTAATGGTGGTCGGCGATCGGCGTAAACGCGACGACACCTTCGACCGAGTGGTAGCGGCCGCTCAGGCTGCCAAAGATCTCGGCGATTGGCATGGCGGCGATGTCACGACCTTCGAGCGTCACTCGCATCGCACGCAACGGCAACTGGCGTTCGACCTTGGGCACCGTCAGCGCTGCGCCGTGGTTGCGGCTGGCGTCCTGGCTGGCATCCATCGAATTGCCAATGCGGTGGCCGTCGACTGACTGGACAATGAAGGTTTGAGCGCGGGTGCTGCTGACCCAGTTGACCGTGTCAGTGACCAATGCCGACGGCTCAGCGGAGCCGGGCACTACAGGTTGGTACGCTGGGTTGGCGCAGCCCGCAATCAGAAGCAGCGCCAGGGCCGGCGCGGCCAACTTCATCTTTGCCATGTTTCCTCCCTTGATTGGGCGCCGCCGTTGCCGGCCGGCGCTTCATGGCGCGATGTCCACCATGAAGGGCTCATGCTACCCGAGGTGCCTGAGGAAAAGAGCGATGGAACGAAGCGGTGTCGCCGTTAGCTTGAGGTCCGTACACAGCCGACCGCTTTGAGGAAGGCTAAGGCAGTGCGATTGCTGTCAGGCGATGACCGACCGATTCAAGATCCACAGCAGCGGCAACGTGATCATGACGCCCGCGATCGTGAAACTGGCGATGAAGACTTGATGAACCTGGATGCCGGGCACCAGCATGCTGTAAACCGCAGTACCGAGATCAGCTACCAGACCTGTCCACCTCGGCAAAACCCGCTACCGTCTCGTCACTTCTTGGTGGCGGCCTTCAACATGTCCCGACGGCGTTTCTGCGCTGCTTCGAACGAGTCGAAGAACTCGTCCAACATGGACACGGTCTTGTTCGGATTCTCAATGCCAACAAAATCGCCTGACGGTTGGCCGTCCGGCGTAATCGGGTAGACGGTGGCTGGCAATTCGCCCTTTTTTGGCTTCTCCGCATCGATGGCCCAGGCGATCACGGGCTCACCTCGGAACAGTTCCCCTTCGTCTGCATAGATGATCGTGAACCCGGGTTGCGCTTGAATAATCGTGACGTCCGCCATGCGTTGCCTTCCGGTGTTGATATGTCGATCCTACCCGTGAGCAGTCGCTCGCCACTGGCAGGTAGTGGCCGCGTGCCGCCTGGAGGCGGTCAGAGTAATCGTAACGCTGTCGACCCGTTGCAGTCCGTCGACGCACCGAACTCCGTGCCAAAGTCAGAAGTCTTTTTGCCTTGGGCCGCGGACAGTGGCACGAAGCACTCAGCGCTCGCGCCTGAGGCGGCTCGCGGCGGCGAGGCCGGCAACACCGAGCAGTGCGAGCACGCCCGTAGCGGGCTCGGGTACTGGCGCCGCGCTGAAGACGACCGCCACCTCTTGGCCCGCACCTTCCGGGTACGGTGGCACAGACAGGTATTCCCAGGCGGTCGAGCCGTCTGAGAACGGATTTGCCCAACCGCCGTCGGCCAGCGCGTAGCCGAAGCCGTTCCAGGTCAGCTGCGGGCCCGCGATCGACACCAGGTTGTCGACGTCGTACGGGTCATTGCCCGGGATCGCGCTGCCCGCAGGCTCCAGTCCAGTGATGGCGACGCCGTTGCGCGAGCCGGTGATGGCGGTGATCGCGTAGAAGCCGTCCGTATCAGGTGCGTCGCTTGTGGTGAAGGTGCCAGCGGCAGCTATGCCAGCAGCGCTGTAGTTCCAGTCCCAGGTGGCAGCCTGCGCCGGCGCAGTGAACACTAGTGCGGCGAGCGCAGCGGCTGCCAGGAATCGGATCGGGGTCATGGCTTCTCCTTGGGTTTATTGTTGGAGGCACCACTGTATCGGGGATCTCGTTGCACCGGTCAGAACCCAAGCAGTTACTCGCGCTCGAAGGTGTTCATCAACTTCGGCCGTCCCATGCCGGGCTGCAGACTAACGCTGCCCGGCGAGCACGAACTCCTGGTACGCATCAATCATCGACTTGCCGATCTGCGCGTTCTCGCCCAGCGCGATGACGTCGGGCACGCCCGCCGAATCCTCGAGTCCGATCGAATAGCTGAACGACGGGCTGCTGCCGTCCTCGGCCGCGAGCACGCTGTAAACGTGGCAGCCGTGGTCGTGGATGTTCTTCTGGACGACGAGATCGCCCGGGGGCTTGGTCATGTCGTTCGTAGGTCAGTTCGATGCCGGAAGATCGATGGCATCGCGGAACACTTGTTACCGACCGGTTCTGGCCGACATGTGACCCACGGTCGTGGACGACCAAGGCCGACGAAAGGTCGCCAACGATCATCGCAGATCGTCCGACGACTATGCGCGGTATAGCCGCTGCTGCACCCGTGCGACAGCGGTCATCCGCGAGCTGTTGCGCCATCCGCCTTGATCATGCTTCGACGCGGTGCCTGCCTTTGCTGGTGGCGCCCGCCGCGGACTTGAGCGCTGAATCGGTGATGCGCTCGACGCTGGTTTCGGCGACTGCGGTCGCTTGCCTGGTGGCCTTCTGCAGGCCGTCATACGCATGGTTTGCACCGTCGAGGGCGGTCCTCATCAGGGTCACGACATGCTCTGTTCCGGCAGGTGCATTCTTTGCTGCGTCATCGAGCGCAGACAACCATTTCGTCTTCGCCTTGCCAGCGTCTGCTTCGATCAGCTTGGTGATTTCGTCAGCGGTTGCTGTGACGATCTCGTAGGCGTGGCGCCAATAGGCGATGGCCTTGTCGACTGCGTGGGTCAACGTCTGGGCGCTGAACTGCTGTGCGATCAGCTCTTGCGGATTCTTGCTCGAGGCCGCTGCTAGCGTCGTCTCCTGCGTTTCGCCAAGCAGGCGCTTTACCGTTTGGAGGTTCAGCGCGGCGAGCTGCTCGGCGCCCTCAAGCGCCCTGGCGCCGAGTCCGAAGAAGGTCTCGATGCTGGAGAGTTGCAGGGAGTGGAATTGTTCGACGGAGGTCATGGGTTGTCCTCGTGAGATTGGGAGGGGGTGGGCCCGGAGCCGCCTCGCGGTACATCTCCGTGAGGCCGGAGTTTGGACGCTTCGGATGACATTGCAAGCGCTTTGCTGCTCTGCAGCAATGTAGTTCTCCGTCACAGCCGACGAGGACGCACGCTGATGTTTCGGTTCCTCGCCTTGCAGCCCGACCGTCAACCCGCTCGACAGCCGGATCCGCCGTCCTGCACCAGTTGCGGTGCACTCGAATTCCCTGCAACCGCAAGGCATAAGACAGTCAGGGTTTTTGCAGCTGTCTCAAGGTTCGTCAATATCGTATTTTTCCCGTTCTCGATCATCATGGAAATGGATTCATGCCAACCGGCGACTCGTCGAACGCGAGCGGCGAGACATCGCCATGGCGGCAATTCTCTGTCAACATGGCGTCCCGGTTGAATCGACCGACACGTCCAGGAGCGAGCCATGAGCAACCGTCACGGAACACCGATCTGGTACGAATTGATGTCCAAGGATCCGCAGGCTGCGCGGCGCTTCTATGACGCCGTTGTCGGGTGGCGGATAGACGAGTCGCCTCCGGCGGAGTTCGCCATGGACTACCGCATGATCAATGCGGCCGACGGTCCGGTCGGTGGCGTCTTCAAGCTGACGCACGACATGTGCGAACAGGGCGCGCGTCCGTGCTGGATGATGTACATCGGGGTGACCGATGTCGACGCGTGCGTGACCGCCATCGCGTCGGCCGGAGGTCGTGTGGACATGGCGGCCTTTGACATCCCGAACGTCGGGCGGATCGCCATGGTGTCGGATCCGCAGGGTGCTCCGTTCTACGTGATGCGCGGCTCCAGCGGCGAAACGAGCACTGCGTGCGATCCCGGCCAGGCCGGCCACGGTGCATGGCATGAATTGCATGCAGCCGACGGAGCGAAGGCCCTCGATTTCTACATCGAGCATTTCGGCTGGGGCAAGTCTGGCGCGATGGACATGGGGCCCGCGGGGATCTACCAGTTGATCACCATCGATGGGCGGGACCTCGGCGGCATCATGACCGACAGGGACTTCCCGCGACCAGCGTGGTTGATCTACTTTCGCGTCGACGGAATCGAACGTGCCGCCGCCCGCATCGTCGAAGCAGGAGGTCGGGTCGTTCACGGCCCGATGGAGGTCCCCGGTGGGGGCTGGATCGTCAACGGCATCGACCCCGAAGGCGCGATGTTCGCTTTGACTGGCACGCGCTAGAGTGCCGCAGGCGTCCAGCCGACAGGCAGATGAACCCGCAGCACCGAGGCATCGAGATTGACTGACACGCCGTTGCAATCAATCGTCACGTGTCCTTCATGCGGTCACTCGAAGGCAGAGACCATGCCGGCAGATTCGTGCCAATGGTTCTACGAGTGCACGAACTGCGGGGAACTGCTGCGCCCGCTTCGTGGCGACTGCTGCGTCTTTTGCTCGTACGGGTCGCGCAATTGTCCTTCAGTCGAGCTCACGAGGCCTTGCTGCGGGCCCTGAAGACACTTCTTGCCGCGAGAGACGGGCCTGCCGTGGAACCGATGTCGCAAGACGACGCAGGCAGCCGGGGCCTGATCAAGAAGCAGACACGCCGCTTGCGAACTTAGTGATATGACGTCATACAAGTAAAGTGTTGATCTCGCACGGATCAGGCGGCGACGTTTCACAGGGGATAACGCCTATTTCGCGTGAATGTGGCCTGAGCGATAGTTGTCAAAGAGATCAGACAACATATGACTAACACCACATCCGAGGCCGCGCAAAAGCGAAGCGAGCGCCGCCTCGTCGGCACGCGCATCAGGCTGTCGCCCGGTAAGCCAGACGTGATTCCTGCCCGCTTGGCGGCCGGGCGAGGCGCGTGCGCGGCGCACGGAGGAACGCCATGACGGAGGTCGCTTCGTCGCCTGCCGCGGCCACGGCGACGCACCCGCGGGACGCCGCGAGCCCGGCGACGCGGGTGCGCTACGTCGTGCTCGCGATGATCTTCCTCATCACGACGCTGAACTATGCCGATCGAGCGACGCTCTCGGTCACCGGGCCGGCGATGCGCGCCGAATACGGCTTCGGCGCCGTGCAGATGGGCTACCTGTTCTCGGCGTTCAGCTGGGCCTACGTGCTCGCCCAGATTCCCGGGGGCTGGCTGCTCGATCGCTTCGGGCCGCGGCGCGTCTATGCGTGCAGCATCTTCGCGTGGTCCCTGTTCACGCTGATGCAGGCCGGCTCGGGCTGGGGCGCGCTGATCTCCGGCAGCCTCACCGCGGTGACGACGCTGTTCGTGCTGCGGTTCGCCGTCGGGCTCGCGGAGTCGCCGGCCTTTCCGGCCAACGCGAAGATCGTGGCGAGCTGGTTCCCGACCGCCGAGCGCGGCACGGCGTCGGCCATCTTCAACGCCGCGCAGTACTTCGCGGCCATGGCGTTCACGCCGCTGATGGCGGCCATCACGCACTGGTTCGGCTGGCGCGCGGTCTACGTCGCCATGGGGGGCGTGGGGATCGTGTTCGCGCTCGTCTGGGTGCGCTTCATGCGCAGCCCCGCCAGGCACCCGTCGGTCAGCCGCGCCGAGTTGCGACACATCGCCGACGGCGGCGGGCTGATCGACATGGGCGAGGCGGCGGGAGCGGGGCCCCTGCAATCGCGCACGATCGGAGAAGGGCGCACGGCGTTCTACCTGAAGCGGCTGCTGTCGAACCGCATGCTGCTGGGGGTCTACGTCGGGCAGTTCTCGATCAACGTGCTGACGTATTTCTTCCTGACCTGGTTCCCGGTCTATCTCGTGCAGCAACGCCACATGTCCATCCTCAAGGCCGGGTTCATGGCCTCGGTGCCCGCGCTGTGCGGCTTCGCCGGCGGCGTGCTCGGCGGCCTGCTCTCCGACGCGCTGCTCAAGGCCGGCTGGTCGCTCACCGCGGCACGCAAGCTGCCCATCATCGGCGGCATGCTGCTGTCGGTCAGCCTCATCGTGTGCAACTACGTGGACAGCGAGTGGCTGGTCGTGGGCCTGATGGCGCTCGCGTTCTTCGGCAAGGGTGTCGGCTCGCTCGGCTGGGCCGTGGTCGCGGACACCGCGCCGCGCGAGGTGGTGGGCCTGGCCGGCAGCATCTTCAACATGTTCGGCAACGCCGCGGGCATCGTCACGCCCGTCGTCATCGGCTACATCGTCGAGAGCACCGGCTCGTTCAATCTCGCGCTCGTGTTCGTCGGCCTCAACGCGCTCGTCACGGTCGTGTCCTATGCCGTGCTCGTCGGCAAGATCCAGCGCATCGAATTCCACAACGTCCCGGCCTGATCCCCGCTCCAAGACAGGAAATCATGACGCACGCCACCCTCCCGCATCGCAGGCTCGCGACACGCCTGGCCACGCTGCTGCTCGCCGCGGCCGGCGGCGCGAGCGCGACGACCGTCGTCTACGTCTCCAACGCCGACAGCCAGGAGATCTCCATCCTGAAGCTCGACAAGGCCCAGGGCACGCTGGAGCCGCTGGACACGGTGAAGGCGGGCGGCCAGGTGATGCCGCTCGCGGTCAGCCGCGATCGCCACTTCCTGTACGCCGCGCTGCGCTCGCAGCCCTATCGCGTGGTGAGCTTCGCCATCGCCCCCACCGACGGCCGCCTGGTGCGGCTGGGCGAGTCGTCGCTGGCCGACAGCATGGCCAACATCGACACCGACCGCAGCGGCCGCTGGCTCTTCGCGGCCTCGTACGGCGGCGCCAAGATCACGGTCAACGAGATCGGCAAGGACGGGGTGGTGGGCTCGGTGCGCCAGCTGATCGACACCGCGCCGAACGCGCATGCGATCCATGCGGACGCCGCCAACCGCTTCGTGCTGGCCACCAGCCTCGGCGGGGACAACGTGTCGATCTGGCGATTCGATGCGCAGACCGGCAGGCTCGCGGCGAACGATCCCCCGCTGCTCGCGGCGCCGCCCAAGTCGGGCCCGCGCCATTTCGTCTGGGACAGGGCGCAGCGCTTCGTCTACCTGCTCGGTGAGGTCGACGCCTCCCTCGGCGTCTACGCGTGGGACGCGCAGCGCGGCGCGTTGCGCGAATTGCAGCGCACCACCACGTTGCCCGCGGGCTTCGGCGGCAAGCCCTGGGCCGCCGACCTGCACCTGTCGCCGGACGGCCGCTTCCTGTATGCGTCGGAGCGCAGCTCGAGCACGATCTCGACCTTCCGCGTCGACCCCGTCACCGGGCTGCTGCAACCGCTCGGGCAGACGCCGACCGAGAAGACGCCGCGCGGCTTCGCGATCGATTCGAGCGGTGCGTTCCTGATCGCCGCGGGGCAGGATTCCAACGCCGTGTCGCTCCACGCGATCGACGCCGGCAGCGGCGCGCTCGGTGCGCCGAAGCGCGTGGCCGTCGGCAAGAACCCGAACTGGGTCGAGATCGTCGACCTGCCCTGAGCCCGGCTTCAGAGCCGGAAGCTGCCGACCACCTGCGAGAGTCGCGCGGCCTGCTCGCGCAGGCTCTGCGCCGCGGCGGCCGATTGCTCCACCAGCGCCGCGTTCTGCTGGGTCATCTGGTCGAGGTGGCCCACCGCCACGTTGACCTGGCCGATGCCGTCGCTCTGCTCGGAAGCGCCGGCGGTGATCTCGGCGATGATGTTGGAGACGCGCTGGACCGAGCCCACGATCTCGCTCATCGTCGTGCCCGCCGCCGAGACCAGGCGCGAGCCGTTCTCGACGCGGTCCACCGAGACGCCGATGAGCGCCTTGATCTCCTTGGCCGCCTCGGCGCTGCGCTGCGCCAGGTTGCGCACTTCGGTGGCGACGACCGCGAATCCGCGGCCCTGCTCGCCGGCGCGCGCGGCCTCCACGGCGGCGTTCAGCGCCAGGATGTTGGTCTGGAACGCGATGCCGTCGATCACGCCGATGATGTCGGCGATCTTCCTGGACGACGCGTTGATCTCGTCCATCGTCGAGACCACCTGCGACACGACCGCGCCGCCGCGCGCCGCAACCTCGGCGGCCGAGGACGCGAGCTGGTTCGCCTGGTTGGCGGCGTCGGCGGACTGGCGCACCGTGCCCGTCAGCTGCTCCATCGACGAGGCCGTCTCCTGCAGGCTGGACGCGGCCTCTTCGGTGCGCGTCGACAGGTCCTGGTTGCCCGTCGCGATCTCGCTGCTCGCCGTGCCGATGCTGTCCGTGGAGCTGCGCACCTGGCCGACCAGGGTGCGCAGGTTGGAGGTCATGGTGCCGAGCGAGCGCATCAGGCGCGCCATCTCGTCGCCGCCGTCGACCACGACCTGACGCGACAGGTCGCCCTGCGCCACCGCATCGGCCGCGCTCACCGCGTCGGCGATCGGCCGCGTGATCGAGCGCGTCAGCGCCCACGCGAACAATGCGCCGAACAGCAGCGCGACGCCGCCGATCGTGACCACCTGCCAGCGCGCTGCCGCGGCCGTCGCGTCGACTTCCTTCGCGGCCGCGTCGATCTCCTCGTGCTGGCGATCCAGGAACGCCTGCAGCGCGGCGACGTATTCCTTCGCGGCGGGCAGGAACTGCGCATCGTGCATCCGGCTCGCGTCCTCGGCCTGGCCCGCGCGCTTTGCGGCCATCATCGCGTCGCGGTAGCCGATGTACGCCTTGCGCTTGCTCGCGATGTCGTCGAGCAGCTTCTGCTCGCCGGCATTCATCGGGAGCGCGCCGAGCGCCTTGCTGATCTCGGTGCCACGCGCCGTGGACGCCTTGACCTCGTCGCTGAACAGCGCCTCGAGGCTCGCGTCGGAACTCTTGGCGATCGCGCGGCCGCGCACGACGCCGACCGCGACGCTGCGGAACCATTCATCCGTCAGTCGTTCCTTGGTCAGCGGCGCGGCCATCATCTGGCGCGTCGCGCTGGCCACGTTGTCCAGGTGCCAGGTGCCGATCGCCACGATGACTACCAGGAGCGCGAGGATGATGCCAAAGCCGCCGCCGAGGCGAATGCCGATGCGCAGGTTGTTGAGTTTCAAGGGGCTGCTCCGGGACGGGGATGTCGATCAGGGCGAGCCGGAATGGCTGGCTCGCGCCTCGATATCGGCATTTCCCTACTCAACTTGATGGCGCCGTGGCCGCCAGCCCCGGTCTCCGGGCAGGCGATCGCTCGTGACGCGCTCGTTTCCGGTAAGGGCAAGACGAGGCCTCGTCCGACAAGGGGAACGCTCGGCAGGGCACAGGCGTTGCCTGTAGTGGGCCTATCCCTGCTTCGCATATCGAAGCGCCCGCACCCCACACCCCAAGGAGTTTTCCATGCATCACCTCAACAAGAAGCTCGCCGTCACCGTCGCGGCCTCCGCCCTGCTGGCCTCGCTCGGCCTGGCCGTCGCCCAGTCCACCGACACGGTCGACCCGATGGCCACGCCACAGCAGCAGGTGGACGTCAGCGCTGAAGGTCCCGGTAACCACATCTACTTCTTCCGCGACCAGGGCAACTCGCCCGAGAGCGATCCCGCGGCCCACCTGTTGCTGATCAAGCACGACCAGATGGTGCCGGTGGCCCAAAGCACGACCACCACCACGACGACCACCGTGGCGCAAGCCGACACAGCGGCCGACACGACGACCACGACGATGCCCGCGGCTGCCGATACCAGCAACACCGAGTCCACCGGCACGGCGGCTGCCCCGCCGGCCGACACGACGCCGGCTCTGGCCCCGAAGGCCGACCGCAACTGATCGCGCACATCCGCTTGCTCGAGGACGGCCGCCCCGCGCACGCGCGCGTGGCGGCGTTCATCAGCGCATTGCCGGCGTCAGCGTGGCGCGCGGCGTCCACGGGGCGGCATCGGCACCGCCGGTGTGCAGGGCCGGCGCGGCCAGGAACAGGCGGTCGCTGGAGACGCCCTTGGCGATCAACGCGTCGCGCACGGCGAGGGCGCGCGCCAGCGCCTGCTGACGCATCGTCTCGTCGTTGACGACGACGTTCTTGCGCAGCAGCGCCTCCATCTCGGCGTCGGGCAGATCCTTGGCGATGCCCAGCACGTTGCGCGGCTTGTCGGGCAGGCGGGTCTGCTTGTAGAGGGTCTTGAGCAGCGCGGAGCGGCTCGCCGCCGTGAACGCCACGGGGGCGCTGGCCGGCGCGCCGGAGCGCAGCGACTCGTCGCGGGCCATCGCGCGCAACTGCGCCTCGATGGTCTCGCGTTGCGCATCGGCCTCCTCCGACTGTGCATCGGCCGTGCCGGTGATGGTCATCTGCAGCGCCGGGCGATCGGCCAGCGCGGTCGCGACCTTGTCCAGGCCGGCGGCGCTGGCGTCGGTGATGGTGGCGGTGCCGGGCCTGAACTCGATGACGCCCAGGTCGGGCCCACTGCCGCCGCCGCCCGAGAGCAGCGAGAACGGCGAGGTCACCGCCTTCACCAGCAGGTTCACGATCAGCTTGATCACGATGCCGCCCACGCTGAACTGCGGGTCGTTGACGCTGCCGCTGATCGGCAGGTTGATGTCGATGACCCCGTTGCGATCCTTCAGCAGCGCCACGGCCAGGCGCACCGGCAGCTCGGTGGCACTGGGCGAGGCGATCGCGTCGCCGAAGGTGAGCTGGTTGAGGATCACCTGGTTGCGTGCCTCCAGCTGGCCGTCGGCCGCGATCTTGTAGGCCACGTCCATGCTCAGCTTGCCGCGTTCGATGGCATAGCCCGCGTACTTGCCGGCATACGGCGACAGCGGCGCGAGCTCGAGGTCGGTGGCCTTGGCCTGGATGTCGAGCGCGAGCGGACGCGCCACCGGGTTGACCTGGCCGGTGATGTCCAGGATCGCGGTACCCGCGGCGCGGCCGTGCAGATGCAGCGGCGCCATGTCGCGCGACGTGGAGCTGAAGGCGCCCAGCGATCCGTTCAACTCGGTCAGCGAGGCGCTGTAGTTGGGCCGCACGAAGTGGTCGGTGTAGTCGACGCGGCTGTCGACCAGGCGGATGCCGCCCACGTTGATCACGATGGGCAGCGGCGCGGACGCTGCAGCCGCCGGTTCGGGCGCGGACGCCGGAGCCGCCGGCGCGGGAGGCGCGGCGGCGGCGCCGCCCGCGGCCGCGTCGGGCGGCGCCGCGGCGCCGATGTCCTGCAGGTTCAGCCGGCCCTGCTCGGTGACCAGCACGCGCGCGAACAGGTTGTCGAGTTCGACCTGCGCCACGTCCAGCCGCGGCGTCGCGTTCGGCCTCATCGCGAACTTCAGGCCCTTGAGCGACAGCGACTGCCACGCCAGCAGCTCGTCGGGCGCCGCGGTCGAGACGGCCGAGGCCGCGGAGGCCGGCGCCGTGGCGGCCAGCGTCGTCAGGTGCACGTCGCCCAGCAACGCGTCGCCGGAGGTCGTCACCGCGAGGCCGGACGCCGTCGAGCGCACGTCGACATGCCCCGTGTAGCCGGCCTCGGCCCGCAGCAGGCTCACCGGCAGCCGGTCGGCCACCCAGGGCGTGACGAGCGCCACCGGGAAGCGCACCACGCGCAGGCTGCCGTTGGCCGCCAGCGGGCTCGCGCCCAGCGTGCCCTTCCAGCCCAGCTCGCCGCCGCGTGGCGCCTTGCTGCCGGCCAGCGCGGGCCGGCCGATGCGTGCATCCAGCGTCACCCTGGCGGGCGGCACGGGATGGTCGCCGAACCAGGCGAAGTCCTGCACGTCCAGCCGGAGCTGGCGCAGTTCGGCGCGCAGCGGCGGCAGGTTCTGCCCGGGATGCAGCGACGCGTCGGCGAACTGCAGCAGGCCGTCATCCAGCGTGGCGCTGCGCACCTGCACGTGCCACGGCGGCCCGGCGGGTTGCGAGGCCGGGGCCGCGGCCGTGGGCGCGCTCGGGCGCAGCCAGTGCGCGGCGTCCAGCTGCCCGCCGGCGTCGCGCGTCACCTGCACGTTCGGGCGCGCCAGCTTGACGCCGGCGATGGTCACCGTGCGGGCGGGCACGTCCAGCTGCAGGCCGGTGAGGGCCAGCTGATCCCAGCCCGCGGCGGGCGCCGCGCCATTCGGTTGCATGCGCAGGCCGTCCAGCGTGGCGTTCGTGACGGTGATCTTCAGCGCGGGCGCGTCGGCCTTGTTCGACCAGGCGAGCGAGGCCTTGGCGGCCAGGCGGCCGTCGACGCGCGGCACGAGGCTCTGCGCGATGTAGGGCGCCAGCGTCTGCAGCGACAGGTCGGTGAGCGTGATGTCGACCTGCGCCTGCTGCGGGCTCGCGCTGCCGTCGAAAGCGATGCGCGCGGGCGCGGAGGCCGGCGCCGCTGCGCCGCTGGCCACCTGCGCGGCGACGTTGGCGGCCAGCGTGAACGTTGCCGGCGCCGACGCGGGCCATTGAACGCCCTTGGCCTTCAGCGTGAGGCCGTCGAAGCGCAGCGCGGCGGCCGGCTTCGTCGAGGCGTCGTTCCACAGGATCTGGCTGTCGGCGATCTCGAGGGCGCCCACGCGAACCTCCCACGGGGCCGCCGAGGCGTCCGGCGCGCTCGCGGCCGAGGCGGCCGGAGCGGCCCGCGCCACCGGCGCCGGGCCGCCGCGCAGCACGTCGACGCTGCCGTCGGCGTCGCGATCGAGATGCCATTGCACGCCGTCCAGCCGGATCGCGTCGAAGGCCAGCTTGCGCGCGAGCGGCTGCACGTCGGCCAGGCCCACGCGCGCCTGCTTCCACGCGAGCAGGGGGGCGCCGGAGGCGTTGTTCAACGCGGCGTCGCGCGCGGACACCCACCCCTTCAGCGCGACGCTGGGCGCCTTGCCGGCGGCCTGCGTGAACGCGAGCGACAGGTTGGCCGACAGCGCGCCGCCGGCCAGGCGCACTGGCAGCGAATCGGGCAGGTAGCCCAGGTAGGGGCGCACGTCGAGGTCGGCCAGCGACAGCTCGAGCGTGGCGTGGTCGGTGGCTGCGAAGGGCGTGGCCTGGGCCGCGCTGTCGAACTTGGCGCCGTTGAGGCGGAACGCGAGATGCGGCTGCACGGTGACGTCCACGTTGGCGGGCAGGTTCGACAGGAACGGCAGGGACAGGTCCAGCGCCTCGACGACGTGCACGTGGCCCTCGGGCCTGTCGTCGAAGCGCAGGCCCAGGTCGCTCACCCGCAGGTTGTACAGCGCGAAGCGGGCCGGCTCCGAGGGCGCGGCGTCGGGCTTGGGCGTGAAGCGCCGGATCAGGTCGTCGATGTCGTAGTGGCCGGGCGCCGTGCGGGCGAGCGCGATGCGGGCCTGGTCGATGTCGATGGCCTCGATGACCGGGGCCCGCCGCACGATGGACGACAGGGCGACGTTGGCGCGCACGCGGGCCACGCGCAGCAGCGGCGGGGCGCTGGCGCCCGGGGCCGGGCCCACGGCCAGGTCGTGCACCACGATCTCAAGCGACCACGGATGGAAATCGACGGCACCCAGCGTGACGTCACGACCCAGGATCGCCGACAGCCGCGGCGGCGCCTGCCAGCGCACCAGCGGCGGCACGGCCAGCCACGTCACGACCCACAGCACCACCAGCGCGGCCACCGCCCAGGCGGCGCGGCGCATCCATTTGCCCTTCAACATCGTCCTCGAACTCCCGCGCCTCCGGTGAACGGGCGCACAAGGTCGAGTATGGTGGGATTTCGGGCGCAGGTGTATTCAGCCGTTCGGGCGTGTCGACGATGTGGCAGCGTCGTTGCGCCCGGGGCAAGCCGGCGTGACGGAGTTGCATTTGTCCGGATTGACGCAATCCGGCGATATGGGCGTTACGCGGCTGCGCTCTACTGTCGGGGTACCTTCGATGGGGTATACCTCCGGCAGCGCACCTTCCTCTTTCCTCCCTGGCTGCCGGCTTCACAGCCCGGACTCGAGTCCGGGCTGTTTTCTTTTCCGCGCCGTATTCGACATTCAGCGTTCGGGATACGGGTTCGGGATCACGTCGGGCTTCTGCGCCGCCGGCTGGTGCTCGCCGCCGGGCACGCCCACGCCGGGGCCGGCGGGGAAGCCGTACGCGCCGTCGCCGCGGACGTTGGCCTTGTCGACCTCCGCGTGGCCGCTTTCCACGGCCGGCAGGGGGCCGCCCATGTAGCCGCCGGCCTGGCCCACGTAGGTGCCGTCGTCGGCGGTGGCGCTGGCGCTCTGCATCGGCGCGTCGCCTTCCGGGGCTAGCGCGCGCTCGGCCGGGCTGGCGGTCTCGCGCGGCACGCCGGCGGCGTGGTTGCGGCTCAGGGCGGGCTCGTGGGCGCTGGGGTTCTCGAGATCGAGCGGCATGGCGGATTCCTGTGGCGCGCCATCGACGGCGCGCTCGTCCAGAGCAAACCGGGTGCCTTCAGGGCGTGGCTTTCGTGCCGGGCTCCCAGCCGCCGCCCAGCGCGAGGAACAGCCCCACCTGGTCGTCGGCCAGGTCGGCGTCCGAGGCGGCCAGCGTGGCCTCGGTGCCGGCCAGGCCGCGTTCGGCGTCGAGCGCGTCCAGGTAGCCGGTGCGGCCGCTCTGGTAGAGGCGGCGCGCCTGCGCGGCCACGGTGGCGCTCTCGTCGCGGGCGGCCTGCAGGGCGGCGTGGCGGTCGAGCTCGCGGGCGTAGGCGTCGAGCGCGGTCTGCGTCTCGCGCAGCGCGGTCAGCACGGTGCCGTCGAACTTCGCCAGCGCGCCCTGCGCGCCCGCGTTCGCCTGCGCGATGTGCGCCCGCACGACGCCGGTGTTGGGCACGCTCCACGAGATCAGCGGACCCACGTTGTAGCTGAAACTGTCCTTGCCCAGGAAGTCGTTGCCCAGGCTGGCGGAGCCCAGCTGCACGCCCAGCGAGACGCGCGGGTAGAGGTCGGCGGTGACCACGCCGATCGTCGCGGTGGCCGCGGCCAGCTGGCGCTCGGCCTGGCGGATGTCGGGCCGGCGCTTGAGCAGCGCGGCGCCGTCGCCGACCGGGATCGTCCCGGCCACGCGGGGCGGCGTCGCGCACTGCGCCACGTCGCGGTCGAAGTCCTGCGGCAGCTCGCCGGTGAGGGTGGCGAGCCGGTACAGCGCGGCCTGGCGGCGCGCCTGCAGCGGCGGGATGGCGGCCTTGAGCGACTGCAGCTGGCTGCGGGCACGCGCGGCGTCGGTGATGCCCACGCGGCCGGCCTCCTGGAGGCGAACCGAGATGTCCAGCGCCTGCTGCTGCAGGTCGGTGGAGCGCTCGGCGCTCGCGATGCGCAGGCCCGAGGCGCAGGCGTCGGCATAGGCGCGCGCGGTCCCGGCGGCCACGCTGACGCGCACGAGATCGAGCGCGGCCCGGGCTGCCTCGGTGTCGTCCTTCGACGCCTCGATGGCGCGCCGTAGCTTGCCGAACAGGTCGAGCTGGTACGACAGCGACAGGCCGCCCTCGTACTGCCAACTGCTGGGCGGCACGTAGTTCGGGGCGAGGTAGGTCACGCCCGAGGCGTGTCCGAAGCCGGGCGCGAAGTCGGCGGCGATCACGGGCTTCCTGCCGCCCTGCACGGCCTGGTCCTGGGCCTCGGCCTTCTCGAGGTTGGCCAGCGCCACGCGCACGTCGGTGTTGCGGGCCAGCGCCTTCTCGATCAGCGCGTCCAGGCGCGGATCCTGGTACAGCCGCCACCAGTGCGGCGGCAACGGCGCGTCGGCGAACGGCGACTCCACGCCCGAGGCCGCCGCGGCGAGGGGATGGGCGAAGGGCGCCGCGGCGCCGGGGCGGTTGGCGATGGCCGCATCGGGCACGCGGTAGTCGGGGCCGACGGGATGGAGCGCGCAGCCGGCGAGCGAGGCGGCCACGGCGAGCGCGCCGACGCGAAGGGCAAGGGCGCGCATGATCAGCTCCGGGCGCGCGAGGCGACGGCGGCGGGGTGCTGCGCCGGCGTCGCGGGCGCGTCGGCCACCACCTGCACGGTGACGGTCTCGCCGGCCACCAGCCGCGTGCCGGCCGCCAGCGGGTCGAGCTTGACGCGCACCGGGATGCGCTGCGCCAGCCGCACCCAGTTGAAGGTGGGGTTCACGCTGGGCAGCAGGTTGGTGCCGGTGGAGCGGTCGCGGTCGGCGATGCCCGCCGCGATGCTCTCGACGGTGCCGTCCAGGCGCGCGCCGCCCATGGGCGTCACGCGCACGCGGTCGCCCACGTGGATGCGCGGCAGCTTGGTCTCCTCGAAGTAGCCCTCGACGTAGAACGAGGTGGCGTCCACCAGCGCGAGCGCGGGGCGGCCGGCCTGCGCGTAGCTGCCGGTGCGCATGTCGAGGTTGGTGACGAGGCCGGCCGTGGGCGCGCGCACCTGGGCGCGGTCGAGGTTGAGGCGGGCGGCATCGAGCGCCACGGCGGCCTGCGCCACGTTGGCCTGCGCGGCCTCCACGCGGGTGGCCGTCTGCTCGCGCAGCTCCTGCGAGATCAGGTTGCCCAGATCGGTGTTGCGCGCGTTCTCGCGCTGCGCCTGCGTGAGGGCCACCTTGGCCGCCCCCAGCGCCGATTCGGCCTGGCGCTGCGCCAGCGCGAAGCGCGCGCGGTCCACCTCGAACAGCAGCGCGCCCGCGGCCACCGGCTGGTTGTCCTGCACGGGCACGGCGGTGACCAGGCCGGACACGTCCGGTGCGATCTGCACGACGTTGGCCCGCACGCGGCCGTCGCGCGTCCAGGGCTCGAGTTCGTAGTGATCCCACAGGCGCAGGCCGGCACCGATGGCGGCGGCTACCACCGCGAGGGTGACGAGCAGGCGCGCGAGGCGCATGGGCCAGTGGCCGGGGGCGAGGAGTTCGGAGGACATGGGGATCTCAGTGCGATTGCAGGAAGGACGCGACGCGGCTGACGGCGTACAGCAGCAGCACGTAGAGGGCGGTGTCGAACAGCGCCGGATGCCACACCCAGCGGTAGACGCCGAGGGCGCCGAGCGCGCGGTGGACCAGCCATTGGACGACCAGGGTGACGCCGCACAGCAGCATCAGCCAGGGCACGTACAGGCCGTAGAAACTTGCTTCGCCGATCATGCGGAAACTCCGGTGGAGAGCGCCGCGGGCGCGGCGGGGAACAGGGTGCGGCGCAGGCCGACCAGCGCGGTGGTGGCCGCGCGCGCGTCGGCGTCCACGCCTTCGAGCACGCCCGCGAGCGCGCCGTCCAGCTCCGTGAGCAGCGCGGCCGGCGGCGGGTCGTCGCGGCCCGCGCCGCGCCCGCGGAACAGGCGCGCGACACCCTGCATCACGGGGCCGATGCCCACCGAGGGCAGGCGCGGCCGGGCGCGCTGCAGCGCCACGATGTCGAGGCCCGAGCGCAGGTCGCGCAGCGCGCCTTCGACGGTGTCGTTGCGCACCACCGGATCGGCCTGCACCACGCGCGGGGCCAGCAGCGCGATGCGGTCGACCATGCGCACGGCATAGGCCTCGTCGACGGCGGCGCCGCGCGGCGCGTCGGCCATCGCGCCCAGCTCGCTCCAGGTGGCGCGCTGGATCCGGCGCGCGCTCCAGTCGGCGCCCACGGTGCGCACCAGGCGCGTGACCAGCGCCGCGGCGTAGATGCCCAGCACCTGCGCCAGCGTGGAGTTGAAGAACGCGGGCAGGTCGACGTTGACGCTGGTGTCGTGCATCGAGAGCGTGCCGGCGATGCCGAAGACCATGGCCATCGCCGACGGCGCCGTCGACGGGCGACAGCAGAACATGCCCAGCAGCAGGAACGTGGGTGCGCAGATGAGCGTGAACATGCCGAAGTCGTGCACCAGCGGCAGCAGCGCCAGCACGTAGACGGCCGACACCGGTGCCGACCAGATCGTGAACTTCATGAAGTTGCGGATGGCCGGCACGGGGTCGTCCATGGTCGCGAAGAAGCTGCAGAAGACCGCGGCCATCATCGCGGCGGCCGAGCCCGAGGGCCATGCGGTGGCGATCCAGAACGCGCCGCACAGGCAGATGGCCAGCACCGCCGCGAACGACGACAGCAGCGCCAGGCCCGTGTCCTTGTGCAGCACGCGGTTGTCCACCGTCGCGGCGCGGCGCAGCGCCACGGGCGCGCCGGAGAGGCCCTCGTCGATGCGGGTGCGCAGCGTCTCGCAATCGAGCCAGCCGCGCACCAGTTCCTCCAGCCGCACGGCCAGGCCGATGCGCAGGGCGCGCGACCAGGGCGTGGCGATGGCGGGGTCGGTGCCGAGCTCGCGCAGTTCGGCGAGCAGCGATTCCATGGCCGCGGCGCGCTCGGCGGGCGTGGCCTCGGCGTGCAGCCACCGCGCGGTGCGGGCGAGCAGGGCGACGACGTCCGGCGCGAGTTCGCCCTCGGCGTCGACCAGCGCCTGCAGGCGATCCTCCACGGCCGACAGCGCGGGCGTGAGGGCGGCCAGGGCGTCCTGCATCGCGCCGAGCGCGCCGGCGGTCCAGCGCAGGTGGCTGGTGTCGAAGGGCACGTGGGTGGACAGCAGGCGCAGCTGCGTGATGTCGCCGGCCAGCCGCTGGCGATCGGTGGCCAGCGGTGCCGCCTCGGCCTGCGGGCGGCGCAGCACGTCGCCGAACCACTGGCGCGCGTCGTGCAGGCCGCGATCGAGCAGGCCCAGCAGCGTGGGCCCCATGCCCACGGGCAGCACGAGGCTATGGACCAGCGTGGCGCACAGGATGCCCAGGCCGATCTCCTCGACGCGCGCGACGGCGTTGTCGAACAGCGCCAGCGGCGTCTCGACCGACGGGAAGCCGATCAGCGCCGCCGTGTAGCCGGCCAGCATGAACACGTAGGAGCGCGCCGTGCGGTCCTGCAGCGACAGGTACAGGCAGCCGCCCACCCACAGCGCGAGCGCCAGCGTCAGGAGCTCGGGCGCGTTGGCCAGCGCGGGCACCATCAGCACGGTGGCGGTGCAGCCGATCAGCGTGCCGCAGAAGCGGTACAGCGCCTTGGAACGCACGTTGCCGGCCATGGGCGCGGCCACGACGTAGCTGGTGAGCATCGCCCAGAACGGACGCGGCAGGCCGGCGCGGCTCGCGATGTACATCGCCAGCATCGCGGCCGCGAAGCTCTTGGCCGAGAACAGGATCTCCGCGCGCGAGAAACGCGGAAGGAGGGGCAGGGCGGGGAGCTTCATGCGGCGCTCGCGGCGATGCCCTGCAGCAGCGGGCGCAGGGACAGCCCGAGCTTGGCGTCGAGGGCGGCGAAGACGCGCAGGCAGCCCTCCAGGTCGGCGTCGGCGACACCGTCGAACAATTCCAGCCGCAGCGCGTCGAGCGAGGACTCGATCTTCGCGCGCGCCCGCGTGCCCGCCGGCGTGAGGTGCAGCGTCTTGGCGCGGCGGTCGATCGTGTCCTCGCGGCGTTCCACGAGGCCGGCCTCCACCAGCTGGTCGAGCTGGCGCACCAGGGACGCTCCCTCGATGGCCAGCACATCGGCCAGCACGCCGGGACGGATGCCGTTGCCCAGGCGCCCGATCATCACCAGCGGCCACGCCATGGCCTGCGACAGGCCCATGTGCACGACGGCCTTGTCGGCCGCCGCCTTGTAGCCGCGCGAGACGACGGCCAGCGAGGCGCCGAAGACCATGCGGGTCTGCTGGCGGGTGGTGCTGGCGTTCTTGGTCATTGTGGCCATGTTATTAGTTAGCTTGCTAAGTATAATGCCACGGATATTGCGCAGCGGCAAGCGGCGAATGGGCCCAGTTGCAGAGGGGTTCATCGCCGGAACCCGCCTGGGGGCACCCGGACTCGGAACCTTCACATCGCGACCGCATACTGCAGGGATACCGCCGACACACGATGACTCCCGAAGAAATGCTCCAGACCGCCCAGGACATGGGCCTGACCTTGCCCAGCCCCGCCTGGATCGTCGGCTGCATCGTGTTCAGCCTGGTCGGCCTGGTCGCCTGGCGCTGGGGCAAGGTGGCGGGCAACAAGCGGGTCCGCTGGCTGGGCGTGGCCCTGATGCTCTACGGCTACGTGGCCGGGCCGACCTGGCTGCTGTACGGCGCCGGCATCGCGCTGTGCGCGGCCGTCTGGTACTTCCGCAACGACGGCGCCTGAAGGCTGTCGCCTACGCCAGCAGGTTGAAGCGCGCCGCGTAGCCGTCCTGGCTTCGCTCGAGGTGCAACGCCATGCGCTGGCCGGTGGCGTGGCGCAGCAGGCGCACGCCGTCGGCGTCGTCCAGCGGGCCGCCCGGCCGGGCCGGCGCGAAGGCGACGTTGAACTGTTCGGTGGCGCGGCAGCGCGACACGCGCTCCACCGACTCGACTACCAGCTGCTGGCCGCTGCCGGCGCCGGCGACGATGTCGAAGCGTTCGCCGACGTAGGCCTCGAACGCATCGGCGCCGGTCCGCTCGGCCAGGTCGGGCAGGCGCTGCGTGCGCGACATCAGTTCGCGCAGCGCGCCGCCGGCGGGTTGCGCGCCGGCGGGCCGCCCCAGCACGGGCGCCGCGACGGCGGCCGCCATGCCGCCCGCCAAGAATTCACGCTTGTTCATCATGGATCTCCTCGGAGGTGTTCGGGGTGGTCGACGCCGGCCTGCGCACCATCGCCACCCGGACGTCGCCCGCGCCCACGGTACGGAAGCCCAGCCGCTCGTACAGGCGCTGCGCGGGATTGCCGCGGACGACCTGCAGCTCGACGTCCAGCCGCGCGGCGTCGGCGCATCGCAGCACGCGCCGCAGGCATTCGCCGCCGATGCCCTGGCCGCGCAGTTCCGCCACCAGCGAGATGTCGAGCACGGTGAGGCTGCGCGCGTCCTCGGCCAGCCACAGCCGGCCGACGGGGCAGCGGTGCAACTGGACGATCTGGCAGCGCGCGTCCGGATGGCGGCGCTCGTAGTCGGTGCGCTGCGCTTCGAACTGCATCTTCATGAACGCGCGCTCCATCTCCACCGGCCAGCCCAGGTCCGCGAACTCGTCGGCGCGCGTGCTGGTGTACAGCGCGAGCAGGAACGCGCGATCCGACGGCAGCGCGTCGCGCAGCACCAGGGTCGGGTCGGCGTCCATGGGCTCAGGAGCGCGCGGGGAAGATGCCCTGCAGCGCGATGATGAAGTTCAGCGCGAGGAAGGGCGGCAGGTTGGCGTGCGGCGCGCCGCCGCCGGCGCTGCCCATGTCGGACGCCGAGGTGTTGAGGTAGCTGCCGTCCGGCGCCCGGTACAGCGCGCTGCCGTTGGACGTCGGGGCGAGGCTGACGGCGCCGCCCGGCGTGCCGGTGGACGCGCCCGGGACGGCGTGCATCGCGTGGCCGTGCGCGGGCAATTGGGCCGCGGTCAGCGCGACGGTATCGCTGCCGCCCGCCTGGCCCACGCTGCGCTGGCTCAGCCCGGGGCCCGCGCCGCCGCCCGCGTGCAGGGGGAAGGCGCCCTGCAGGTTGGGCAGCGCGAACGTGCTGCGGCCGTCGCCGCCGTAGAAGGTGCCCAGCAGCGAGAACAGCGCGGTGTTCTGCGCGATGGGCAGCACCTGGCCGTTGCACAACGCCCAGCCGTTGGGCGCGAACTTGCCCGTGAACATGCGCACCTCGCCTACGAATTGATCGGCCATGCTGGGAACTCCGGTTCAGTTCTGGGACGGGTAGACGCCGAACAGCGACACGATGTAGCTGAGCGCGACGAACGGCGGCATGTTGTCGTGAGGCTGGTTGCCGCCGACCGGCGCGAGGGCGTTGGCGTCCATCGCCATGCCGGGCGTGCCGGTGCCGTAGAAATGCATGGCCGCCGACGCGCCCAGCACCTCCGACGGGCCGTGCGCGGTGCTGGCGGCGGTGGTGCTGGCCAGCATCGCGTGCGTGTGCGCGGGCATCTGCGCCGCGGTGAGCGTGACGCTCTCGACGCCGCCCGACTGGCCCATGACGTAGCCCGGCTGGCCGCCCTGGTGCACGGGCACGCGGCCGCGCAGGTCGGGCAGCGCGAAGGTGGTCTGGCCGTCGCCGCCGTAGGTGGTGCCGATCAGGTTGAACAGCACGTCGTACTCGGCGATGGGCAGCAGCTGGCCGTCGCAGAACATCCAGCCGAGGGGAGCGAAGTTTCCGGCGAACAGGCGCACCTCGCCGACATAGGGTTGCGACATGGGACCTCGCTAGTTGCGGGACGGGAAGATGCCCTGCAGCGCGATGACGAAGTTCATCGCGAGGAAGGGCGGCCGGTTCTCGTGCGGCTGGCCGCCGCCCGAGGCGCCGATGGCCGCCGGGTTCAGTGGCACGAGGCTGGTGGCGGCGGCGAACGCGGGGGTGGCGCCGCGTCCCGGCTGGGCCAGCACACCGCCGTTCGGGGACGACGACGCGGCGACCTTGGACGAGGCGCGCAGTGTGTGCGCATGTGCGGGCATCTCGGAGACGGCGAGCGTGTGGCTGTCCTCGCCGCCGGTGGCGCCGAGTGTGTGTGTGCCCGAGAAGTGCATGGGTGCGCGGCCGCGCAGGTCGGGCAACGCGAAGTTGGTGCGGCCGTCGCCGCCGTAGGTGGTGCCCAGCAGCGCGAACAGCGCCTGGTTCTGATTGATGGGCAGCAGTTGGCCGTCGCACAGCGCCCAGCCTTTGGGCGCGTACGAGAAGCTCGTGAGGCGAATCTCGGCAAGGTAGGGCGTGCCCATGGCGATCCTTTGCGTGCGCGGCGGGGGTGCGGCTGGCTGAGGGGCATCAAATCACCCGCGCCGCGGCGTCGCCATCCCCAGGATGAAGCCGGCCTCAGGGCAGCGCGAGGCTGACGCTCGCCGACGTCGCCGTCGAGAGATCGATCGGCGCGCCGGCGCGCGCCCAGCGCGCGCTCGTCGTCTCCGACGCCGCCACCCACGTCCGCAACGCGACGCCATAGACCGCCGCGGCGGGCGCGTTCGCGTTCGTTCCGCTGGGCACGCTGATCGTCGTCGAGCCGCCGTGCGCGGCGATCTGCGCCGACACGTCCACCACGCTCACGGTGCCGCCGTCGTTGGAGACGATCAGCTCGGCGTGGTCGGCGTTGTTGCTGCTGTTGCCGCTCAAGGTGACGGCGAGCGTGCCGCTGGCGAAGCCGGCCAGCGCCACGGGGTTGGGCGCCGCCACGCTGCCGACGCCGGCTGCGAGCGAGGCATTGGCGCTGGTGCCGGTGGCGAGCGTGCCCTCCGTCCACACCGTCCAGGCACCGCTGCCTTCGACGGGCGTCACGGTGGCGAAGGCCGGCGGCGTGCCGTTGCCGTCGGTGGCGGTGTTGAACGTCGCGTAGTGGATCGGGCCGCCGGGCAATGTCGCCGCGGCCAGCGGGCGGCCGGTGGCCGGGTCGGCCGCGCTGGCCACGATGGCGTAGGGCACGTCGGTCCCGCCGCCGCCGCTGCCGGCCACGGTCTGCCCGAAGTACACGCGGCTGCTCGCGGGCGCGAGGGCGTTGGAGACGCTGACGGCGCGTTCCGTGGTGTCGAGCACCGGCACGAGCGGCGTGGCCGCACTGCTGAGCGCGGTGGGCGCCGGCTTGAGCAGACCCGTGGGATCGACGAACACGTTGTGCACGACGATGGTCTGCATGTTGCCGCCATGGATCACCACGTCGTAGAACGACTGGCTGGACAGCGGGTAGAGCAGGAAGGTGCCGGTCGAACTCACGTTGACGCTGCGCACCTCGGCATGGAAGCGGCTGTCGGCCGACAGCGCGGTGACGGTCGCGACCACGTCGTGGATGCAGCCGGCGTGGCTCGTGCCCGTGCAGAACTGGGTGGTGTCGAGCCGGCCCGAGATCGAGTCGAAGATGCTGCCGCCGATCTCGAGGTTGCCGTCGCCGAGCGCCGTCAGCAGCTGCTGGTTGTACAGCTGCAGCTCGTTGCGCGGCGTGAAGCGGTCGGCGCCCGCGACCGACGCGCGGCGCACGAGGGCGCTGGCGTTCATCTCGATGGCCAGCGGCGTGGTGGTGTCCGCGCTCAGGTTGAACGGCGTCAGCAGCCGCAGGCCGGCCTGCGCGTCGGGCGTCTCCAGCGGCACCACGTGCACGCCGCTGCCGTCGGTGTATTGCACCTGGTCGTTGAACTGCAGGCCCTTGGCGGAGGCCGACGCGGCCAGCGCCGCGGACGGATCCGAGGGCGCGAGGATCAGGCGCAGCTGGGCGAAGTTGCCCAGCGTGGCGACGCTCTGCTTCAACAGCGAGACGGTGCCGCCGTCGGACAGGCTCGGATCGGCCAGGTCCACGGTCAACGGCGTCGGCAGCGTGATGACGCTCCAGCCCGCGTCGCCGTCGCCGAGGACGTGCGTGGCGCTCGCGTGCATCGCGACGCCCGTGACGGTGACCCACAGGTGGTCGATGCCGGGCGTGGCGCCGCCGGACAGCGACACGCTGAGCACCGCGCTGGACGACGAACTGGGCGCGGGCGAGGGAACGGCCGTGCCGCTACCGCCGCCGCCGCAGGCGACGAGCGCGAAGAGCGTGGCCAGCGACGCCAGCGTGCGGGGCGTGGCCATGGCCTACTTCAGCGTCGCCGCCACCTGCAGCTTGGTGCCGACGGCCTCCGTCATCACCTGCAGGTTCTTGTTGACCTGTGGCCCGATCTCCACGGACACCTTCTGGCCCACGGCGTTCTGCATCTGCGGCAGCACCTTCTCGAGCCTGTCGCGCAGCGGGGACTCGAGCATCGTCGCCAGCTGGCGCAGCTCGTCGGTGCTGAAGTTCGCGGCCAGGATGGGCGCGCTCGTCGGCACGGTGTATTTCTTGGCGCTGGCGATCGCGATGGGCATCGTCGTGTCGATGTACTTCTGCACATCGACCTGGATGTCCTTGAGCGCCTTGTCCTTGCGGTCCTGCGGCACGTGGTTGGTCTGCAGCGCGATGCTGGACTGCTGCATGGCGCTGACGCCCTTGTCCTGCACGGCCTGCAGCACGCCGTTCTCCGGGTGGAGCACGGCCAGGATGCGGTCGATCAGCTTCTGCTTGTCCGCGTCGATGGGAGCGACAGGCGCCGCGGCGGCCGCGGGGGCGGCGGCTTGCGCGTGCGCGCCGGCGGAGACGAGCAGGGCGGCGGCGAGTGCGAGGGGCGTCAGGGGGCGGAGCAGGGCGTTCATGGCGTGGGACGGAGTTGTCATCAGAAGGGTTGCGTGATCTTGAGGCCGAAGTAGCGCAGCACGAGTGTGCCGGAGACGTCGAGCCCGGCGTACGGGTTGTAGATCACGTTGAAGAAATCGGTGCAGTTGAGGTTGCAGTCGGTGTTGGCGGGCACGTTGTAGTGGCCCTTGGCGTAGCTGAAGCCGGTCTCCAGCTTCATGCCGTCCTTCATCTCGTAGCTGAGGCCGACGCTCTTGACGGGCAGTTGGGGCATCGGCGCGATCAGGTCGATCTTGTTGGTGGGCACCGAGCTCTTGCGCGGCTCGTAGCCCAGGCGCAGCTTGACGCCGTCCCACACGTCGAACTGCGCGCCGTAGCCGTAGCTCCAGACGCTGCGGTAGCCGCGCGGGATCACCAGCTTGCTGGAGTCGGCCTGGCCGAACAGGCGGGCCATGTCCAGCAGGTTCACGTTCTGGTCGAACTGGAAGGTGAGCTTGTTCCACTTCGACCAGTCCGTCCAGCCGGCGTCGACGTTGAACTGCACGCCGTCGATGGGCTTGGCCTTCAGGCCGAACTGCCAGTGGGCCGGGTAGGGCAGGATCAGCGTGAAGTTGCCGCCCTGGTCGGTGGGGATCGACGTCGGGAAGCCGAACATCGCCGCCACGACGGGTCCGAACAGCGACGAGTACATGTGGCGCACGAACTCCGGCAGCATCGGGTTCGCGTGGAAGTTGTAGTTGCCCGTGATCACCGTCTTGGAGCCGGACTGGTACACGGCGCCGAAACCCAGCGACTCGGTGGGCTGCCACAGGCCGCCGACGTTGAACGTGACGTCGGCCGGCGAGGTACCGGAGAAGCGCATCTCGCCCACGCTGTTGAAAGGGCGCAGGCGGCCGCTCTGGTTGCCGTTGGCGTCGGTGCCGCACAGGCCGAAGCCGAGCGTGTCCAGCGGGTTGCCGCTGTTGCCGCACCAGGCGTCCTGCAGCTTGCCGATGATGCCCAGCAGCTTGTTGGGGAAGCGCATCTCGGTGTCCAGCGAGAAGCCCTGGTGCGCGATCGGAATGGCCAGCCCCACGCTGAACTTGTCGTTGACCTGGTAGCCGACGGACGGCGAGAGGTAGACCAGGCGCTGGATCACCACCTTCTTGCCGTCGAAGCGCGCCGGGTCGTCCGGGTTCTTGGTGCGGTCGATGCCCACGGCCTGCGGCACGTAGGTGGCCGTCGCGAAGGTCCAGGGCGAGCCTTCGTTGTGCCAGGCCAGGCCCAGGCCGGCGGCCACGGCGAGCGGGAGGCGCCCGCTGGGCACCCCGGCGATGGGGATGAAGATGGCCTGCTTGTTGTGGCTGGAATGCGTGCCGGCCAGCGGGTCTTCCGTGTAGCCGCCGATGTCGAAGCCGTCGGGCTGGTGGAAGTCGGCCGTCGTGCGCAGCACCGCGCCGAAGATCGTGTCCGAGCGTGTGTCGGACTTGATCTTCGCCAGGCCGGCCGGGTTGAAGTGGATCGAGTCCAGGCCGGGCGGATCGGCCGTGACCGCGTTGCCCAGCGACATCGCCACGGGGCTCACGGCCAGGTTCTCGGTGAGGGCGGCGCGAGCGTCCGCGGCCAGAAGCAGGCTCGCGGCCGTTAAGGCGGCGAGCGCGAGGGCGGAGCGCCGCTGCGGCGGCCGGTGGCGCGCGGGGCGCGTCGTCTGTGGCGCGATCATCGGGTCAGAACAGCGAGAAGGTGAGCGGCAGGTTCAGCCCGAGGCTGAAGTTCGGCGAGTCGGTGGTCATGCCGATGCCGGCCGTCAGGTTGACGGTGGTCTTGGGATTCAGGCGGATGCCCAGGCCGAAGTTCAGCATGGCGGCGACCTGCATGGTCGTCGCGCGTGGCGCCAGCGGCGTGTTGGTGGAATCGACGACGCTGATCTTGGAAGCCGTCGTGACGTTCTCCTGGAACGAGACGCTGGTGGACACGTTGTACGACAGCGCGTAGGTGAAGCCGGCGCCGAAGCCGATGCCCTTGCCGGGGCGGATGCCCGTGAGCGTGCTCAGGTCGACGGTGTTGTGCTGGTGCAGGTGGTCGACGCTCTTGCTGGCCGTGAAGCTCAACGAGCCGAACAGCGCCACCGGGTCGAACACCTGCGAGGCGTTGATGCCCAGCGTGCCCGACGCGAAGCCGCTGCCGGTGGAGGTGTTCTGGCCGATGATCTGGTCGAACGGGCTGCTGCCCGTGGGCAGCGAGAGGTTGCCGGTCAGCGTGAACGTGGGGCCGGCGGTCTGGATGAAGGGTTGGTAGCGCGCGCCGAGTTGCAGGTCGCCGATGCCGAAGGTGACGCCGCTGAACTCGGTGCTCTGCGTGAACTTGCTGACGAACGGGAAGGTGCCGGTCAGCGTCAGGTTGTCCAGCAGGCCGTAGTCCACGGACAGCGTGTTGGTGATCGTGTGGGCGCGCGTGGTCTCGATCTTGAACAGGTCGATGGCGCCGGTGGACGTGAAGCCGACGTCGATGGACTCGCTGCCGACGTAGGAGTAGTTGAGGTCGTAGTTGGCCGCGACGCGTCCGGCGCGCAGCAGCGAGTACTGCCGCTCGGTCTTCGTGAGCGTGTCCTTGAGCAGTGTGGCCTGGTCGACGTCGCCGGCCTGCTTCTTGAGCGCGTCGGCCGCCGAACTGGCGGAAGGCGAGGGCGCCGGAGCCGCCGCGGCGGAGGCGGGCGCGGCCGGGGCGTCGGCCGCCGCGGGGCTGCCGGTGGCGGGCTGCGTGTCCGGTTGCGCCTGGGCGGCGACGCTCGTGAGGAGGCCGCAGGCGAGTGCCAGGACCGTGCCGTTCCAGTTTGCCGTTGTCATCGTCATTGGTGTTTGAAATTGAGGGTGCCCAGGCCGGACTGGACGGCTCGCTCCAGCGCGTCGCGATTGTCCACAGGCCGCAGCGCCACGTCCTCGCGAACGAGGTCCGGAGAGATCACGCCCAGCTCGTGGTCGGTCAGCGCGAGGCTGGACTGCACCGTCGGCCGGGTCTTGGACGGATAGATCACGAACAGCGTGCCCTTGTCCCACAGGCCGGCGAACTCCGCGACGGAGAACGCGATGTTGCCCGCGGACGGATCGGCGATGTAGACCTTGCCGTCGCGGATGCCCTTGACGACGACGAAGTGCTTGAAGCCGGCGTAGTCGATCGGCACGATGGCCGGCTCGCCGAGCTTGGCCAGGTCGTTCATGTCGGCCCGGAAGCCGCCGCTGTCGCTGCCGAGGGTGGCCACGTAGCGCTTCATGTCCAGCAGCGAGAAGCCGCGGCGCGCGATGATTTTTTCCTTCTCGCCGTGTTCCAGCATGCCCTCCATCGCGTCCTTCTCGGTCACCGCCAGGCCCAGGTGGAACTGCAGGATGGTGGTGAGCGCCGCGGAGCCGCAGCTGTAGTCGAAGGCCTGGTGGACGATGTGCTGATACTTGTAGTACTGGTTCGGGTACATCTGCACCGGCTCGGGTGCGATGCCGCCGTTCATCTTCGCGACGTTGATCTCGTATTCGAGCGGCGGGTGGTTCAGCGGCGTGTTGCGCGAGCCCACGCCGGCGCCGATGATGGCGGCGGCGACGACGCCGAGGAGGATCAGCAGCATGGCGGTCTTTCTTTCAGGCTGAGGCGTTTCACTTCGCCCAGAGGTTGAGCTGGCCGGTCATCGTGGCCGTGCCATTGAGCAGGATCGAGCCGAGGCTGCCGGTGAGGGCGCCGGCGGCGTCGGTCTGCACGCCGATCGCGCGCACCCCGAAATCCTGCGCCGCGAAGTAGCCGGGCATGCCGATGGCGAGGTAGCCGGTGCCGTCCGGCTTGGTGAGCGGATCGACGGTGATCGCGAACATCTGCAGTGCGCCGCCGAAGCCTTGGGCGATGGCGTAGGTGGTCGTGCCGTTCGTGGTGAAGCCCGCCGAGACGCGATTGGTGTTGAGGCTGAGGTTGACGGCGATGCTGATGCCCTTGGCGCTGACCGCGCGCATCTCGTCGTCGTCCAGGGGCTTTTTCTCCGCGCAGGCGCACGCGCTGGCGAGCGCGAGCGTACAGGCGAGGGTGAAGGAGCTGAGCATGGCGTTGTCCAGGGCTGGTCGGGCGGCTAGGGCGTCGTCCGGAACTTGATGTCGACGTAGTTGATCTGCATAGCCGCGACGCTGGCCGAACCGAGGTTCGTGACCGTGGCGGCGGCGCCGTTGACGCCGGCCGTGGTGAAGGTGATGTTGTCGATGTTCAGCGACGCGGCCGGCACGGTGTAGCCCGCGGTGGGCCAGCCCACCTGCAGGTGCAGGTACGAGCCGGTGGCGTCGGTGTCGGCGTTGAACAGGCCGGCATGCTGGTTCAGGTCGGCCAGCATCCAGGGGCCGCCATTGACGTTGGCCAGGTGGATGCCGGTGACCGCGAGCGAGTCGCTGGTGTCGATGGTGCCGTTGCTGCCGCGGCCACGCGAATAGACGGTGAGGCTGCCGATGTCCAGCTGCGTGCCCAGGCCGAACGAGACGCCCTGCGTGTTGGCCAGCGTCGTCGGGGCGAGGTAGAGGCCGCCGCCTTTCATCGTGAGGCCCGTCACCTGCAGCGTGCCGCCCAGGAAGTTGGTGCCGGTGCAGGCGCCGGAGGTCATCAGGCTGCAGTTCGAGAAGTCGGCCGTCAACGACCACGCCTGATTGCCGGCCGCGTTCAGCGGGAAGTCGATCGCGATCATGTCCGACAGACCCGGGCGCGACTGGAGGCTCAGCTGGTAGGGGTCGGCGAACTTGTCGGCGTCGTCGGTGCGCGACAGGATCAGGCCCGACAGCGTCAACGAGCTGCCGTTGGGCGACAGGTAGGTCAGCGACAGCGGGTTGGTCAGGCTGCTGACCAGCGAAAAATTGTTCAGGTTGAACGCGATGCCGTCGGCACCACGCACGGCGGCCAGCTCGTCGTCCTGCAGCGCCTTCATGCCTCGATGAACCGGTGCCGGCTCGTCGGCGGCACGCGAGGGTGCGCTGGCGAGGACACCGAGGGCCACGAGCAGCGCGTTCGCGCCCAGCGTGGCTGCGGGCAGGGCGGCGCGCAGCAACTCGCCGCAACGCGCGGCGAGGGTCCACGGATCCGTGCCGAGCAGCCCGCCCACCATCACGGCCCGATCTTGGGCACGTTGGGCGGCACGGTGCCGGTGGTGTTGAGCGCGGCGAGGCGATCGGTCCAATTGAGCCAGAAGCCCGCCTGCGCGGTGGCGGAGGCACCCAGCGCGGCGTTGGCGGCGGGGTAGGTGACGGCGGACTTCAGGATCGACAGGAAGAAGTCTCGGCTGGCGCCGGCGGTGTTGCCGGCCGTCACGCCGCCGATCTGGTTCAGCGCCACGTTGCAGCTGCCGCTGCATCCGGTCAGCGCGGTCAGCTGCGATCCCGTGGCGCCGACCTGGCCCGCGGACGTGGTGAGCGACAGCGATCCGCTCACGGTGTTCATCAGCAGGCCGACATCGCCCGCGATGCCGCCGAAGCCGATACGCATGCCCACCACCTGGCGGTCGCCGGTGGTGGCGCTGCCGGAGTAGACCCATTCGAAGTACGGGTCGGTGATGGCCACGGTGCGCTGGGCGTCGGTGGCATCGCTGCGGCCGAAGTTCAGCGTCGAGATGTTGATGTCGGACGTGCTGCCTTTCGTGCCCAGTTGCAGGCCCGAAAGGGACGCCGACAGGTTGATGTCGGCATTGAGCGTCAGGCGCGAGAAGTCGTAGCCATTGAGCGTGGTGTTCGTGAGATCCAGCAGCGCCTGGCCCCAGACGCCGGAGAGCTCCGAGTCGTCCAGCGGCTTCAGGGCCGGCTTGTCCTGGGCCTGCACCGGGGCGACGAACAGCGAAGTGGCGAGCGTCGTGGCGGCAGCAAGGGCGAGGCGGGTGCGCATGAGGGTATTGTCCTGGCAAGGGCGCGTGTGCAATCCCGCAAGATGGGGAGGAAGTCGCGCTCAGGAGGCGAAAGGCCCCGTGACGAACATCACGGGGCCTTTCGATGAATGGTGCCGGCCCTGTCTTTGGCAGAGCCGTCAGTCATTCAGGCAGATCAGTGAGCCCACATCCACACGGTCGTGCCGCGCAGGTCGAGGCCGTTGATCGCGAACGAGCCGAACGAGCCGTTCGTGGTCGCCGAGGCGTTGGCGCCGTCGGTGCCCAGGGTGATGTTCTTCACCGAGATGTTGATCAGCTGGCCGGCGGTGGCCACCGAGACGTTCGGGAACGCGAACTGGACGACGTCGCCGCCCTTGTAGAAGCCGGCGGTGACGTCGGTCATGGCTTGACCCAGGTTCGACGTCGTCAGGGCACCGCCGCCAGCGCCGGCGACGGCGGTGGTGGCACCGGCGTAGATCTGCGCGAATTGCGTGCCGCTGATGACGTCGATGGTCATCGCCACCAGGCCGCTGATCTTGATGTTGTCGAACGAGATCGCGGCGGCCTTGCCGGCTGCGTCAGCGTTGTTGCCCCATTGGAACGAACCGATGTTGATGTTCAGGTTGGCGGCGATCGAGACGCCGTCCTGGCCGGCAACGGCGCTCAGGTCTTCGTCGGCGATGGACGACATGGCCGAGGCCGACAGGGAAGCGGCGACCAGAGCGGCGGCGGCGGTGAGCTTGAGCATGTTCATTTGATGTCTCTCCAGAATTAGTCTATGAATATCGAACTTGTAAACCCCTCGCGACCATCCAGGTTTCTGCACCAGGGGTTTTGCCCCGGGTCTCGTCGACTCCTCGGATGAGGAGCCTGCCGCCGCTGAAACCGTTTTGAAGCGCGTGCCGCAACTATGGTCGGCTTCTTCCCCCGTCGCACTGACTTGCCGAGCCAAGGCCATGGCTTGCGAATCCAGTGTTGGAGAGTGTCTACCCTAGGTCTTGGGGGGTCCGTCCGGGTTCTCCACGCCGCCGCGGAATGCCTCTCCAGCCTGTGAAAAGCGAAGCCAGCAAGCCCTTACGTACTAACCCGCGTGGCGTCGGGCGGAGGTGGCTTGCTGGGCCAGTCCGGGGAGTTTGGAGAGAATATTCCAGTAAATAAAAATGGAGCCGCGAGGCCCCATCGAAATTGCCTGGAAGATATTCAAGCAGGCATCGTACGGGAAAATTGAAAATCAATATCAGGCGGCACAGCGAAGAGTATTCGGCGTGCGTCCGAACCAACGTTTGCAGGCCCGGTAGAAGTTACTGGGATCGGAGAATCCGAGCGCGAAGCTCATTTCCGTCGGGCTGTAGGCGCCGTTGACGAAGTAGCGCTGCGCCAGCTCGCGGCGGGTGTCGTCCACCAGCTCGATGAAGCTGGTGCCTTCCTCGGTGAGGCGGCGCTGCAGCGTGCGTTCGCTCATGCAGAGCGTGGCGGCCACCAGCTCGCGGCGCGGGTCGCCCTTGGCGATCAGCTGCATCAGCGCCTGGCGCACGCGCGCCGTGATGCAGCCGCCCTGTTCCGCGGCCAGCTGGGCCACCATGCGCTCGCACATCTCGCCCACGGTGGGGTCGGAGGTGGGGAAGGGCTGGTCGAGGGCCGACAGCGGCAGCTCGATGACGAAGGCCGCGGCGCCGAAGTGCACCGGGCAGCCGAACGCGGTCTCCCACGGGGTGGGATCGGCCGGCGCGGCGTAGGGATGGTGCACGCGCAGCGGCGTCACCTTCTCGCCGATCAGCCAGTACATGCCCTTGAGGAAGGTGGCCGCCATGAAGTCATAGCGCTGCTGCGGCACGGCCATCTTGCCGGCCGAAATGCGCAGCGTGATGCGGCAGGCGTCCTGGTCGACGTGCATGCCCACGCTGGTGGACGGCATGTCCATGCCGATGGACGTCGTGGGCGAGATCAGGCTGGTGTAGCGCGCCATGCGCTGCAGGCCGCTGCGCAGGTCGGGCGCCGACAGGATCAGGCTGGACAGCGAGCCGAGACCGATCAGCGGCTGGCGCGGACACAGCGCCAGGCCGATGGCCGGATCGCCGGTCTTGGCGACCGCGGCGCCCCAGGCGGCGGAGAAGATGTCGGCCAGGTGCTCGGCGTCGACCGTCTCGTTGGGATCGGGGTTGAGGCCGGCCTCCGCGAGGATGCCGGACAAGTCGAGACCGCGCTGTGCAAAGCCGTCCTTCATCGCCTTGAACGCGCTGAGCTGGGACATGGGAACGACGACCACGGGTGACTCCGATTCGCTGCGAGAGGGGTCGACAGCGGGTGTCGGTGGCTCTCTTCCTAAAATAGAACGACCGTTCTATTTAATGATTGAAATGGTAGCCAGCGGGGTTTCGCACCGACATAGGAATGAACCCGCACTTTGCCCCATCGAGGTGCCATTCCGGCCTCAATGCGGGGCTTTCCCCCCAAACTTGGTGAAGGGTAACTACGCCCTCCGCGTTGAAACGCGGCGTCGGCACGCTCACCGGGCGTCAGGACGTGCGCGAACGCCTTTCGCCGTGCCTCTTCGAGGTGCACGCGCACGGGGGCCGGATACCCCTGCGGGCAACGGTTTGGTTCAGCTTGCGGCAAGTGCCGCGACACGCTGGCCGCGCGCAGCGAACGATCGTGCGAAAAAGAGACAGCGGAAGGGCCTTATCGACCGGCCTTGCGGCTGCTGCCGCGGGCGGTCGCCGCCGGATACTTCGCCGCGTTCAGCGTGATCTTGCGATCGGCCACCGCCAGCAGGTCGATGTCCAACTGGTCGGCCAGCTGGATCAGGTACAGCAGCACGTCGGCGGCCTCGAGCGCGATGGCCTCGCGCTGCGCCGCCTCGGGCGCGCGGCTGTCGGCCTCGTTCATCCACTGGAAATGTTCCAGCAGTTCGGCGGCCTCCACCGACAGCGCGCAGGCCAGGTTCTTCGGCGAATGGAACTGGCCCCAGTCGCGCTCGAGCGCGAAAGCGCGCAGGCGATCGCGCAGGGCGTCGAGAGCGTGGTTCATGGCCGCAGCATAGCGCCGGCAACGGTGACATCCCTGGCCGGCGCGGTGGTCCGGCCGTGCCATAGTCGACGGCTGCACCGGCCATGCCCGGCCGGCCCACGAGGTCGACCGGGGCCGGCGCTTCGAAACCCTTGCAGCGAAGGATTCCGTTTCATGCCCATTGCCATCGTCCGCCACGTCGTGCCGGCCCTGATCGCGGCCCTGGCCGCCAGCCTGGCCTCGGCCGCCACGGCGCCGTCCGCGGCCTCCGCCCCGCACGGCTACGACCAGCCGCCCAAGAACATCCTCGACGTGCTGCACGCGCCCGAGCCGCCCGGGGCGTTCGTCAGCCCCACGCGCCAGGCGATGCTGCTGGTCACCACCCAGGCGTTCCCGCCGATGTCGCGCGTGGCCGCGCCGTACCTGAAGCTGGCCGGCTCGCGCGTCGAGATCGCCAACCACAGCAAGCACGACACCCCGGGCGGCTACGGCGTCACCCCGTGCGCCACGGCATTCCAGCTGGTCAGCGTGCCGTCCGGCGCGGTCACCCCGGTCGCCCTGCCGGCGGGCGCCTGCACGGGCCGGCCCTGGTGGTCGGCCGACGGCAAGCGCTTCGCGTTCGCCAACACGGCGCACGACGCCGTGGAGCTGTGGATCGGCGACGCAAGCACCGGCGCATTGCGCAAGGTGCCCGGCGTGCGCCTGAACCCGATGCTCGATGGCGCCCTGCAATGGATGCCCGACCGCCGCGCGCTGCTGGTCAAGCTGGTGCCCGACAACATGGGCGCGCCGCCGGCCGAGCCGCTGGTGCCGCCCGGCCCCAGCATCCAGGAGACGGGTTCGGGCAAGGGCGAGAGCAGCACCTACGAGACCCGCGACACGCTGAAGAACCCGCACGACGAGGACCTGTTCGACTGGTACGCGCGCTCGCAGGTGGCCCTCGTCGACGCCGCCACGCTGGCGGTCACGCGCGTGGGCACGCCGGGCAACATCGAGGACGTCGAGCCGGCGCCCGATGGCCAGCACCTGCTGGTGGTCGCGCTGCACAAGCCGTACTCCTACGTCACCACGCACGAGCGCTTCCCGCGCGAGGTGCAGGTGTGGAACATCGCCAGGCGCAACGCGGTGACGTCCACCACCATCGCGTCGATCCCGCTGACCGACCGCGTGCCGGTGGCCGGCGTGCCCACCGGGCCGCGTGAGTTCTCCTGGCGTCCCACCGACCCGGCCACGCTGATCTGGGCCGAGGCGCTGGACGGCGGCGACTGGAAGGTGAGCGTGCCGCAGCGCGACAAGGTCATGCTGCAGAAGGCGCCGTTCACCGCGCCGGCCACCGAGATCACGCGCACCACGCAGCGCTTCACGGGCTTCGCCTGGACCGAGCGCACCGACACCGCGCTGATGGAGGAGTACGACGAGAACCGCCACTGGCGCCGCGTGTCGGTGATGGACGTCGACCACCCGCAGGCCGCGCCGCGCGTGCTGTGGGATCTTTCCAGCGACGAGAAGTACGCCGACCCGGGCGCCCCGGTCTATCGCATCCAGGCCAGCGGCCAGGCCCTCATCCGCATGCAGGGCGACACGCTGTGGCTGGCGGGCACCGGCGCGTCGCCCGACGGCGATCGTCCGTTCCTGGATCGCCTCGACCTGAAGACGAACAGGTCTGAGCGCCTGTTTCGCAGCGACCGCGACTCGCTGGAGCGCTTCGTCGGCTTCACGGGCGACGACGACCGCCGGTTCCTCACCTGGCACCAGTCGGTCTCCAGCCCGCCCAACGCCTACCTGCGCACGCTGGGCACGGCGCCCATCGCGTCCGCGCCCGCGGGCGAGGCGGCGCTCGACTCCACGCGCGTCGCCGTCACCCACATCCCGGATCCGACGCCGGCGGTGCGGGCCATCAAGAAGCGCCTGGTCACCTACAAGCGCGCCGACGGCATCGACCTGTCGTTCACGCTGTACACGCCGCCGGGCTACGTGGAAGGCACGCGTGTCCCGACGATCCTGTACGCGTATCCGCTGGACTTCGCCGACGCGTCCAGTGCCGGCCAGGTCACCGGCTCGCAGGCCACGTTCACGCGCCTGCGCCAGTACCAGCTGCTGCTGCTGGCCGGCTACGCCATCATCGACCGCGCGTCGTTCCCCGTGATCGGCGATCCCAAGAAGGCCTACGACACCTACCTGCCGCAGCTGGTGGCCGACGCGAAGGCGGCCGTCGACGAGGCGGTGCGCCTGGGCGTGACCGACCCCGAGCGCGTGGGCGTCACCGGCCACAGCCACGGCGCGCTGATGACGGCCAACCTGCTGGCCCACTCCGACCTGTTCCGCGCCGGCGTGGCCACCAGCGGCTCGTACAACAAGACGCTGACGCCGTTCGGCTTCCAGAGCGAGCGCCGCTCGGTGTGGGAGGCGCCCGACGTCTACTCGAAGGTGTCGCCGTTCTTCATGGCCGACAAGATGAAGCTGCCCATCCTCATCATGCACGGCGAGGACGACGCCAACCCCGGCACCACGCCGCTGCAGGCCACCAAGCTGTATGAGGCCATCCGCGGCAACGGCGGCACCGCGCGCCTGGTGATGCTGCCGCACGAGCCGCACTGGTACTCCGCGATGGAATCGCAGGAGCAGCAGATCTACGAGATGGTGCGCTGGTTCGACATGTACGTGAAGAACGCGCCGCTGCGAACGGCGGCGAAGTAAGCGATCGAGGGCGCCGGGAGGCGCCCTATTTTTGCTTCATCGCCGATCTGCGGGAAGCAGGCGCGTAGCGTCTGGCGCCGTGAATGGTGAGCCGCTGGCTGTTGGCTGTTGGCTGTTGGCTGTTGGCTGTTGGCTGTTGGCCGGCGGCGACCTCGCGTGCGAGCGGCGGCTGCGTCCCGTCGGGGCTGGCATCGTGGCGGTCGCCCCTGCGGGTCGACTGCGCTGCGCTCCTCGGGGCGGGGGCGCGCGCCAGAACTCACTTCGCGC
>FTKD01001454.1_pt3 | contig 64126 bp, 60 predicted proteins | sample 1658191 | NCBI WGS metagenome assembly FTKD01 (sample SAMEA3914808, study PRJEB12502) | metagenome | biome: forest; material: soil | place: Canada | collected 2011-08-03 | depth 0.3 m
AGCCACCATTGCACGTCGTGCTTCGCACCGAACGCGCGCAACAGCCCCAGGTCGTGCTCGCTCAGCGGCTCCAGGTTGCGCAGCACCAGCGCCGTGACCTGGTCGCCGATGGCCACCTCGATCTGCGGCAGCCGCTCGCGCGCCTGCATGGACTCGATCAGGGCGCGCAGCGGCATCAGCATGTCGGAGACGTATCGGGGCAGCACGTGGCACTCGCGCATGTCGGCCACGTAGCTCGACTTGCGTTCGTGGAAGCCCACCAGCACGGTGTTCTTCTTCGCCACCCAGCGCACGGACAGCCGCGCGCGCAGGCGATAGCCCCAGGGCGGCCCCTCGATGGGGCGCAGCACCAGTTCGGGCCTGACCTTGCCCAGGTGCCACAGGTTGTCCTCCAGCACGCGCTGCTTCATCGCCACCTGGGCCTGCGGCGCCAGATGCTGCATCTTGCAGCCGCCGCACGCGCCGGCATGCAGGCCGAAGTGCGGGCAACGCGGCGTGACGCGCTGCGAGCTCTCGCGGCGGATCGCCACCAGGTCGGCCTTCTCCCACTGCTTCTTGCGCTTGACGACCTTGACGCGCGCCTCCTCGCCCGGCAACGCGCCGTCGATGAAGACGACGATGCCTTCGCTGTTGTGCGCGATGCCCTGGGCGTCGAGATCGATGCCGGTGACCTTCAGCCATTCGTTGTCGGAGACGCCCGGCGCCGGCCCGGCGTTGCGATCGCGTCGATTGCGTCCGCGGCCGGACTTGCCGCCGCTCTTTCCTGCCGGCGCGCCTGCTGCGCCCGGGCCTTGTTGTTCGGTACTCATGCCGCGATTATCGATGGCCCAATGGATTCGGCCCCGGACCGCACTGGGCGACCCGGGGCCGAAGGAATGAAACGAGCTGGACGCTCAGTGTGCGGCGAGGCGGAACACGCTCACGTCGGACACGAGGCGCTGCACCTGCGTGCGCATCGAGTCGGCCGCGGCAGCCACCTGCTCCACCAGCGCGGCGTTCTGCTGCGTGACTTGATCCATCTCGGTGACGGCCACGTTGACGAGGTCGATGCCCGCGCTCTGTTCGACGGTGGCGGAGGTGATCTCCGACACGATGCCGGCCACGTGCTGCACCGACTGGACGATCTGCGCGATCGTGCCGGCGGCGATGTCCACCAGGTGCGTGCCCTCGTCGACCTTGTCCACCGACTCGCTGATCAGCGTCTTGATTTCCTTGGCTGCCGTCGCGCTGCGCTGGGCCAGCGTGCGCACCTCGGTGGCCACCACGGCGAAGCCGCGGCCCTGCTCGCCGGCACGCGCCGCTTCCACGGCGGCGTTCAGCGCCAGGATGTTGGTCTGGAACGCGATGCCGTCGATCACGCTGATGATGTCGGCAATCTTCTTCGACGACGTGGCGATGTCGCCCATCGTGCGCACGACCTTGCTCACCGCCTCGCCGCCCTGCTGCGCCTTGGCGGCCGCGTCGTTGGACAGCTGGCGGGCGTGCGTGGAGTTGCTCGCGCTCATCTTGACCGTGCTGGACAATTCGTCCATCGACGACGCCGTCTGCTGGATGCTCGACGCCTGGCGCTCGGTGCGGCTGGACAGGTCGGCGTTACCGGAGGCGATCTCGCCGGCGGCGCTCGCCAGGCTGTCGCTGCCGTTGCGCACGCTGGAGACGACGGTGACCAGGCTCTCGGTCATCGCCTTCAGCGCCTTGAGCAGCTGGCCGGTCTCGTCGTTCGAATGCGACGTGACGGTGACGCTCAGGTCGCGGTTGGCGACGCGGCGGGCGATTTCCACGGCCTGGGAGATCGGCACGGTGATCGAGCGGGTGACGGCGTAGCCGATCGCCGAGGCGACCAGCAGCGCCATGATCGAGATGCCCAGCACGATGTTGCGGGTGTTGCCGTACGCGTCTTCGGCGCTGGCGACGGCCCCGGCGGTGAGCTTCTCGTTGAGCGCCACCATCTCGTCGACGGCCGCCATCCACTTCGCCTGCGCCGGATTGGCCTTGTCGCCAAGCAGGCCGCGGGCGGGGAACTTGTGGTTGTCGAGGGCCATCTGCACCACCTGGTCGGCCAGGTCGCGGGCTTCCTTCTCGGCGCCGTCGATGTGGCCCAGGATGGTCTTCTTGCGTGCGTCGCTTTCCTGCGCGATCATCTTCGTCAGCTTGCCCTTGGCCACTTCGTACGTCTTGATGTCGGCCTTCAGCAGTTCGTTCTCCGCGGCCATTTCCTCCGGCTCGGACACCATCAGGATGTTGCGTACGCGGACCGCCTGCTGCGTGGCCGCCAGCCGCATCTGATCGGCGAGCGACGACTCGACGGCGATGCCACCGGTCACCGCGTTCATGTCGTTGCGCATGCCGCTCGTGCGTGCCAGGGCAATGATCGACAGCGTGGCCAGCAGTGCCAGCACGACGCCGAAGGCGAGGGCCAATCGCACGCCGATTTTCAGGTTGGTCAGCATTTGGATTTCCGAAGTTGGCTGTTGAATTTATTGGTCAGTCACGTGCCGCCATTCCCCCCCAACGGGGCCGGCGGCATTTCCAGCGGTCCGCGGCTCGCCGCCCGACGTCCGGCGGTACTAACCTCGCGGTCGGGCGACCCGGCGCTGCCGCCGGGCTCCACGGGCTTGCAATGTTCTTTAGTTCAGTTTCCAGACGAAGTCGGTCTTCACCCATTGCTGGGCGGGCTTGGCATCGGCCGGTTGCGGCTTGAACGAGCACTCCATCAGCGCGCGCTGGGCCGCCGAGTCGAGCTTGCGGGAATGGCTGGAGTTCTCGATTTCGCTGTCGATGGCCTTGCCGTCGACGCCCACCAGGATGCGCAGCGACGTCGTGCCCTGCTCGCCCTTGCTCAGCGACTCACGCGGATATTCCGGGGCAGCGCAGCTCTTGACGTCTTGCACCCACTTGCCGTCGGCCGCCATCGCGCCGGCGCCGGCAAGCGCGCAGAACGAGGCGATCAGGGCGCCGCGGATCGAGGTCAGGTATGCAATGCGGTTCATGTTGGAACTCCTTCAAGCGAGGTCAAAAATAGGGGGCCGGATTCAACTCCAGGCCAGGTTTCGCTCCTCCATGGAGGATTCCTGACAGGGGTCATGGCCCGATTTCGACCTGGCACGGACATTCTTGAGTGCACTCCTTCACGCTGATCGACAGATCAATGCCAAAAAGCGGGTTCAGATTGCCCAGGGCATGCCGCCGCCGCCCCGAAGCACGGTGTCGGTGCCCGATGCGCGAACCTGGACACGCAGCCGCCTCGGTCCGGGGCGGCGTCGCCAGGCGAAAAAAAACGCGCCTCGAAGGCGCGTTTGCGGGAGCCGGTGCGGCGACTCAGCGCGGCGGCAACAGGCGCGACGGATCGATCGGCTTGCCCTGCTTGCGGATCTCGAAGTGCAGTTGCACGCGATCGGCGTCGGTCGAGCCCATCTCGGCGATCTTCTGGCCGCGCTTGACGATCTGGTCCTCCTTGACCAGCAGCGTCTGGTTGTGCGCGTAGGCGGTCAGGTAGTTGGCGTTGTGCTTGACGATCACCAGGTTGCCGTAGCCGCGCAGGCCGGAGCCGGCGTAGACGACACGGCCATCGGCGGCCGCGAAGACCGGGTCGCCGGCCTTGCCGCCGATGGCCAGGCCCTTGGTCTTGGCGTCGTCGAACGGCGCCACCACCGGGCCGGACGCCGGCCAGGCCCATGTCAGGTCGTCGTCGTTGTCGCGCGGTGCGGGCGGCTGCGGCGTCGCGGCGCCGGTCAACGGCACCGCGTTGCCGGACGACTGCGCGTTGGGGGCCGCGACGGCCGCGGTCGCGCCGCTCGCCTTGGTGTCGGCCTTGGTCGCGATCGGCGGCAGCGGCTTGAACGTGGCGGCCGGGGCCGGGGTCGGCGTCGCGCCGACCGTCGTGGGCTGGGCGACTTCGCCCGCAGGCGGCAACACGCGCAAGACCTGGCCCACCTCGAGGTGATTCGGGTCGACCAGGTTGTTCCAGCGCGCCAGGTCATGCCAGCTCTGGCCGGTGTCCAGGCCGATCTTGGTCAGCATGTCGCCCGGCTGGACGGTGTACGTCGGGCTGCGGGTTTCCGTGACCGGCGACAGGTTCGTCGCCCCGTTCTTGCTCGCGTCCACGGCCGGAGCGGCCGCGCGGACTGTCTTCGTCGAATGATCTTCCACGGGCGCCTGATTCGGGGTAGCGCACCCGATCAAGGCCCAGGCGGACGCCACGCAAACCGTCGTCACGAGCGTTCGTCGACCCCAAAGCGATGCCATATTTTCCCTGCGTTGTTTCAACCAATCCCCGATTTTAAGGGAACAAACGTGACGGACTCTCCGATCTGCCTGACGAAGCCGTCCGCGGTGCGGTCCACGATCACCAGCGCCTGCCCCGCCAGGCCCGGCATCGCGGTCGGCGCGACCAGTCTGCCACCGAGCGCCAACTGGTCCAGCCACGCCTGCGGAATGGCTTCGCCGCCGGCCGCGGCGACGATGCTGTCATACGGCGCGTTGGGTGGATGGCCGAAGCGGCCGTCGCCGTGCACGAGACGCACGCCGGGCACGCCCAGCGCGTCGAGATGGCGCCGGGCCATCTGGTGCAAGGGCTGCAGGCGCTCGATCGAGATCACCGTGGGCGCCAGCCGCGCGAGCAGCGCCGTCTGGTAGCCGCAGCCGCTGCCGATCTCCAGCGTGCGGCCGAGGTGGCCCTGCCGGGCTGCGTTGGCGCCGTCGAACAGCCACTGCAACTGGCGGGCGACGACCGACGGCTTGGAAATGGTCTGCCCGAGGCCGATCGGCAGGCTGGTGTCCTCGTAGGCCTGGATCGCCAGCGCCGTGTCGACGAAGCGATGGCGCGGCACCGCCGCGAACGCCGCCAGCAGCGCGGCCGTCGTGATGCCTTCGCTGCGCAGGCGCGCGACCATGCGCTCGCGCATCGGGCTGTTGTCCAGGCCCAGTCCGGTGGGCACCACGTGACGGGCGGCGTCCTGCGCCGCCTGGTGCAGCAAGGCCTGCGGCCGCAGCGGGTTGCGGGCCGTGCCGCCGGACGCGCTCGGCCCGTGGCCGGTCGACCACTGGGCGGGGAATCGCCTGGCGCGCGGCGCGTCGCCGCTCATCAGACGACCCTCCGCCTATCGGCTGCGGTGCGAGCGCCTGCTGGCGGCCGGGCGGCGCTCATGCCGGCGTCGTCCCGTCCAGGCCCAGCCGAGCCGACCAGCCGCCGAGGTTCGCGTGGTCGGTCAGGTCGACCTGCAGCGGCGTGATCGACACGCGCCCGTTCGCCACGGCGTGGAAATCCGTGCCGGCACCCGCCTCGCGGGCGTCACCCGACGGGCCGATCCAGTAGATCGGATCGCCGCGCGGATTCTTCTGCACGATCACCGGCTCGCTGGCGTGGCGCCGGCCCAGGCGCGTGGTGGCCCAGGGCAGCGCATCGGCATCGGGCCGGTTCGGAAAGTTGACGTTGAGCAGCCAGGGCGCGGCGCCCGGCTGGCCGAACGACGGATGGGCGATCAGCGCCTCGACGACGCGGCGCGCGCCGCGCGCGGCGGCGTCCAGGTGGGCCCAGCCCTTGTGCTCGAGCGAGAACGCGACCGCCGGCACGCCGAACAGGAAGCCTTCCATCGCCGCGGCGACGGTGCCCGAGTAGAGCGTGTCGTCGCCCATGTTCTCGCCGTTGTTGATGCCCGAGAGCACCAGGTCGGGCTTGCGATCCAGCAGGCCGGTCAGCGCCACGTGCACGCAGTCGGACGGCGTGCCGTTGACCACGCGGAACCCCTTGGACGCGCCGCCCTGCGCCTCGAACACCGACAACGGCCGCCCGAGGGTCAGCGAGTTCGACATGCCGCTGGCGTTCTGCTCGGGCGCGACCACGTCGATGTCGCCGAGGCCGCGGCAGGCCTCGACGAGGGCGACGAGCCCGGGAGCCAGATAACCGTCGTCGTTGGCGATGAGGATGCGCATGGCCTCATTGTAGGCAGCACGACAGTCGCCGGCGCGGCCGCGTCACCCCGGCGACTGCGCAGGGCGCGCGGCGTCCTTATGATCGCCTGTCTCCAAGAACCGGAATCGACGCCATGCAAGCCTGGATGTGTGAAACGCTGGACGGCCCCGCCGCCCTGCAATGGCGCGAGCGCCCCACGCCGCAGCCCGCGGCCGACGAAGTGCTGATCGCGATCCACGCGGCCTCGCTCAATTTCCCCGACCTGCTGATCGTGCAGGGCAAGTACCAGATGCGCCCGGAGCTTCCGTTCGCGCCGGGCGCCGAATTCGCCGGCGTGATCGAGGCGGTGGGCGGCGACGTCAAGCATCTGCATCCCGGCATGCCGGTGGCGGCGCTGGGTGGCCATGGCGGCTTCGCGACGCACGCCTGCGTGAAGGCGATGCAGGTGATGCCGCTGCCCGCGGGCTTCCCGCTGCGCGACGCCGCGGCCTTCGCGTTCACCTACGGCACGGCGCATCACGCACTGATCGACCGTGCAGCATTGCAGTCCGGCGAAACGGTGCTGGTGCTGGGCGCCGCCGGCGGCGTCGGCACCGCGGCGATCCAGATCGCCAAGGCGGCCGGCGCCAAGGTGATCGCGGCGGCGTCGACCGACGCCAAGTGCGAACTGTGTCGCGAGATCGGCGCCGATCTGGCCGTCAACTACACCACGTCCAGCCTGCGCGACGCGCTCAAGCAAGCCACGCAGGGGCGCGGCATCGACGTCGTGTTCGACCCGGTCGGCGGCGCCTACGCCGAACCCGCGTTCCGCGCGATCGCGTGGCGCGGACGCTACCTCGTCGTCGGCTTCGCGGACGGCCAGATTCCCGCGTTGCCATGGAACCTGCCGTTGCTCAAGGGCGCGTCGGTGGTGGGCGTGTTCTGGGGCGATTTCGTGCGCCGCGAGCCGGCCGCGAACGCACGCATGCTCGGAGTGTTGGCCTCGCAATACGCGAATGGGCTGGTCAAACCCGTAATCGACGAAGTTATTCCGCTATCGCGCCTCGCAGATGCGTACCATCGGCTTGAAAACAGAAATATCCTGGGCAAGCTGGTGATGGTGCCGGACGCGCTGCTGGGAGCCTGACGGCAATCGGGCTCGGACCTGCCTGCATAGGCAAGCCTCAACAGGCGGTTCCCCCCATTTGGCTGCCCCGAAACGGGGGATGCGGCGGGCCCATCGGCTCGTTAGCATTCCATGATCGCGTCAACGAGCGGAAGTCCATTCCGTCAGCCGCGACTCAGGCAGGCAAAGGGGAACGACATGGCAGTCAAGGTTTTGATCCTCGAGGACAACCCCGCAGCACGGGAATTCCTCGGACGCGTGGTGCGCGAGAGCTTCAGCGACACCATCACCATCGTCGAGGCGGGCGACCTGGAAAGCGCCCGCCGCGAGGTGCGCATCGCGGGAGGGGCCCAGGGCTATCACGGCGTCGATCCGTTCAAGCTGGTGCTGGTGGATCTCGAGCTGCCCGATGGCTCGGGCCTGGAGTTGCTGGCGGAATTGCGCCAGTACCCCGCCACGAAGATCGTCACCACGCTGTACTCGGACGACGAACACCTGTTCCCCGCCTTGCAGGCCGGTGCCGACGGCTATCTGCTGAAGGAGGACCGGTTCGAGCTGCTGGTCGAAGAGCTGCAGAAGATCGTGCGTGGCGAGCCGCCGTTGTCGCCGGCGATCGCGCGGCGCCTGCTCGGTCACTTCCGCACGAACACGCGCACGGGCATGAACCGGCGCATCACCGACGAAGGCAACGGCGCCGCGCTGCACACCGGCGGCGGCAGCTCCACGTTCACGTCGGCGCTCGCGTTCGCCGCGCCGTCCCCGGTGGAGATCGAACCGCCGCTGGACCTGCCGGCGCTGACGCCGCGCGAGGTGGAGGTGCTCACCTTCCTCAGCAAGGGCTTCACGATCAAGGAGATCGCGGCGCTGATGTCCATCAAGTGGTTCACCGTGAACGACCACATCAAGTCGATCTATCGCAAGCTCAACGTGTCCAGCCGCGCCGAGGCCGCCGTGCTGGCCAGCAAGCAGGGGCTCGTGTAAGCGTGCGGCAGGCCGCGAGCATCGAAGGACATTTCCCGGGCCCGGCACGATGAGCCAGGGCCGCGTGCGCCCGATGGGCTGGCGCCGGCTGCTGCTGCTGCCGATCGCGCTGCTCGCCAGCCTGGCCGTCGTGGTGCTCGCGCGCACGCTGGCGCAGACACCCGACCTCGATGCCCGCTGGCGCCTGGACGGCAGCGGCCATCTGCAACTGATCGCCACGGACCTGCCCTGGATGCGCGCCGCGCTGGGGCACTCCCTGGAAGTCATCGTCGCCCCCGGCATCGTGCCGCTGTACGTGGACGGCCGCCGCGTCGTGAACTCCACCCGCTGGGTCGCCAGCGACGAGGATCGCGAAGCCGCCACGCGCCAGCAGCGCCAGATGGCGCACATGCTCGAGCCGGGCGTGCCGGTGCTGCTCGGCTTCACCGATCGCATGAGCGCGCGCGTGACGCCGCATGCGCGCGGCTACGCGGCGCTGGGCATCACGTTCTGGCTGCTGTGCGGCCTGGGCCTGGCCCTGGAGCTCGTCGGCGCGGTCGTCATCCTGGTGCGCCAGGACGTGCGCAACCTGCTCTACGCGGTCATGGCGCAGTGCCAGGCGGCGCAGCTGCTGCTGGCCGCCGTGGATGCGGTACCGGGTATCGGCAACGTCAGCCTGCTGGGCGGCCACGAGGCCGCGCTGCGCATGTCGCTGGACGTCGTCACGTGTGCGGCGCTGCTCAACGCCACCCTGCTCTATCCCACCCCGCTGCCGCCGCGGCGCGCGCTGGCGTGGCTGTCGTGGACGGTCGCCATCGTCTTCAGCGCCGCGGCCGTGATGTTCAACCTGCCGCAGGCGTGGTGGTGGGCGCAGGCGCTGTCGCTGAGCACCGGGCTGCTGGTCATCGGCCTGCTGGGCTGGTCGTACCGGATCACGCCGCACCCGTACGCCACGGTGATGCGGCGACTCAGCATCGTCACCGTGGGCAGCCTGGCGCTGGTCACCATCGTCGTGGCGTTGAACGATCGCATGCCCGGCGAGGTGCAGTCGCTGGTCTCGGCGGTGCCGGTGATCTGGACGGTGTTCTTCGCGTCGCTGATGCTGATGTCGCCGTTCCTCGCGCGCTCGCAACACATGATGCGCGAGTTCGCGATGCTGGCCGGCGTCAGCACGCTGGCGACGTCGGTGGACCTGCTGTTCGTGGCGGTGTTCTCGTTCAACCAGTTCGCGTCGATCACCACCTCGCTGTTCGTCGCGCTGGGCGTCTATGCCGCGTCGCGCCAGTGGCTGCTCGACCAGGTGATAGGCGCCCGCGCGGTGACGACCGAGCGCCTGTTCGAACACCTGCTGCGCATCGCGCGCAAGGTGGAGGAGCAGCCCGCGCGCGCCGCCGATTGGCAGCTGGAGCTGTTCCACGCGGTGTTCCAGCCGCTGGTCGCGCGCCACGAGCCGGGCTTCACGCAGACGACGCGCTGGTACGAAGGCGGCGCCGGCCTGCTGGTGCCGCTGGCCGTGGAGCCGCCCGCCAACACGGGCCCGCCGTCGCAGTTCGACGACGGCGACAAGCCCGAGCCGCGGCTGATCGTGCTGCGCTTCGCCGAGCGCGGCAAGCGGCTGTTCACGGCCGAGGACGCGCGGCTGGCCGATCGCATCGTGGAGCAGTTGCGGCGCGCCGTGGCGCACGACCGCGCGATCGAGCAGGGCCGCAGCGAGGAACGCGGGCGCATCGCGCAGGACCTGCACGACGACATCGGCGCGCGCCTGCTCACGCTGATGTACAAGGCCCCCAACACCGAGATGGAGGACTATGTCCGCCACACGCTGCAGGACCTGAAGACGCTCACGCGGGGGCTCGCCGCGACGACGCACTTCCTGTCGCACGCGGCCGCCGAATGGAAGGCCGACATCGCCCAGCGCCTCGCGCCCACCGGCTGCACGCTGGAGTGGTCGTTCACGCAGGACACCGAGATCCAGCTGAACGTGGTGCAGTGGTCGGGCCTCACGCGCATCCTGCGCGAGCTGGTGAGCAACATCATCGCCCACGCCCACGCCACCCACGCCACGATCCACGCCGACCTGCACGACGGCCTGCTCAAGCTCACCGTCACCGACAACGGCGTCGGCGGCACGCCCAAGGACTGGTCCACCGGCCTGGGCCTGGGCGGCATCCGCAAGCGCGTGCGCATGCTGGGCGGCACCATCGCCTGGCAGCAGAACACGCCCGAAGGCGTGCGTTGCGACGTCAGCGTGCCGCTGGCGGTGCCGTCTACCCCTTCGTTGTCGCCGCCCACGTCGCCCGGCGCAGTCGCGGGCTGACGCGATAGCGCTCGCCGCGGTAGTGCGCGTCCAGCGCGTCGAGCAGGCGCGTGGCGGCTTCTGCGCCCCACAGCGCCAGCCACGCGAACGGGCCGGCCGGGTAGTTCACGCCCAGCGTCATCGCCGCGTCGGCGCCGGCGGCGTCGCACACGCCCTGCTCCACCGCGTCGCTGGCCTCGTTGACCAGCATCGCGATCGTGCGCGCGACCACCAGTCCGGGCACGTCAGCCAGGCGCTGCGGCAGCCAGCCCAACGCACGCAACACCGCGGCGGCCTGCGTGGCGAATTCGGCCGAGGCCTGCGGCGCCGGCGTCCAGGCCAGCGCCACCACCGGCGTCGTCGATGCCGCGGCAGCCGGGCCCACCGGCCAGTCGAACAACGCGAGGTCAGTGGCGCCCAGCACGCCGGCGCGCTCCGCGGCGCAGCGGCCATCGGTGAGCATCAGGCGGCCGGCGCCGATCTGCAGGCTGGTCTCCGCGCACGCGTCCCCGGCTTCGCGCGCGAAGCCCAGGCCGGAGGCCGCCAGCCGCGCCGCCAGCAGGTCGGCGATGGCGCCGCTGCCGTGCAACACCAGCGGCACGGCGGGCAGCGGCGTGGCGTCGGCCTCGCCGTCGCCGGTCTTCGCGCCGCCGTCGGGATAGCGGTAGAAGCCGCGGCCCGACTTGCGTCCGAGCAGGCCGCCATCGACCATCTCGCGCTGCACCAGCGACGGCTGGTAGCGCTTGTCGTAGAAGTTGGCCTCGTAGACGGATTGCGTGACGGCGAAGTTGGTGTCGTGGCCGATCAGGTCCATCAGCTCGCAGGGCCCCATGCGAAAGCCCGCGCCGCGCATGCAGGCGTCGAGCACCGCCGGCGTGGCCGCCTGCTCCTGCAGCAGGGCCAGCGTCTCGGCATAGAACGGGCGCGCGATGCGGTTGACGATGAAGCCCGGCGTCGACTTCGCATGCACGGCGGTCTTGCCCCAGTCCTGCGCCAGCATGTGGATCGCATCGGCGACGGCCGGCTCGGTGGCCAGCCCGGATACGATCTCCACCAGGCGCATCAGCGGCACCGGATTGAAGAAGTGCATGCCGACGACGCGGCCGGGCAGCTCGAGTCCGCGCGCCACCGCCGTGATCGACAGCGACGACGTGTTGGACGCCAGCACGCAGTCGTGCGACACGATGGCCTCCAGGTCGCGCATCAGCGCCTGCTTGACGGCCAGGTTCTCGACGATCGCCTCGATCACGATCGCCGCGTCGCGCAGGTCGCCCAACGCGGAGGCCACGCTCAGCCGACCGCGCGCCGACGCCACGTCCTCGGGCGTCAGCTTGCCCTTGTCGGCGAGCCTGGCCAGCGTGGCCAGCAGTTGCTCGGCGGCCGTGGCGGCCGCGCCTTCGCGAACGTCGAACAGATGCACGGGATGGCCTGCCAGCAGCGCCACCTGCACGATGCCGACACCCATCACGCCGGCGCCGATCACGGCGACGGGTCGATTGCGGAACAAGTTGATATTCGTCATGGCGCGGATTGTCCATCCTTATGGCTCGCTTCAGGCTGCCGAAGGGCTATCCCTCGACAATCGCCGACGCCGCGGCATCTGTTGCGGTATTTGCCGCCCGTGTGGCCGCGTAGCACGCGGTGTCGGGTCGAAACGGGCGTTCAAGCCTCCCTGTGGACGTCGCGCCGATTCGACGGGCGGACCTTCTGATGCGCCCCCGGGCCTTCGGTTTCGAAGCGTTGCTTGCTGGCCCATGCTTTGACCGAGTAACCCGCGTGCCTGTCGGCGTTCCGCGGGCAGTTCTTCTCGAAGTCAAGCGGTGTGATGATTGAGCGAGTGCCGTCTGGAGCGATGCCCGACGAGTCATCGGATCTTGTTCCTGGCCTGGCCTGGCCTGGCCTGGCCTGGCCTGGCCTGGCCTGCCAGGAGTGTTCGACAAGTTGACGGCCAGAGGCGGCTGAGCGGGATCGATTGCTTTTAGGCGGCAGGCCGGGGGCTAAGATCGACGCATGACTGAAGCGCCCGAAACGTCCATGATCGACGAAACCTCGAAGCTTTCGACGGCGCGGCAGTTTCCGGGCACTTGGTCCTGGAGGTGCTCTTCATCGAGGAAGATGTCATCCCCCTTCCCAAGGCCCATCCGATTGGGGAACCGCTGCCGATGATTCGCAGATCCTTCCTCAACAAGGTAGCGATTGCCGCCGCCGCCGTCGTGGTCGCCGGCGGAATCGTCAAATGGCGATTTTTTTCGCCCAGGAAGCTGACGCTGGCGTTGCCGCTGATGCTGTCCGGCTTTTGTGACGAGGCCACTTTGCGCGAACTCGGCCGCAAGTACCTGGCCCGGGTTCCCGGTGAGGGCTCGGCCAAGATCCTGCTTTCCCGCCTGGCGGCCGACGGCCCCCGGCGCGGTGCCGATGCGGACGAGGGGGCCAGCGAGATGGCGATTCAGGCCGAACAGGACTTCCGGACGAACAAGATCCTGATCATCGACGGCTGGATCATTTCGGAGACGGAAGCGCGGCAATGCGCTTTGCTCGCGTTGTCCTGACGGCGCACGAATGCACGTTGACGCCAGAACCCTGCCGGACGGTTCCCTGATCGAGGGCGACCTTTGCATCGTAGGCGCGGGTGCCGCCGGCATCAGCCTGGCGCTGGAGTTCCGCAAATCGGGCTACAAGGTCATCCTGCTCGAGGGCGGGGGCTTTGAGTATGACGACCGCGTCCAGCAACTCTACGACGGCAAGACGACCGGCCAACCCTACTACCCGCTCAAATCCTCGGAGCTGCACTACTTCGGAGGCACCACCGGACACTGGGCCGGCATGTGCGCGATCTTCGATCCGATCGTCTTCCAGAACCGGCCCTGGGTGGAGCACAGCGGCTGGCCCATCACCCAGGCAACCCTGCTGCCCTACTACGAGAGGGCTTGCCCGATCCTGGATTTGCGGAGCAAGGAATTCGATCTGGGCTATTGGCAAAAGCAGGACCCCTCGCTGGTCGCACTCCCCTTCGACGACGATGTCTTCTGGACGAAGATCTGGCAATTCAGCGCGCCCACGCGCTTTGGCCAGAAATTCAAGGAGGCCGTGGTGACGGCGGCAGACATCCATCTGTACACGTACGCCAACGTGGTGGACCTCTCCGGCAACGAAGGCCTCACCGCGATCCGGGAAGCCACCGTCAAGAACTACGCCGGTAGAACTCACAAGGTGCGAGCCCGGTATTTCGTCCTCGCCTGTGCCGGCATTCAGAACGCCCGCGTCTTGCTGGCGGCCAACAAGCAGGCGCCCGCGGGGGTCGGCAACGACCACGATCTCGTCGGGCGATATTTCATGGAACACCTCGAGATCAAGTCGGCCGAGTTGTGGCTCAAGCAGAAGACCGACCTCAAGCTGTACATGGTCGCCGCACCCCGGGTTCAAGGGGAATTGGCCCTCCGGCCGGAGCAGCAGGCGCAACACGAGGTGTTGAACGGGATCGTCTCCTTCACGCCCCTCCAGGTCGCCACGCGGATGCCGCCTTTCATCGAGGTCTGGTCCGACGCCGATCCGCGAGTGAACGAGGAGCAGGTGCGCCGGGCCCACCTCAAGGCCGGCGGCAATCGGGTGAGACGGTTTTTCGACGGGCTGCGGACCGGCGAGATGCATGGCGCCTATCGCTCGTTCCAGATGACGCTGCGCCTGGAGCAGGCCCCGAATCCGGACTCCCGCGTCACCCTCGCGCTGGATGAAGATGAACTCGGGATGCCCCGCGCCGAGTTGAACTGGGCATTCACGAAGCTCGAGCGACAGAGCATCCGCAAGATCTACGAGATCGTCGGCCAGCAGGCGGGGGCGGCGGGCCTCGGGCGCGTGAAATTGAAGGACGGCCTCGCCGAGGAAGGCCCCGACACGCTGCCCGGATCCACAAGCGCCGGCTGGCACCACATGGGCACGACCCGGATGAGCGACAACCCCAAGACCGGTGTAGTCGACGCGAACTGCCGGGTTCACGGAATCCAGAACCTCTTCGTCGCCGGCTCCTCGTGTTTCTCGACCGGATCGGCCGTGAACCCCACCTTCACGATCGTCGCCCTCGCCCTGCGCCTGGCGGACCACCTCAAGGTGAAGCTGGCCGCAGGCGCGACGTCGTTGGCGAGTTCGGAACCAGGCTAGTCGTGCCGCCGGTGCGGGGACAGGTCACGTTCCGTTGTTGAACGCCCGTCGCGCGACGCTCTACTTGCGGTCGCGGGCGTCTGGCTGAACGTAGCGGAAGCCGTCCTCTGACCCCCGTCATCGGCAACCCGACGTTCATCCTTGACAGGAACATCGATCACTCTAGACTGCAACCGGAGTTGAGCGTCCTTGTGTACCCGGTCGCACGGAGGTCGTCGTGGCTACAAGCATCCAGCGTCGAAGTTTTCTCCTGGGCTCTGTCGCACTCGCCTCGCCGGGGCTAGTCATTCGCGCGGCGGCGGCGCAGTCGCCCCCTCCCTTCGCCGTCCCGGTGATCGACCGCCTGACGATCAAGGTGCTCGTCGACAGCAGCTACGACACACCGCGCACCAGCAGTTCTCCGTGGGTGAAGGTCAGGCGTGCCGGGCTGTCGGCGCCCGGCGACTACCGCAAGACCTTGCACAACGAGTGGGGCCTCGCCCTGGCCCTGCAATCGCAGGCCGGCACTCAGACCCGCGACCTGATGCTCGACTTCGGATATACCGTCGACGCGCTGAACAACAACATCGCCATCATGGGCGTCGATCCGTCCCGGGTTCAGGCACTCATCCTCAGTCACGGCCACTACGACCACTTTGGCGGCCTCATCCCGTTTCTTCAGCAGAATCGCGCGAAGTTGCCGCCCTCCCTGGCGCTCTACGCGGGCGGCGAGGACAACTTCTGCCGCCGCCTGAGCGCAGGGGGCGCGCCGGGGCAGTTTGCCGAATTCGGCGTGCTCGATCGCCGCGAACTCGAGGCGCTGAACGTTCGCGTCATCCTGTGCCCGACGCCTACCGTCATTGCGGACCAGGCCTTCACCACCGGCGTGATCGAGCGCAATTCGTTCGAGCATGTCCTGCCGAACACGTTTGTCGACTACGGCATGAAGGACGGACTCGGCTGCGACATCCCCGCCGCCGCGGCCAAGGCTCAGGGCAAGCCTGTTCCCGACCAGCACCTCAACGAACACGCCACGTGCTTCCATCTCAAGGATCGCGGGCTCATCGTCATTTCTTCCTGCGGGCACGCGGGCATCGTCAATTCGACGCGGCAGGCGATGAAGGTCTCGGGGATCGACAAGGTGCACGCGATCGTCGGCGGCTTCCATCTCTTTCCGGCCGACGAGGCCTACCTGAAGCAGACCGTCGTGGAACTGGGCAAGCTCGATCCAGACGTGCTGATCCCCATGCACTGCTCCGGACCTGGCTTGATGGCCTCGTTGAGAAACATGATGCCGGCGCAGCTGGTGCCATCGACGACGGGCACCGAGTTCACGTTCGGTGCGTGACACGCCTTTGGCCAGTCGATCGACGCCGATGGGTCGCCGGGCCGCGGCGTTTTTCGCCGCACGGACGCTTGCGGTGTGGGCCGCGTTCGCACCCGTCTGCGGCAACGCTCAGGAGTCGGCGAGCGCGCCCGCACGGGCCGAGGCTGCGCGCCTGATGAACGAGCTCATGACGGGCGCCGGGCCCATCGGCGGCCCGTTCCAGCTCACGGACCAGAAGGGTCGGCGCGTCGGTCCCGCGCAGTGGCGGGGCAAGTTGGTGCTGATGTATTTCGGCTATACGTCCTGCCCGGACGCGTGTCCCACGGACCTGAGCGGCATCGCGGCCGCGATCGCGGCCTTGGGAGCCGACGGCGACGGTGTCCAGCCGGTGTTCGTGACGCTCGATCCGCTGCGCGACACGCCGGCCCTGCTCGCTGCCTATGTCCAGGGTTTCAATCCACGCTTTGTCGCTCTCGGCGGGACCGAACAGGAGATCCGGCGCGTCGCGTTGTCGTACAAGGTGTTCTACGAGAAGGTCGCGCGGCCGGGATCGGATGACTACATGATCGACCACACGTCGTTCACCTATGTATTGAACGCCGCGGGCCAGTACGTCGGCTACTTTCCGCCGGGCACCAGCGGCGAGCGGATCGCCGCGCAGTTGAGGGCGATCCTGACCGCCCCGGGCGCTCGATCGAATTGAGTCGCGAGCGGCCGCTTCCGAGTGCGCCATTCGCCGGCTGGGATAGCGCCGCCGCGGCCGCCCGGGATCAGGCTCAGCCGAAGACGCCGTACTCGGCCTGCAGCACTTCGCCGGTGGACGTGCTGATCAACAGCGCGTCGGCGCCGACACGCACCCATTCATAGTCGACCGGCGGCACCTCGAGGCCGAACAGCCAGTAGTCGGCAAGCAGGTACTGCGACCCCCAATACGCGTGCGGCAGGCGGTCGCCGAAGCCCCAGCGACGGTTCACCCAGCCGGACGGGCGCTGGTACGGGCCGACCTTGTAGCTGCGGGCAGCCTGGAAGTTGTGCTGGTAGGCCGCGCGATCGACGGTCTTCGGGCGCGCGTCCCAGCCCTGCGGCGCCACGGGGCGCTGGTAGCCGCTCGGGCCCGGGTGCGGTTCGGCAGGATGTCCGGCCGGAGCGTGCTGTGCCGGGTGGCTTTCCGCACGCGGCGGCGCACCGTGCTCGTCGTGTTGTTGCGCGAAAGCCGAGCCCGCGCTGCCCGCGATCAGGGCCGTCGCGACGAGCGCGAAACTGCGCTTCAGGGGATGTCTCATTTCGGTCTCCTCTGGGACTCGGACGGACATGTCCGACGATATCCACCGTACACGGATGAGCTGTCGTGAGTGTGAAGAAACGTGATTGCGCCACATGAAGCGGCGTTGTCCTACGCGACCGGGGTCTTCGATACCGCGTCCTACACTGAGCCCCGCCCTGCCTCCCGTCCTGCCGACCTTGCCTCCATGCCCAAGCCCATGCCGCCCGCACCCGAAGAAGACGATGGCCCCACCGCTGCCGAAGCCGCGTCGCACGCGCGCGCCCTGCGCGGCGCCGCGAAGCTGGCCACCGAGGCCACCACCGGGCTGACCGACCTGGTGGAGGCCGTGCATGCCCGCATCGCCAGCGTGCCGGGCCTGCCCGGGCCGGCCGACGGCCGCACGCGCGGCATCACGGGGCTCGTCTACAAGACCATCCGGGGCGTCACGCGCGCGGTGGGCGGCAGCGTCGACACGCTGCTGGCCGTGCTCGCGCCGGTGCTCGCGCCGCGCCCCGGCGCGGAGCCGGCCGGCCTGCCGTCGCCCGAGCGCGAGGCGATCCTCGCCGCGCTCAACGGGGTGCTGGGCGATCATCTGGCGAAGACGGCCAATCCGCTGGCGATCCGCATGGCCGTTCGCCACGGCGGCCGCGCGCTGGCGCTGCAGCGCGCCGCGCTCGCGACGGCGCTGCCCGACGCCGGCGAGAAGCTGCTGGTGCTGATCCACGGCCTGTGCATGAACGACCTGCAGTGGCGTCGCGCCAACGGCCACGATCACGGCCAGGCGCTGGCCGCGGCGCTCGGCTTCACGCCGGTCTACCTGCACTACGACAGCGGCCTGCACGTGTCGACCAACGGCCGCGCGCTGGCCGGCCAGCTCGAACAACTGCTCGAACAATGGCCGCGGCCGATCGCGCGCTTCGCGATCGTCGCCCACAGCATGGGCGGCCTGCTGGCGCGCAGCGCGCTGCACTACGGCCGCGCCGCCGGCCACCATTGGCCGCACCGGCTCGACGACCTCGCGTTCCTGGGCACGCCGCATCACGGCGCGCCGCTGGAGCGCGTCGGCCAGGGCGTCGACATGCTGCTCAGCGCCACGCCGTACGCCGGGCCATTCGGACGCCTGGCGAAGTTGCGCAGCGCGGGCATCACCGACCTGCGCCACGGCAACCTGGTCGACACGGACTGGGTGGGCGGCGATCGCTTCGAAGGCGCCGCCGACCGCCGCCAGGCCGTGCCGCTGCCGCCCGGCCCGCGCTGCTACGCGATCGCCGGCACGCTGGCCGCGGAGGGCGGCCTCAAGGACAAGCTGCTGGGCGACGGCCTCGTGCCGGTGGCGAGCGCGCTCGGCAAGCACCGGCTCGTCAAGCGCACGCTGAAGTTCCTGCCCGAGCACCAGCGCGTGTTCGAGCAGACGAACCACATGCAGTTGCTCGCCAGCGCAGCGGTGTTCGAGCAACTGAGCGCCTGGCTGAGCCACTAGCGCGCAGCTTGCCTGCCGTTCGAGACCTCCCACCGTGGAACGCCAGTGCGATCCCGGTGCGAGAAGCCCGACGCCAGCACGGCTTGTTGCGCTGCAGCACAATTGGCAGACTGCCCGCAACACGCCGCCGCACCGGTCGCCCGCCCGTCATGACATCCGCCTCGCCTGCCCTGACCTCCGCCGCGCCGCCGCTGCTCGACGCGACGGAGCGCGAACGCCATTTCTGGCCGGCCGTATGGGCGCTGGGCGTCGGCAGCTTCGCGATCGGCACCGGCGAGTTCGTCATCATGGGCCTGCTGCCCGAGGTGGCCAAGGATCTGGGCGTGACGATCCCGCAGGCCGGCCACGTCATCACGGCGTATGCGCTGGGTGTCGTCGTCGGCGCCCCGGTGCTGGCCGTGCTCGCCGCCAACTGGCCGCGGCGGGCGTTGCTGATCGCCCTGATGGCGCTGTTCGCCGCCGGCAACTTCGCCAGCGCGCTGGCGCCGGGCTATGTCGCGATGATCTTCATGCGGCTGCTCACCGGCCTGCCGCACGGCACGTATTTCGGCGTCGCGGCGCTGATGGCGGCGTCGCTGGCGCCGGCCAACCGGCGCGCCAGCGCGGTGGGACTGGTGATGTCCGGCCTGACCAGCGCCACGCTGGTGGGCGTGCCGCTGGCCGCCTGGCTGGGCCAGCACCTGGGCTGGCGCGCCGCGTTCGTGCTGGTGGGCGGCATCGCCGTGCTGGCGTGCGTGCTGATTCGCCGCGGCGTGCCCGACCTGCCCGCGCCGCACGGCGCGAGCCCGCTGCGCGAGCTGGGCGCGCTGGCCCAGCCGCAGGTCTGGTTCACGCTGGGCATCGCCGCGGTCGGCTTCGGCGGCATGTTCGCCGTCTTCAGCTATGTCAAGCCGCTGCTGACCGAGGTGACGGGGCTGTCGGTGGACGCCGTGCCGCTGGTGCTGGCGCTGTTCGGCGTCGGCATGGTCGCCGGCAACCTGCTCGGCGCGCGGCTGGCCGACAAGGCCTTGATGCGCACCATCGGCGGCCTGCTGGTCTGGAGCGCGCTGGTGCTGGCGGCGATCCCGTTCACGGCGCCGTACACGGTGGCGATCTGCGTCAACGTGTTCCTGCTGGGCACCGTCGTCGCGATCGGGCCCGCGCTGCAGATCCGCCTGATGGACACCGCCGGCCACGCCCAGACGCTGGCCGCGGCGCTGAACCACTCGGCGTTCAACACGGCCAACGCGCTCGGTGCGTGGCTGGGCGGCGTCGCCATCGCCGGCGGGCTCGGCTGGACGTCCACCGGCTGGGTGGGCGTGGTGCTGTCGCTGGGCGGCCTGGCGGTGTTCGCGGCGTCGCTGTGGATGCAGCGGCGGATGCGCGCGCGCGGGCAGGCGCACGCCTGACGGCCTAACGAGTCGCAGTACCGCGCTCGAGTCGCCTGCGCGCCGGCCGGGCCACGTCCACTTCGAGCCAGTGGCAGAACTTCGTGACGTCCGGCTCCGTGGCCTTGGCCAGCACCTGCGCCAGGCCTTCCACCGTGATGCGACATTGCGGCGGATCGCCCAGTTCGCCGCACTGCGACGGCGCCAGCTTGCGCAAGACGGGGTCCGCCGGCAGCGACACGAGCTTGCGGATGTCGCGCGTGCTGACCCAGCACAGGGCCTGCGCGTCGATGTGGATGTCCAGCGACATGCCGCGGTACTCGAAGTAGCGGCCTTCGAACTTGCGCATCGCGATGCGCGAAACAAAGCTCGGATAGCCCGTCACCACATCGATCAGAGGCCTGCTGAGCACGCCGAGCAACACGCTCCCGAAGACGAGACCGAACGCACCGAACACGCGGTAGGCCAGGTAGAGGACGGCCGCGACGACGACCGCTCCAAGGGCCAGACGCAGTGGCGCATTCATCGGCGTCAGGGCTTGTCCGCGTGCTTGAGCAGCCCCAGCCGCACCAGGCTCTCGGCCGTGGCGACGACGGCGTCCTCGGCGGAGCGCGGCGACCAGCCGAGCACGCGCTGCGCCTTCTCGCTGCTGGCTGTCTTGCGCTTGCCGAGCTCGGGCACGATCTGGCGCACCGAGGGGTCGACCAGCGCCACGACGCGCAGCACCCAGTCGGGCAATTCGCGGGTGGGCACGCGCCGGCCCGCGCTGCCCATGCGGCGCCGGAGCATCAGCCCGATGTCGCGCATGGCCACGAACTCGCCCGCGACGGCCAGGAAGCGCTCGCCCGCCGCGGCCGGATCCGTCATCGCGCGCAGGTGCAGGTCGGCCACGTCGCGCACGTCCACCACGCCGAACGTGACGCGCGGCAGCGCCGGCAGCGCGCCGTCCATCATGCGCTTGATGATCTCGATCGACGTGGAGAAGTCGGCGCCCAGCGCCGGCCCGAACACGCCCACCGGGTTGACGACGGACAGCTCCATGTCGCCGCCCTCGCGTGCCATGAAATTCCACGCCGCGCGTTCGGCCAGCGTCTTCGATTTGGCATAGGCGGTCACGCCGCCGCCCTCGGGTGCCGTCCAGTCATGCTCGTTGAACGGCCGCGCGATCTCGGCATGGCCGTAGCCGATCGCCGCGAACGACGAGGTCTGCACCACGCGCTTCACGCCCGCGTCGCGCGCGGCGCGCAACACGCGCAGCGCGCCCTCGCGCGCGGGCACGATCAGCTCGTCCTCGTGCCTGGGCACGTTCACCGGGAACGGCGACGCCACGTGCAGCACGAAATCGCAGCCCGCCGCGGCCTCGGCCCAGCCGGCGTCGGCGGTGAGATCGGCGGCGAAGAACGCGAGCCGGTCGCCGGCATCGGCCCCGGCGGCCTTCAACGTGGCGCGCACCTCGGCTTCGCGCGCGAGCGAGCGCACGGTGGTGCGCACGCGGTAGCCGGCGGCCAGCAACTGCAGCATGCAGTGCGTGGCGATGAAGCCCGAGCCGCCGGTGACGAGGACGAGTTCGCCGCTCATGGGCGGCTCCGGGTGACGATGAAGTGGCGGATCATGACGGTGCCCTTTCCGAGGGTGAAGCGTCGAGCGTGGCCCGGCCCAGCCGGGTGCTGAGCCGGACGATATCCCACCCGCGCCTGCACGCGCGGCCGCCACACCCGCTCACGTATCATCGGCCTCGATTCCACCCTGGTCGCCGCGGCTGGTCCGACGAGCGCACTCCCCACCGATGCGCGTTCGCCTGCTTGCCTCCCTGACTTCCCTTGCGGTCGTCGCCTGCCTGTCGCTGCAAGCTTGCGGCCCGAAGCCGGGCTCCGCGCCGGCATCCGGTGCCTCGGCCGCCGCCAGCGCGCCGCGCCCGGCGGCCAGCGACGTCGTCGCACAGTTGAAGGACGTGCTCGCCGCGCACCGCCAGATCATCGTGCTGTTCGCCGACGAGAAGAAGCAGACCGAGGCGCAACGCGCCGCAGCCGACGAGGTCGGGCAGGCGATCTTCCACGCCAACCGTGAGCACGTCGACAAGGCCGAGGCGATGTTCGACGCGATCACCGGGGCCGGCGACGATCCGACGCCGACGCTCGGGCCGGTGCTGGACTACGTCGAGAGCGATGCGACGCTGTTCGACGCCGACCGCCTCGCGTTCCGCGACCTGCTCGCGAGCCTGCAGGTCGACGTGGCCCGCAACTCGACGCTCGGCGCGATCCGCCTGCACAAGCGCATCGGCGACGACATCGACGCCCTCGACGAGATCCAGAAGAACTACGACGAGGAGATCCGGGCGATCTTCTCGCGCTTCGAGACGCGCGCCATCGTGCAAAAGCGCGAGCGCTGGGACGACTACGTCGCGCACCTGGGCACGCTGTACACGCGCGACCAGATCCTGAAGGCGCACGGCTACGCGCCGGCGCCTGCGGCGTCCGCCGTCGCCAGTGCGGCGGCCACTGCCGCTTCTGCAGCAACGCCCAAGCCGCTGTCCGCCGGCAGGCCCGAGACCGGCGAGATCTTCGGCACCGGCCTGCCGCCCAAGGTGGTCGCCCTCACCTTCGACGACGGCCCGCATCCGATCTACACCGCCGAGATCACCGCCATCCTCAAGCAGTATGGCGCGCCGGGCACGTTCTTCGAAGTCGGCAACAACCTGGGCACCATCGGCGCGGACGGCAGCACCCACCTGAGCCGCAACGCCGAGATCAGCCGCCAGCTGCTGGCCGAGGGCTACATCGTCGGCAACCACAGCATGACGCACGCGCAGCTGTCGAAGAAGACCGGCGACGCGCTGCGCGACGAGATCCTGAACAACGACAAGCTGCTGAAGGCGATCGACCCTGACCGGTCGCCGCTGTTCCGCTTTCCGTACGGCGCGCGCAATGCCGAGGGCAAGGCGTTGCTCGCCGAGGCGCACCTGCAGTCGGTGCTGTGGAACGTCGATTCGATGGACTGGGCCGACCCGATCCCGAACTCGATCGCCGACCGCGTGATGCGCGAGATCGACAAGAACGGCCGCGGCATCGTGCTGTTCCACGACATCCACGAACGCACCGTCAAGGCGCTGCCGCTGGTGATGAACCGGCTGGTCGCCGAGGGCTACCAGTTCGCCGGCTGGGACGGCAAGGCCTTCGCGGTGCAGAAGCCCGGGCAAACGCGCGGCTTCGTCGACGTGGCGCAGGACGCGGCGGGCGCCGCGCCGGCGGCCTCGGCCGCCGCGTCAATGGCGGCAGTCTCCGACACCACCACCGAAGGCGATTCCTGGGCCGTCGTGGTGGGCATCGACGACTACGCACACTGGCCGAAGCTGGGCCACGCGGTGCGCGACGCCGAGGCGGTGAAGAACCTGCTCACGACCAAGCTGGGCTTCAAGCCGGGGCACGTGATCTCGCTGCAGAACCAGGCCGCCACGCGCGCGGCCGTGATGGCGGCGTTCAACGAAACGCTGCCCAAGGCCGGCCTGAAGAAGACCGACAACCTGTTCGTGTTCTTCGCCGGCCACGGCGCCACTCACCACCTGAGCTCGGGCCGCGACCTCGGCTACATCATCCCGGTGGAGGCCGCCACCGACGACGTGGCCACCGACGCGATCCCGATGACCGAGTTGCAGAACATCTCCGAGGCGCTGGTGGCGCGCCATGTGATCTTCGTGATGGATGCCTGCTACAGCGGCCTGGGCCTGGTGCGCGGCGGCGGTGGCTCGCGCTCGGGCCCGGGCAACTTCCTGCGCGACAACGCCCACCGCATCGGCCGCCAGATGCTGACGGCCGGCGGCGCCGACCAGATGGTGGCCGACGGCGGACCCGGCGGCCATTCCATCTTCACGTGGACGCTGCTGCAAGGCCTGTCCGGCAAGGCCGACCTGAACGGCGACAACATCATCACCGGCACCGAGCTGGCCGCCTACATCGCGCCGGCCGTCGCCTCGGTTTCCGCGCAGACCCCGGCCTTCGGCAGCCTGCCCGGCTCCGAAGGCGGCGAGTTCGTGTTCACGCTGGCCGCCAACGAGGAATACATCAGCGACGCCACGCCGCAGCTCGCGGGCGACGCGATCGCGCTCAACACGAAGCTGGAGAAGACCACGGCTGTCGTCGCTGCCAGCGCCGCGACCGACGGCGTGGTTGTGAAGGACCTGCAAGGCAAGGACCAGCGCATCGCCGCGCCCATGGCCGCGCCTGTCAGCGATCGCCAGCAGGCACGCTTGCTCAACGACCGCGGCATGCAGCTGTTCAAGGAGAAGAACTACGCCGCGGCGCGCGAGCAGTTCGCGCAGTCGCTGAAGCTGCAGCCCGACTTCGCGCTGGCGGCCAACAACCTCGGCTTCGTCTACTGGAGGACCAACGACGATGCGCAGGCGGTCAAGTACTTCGAGATGGCGTTGAAGATCGATCCGTCGCGCGCGCTCGCGTACGTGAACCTGGGCGATGCGTTGCAGCGCCAGGGCCAGGCCGATGCGGCACGCAAGGCCTTCGAAACCTACTTGCAGCTGGCGCCCGGCGGCGGCCTCGCGCAGCACGCCAGGGACGCGATCGCCGCGCATTGAGTACGCGGGCGATCAGGCGCCGGCGCCTCGCGTCGGAGCCTGGAGTCGCTTCAGAAATGGATCTCGCCGCGCAGGCCTAGGTTGAAAGTAGGCGCCTGGGTGAACGACGAAGCTTCGAGACCCACCGACCAGCGGCGGCTGACGCGATACATCGCGGCGGCGCTCACCATGGCGCCAGCGCGATCGCGGCTCGGGCCGTGTATGGCAAGCCCGCGCTCCTCGTGGACCTGGGTGACGCCCAAGCCGCCCACCAGGCTCCAGCGCTCGCTCAAGGGCAAGACCGCGAGCACGCGCACGCCGTATGCGCCGTCGAACTCGTAGGGGTCCGTGTCGACGGTGCCGTCGCGCACGAGCAGCACATTGACGTTGAACAGCGCCTCGACGGACCAGGTGCGGTCGATGTCGTAGCCGAAGGTGAGCTGCGCGGAGGGCTCGGTCTTGCCGTTGTCGTGCACCGTGCCGAGCTGGAGACCGGCCTTCCAGTGCGTATCCGGTGCAGCGTCGGTGGATTGCGCCTGAGCGGCGAGCGAAGCGCACGCCAGAATGGCAGCAGAAAGAATGCGGATGTTGTCGATGACGGATGCTCCCTCGAAAGGAAGCGATTCTGTCTTCAAGCTGTGTGGTGCCGGTCAACGGACGAGCTGGCACATACCCTGCCCCCCATGCAGGGGTTGCGCCTCAGCGCTGCATCCGCATCAGGCCGTCCATGCTCACCATGCCCGCATCGAGGTTGGCCATGATGATCAGCGAGCCGAACACGACCAGCGCCACCACGAACACGCCGAAGGCCAGCGCGAGGATCGTGTTGGTGCCCTCGGGGCCGCTGGACACATGCAGGAAGAAGACCAGGTGCACGCCCATCTGGCCGATGGCCAGCGCGGCCAGCAGCACCGGCACGCCGGGGCCCCACACCAGGCCGGTGCCGGCCGCCCAGAACGAGGCCAGCGTCAGCACGACGGAGGCCGCCAGGCCGATCAGGCTCTTGACCAGCCCGCTCTTCCAGCCGGCCGCTTCGCCGGGTGCTTCCCGGTCGGCGGGGTCGTTGCTGCGGTGCTCGCGTTCGTCCATCAGCGCGCTCCCAGGTAGACGATGGTGAACACGCCGATCCAGACGATGTCCAGCGCGTGCCAGAACAGGCTGAAGCAGGCCAGCCGATCGAGCACCATCGGGCGCCAGCCCAGCGTGAAGACCTGCGCCATCATCGCGACAAGCCAGCACAGGCCCAGCGTCACGTGCAGGCCGTGCATGCCCACCAGCGCGAAGAATGCCGACAGGAACGCGCTGCGATCCGGGCCGACGCCGCGGGCGACCATGGCCGCGAACTCGACGAGCTCCAGCCGGAGGAAGGCCGCTCCGAGCACGAAGGTCAGCGCGGCGGCGATCACCATCCAGCCCTTCTTGCGCAGCTCGATCGAGAGCGACATCATGGCGCAGGTGAAGCTCGAGAACAGCAGGCAGCCCGTCTCGATCAGCACGTTGTCGCGATGGAACAGCTGCACGCCGCTCGGGCCCTGGGCGGTGCGGCCGGCCAGCACGGCGTAGGCGGCGAACAGCGCCGAGAACACGATGATGTCGCTGAGCAGGAACAGCCAGAAACCGTAGCCGACGATCACCTTGCGCGGCGACGGACCGCGTTCGGCGATCGGGATCTCGATCTCGGCGACGGTGGTCGCGACAGCGCTCATGCACGAGCTCCGGTTCCGTCGAACGCTGCGAGGTCGGCGGCCGTCACTTCGACCTCGTGCGTCGTCTGCCAGGCACGCACCAGGAACGCCACGACGATGCCGGCCAGCCCCGCGCAGGCCAGCCACCCGATGTGCCACACCATCGCGAAGCCCGCGACGAACGCGAAGAACGCCAGCACGATTCCGAGAGCGCTCGGCCGGGGCATCTCGAGCGCATGCGTGCCCTCGCCTTGCGCCACGGGCAGCACGCCGCGGTTGACGCGCTTGGCCTCCCAGAACGCATCGAGCCCGTCGACCTGCGGCAACGCCGCGAAGTTCCACGGCGGCGGCGGCGAGCGCGTGGCCCATTCCAGCGTGCGGCCGTCCCAGGGGTCGCCGGTCGCGTCACGCAGGCGCTCGCGCGCGCGCACGCTCACCACCAGCTGCACCACCGTCAGCACGATGCCGGCCAGGATCACCAGCGCGCCGACGAAGGCGACGATCATCAGCGGCTGCCATTCGGTGTTGCCGTAGTGCTGCATGCGCCGCGTCGCGCCCATCAGGCCCAGCGCGTACAGCGGCAGGAAGGCCAGCCAGAAGCCGATGAACCAGCACCAGAAGACCGCCTTGCCCAGGCCCTCATGCAGGCGGAATCCGAAGGCCTTCGGGAACCAGTAGGTGTAGCCGGCGAACGCGCCGAACACCACGCCGCCGATGACGACGTTGTGGAAGTGCGCCACCAGGAACAGGCTGTTGTGCAGCACGAAGTCGGCCGGCGGGATCGCCATCAGCACGCCGGTGGCGCCGCCGACGACGAAGGTCACGATGAAGCCGATCGCCCACAGCAGCGGCGTCTCGAAGCGCAGCGTGCCGCCGTACAGCGTGAACACCCAGTTGAAGATCTTCACGCCGGTGGGCACCGCGATGATCATCGTCATGACGCCGAAGAACGCGTTGACGTCGGCGCCCGCGCCCATCGTGAAGAAGTGGTGCAGCCACACCATGAACGACAGCACGCAGATGGCCATCGTCGCGATCGCCATCGAGCGGTAGCCGAACAGCGGTTTGCCCGAGAACGTGGCGATCACCTCCGAGAAGATGCCGAACGCCGGCAGGATCAGGATGTAGACCTCCGGATGGCCCCAGGCCCAGATGAGGTTGATGTACATCATCGGGTTGCCGCCCAGCTCGTTGGTGAAGAAGTGGAAGCCGAGGTAGCGATCGAGCAGCAGCATGCCCAGCGTGGCGGTGAGGATGGGGAACGCCGCGATGATCAGCAGGTTGGACGCCAGCGCCGTCCACGTGAAGATGGGCATGCGGCCGTAGCCCATGCCCGGCGTGCGCATCTTCAGGATCGTCGTGGTGAGGTTGATGCCCGACAGCAGCGTGCCGACGCCCGCGATCTGCAGCGCCCACAGGTAGTAGTCCACGCCGACGCCGGGCGAATACGCGAGCTCGGACAGCGGCGGGTAGGCCAGCCAGCCGGTGCGCGCGAACTCGCCCACCACCAGCGACACGTTGACCAGCAGCACGCCGACCGCGGTAAGCCAGAAGCTGACCGAGTTGAGCACCGGGAACGCGACGTCGCGCGCGCCGATCTGCAGCGGCACCGCGAAGTTCATCAGGCCGACCATGAAGGTCATCGCCACGAAGAAGATCATGATGGTGCCGTGCGCCGAGAAGATCTGGTCGTAGTGCTGCGGCGGCAGATACCCCTGGGCGTGTCCGGCCGCCAGCGCCAGCTGCGAGCGCATCATCAGCGCGTCGACGAAGCCGCGCACCAGCATCACCAGCGCAAGCAGCACGTACATCACGCCGATGCGCTTGTGGTCGACGCTGGTGATCCAGTCTCCCCACAAGACGGGCCACCAGCCCTTGACGGTCACCAGCGCCAGCACGCCGACGATCACCAGCAGCACGAAGCCCGCGGCGAACAGCGGGATCGGGTCGTGCAAGGGGAACGCGTCCCAGGTCAGCTTGCCGAACATGTCATTCCATCGCAACCGGCAGCGCCGGCGCCGTGGCGGGAGGTTTCACCGAGCTGGCGAGGATCGCCTGGAACAGGCCCGGTGCCACGTGGCCGTACGTGGCCGCGGAGGCCGGCACGCCGGGCCGCGCCAGCGCGGCGTACTGCGGCGTGTCGAGCGTCGCCGCGCCGGCGCGCGCGCTCGCGAGCCACTCGGCGAACTGCGCCGCGGGCATGGCGACGGTGTCGAAGCGCATGTCCGAGAAGCCGTCGCCGCTGAACTGCGCCGACAGCCCGACGTAGGTGCCCGGCCGGTCGGCCTGCAGGTGCAGCGTCGTCGTCATGCCGGCCATCGTGTAGATCTGCGAGCCCAGCTGCGGCACGAAGAAGCTGTTCATCACGCTGGCCGAGGTCAGGTGCAGCCGCAGCGGCGTGCCCGCGGGCACCACCAGCCGGTTCACGCTGGCCACGCCGAGTTCGGGGTAGATGAACAGCCACTTCCAGTCCAGCGAGACCACCTGCACCTCCAGCGGCGGCGCCGACGAGGTCATCGGCCGGGCCGGGTCGAGGTCGTGCGAAGCGATCCAGGCGATGCCGCCCAGGAACAGGATCACCAGGGTCGGGATGGCCCACACGGTGACCTCGATCGGGCCCGAATAGGCCCAGTCGGGCGCGCGCCGCGCCCACTTGTTGCCGGCGCGAAACCACCACGCGAACGCCAGCGTCATCAGGATCACCGGCACGATCACGGCCAGCATGATCACCGTGGCATTCAGCAGGATCGTGCGTTCGGCGGCGGCGATCGGCCCTTGCGGGTCGAGCACGCCATGCTGCCAGGCCGGGGTTTGCAATGCGGGATCCTCGATGGACGCGAGTGGGCTGGGGCGACGTCGACGTGTCTGCACGATAGCGCCGCGAATCGCCGGTGGCAACCATTGAGCCTGCCCCGGCGCGGCGGCGCTACCCTCTTCCGACCGATCCGCCGGTCATTCTTTCAGTCAACTTCGCCGCGCACGCGGTCCCACCAATGCACGAGCCGGTCGACGCAATGCTGCAGTTCCCCATCGTTGACCAGCGCCAGGTCGGCACCGACGGGCGTCTCGACCGCGCGCGCCAGCCGGCCGTCGCGCGCGACCGCGTCCTCGCGCGCCCGCCCGGCCAGGCGTTGCGCCAGCACGTGCGCCGGGGCGCTCACCTCCACCACGCGCAGGCCCGGCGCCTGGCGGCGCAGCGCCGGCAGGTGCGCGCGCGAGCCGTTCAGCACGACCCAGCGGCCGTGCGCCAGCGGCTCCAGTTGCTGCCAGCGCACGCCGTAGTCCAGTCCATGCGCCTGCCACCAGGTGGCCAGCAGGCCGCGCGAGCGCAGGCCGGCGAAATCGTCGCCGGTCACGGCCTCGTGCTCCTCGGTGGCGTCGGGCGCGCGGGTGATCACGCGTTGCGCGAAGGCCGGCGCCGCCGTGCCCAGCGCCTGTCGCCAGGCTTTCAGCACGCTGTCCTTGCCGGCGCCGGAAGGCCCGACCACGAGGATCAGGCGCCGCGCCGCGGCGATGGGGGCCAGATCGGTCGGCGTCATCGTGCGAACTCGAAGCGACGGACCAGCCGGAAGTCGACGCCGGGCTCGTCCTCGACGAACAACGCCACGCCGTCGCACCGCAACGGCTGGGCCAATGCCGGGGCGAAGTGCCGCGTCGCGTCGGCCAGCAATTCGGCGCGGACGCGATCGCCTTCGGCGCTGGGGAGCAGGCTGTCGCTCAAGGTCATGTGGAAGCGCCAATGGTCGAAGACATGGGCGTAGCCCCAGCGATCGACGTTCCCGCGCTGCTGTGCGTCGAGGTCGGGCGTCATGCGCCTGGCCGCCTCGGTGGACGAAAGCGGGCGACGGAACTCATCGAAGGCGCGGACGCAGTCGTCGGCCAGCGCGCGCAGCGGCAGGCCGGGCGCCGTCGCGTCGCGGGCCACGGGTCGCAGCGCGACGAAGTCGCCCAGCGTGGCCACGGCCAGCGCCGGCATCTCGAACGCGCCGCGCTCGCGCACCCAGGCCGCCAACGCGGCCAGCAGCTGCGATTCGGCCAGGCCGTCGCGCAACGCGAACGGCGGCTTCAGGGTCGCGTGGAAGCCGTAGCGCCGCGGCTCGGCGCGATGGCTCGCGGCCGTGCCGGCGATGCCGCTCTCGGGGTCGCGCGCCAGCCAGTCGCAGCCGGCCCGCCACAACGGATGCGCGGCAGGCGGCGCGAAGTAGAGCGCGTAGCGGCGCGTCATGCGAGCGCGTCCGGCTCGACGACCAGTTGCACGGCATCGGCAGCGAACAGCGTCGTGCCGGCCTCCACCGGCGTGCCGTCGCGGTCGACGTTGACGTACTGCACGACCAGCACCGGCTGCGTCGCGGGACGCGCCAGCGCATCGGCCTCGGCCTGCGTGGGCAACCGCGTGGAGACCACGCTGCGCGCACGCGTGTAGTCCACCACGCCCAGCTCGGCCAGCGCCTTCGTGATGCTGCCGTGGCGCGACACCAGTGCGGCGATCGCGGCCAGGCGCGGGCACGGGAAGGCCGCGGTCGACAGGCCGACGTGGCGGCCGCGCACCGAGGCCCGCGTCTCCAGCACGACCACCCGGGCGCGCGCGCTCACCTTCAGCGCGGCCGCCCAGTCGCCGGCCGGCCCCTGCGCCTGCGACAGCAGCTCGCGCGCGGCCGTCTCGCCCATGCGCGCCAGGTTCTCGGTGAGCCGCGTGCGCCGCTGCAGGGCGTAGTCGAGCACCAGTTCGCGCACGAAGGTGCCGCAACCCTGGCGCACGTTCAGATGGCCTTCGCGCACCAGCGCCTGCACGGCCTGGCGCAGCGTGTGGCGATTCACGCCGAAGCGCTCGGCCAGCGTCTGCTCGTTGGGCAGCCGCTCGCCCGGCGCGACGCGCCCGGCGAGGATGTCTGCCCGCAACTGGGAAGCGATCGTCTGCCAGCGCGCGAGGCCGCCATCGACCGGGTCGTTCGCCGAGGGTGTTCGTGAGTTCTCGTCTTTGAGCATGGTCTTCACGCAAAGGTCAAAAAAATGTCATGGGGTCTGTCTATACTGGCCTGCATCTTCAGTCATCTAGATGACTTCATTATGACCAACATCGATCGAGACACGCCCGAACGCCAGCTCCGCCAACACTGGCTGGCCGTCCTGGCCCACGCGCCGCGCGAGCTGCTCGAACGCCATGCCCTGGCGATCTCCGACGCCGCGTTCGTCCGCCTGCGCGCGCCCGAGATCGGCCTGACGATGGTACGTGCGCGCATCGGCAACCAGGGCGACCGCTTCAACCTGGGCGACGCGACGGTGACCCGCTGCGTCGTGCGCCACCGCGGTGTCGACGGCCGCCTGGCCGCGGGCGTCGGCTACGTGCTGGGCCGCGACGCGGCCCGCGCCGAATGGGTCGCGCGGCTGGACGCGATGCTGCAGCAGCCGGAACACCACGCCGCGTTGATGCACGACGTGATCGCCCCGCTCGCCGCGGAGACCGCGCGCCGTCGCGCCGCCGCCGCGGCGCTGACCGCGAGCTCGCGCGTAGCTTTCGAGACGCTGGCCTCGGAGATCTCCCAATGAGCGCCGCCCGGCCGCCCGAAGGCGCTCGCACCGCAGCCGATAGGCGGAGGGTCGCCTTATGACCACGACGTTGGCCCGCATGGGCGCAGGCTTCGCCGACCCCGTCCACGGTGCCCAGCAGACGTTTCGCGCGTTGCTGGTCGCGATGTCCGAGCCGGGCCGCCTGCACACGCTGCCCGCGTCGGCCACCGACGGCCTGGTGACGGAGGACGCCGAGATGCGTCCGCCGCTGGACGTCGCGATGTCCGCGACGCTGCTGACGCTGCTCGATGCCGACACGCCCGTCCACCTCGCCGGCACGCTCGGCAACGACGAGGCGCGCGGCTGGCTGCGCTTCCACACCGGCGCACGCGCGGTCCCGTCGGTGACGGGCATGACCGCCGCACTGGCCGGCGACGTCGATGCCGCGCTGTGGAGTCGCCTCGATCCCGGCACCGACGACGTGCCGCAGGCCGGCGCCACGCTGTTCGTCGAGGTCGACGCGCTGTCCGAGCAGCCGCTGCCCGACGGCATCGCGCTGACGCTGCACGGCGCCGGCATCGAGACCTCGCGCCGCCTGGTCGTCGCCGGACTGAGCGACGCGTTCTGGCGCTGGCGCGTCGCGCTGCAGCCGGAGTTGCCGCGCGGCATCGACCTCGTGCTCGTGTGCGGCCGGCAGCTCGCCGCCATTCCGCGCAGCACGCGCATCACCTTAGAGGCCTGACATGTACATCGCAGTCAAGGGCGGCGAACGCGCCATCGAGGCGTCGCGCCAATTGCTCGCCGCCGCACGCCGCGGCGACGCCGACGTGCCGGCCCTCGAGGCCGCGCAGGTCGAACAACAGCTGGGCATGCTGGTGGGCCGCGTGATGGCCGAGGCCTCGCTGTACGACCCGCGGCTCGCGGCGCTGGCGATCCGCCAGGCCTGCGGCGACGCGATCGAGGCGGCGTTCCTGCTGCGCGCCTACCGCACGACGCTGCCGCGCTTCGCGTACAGCGAGCCGCTGGACACCGACCGCATGCGGGTCGATCGCCGCGTCTCGGCCATCTTCAAGGATCTGCCCGGCGGCCAGTTGCTCGGCCCGACCTTCGACTACACGCAGCGGCTGCTGGAGTTCGGCGCGCTCGCCACCGGCGCGCTCGACGCGTCGACGGCCGCTTCCGACACGTCGCCGCAAGACGTGCCCAACGCGCTGACGCAACTCGCCCGCGAAGGCCTGGTCGAGCCCTGCCTGCCCTCGCCCGGCGACCCCGAGCCGCCCGACATCACGCGCGACCCGCCGGCCTACCCGCTGCCGCGCAGCGGCTGGCTGCAGATGCTGGCGCGTGCCGACGAGGGCTGGGTACTGGGCATGGGCTACTCCACGCAGCGCGGCTACGCGCACACGCATCCGTTCGCCGGCGACATCCGCTGCGGCAAGGTCGCCGTCGAGCTGATCCCCGACGAGCTCGACTTCCCCATCGAGATCGGCGCGATTGAAGTCACCGAGTGCCAGATGATCAACCAGTTCGTCGGCAGCGCCGCGGTGGCGCCCGTCTTCACGCGCGGCCAGGGCCTGGTGTTCGGGCGCGGCGAACGCAAGGCGATCGCGATGTCGCTGGTCGACCGCGCGCTGCGCGCCGCCGAGTTCGGCGAGGACTCGTCCAGCCCCGCGCAGCAACAGGAGTTCGCGCTGCCGCAGGGCGACAGCGTCGAGGCCTCGGGCTTCGTGCAGCACTTGAAGCTGCCGCACTACGTGACGTTCGAGTCGGAGCTGCAGCTGATCCGCAAACTGCGCGAGGACGTGCATGCGCGGGCCGAGCAAGCCGCTCGCGAAGGAGATCTCGAATGACGACGACCGACAACGCCATCGCCGAGGGCTACAACTTCGCCTACCTCGACGAGCGCACGAAGAAGATGATCCGCCGCGCGCTGCTGAAGGCCGTCGCGATTCCCGGCCACCAGGTGCCGTTCGGCTCGCGCGAGATGCCGCTCGCCTACGGTTGGGGCACCGGCGGCATCCAGGTGACCGCCGCCGTGATCGGCCGCGACGACGTGCTCAAGGTGATCGACCAGGGCAGCGACGACACCACCAACGCCGTCAACATCCGCCAGTTCTTCGCGCGCACGACGGGCGTGCGCACCACCACGCGCACGCGCGAGGCCACGCTGATCCAGACGCGCCACCGCATCCCGGAGGCGCCGCTCGTCGCAGGCCAGGTGCTGGTCTACCAGGTGCCGCAGCCCGAGCCGCTGTACAAGCTGGAGCCGCGCCGCTCCGAGACGACCAAGCTGCACGCGGCGGAGGAATACGGCCTGATGAACGTCAAGCTGTACGAGGACCTGGCGCAGTGGGGCCGCATCGAGACCAGCTACGACTATCCGGTGAAGGTGGACGGCCGCTACGTGATGTCGCCCTCGCCGATCCCCGCGTTCGACAACCCGAAGATGCACCGCATGCCCGCGCTGCAGCTGTTCGGCGCCGGCCGCGAGAAGCGCCTGTACGCGATTCCGCCGTACACCGACGTGCGCAGCCTGGACTTCGAGGACCACCCGTTCCGCATCGAGCCGCACGGCCAGGCCTGCGCCCGCTGCGGCGACACCGGCAGCTTCCTCGACGAGATCGCCGGCGCCGACGGCGCGGTGCGCTGGACCTGCTCGGACACCGACTGGTGCGCCGACCGCGTCGATCAAGGACACCCAGGACATCAAGGACATCAAGGACACGCTCATGGCTGAGGCCGACGACTCGTTGCTGCGCGTGCGCGGCCTCTCGCACCGCTTCGCCTCCGCGCGCGACGAGCGCTACGCGGTGTGCGACGCCGACCTGGACCTGTTCGCCGGCGAGGTCGTCGCGATCGTCGGCGAGTCGGGCTCCGGCAAGTCGACGCTGCTGAACTGCATCGCCGGCCGCATCGCCCCGACCCGCGGCCACGTGCACTACCGCGACGCCAGCGACCGCTGGCTCGACGTGCACCGCCTCACCGAACGCCAGCAGCGCGTGCTCGCGCGCACCGAGTGGGGCTTCGTCGAGCAGAATGCCAGCGACGGCCTGCGGCTGGACGTGAGCGCGGGCGCCAACATCGGCGAACGCCTGATGGGCCAGGGCGAGCGCCACTACGGCCGGCTGCGCTCCAGCGCCGAACGCTGGATGGAACGCGTGGAGCTCGACACCGCGCGCATCGACGACTCGCCGCGCGCGTTTTCAGGCGGGATGCGCCAGCGCCTGCAGATCGCGCGCAACCTGGTCACGCGGCCGCGCCTGGTGCTGCTCGACGAGCCGACCTCGGGCCTGGACGTGTCGGTGCAGGCCAGGCTGCTCGACCTGATCCGCATGCTGGCGACGCGCATGCACCTGTGCGCGCTGATCGTCACCCACGATCTGGGCGTCGCGCGCCTGCTCGCGCAACGCACGCTGGTGATGCGCCACGGCCGCGTCGTCGAGCAAGGGCTCACCGACCGCGTGCTCGACGATCCGCAGCACCCCTACACGCAATTGCTGGTTTCCTCGGTGGTGATGCCATGAGCACCGCCCGGCCGCTCCGAAGGTGCTCGCGCCGCAGTGCGCAGCACGGAGGTTCATGATGACCGACGCCCTCGCCCCTCGTCTCGCCGTGCGCGGCCTCGCCAAGCACTTCACGCTGCACCTGCGCGGCGGGGCGCGCCTCCAGGTACTCGAAGACACCTCGCTGGACGTGCACGCCGGCGAGTGCATCGCGCTGGTGGGCGCCTCCGGCCGCGGCAAGTCGACGCTGATGAAGTGCCTGTTCGGGAGCTACGGCGCCGACGCCGGCGCGCTGCGGTTCGAGTCGTCCGCGGGCCCGGTGGACATCGCCACCGCGAGCCCGCAACGCATGCTGGAACTGCGCCGGCGCGACATCGCCTACGTGAGCCAGTTCCTGCGCGCGGTGCCGCGCGTGCCCGCGCTCGACGTTGTCGCGCAGCGCCTGCTGGACGGCGAACCGGCGCCTGCGTCGGACGATCTCGAGGACGCCGGTCACGAACCGCGCCTGGCCGTCGCCCGCGACGCCGCCCGCGCCTTGTTCAGCCGGCTGAACCTGCCGCCGGCGCTGTGGGACCTGCCGCCAGCCACGTTCTCGGGCGGCGAGCAGCAGCGCGTCAACATCGCGCGCGGCTTCGTCCAGCCCGCGCGGCTGCTGCTGCTGGACGAACCCACCGCCTCGCTCGACGCCGCCAACCGCCGCGTGGTCGTCGAACTCATCGCCGAGGCCAAGGCGCGCGGCGCCGCCGTCGTCGGCATCTTCCATGACGAAGAGGTACGCGACGCCGTCGCCAGCCGCTGCGTCGAACTCGGTTGAAAATCGAAGAGACTCCCTCCATGAACGATATCGTCCTCGGCAACGCCCGCCTCGTCCTCGGCAGCGAGACCGTCCTCGGCCACGTGGTGGTGCGCGACGGCCGCATCGTCGCCGTCGGCAGCGGCCCCACCGCCGCGCCCGGCGCGCACGACCTGGAGGGCGACTTCCTGCTGCCCGGCCTGGTGGAGATGCACACCGACAACCTCGAGCGCCACGTGATGCCGCGCCCCAGGGTCACGTTCCCGATGCAGGCCGCGGTGCAGGCCCACGACGGCGAGATCGCGTCGGCCGGCATCACCACGGTGCTGGACGCGATCGGCGTCGGCGACCCGTACGACGACGGTTTCCGCTCGCGCGACCAGAGCGAGCTGCTGCGCGTGCTGGACCGCCTCGATGCGGCCGGCTCGCTGCGCGTCGACCACCACATCCACGTGCGCGCCGAGCTGCCCGCGCCGAACGCGCTGGAGCTGTTCGAGCCGTTCCGCAACCACCGCCGCCTGCGCCTGATCTCGCTGATGGACCACACGCCGGGCCAGCGCCAGTGGACCGAGATCGAACACGCCCGCGTCTACTACACCGGCAAGAAGGGCTGGAGCAACGAGAAGTTCGCCGAGGAGATGCGCATCGCACCCGAACGCCAGGCCAAGTACGCCGAGCCGCAGCGCCAGTGGTTCTCCGCGTTCGCGCGCAGCAGCGGCGTCGCGCTGGCGACGCACGACGACACCACCGTCGCCCACGTCGACGAGGCCGTCGCGCTCGGCGCCGCGATGAGCGAGTTCCCCACCAGCCTCGCCGCCGCGCGTCACGCACGCGCCTGCGGGCTCGCGACGATCGCCGGCGCGCCCAACGTCGTGCGCGGCGGCTCGCACTCGGGCAACGTCTCGGCCATCGCCCTGGCGCGCGAAGGCGTGCTGGACGCGCTGTCGTCCGACTACGTGCCGGCCAGCCTGCTGCTGGCGGCCTGGCTGCTCAAGCGCGACGCCGGCTTCTCGCTGAGCGAGGCCGTGGCCGTGGTGAGCCGGGCGCCGGCGCGGGCCTGCGGCTTCGACGACCGCGGCGAGATCGCCAACGGCCTGCGTGCCGACCTGGTGCGCGTGCGCGAGGTCGACGGGCATCCGGTGGTGCGCGAGGTGTGGTCGCTGGGACGTCGCGTGGCGTGACGCCGCTCACTCGATCTCGCGTGCCCGCTGCTCCACCGAGTCGAGCTGCATCTCGAAGCTGAAGAAGCGGTTGCGCCCCTTCTCCTTGGCGACGTAGAGCGCCTGGTCGGCCCGCGTCAGCATGCCTTCGGCGGTGGTCGTGTCGTCCGGCACGCAGGTGGTGATGCCGCCCGACAGCGTGACGTGCGGCGCCGTCACCGAGGCGGGATGCGGGATCGCCGCGCCCTCGAACACGCGGCGGACGGCGCGTGCCAGCGTCATCGCGCCGGACTTGGGCGTGGTGGGCAGGATCAGCGCGAACTCCTCGCCGCCGTAGCGTGCCGCATGGTCGCCCGGGCGGCGGCACATCTGGCGCACCAGGTCGGCCACGGACTTCAGGCAGGTGTCGCCCACCGGATGCCCCAGCGCGTCGTTGTACGCCTTGAAGTGATCGAGGTCGCACAGGATCAAGGTGAGCGCGGACTGCTCGCGCCTGGCCAGCGCGATGGCCTCGCCGAGCCGGTTGTCGAAACCGCGCCGGTTCAGCAGGCCGGTGAGTTCGTCGTGCTCGCTCAAGTGCTGCAGGTGCGCGTTGCTGGCGGCCAGCTCCGCCGACAGGTCGAGCAGGCGCGCCTGCATGGCCAACAGGCGCTGCATGGCGCGCAGCTTGGCGTTCAGGACGACGCCCGAGATCGGCTTGAACAGGTAGTCGTCGCCACCGGACTCGATGCCGCTTTCCAGGTCGCCGTCGGTGGTGCGGGCCGACAGGAAGACGATGGGCGTCCATTTGCCCGATTCCCGCTCGCGCAGCCGGCGCGCCAGCCAGAAGCCATCGTGCACGGGCATGTTGACGTCGAGCAGCGCGACGTCCGGCTTGTGCTTGTCGAACAGCTCCAGCGCCCACTCCGCGTCGTGCGCCTCGATCACGCGATGCCCGTTCGCATCCAGCATCGCGGCGAGCTGGACGCGCACGGCGTTGTCGTCGTCGACGACGAGCACGGTCAGGGGCGAACGGTTGTTGAAAGGCATTGGGGTGGCCTGTCTCGCGGGCGAGCAAGGCCGGTTGCGATGCGGTTGAGGGTACACGCCGATTCTGCGACGGATCGAGCCGCAGGCGGGTACCGGGATCGCGGGATAAGGGCGGTCGCGTGGGGTCTTCTGCGCGCTTCACGCGCGGGCGAAACGCCGCAGGGCGGTGGCGCCAACGAAAAAGGCGGCCCGCCGGGCCGCCTTTCGGTCCATCGAAACGATCAGTTGCAGGTCGCCGAAGCGATCAGGCCGTCGGCCTGCGAGATCAGTGAGTTCGCGGTCGATGCGTCGATGGGGGTGTTGTCGAACGCGGCGGCGTCCAGCATCGTCTTCATCTGGCCGGCCAGCGTGTCGCGCGTCTGCGTCCACTGCGTGATCTTCGCGGTGCAGGCCGTGTACGTCGCGTCGTTGGCATCGTTGCCGGTGAGGGCGAGCGTCGAAGCCTTCAGCGTGGCGATGCCCAGTTGGCCGAGCTGCGCGTTGATCTGCTTGTACGCCTGCGCCAGCGCGACGAAGGTCGAGCGGTTGGCGCCCGTCAGCGTCGCCGGCAGCGCGCTGTCGGCTAGCGCTTCCACGATGACGCGACCGTCATGCACATACGTGTCGGACACCCCCGTCAGGCGGAGGATCGTCGGACGGACGTCCGTCTCGTCGGTCCACGTGACCGCGTCGGTGCCACTGGCCTTCACGCCCGGGCCCACCATGCCGAGCCACAGCGTGGTGATCTCCGGCTGGTAGCCGCCATGGTTGTAGGCGAAGCCGGGCTGGATGTTGACGCAGTCCGTGAAGTTCGGGGCGGTGCACTTGGAGGTGCCCGACGCGGCGCTGTAGTAGTCGCCCTTCTGGAACGCGACGAAGCTCGGCGTGCGCGTGGCGTCCGAGGTCACCATGTGCAGCATCTTCATGCCGGCCGGATCGACGACGTAGTCGTTCAGCGGCTCCGTCACGTTGGTGTACGGATTGAAGACCGTGAGGCCGGCGACGTCGCGCTCGAGCTGTCGCGTCACCGCGGCGGTCGGAGCGGGATTGCCGGTGATGTAGTACGCCGGCGCGAGGTCGCTGTGGACGGAGAACGGCGTGGTGTTGCCCTTTTCCGTGTTCAGCAGGCGGCTCAGGTTGACGTTGACTTCACCCAGCGTCGCACTGTTGACCGGCGAGGTCGTGTGCGAGTACGTGCACAGGACGTTCACGCCATCGCAGCCGGCCGGGGTCGGCGAGCGGGTGCCCGCGTAGTGGTCCTGCTCCTCGGTCATGATCATGAACAGCGTGTTGCTCTCGTCGATGCCGTCGGCCTTCAGGCGCGCGAAGAACTTGCCGAACGCGGCGTCGTAGAGGTGCAGGTTCTGCTCGTAGCCGGCTTCGCCCGGACCGAACGCGCCGGTGCCTCCGGCGTTGTCGTCGTGCACGTCGGAGATGTAGGAGAACACGATCGGAACGCCGTTCTCCAGCATCGTCGCGACGTAGCCCAGCGTGACGGGCGCGGACGTGCCGTTGAAGCCCGGGAAGCCGACCTTGCCGGCGCTGGTCTGGATGACGGCGCCGTTGATGTCGGTCAGCGGCGCATTCGGCGACAGCGTGGCCGCCACGTACTTGTGGCCGAACAGCGCCTTGTAGCCGACGTAGCCGCCCGCCTCGTTGCGCAGCTTGTCGCTGCGCGCGTTGACGTTGTTGCAAGTCGTGCTGTTGTAGCCGCAATGGACGGCGATGCCTTCGAAGTCGGCCGCGGCCTGCGCCTTGGTGGTGGAGCTCGTCGACTCGATGTATTCGGGCGAGCCGACACCGAAGACGGTCGTGATGTCGGACGTGATGTTCTCGAGCACGGTGTTGGCGACGCCGACCTGGCCGACATCGCAGCCCTTGCGTGCGAACGAAGCCCACGGTGCCGGCGCGACCAGTCCGTTCTGGCCGACCATGATCGGAACGCTCGTCGAGCCGGTCGGATCGGTCCAGTAGGCGAACGTGCTCGAGAAGCTGACGCTGCCGTTCGGGTTGAAATGGCCGAACGCGTTGGCCACGGGCTGGCCGTGGCGGTCGCCGTAGATGCCGGTCAGGCTGGTGAGGATGTCGTCGCCGGTGTGCGAGATCAGCGGCGTGTGGTGGTTCGTGAGGAACGTGCCCCGGCCTTGCAGGAAGTTCAGCAGGTTGGGCATCTGCTCGAGGTCGGACGGGACGTTCGGGTTGTCGCGCTCGATGTGCACGTTGTCGAACTGGATGTAGACGACGTGCTGGATGCCGTTGCCGAGCTGGCAGGTCGACGTCACGGCAGCGGCGGCGGCCGGGGTCAGCGCGAAGGCGGACGCGGCCAGCGCGGCGAGGCCGGGCAGGAGGTGCTTGTTCATGGGGATTCCTTGGATGGATGGACGGCGGATCAGGCCTGGCGCGACTGGGCGCGGCGGCGCAGGCCCAGGGCGATCAGCGGGGCACCGAGCAGCAGCATCGGCAGGCCGGCGGGTTCGGGCACGGCGCTGAGCGTCAGCGACACCGACGTCGGGTCGAGGACGATCTGCGAGCCGTCTTGCTGCACGGCGCTGAGCACGGCGCTGCCGCTCGCGAAGGCGCCCAGTTGCGACGCGGCGAAGGTGAACGACCACGCGACGTCGTTGGACTGCGTCGCTGCCGCGCAGACGCTGTCGCAGCTCGCCACTTCCACGGAGTTCACGAACAGGTCGACCGCGGAGCTGCTGCTGCCCAGCTCGCTGCTGCCGAAGTTGCCGCTGATCGTCGCGCCGGAAACCACGGAGCCGGTCGGCACGGTGAAGTCGAACGCGCCCACGACCACAGGGGCCGCGGGGAACGTGCCGCCGTACGGCGCGTTGTAGTAGGTCGTGCCGTCGGTCGACTGGTTGGTCGAGCTGTTGGCGGCCGACGTGTCCACGGTGCCGGTGATCGTCTGCGCGCCTGCCGAGGCGGCGCACGCGAACAGTGCGACGCTCAGAAGCGTGCGTGCCACGCCGGCGTTTCGAAGGCGGTCAATCTTGCTTGTCATGCTGGGTCTCTCCTGCTTTGTTGAGCCGGCCTGCAGCCGGCGTTGATAGAGCTGCCACCTGATGGGAAGCAGCCCGGTTCGACGGGACGATGTAGCCGTCCGTCAGGGTCTTGAGATAGGCGATCACGTCGTCGATCTCGCGCTCGCTCAGGCGCGGCTGGTGCGCGGCCGTGGGCTTGAACGGCACCTCCGCGTCGACGTTGTCGCGGTAGGCGGCCGGCAGGTCGTCGAACTTGCGGACGCTGCCGTCGGCGTTGCGCGGATACCAGCGCGCCGGCTGCGTGTCGCGCTGCACGTAGAACGCCATGACCTCGTGCAGCGAATGGAAGACGCCGTTGTGGAAGAAGCTGCGGCGCGTGGCCACGTTGCGCAGCGTGGGCGTGATGAAGGCGCCGCAGAAGTCGCCGTGCCGAACCAGGTCCTCGCGTTCGGGGCCGCACAGGCCGAGATCGAAATGCGCGGGATCGCGATTGCTGGCGAGCTCGCGATTGCGCGGCGCACCCGTGGCGACATGCCCGAAGTCGGTGAACACGGGCGGCGCGCCGCGGGGCGACGGCGTGTTCGGATGGCAGTTGGCGCAGTTGCCTTTTTCGGGATCGTCGAACAGTGCCAGCCCGCGCCGCTCCTGCTTGCTGAGCGTCGCCTTTCCAAGCAGGAACGCGTCGTACTTGCTGCTGAACGGATGGAACTCGGGCGCCGTGCGCTGGTAGGCCTCCAGCGCCAGCGTGAGGTCGCGCACGACATCGTCGGGATGCTCGAACACATCGTCGCCGGGCGCGCCGAAGGCGTCCCGGAACGCGCCGGCGTAGGCGGCCTTCGCGACGCTGCGGCTCAACGCCTCCGCGCTGGCGTTGGCCATCTCGTTTCTGTTGAACAGCGGGATCCGCGCCTGGTCGTGCAGCGTGTCGACGCGGCCGTCCCAGGTCAGTCCGCCCGTGGGCGTCGCATCGTCCGCATCGCCCCCGTCGTCGTCGTCGAAACGACGCTCGACGAACGCAATCGTGTCCTGCAGGTAGAGCAGCGAGGGCGTGGCGCGCGACCCTTGCCGACGGTTGTCCGGGCCGCCGAATTGCACGGGCAAGGCATTGGCCGGCGCGAACGCATGGCGCGGATCGTGGCAGGTCGAGCAGGCCAGCTTGCCCGAGGCCGACAGGCTGCTGTCGAAGAAGGCCAGCCGCCCGATGGCGGCCAACTGCCCGACGTCGGCGGTCGGACGCGCCGTGGCTGCGTTGTCATGCGTCTGCGCGAGTGCCCACAGCGCCGTCGTCGACATCAGCAGGAAGATGCCCGCCCGGGCCGCTGCCGAGCGAGAAGACGTTGGACGACGAACCTGCATGGGCCACTCGGGAAGAGTTCAACAAGAGCCCGCAGGCTAGTGACCGTATGTGGCCGAGCGGTGACGATTGGATGACCTCCCCCAATCTTTGCGGCCACTCTCTTCAATTTGAAAATCTCGTGACTCGACCGCGCGTTCGGGCCGTGGTCCGGATCATGCGTATACCCTGGGTGGGTTATCGACATGGCGGACGGATCGTGCAGTCGCGTTGTCGACGGGAACGACCGCGTCGACGACTTCGTGCTTGCCGATCGTCGTCGCCACACGGTCATGGCCCTGCACTAGTCTTCTTCGGCAAGACATCACCCGATCGGAGAGTTCGCCATGCACGCACGCAGTTCAAGAATCGTTGTCGGCACCGTCGCGCTGCTGGTCTCCGCCACCGCGTCCGCATGGGGTCCGGACGGACACCACACGGTGGGCGCGCTCGCGGATCGCCTGATCGCGGGCAGCAACGCGGCCGCGCAGGTCACGGCCTTGCTGGGCGGTCTCTCGCTGCAGCAAGCCGCGGTCTGGGCCGACTGCGCGAAGGGCGTCGACCCGAGCAAGGGCTTCGCCTACACCTCCGCCGGCGTCTACCCGGAATGCAAGCTCTTCGAGACGCCTGCCGGCGAGGCGGAGATGGTCGACTTCGTCAAGCGCAACGACACCAACTGCGCGCGCGTTCCCGGCGACGAGTCGTGCCACAAGCAGTATCACTACAGCGACGAGGCGATCCAGCGCGACATCTACCACCTGGGCGACGTCGGCACGCGTTCGTTCGACGTGGTGGGCGCGGTCGCCGCCACGACGCACGTCCTCGAAGGCGATCCCGCCCCCGCGCCGTTCGACATCAAGGACAAGCGGGAGGCCTTGCTGCTGCTGGCCCATTACGCCGGGGACATCCACCAGCCCCTGCACGTCGGCGCCGTGTACCTGAACGCGGCCGGCATGCAGGTCGATCCGGATTCCGGCGCCTTCGGTCCGGCGACCGGGACGGTCGGCGCCAACGACATCGTCACCGTCAGCGGCAAGAAGAAGACGCGCGGCGCCAACCTGCACTCCACGTGGGATCAGATCCCCGCGAACCTGAAGGTCGGAAAGATCGACGCCGTCTGGCTGGCCGAAGCGAAGGCCATTCCCGCGACGCCGGGCGCCGTCTACGCCTGGCCGACCGTGTGGGCGACCGATTCGCTGGGCCAGGCCCAGGCCGCGTTCGCAGGGCTGACGTTCGGCGCAGAGTCGCAGGGACTGTGGACCGTCGCGCTGCCACCGGCGTACCCCGCGCAGATGGCGCAGATCAAGCGCAGGCAACTGACCGAAGGCGGCGCCCGCCTCGCGCAACTCCTGCAGGCGATCTGGCCGTAGTCGGCTCCGGGCGGTGTTGCGTTCGCGTCAGACGGGAAGGCCGCGATTCGCTCCCGCTCTACCGCCTGGGCAGCATGCGCCGCAGGACGTCGTCCTTGAGCACGAAGTGGTGCAGGAGCGCTGCTGCAGCGTGCAGCCCGGCGACGATCAGCAGGATGTTGGCCGCCCACGAATGCCAATCCTCGACGGACTCGCGCAGCGCCGCGTTGCCCGGGTCGAAGGCGGGGATCTTCAACAGCATGAACAGCGTGTCGCCGCGCACCCAGGCGTTCGCCACGCCCAGCAACACGGTGCCGACCAGCAGCAGGTAGAGGATCTTGTGCGTCAAGGCGGCCAACGTGTCGAGAGCACCGGTGCCGGTCCGCGGCATCTGCACCCCTTCGCCGAAGCGCCACCAGATCCGGCGGATCAGCACGAGTCCCAGGCCCACGCCGAGCGTGATGTGCGTGCTGCGCGCGATCGAGCGCGGGTTGCCCTTCGGAAACCAGTCGATGGTCTGGCCGAGCACCCAGAGGCTGACGACCAGCGCCGCCGTGAGCCAATGCAGGGCCACGGTGTGGCGGTCGTAGTGGGATGGAAGCGGGTCGGATGGCGCCATGGAGGGAAGTCAAGGTTGGGAGCAGCCGCGAGAACGGCGAGCCGTAGCGGCTTCGGGCAGTAGAACCCGGCCCGTCGAATTCCGCAACGGGTCCGCGATCATCCCACGGCGCCCACGGCTCAATGCCCTCCGATCGGCCGCCCCGCCACCTTGACCTCGTCCACCAGCGCCAGGTAGTACGCCAGGCTCGGCGTTGCCAGCCCCGGCGTCTTCGCCGAATCGTCCCAGCGCCGCAGCCGCACCGCATCCTCGGCAAACGGCAGCGCCTCGAAGCGGGCGGCCTCGGCGGCGGGCATCGGGCCGCCCTGCTGCGCCAGCGAATGCACCGACGCGGGCGACAACGAAGCGACGTATTTCGAATCGATGGCGGTGAGATAGCGCTTGGCCGCCACGTGCAGGCGGATCGGCTCGATGACGGCGGCGGGGAAGTCGTGCACCAGCACCGCGACGCCGCGCAGTTCATGCACGTCGTCGACGTCCTCCAACTCGCCGATGTCGGCGATCGCCACGAAGTGGCCCAGGTCGTGCAACAGCGCGGCGGCCACCAGCGGCGCATTGGCGCCCGCGTTCTCCGCGAGTTGGGCGCATTGCAATGCGTGGTTCAGGGCGCTGACGGATTCGTGGCGCGCGCCTTCATAGGAGGTCGCGCCATGCAGCGCGAACCAGTGCTCGATGCGTTCGAGGATGTCGGAGGGCATGGGCTTGCGGAGAGCTTTCAGATCAGTCGTTTGCGAACCTGTGCGGAGACCATGTCGATCAGCGTCACGGAGATCACGAGCAGGATCAGCACGAACGCCGTCTTGCCGTACTCGAAGCCGCGCACGACGTCCCACAGCACCATGCCGATGCCGCCGGCGCCCACCATGCCGACCACCGACGCCGAGCGCACGTTCGACTCGAAGCGGTACAGCGTGTACGACACCCACAGCGGAACGACCTGCGGGATCACGCCGTACAGGATCACGGTGAGCGGATGCGCGCCGGTGGCACGGATGCCTTCGACCGGGCGCGGGTCGATGGCCTCCACGGCCTCCGAGAACAGCTTGGCGAGCACGCCGGTGGTGTGCACCCACAGCGCGAGCACGCCGGCGAACGGGCCCAGGCCCACGGCCGAGACGAACAGCAGCGCGAACACCATCTCGTTGATCGCACGAAAGGCGTCGAGCACGCGGCGTACGGGGTGATGTATCCACCACGGCGTCAGGTTGGACGACGCGAGCAGCGCCAGCGGCATCGAACAGACCACGGCCAGCGCCGTGCCCCACAGCGCGATCTCGAGCGTGACCAGCAGCTCCGACAGGTCGTCGCGCCAATCGGCGAACTGCGGCGGGAAGAACCCGCGCACGAACTCCGCGATGTTGCCGCTGGAGTGGATCAGTTCGAGCGGACGCATGTCCGCCCCCTTCCAGCTCGCCGCGAGCATCGCGGCCAGGACGCCCCACAGCAGCAGGCGCTGCAACGAGGTGCGCGGCGGCGGCGGGACGGTGCCCGCCGGGGCGGCGAGAGACGGCTCGCTCACGTTCGTGTCGTCAGCGGGAGATCACTTGGCGCTGGCGATCTGGCGGCCCAGGTCGGCCAGGCGCGCGTCGATGTCCTGCAGCTTCTTCGCCTTGTCCTCGGCGCCGAGCGTGGTGTCGGCCTCGACGGCCGCGCGAGCGCGCGCGAGCTCGATCTGGCGGATCGGGATCAGCTGCGCGTTGGACGACGCGCGGAAGCCGCTGTACTCGATGTTGGCGAGGATGGCCTTCTCGCGCGCGTCCTTGCCGTAGCCCAGCAGGAAGTCGCGCACCAGCTTCTTGGTGCCGTCGTCCAGGTCCTTGCGCCACACCAGCGGGTCGCTGGCGATCAGCGGCGAGCGCCAGATCTCGCGCACCTGCTTGGCCTGCTCCGGATGCGTCTGCTCGAAGCGCTGCATGTTCTCGGTGTTGTTGGTGGCGACGTCCACCTGCTTCATGACCACGGCCATCAGGTTGGTCTCGTGGCTGGCGCGCACGGTGCGCTTGAAGTCCTTGACCGAGTCGACGTGGGCCGGCCCGAAGGCGTAGAAGCTCGGGACGGCGGTGCCGCTGGTGGAGTTCGGGTCGCCGAAGCCCAGCGTCAGGTTGGCGTGATTCTTCATCACGTCGTCCAGCGTCCTGATCGGGCTGTCCTTGTTGACGATGATCAGGCCGTAGTAGCCCTCGCTGCCGTCCTTGGCCACGATCTTGCCAAAGATCTCGCCGCTCGCGCGATCGACCGCCTCCATCGCCGACTTGTTGCCCATCCACGCGACCTGGACCTTGTTGAAGCGCATCGCCTCGATGACGCCTGCATAGTCGGTGGAAAAGAACGCGTTGATCTTCAGGCCGGTGGACTTCTGCATGTCCTCCAGCAGCGGCTGCCATGCGCTCTTGAGGTTGGCCGACGACTCGGTCGAGATGAGGCCGAAGTTCACTTCGTGCGCCGGGGCCTGCGCCTGCGCGCCGGAGAACCAGAAGGCCGACGTGGCGGCCAGAAGGGCAAGGGTATGGCGACGGATCATGGGGATGCTCCTGGAGTTGTACGGGAAAGAAGAATCAGGCGACGCGCAACGCGGCACTCGCGAAGACGGGTTCGGGCTCGGGCAAGCTCTCGGGCGCCTGCGTGGCGCGCGTGGGCAGCAGCTCGTCGATCTGCGCGCCGTACAGCTCGCGCAGGCGGGCCGGCGTCAATGCGCGCGTCGGGCCGTCGAACACGACGCGGCCCTCGTGCAGCGCGATCGTGCGCGGACAGAACGCGAACGCGAAGTCCACCTGGTGCAGCGACACCAGCACCGTGACGCCGAGGTCGCGGTTGACGTCGGCCAGCGACTGCATCACCTTGCGGCTGGCCTCGGGGTCGAGCGACGCGATCGGCTCGTCGGCCAGGATGATCTCGGCGCCCTGCACCAGCGCGCGCGAGATCGCGGCGCGCTGCTGCTGGCCGCCCGACAGCGTGGACGCCCGTTGCCATGCGCATCGCGCGATGCCCACGCGCACCATCGCCTCCTGCGCACGCGCCAGTTCGGCTGCGGGAAAGCGGCGCAGCAGGCCGCGCCACAGCGGCAGGCGATGCAGCGCGCCGGCCAGCACGTTGACCATCACCGGCAGGCGCTCGACCAGGTTGAACTGCTGGAACACGACGGCCACGCGCGAGCGCGTGGCGCGGATGTCGCGCGCGACGCGGCCGCCCTGCTGCACGCTACGGCCCAGCACCTCGACGCTCGACTCGGTGCCCGCGTCGGCGCGATGCAGGCCGTTCAGATGGCGCAGCAGCGTCGACTTGCCCGAGCCGGACGCGCCGAGCAACGCCACCATCTCCCCACGCCGCACCTGCAGCGACACGTCGCGCAGGGCCGGCGCGGTGCCGAAGGTCTTGTGCAGCTGGCGCACGTCGATCGCGATGTCGTCCATGGAATCTCCAAGGCGTGCAATGCCGCGCGCCGGAGGCAATCATCTAGACGACGTGTGACCACTCCGTGAAGCTGGCGTGACAGCGACGTGGCACGAGCCTGAAGCGGCGCCGTCTTTTACATTGGCATACGCGCGGATGCGGAACCGACGCCGCCGCACCCACTCCATCCCTGCTGAAACCATGGCGGAGCAAGCAACAATGAACAACGACATCGACACGGCCCTGGAGGCCGAAGTCACGCGTCGGGCGATGGCGCTCGGCATCCGGACACGACTGCCCGGCGAACGCTCGCGCGCCGCGCGCCTGGCCTCGCGTCTTTACGCGGGCGCCGGCGCCGTGCAACGTTCGCGCATCGTCGTGACGCTGCTGAAGCCGCTGGGCCCGCTGGCGCTGGTGGCGGTGGCCTCGGGCGCGTTCGCCGGCCTGCTCAACCGCGCCAGCGCGCTCGGCTCGACCTTGCCCATCGACGAGCTGGGCAGCTTCACCCGCGAACAGGTGTTCGAGCTGGCCCGCTTCGTCGAGCAGGTGAGCCCGGACGCGCTGCAGCAAGTGGCCGGCGCCATTGCCGAGAATCCGCTCGGCGTGTCGGCCTTCGGCGCCGCGGCGGCCGTGCTGCTGGCCGGTGCGGTGCAGGCCCGCGGCGAGGACACGCGGGAAGCGGCGCGCGAATCGTGACGTGACGGCCGGGGCCGACAAAGCCCCGACAATGGGGGCTCACGACTGCCCCCGATGCCCGCCACCGACGACGCCACTCCTCTCGCCGACGCTGTCCCCCGCAGAAAGCACTTCGCGCTGCTGGCGTCGACCGCGGCCACGTTGCGGCTGTGGCTGTGGGCCGCCGCCGCCGGCGCCGCCGCGGCGGGGGCCACGCTGGCGTTTCGCTGGCTCACGCAGCGCATCGAATGGCTGGCCACGCGGCAGAGCAGCGGGCTCGTCGACGCCGCCCGTGCGCTCGCGCCGTGGCAACGCCCGCTGGTGTGCGCCGTCGGCGGCCTGCTGGCCGGCCTGGCGCTGCAATACGGCGCGCGCTGGGTGGCCCGCGGCAGGCAGGGCGACCACTACCTCGACTATATCGATGCCGCCCGGCAGGGCAGGGTCGACCTGAACGACCGCGCGAACGTCGTGCGCACCGTGTCGGCGGCGCTGTCGATCGGCACCGGCGCCTCGATCGGCCGCGAAGGCCCGATGGTGCAACTGGCGGCCTGGGCGTCCGCCTGGCTGGCGCGCATCGTGCCGATCGCGCCGGAGCAACGCAGCGCGATCATGGTCTGCGGCATCGCGGCGGGCATCGCGGCGGCGTACCACGCGCCGGTGGCGGGCGTCGTGTTCGTGCTGGAGCTCGCGCTCGGCTTCTTCGCGCGGCACACGGTGGCGCCGGTGCTGATCGCGTCGGGCACCGCCAGTTCGCTGGTCTACGTGATGATCGATCCGCGGCCGCTCTACGCCACCGCACCCATCGCGATGCTGCCGTCCAGCCTGGTCTTCACGCTGATGGCCGGCGTGGTGTTCGGCGGCCTGGGCTGGGGCTTCCTGCTGCTGGTCGAGCGCAGCCGCAAGCTGTTCGGGCGCGTGCGTTCGCCGGCCCTGCGGCTGGGCCTGGGCGGCCTGCTGGTGGGCGTGCTGTCGGCCTTCGTGCCGGAGGTCTGGGGCAACGGCTACAGCGTCGTCTCGCGCGCGCTGGCCGGCACGGACACCTGGCAATGGCTGGCGCTGGTGCTGCTCACCAAGGTGATCGCCACGTCGTGGAGTTCCGGCAGCGGCGCCATCGGCGGCATGTTCACGCCGTCGCTGTTCGTCGGCGCCAGCGCCGGCGGCGTGCTGGCGCAGGTGGCCGCGCTGTGGCTGCCCACCGCATGGGTGGGCGATCCGCGTTCGCTGGTGGTGATCGGCATGGCCGCGGTGCTCACCGCCGCCACGCACGCGCCGTTGATGGCCATCACGATGGTGCTGGAGATGACCAACGAGTTCCAGCTGACCGTGCCCGTGATGCTGGCCTGCGCCATCTCGTACGCGATCAGCACGCAGTTCGGCGCGAAGCCGCTGTACGGCAACCCGATCGAGGGCGTGCGCTGACCCTCGCATCATGATGCCATGTAAAGGCATCCGCGGCGCGGCGTCGCGGGATCGTCGATTGCCCTCTGACTGCCGAGCACCGCGACCCTTCGCGGCACCGTCCCCCCGATGGAAAGGCCTGTTCGATGACAACAAACGTTTTCAAGCGCACGACGCTCGCAATCGGCTTTGCGCTGATGGCGCCGCTGGCCGCATGGTCGCAGATCTCCGTGTCGGTCGCCATCGCGCCGCCGCCGCTGCCGCTGTACGCGCAGCCGCCCATTCCGGGCGACGGCTACCTCTGGACGCCGGGCTACTGGCAGTGGGACCCGAGCGACGGCGACTACAACTGGGTGCCGGGCACCTGGGTGCTGCCGCCCGGCTCGGGCATGTTGTGGACGCCGGGCTACTGGGCCTTCGGCGGCGGCGGCTACCTGTGGCACGGCGGCTACTGGGGCACGAGCGTGGGCTACTACGGCGGCCTGAACTACGGCTACGGCTACAACGGCAGCGGCTACTGGGGCGGACGCTGGGATCGCGGCCATTTCCGCTACAACCAGTCGGTCAACAACCTGCCGCAAGGCCGCGTGCGCAACGTCTACAACACGCCGGTGGCGCAGCGCCCCGCACCGCGTGACAGCTACAACGGCGGCAACTCGCACTACCGCACGCCGCCCACGGCCGCCCAGCAACGCTTTCAGGGCACGCCTCACGGCAACCCGACGCCCGAGCAGATGGACCACGAGCAGCGCGCGATGAAGATGCCCGAGCAACGCATGGCCAACAACCGCGGCGCGCCGCCTACCGCGGCCACGCCGCGTCCGGGCGGCTTCGGCGACCCGCAGGTCGAACGCACGCGTCCGGCGCCCGAGATGCGCGCGCAACCGGTGCGCCCTGGCCCGGGCGAGCGGCCGCAAGGTCAGCCGGAGCGTGGCGGCGGCAAGCCCGAAAACGGCGAACGGCGCTGAGTCACGGATCGCGCGCGTCCCGCACGGGCGCGCGCGACGGCCTCAGGCAGGCGCCCTGGACAGGCGCAGCGCCGCGCGTTTCGCGATCTCGATCTTCGCGATCGCGTTGCGGTGCACCTCGTCGGGCCCGTCGACGATGCGCACCGTGCGCTGCTGCGCATAGGCGTCGGCCAGCCAGAAGTCGCCGCTGACACCCGCGGCGCCGTGCGCCTGGATCGCCCAGTCGACGATCTTGCACGACATGTTGGGCGCCACCACCTTGATCATCGCGATCTCGGAGCGTGCTTCCTTGTTGCCCACGGTGTCCATCTTGTAGGCCGCATTGAGCGTGAGCAGGCGGGCCTGGTCGATCATGCAGCGCGATTCGGCGATGCGCTCGTGCCAGATCGACTGCTCCGACAACGGCTTGCCGAACGCGACGCGATCCTGCAGCCGGTCGATCATCGATTCCAGCGCGCGTTCGGCGGCGCCGATGGAACGCATGCAATGGTGGATGCGGCCCGGCCCGAGGCGGCCTTGCGCGATCTCGAAGCCGCGCCCCTCGCCGAGCAGGATGGCGGACACCGGCACGCGCACGTCCTCCAGCGTCACCTCCATGTGGCCGTGCGGCGCGTCGTCGTAGCCGAACACCGTGAGCGGACGCACCACCGTGACGCCGGGCGCGTCGCGCGGCACCAGCACCATCGACTGCTGCGCGTGGCGCGGCGCGCTGGTGTCGGTCTTGCCCATCACGATGAAGATCGCGCAGTGCGGATTGCCGGCGCCCGAGCTGAACCACTTGCGGCCGTTGATCACGTACTCGTCGCCTTCGCGGCGGATCGTGCACTGGATGTTGGTGGCGTCCGACGAGGCCACCGCGGGCTCGGTCATCAGGAACGCGGAGCGGATCTCGCCGGCCAGCAGCGGCTTGAGCCAGCGCTGCTTCTGGGCGTCGGTGGCGTAGCGCTCCAGCGTCTCCATGTTGCCGGTGTCCGGCGCCGAACAGTTGAAGACCTCGCCCGACCACATCACGCGGCCCATCAGCTCGCACAGCGGCGCGTAGTCGAGGTTGGAGATGCCGCCCTGGCCTTCGTACGGATGCGGCAGGAACAGGTTCCACAGGCCTTCGCGCTGCGCAATCGGCTTGAGTTCGGCGATGACCCTGGACGGCACCCACGCATTGCCGGCGCGGCGGTTGGCGTCCACCTCGCGCAGGTAGCGCTCTTCGTTCGGGTAGATGTGCTTGTCGAAGAATGCGGTCAGGCGCTGCAGCAGGTCGCGCGTCTTCGTCGAGTATTCGCCGGTCATCGGATGCTCCATCGGGAAAGGATCGCCGCCTCGAGGGCGTCAGGCCGTATTCAATCACCGAGCGCGGCGGCGTGGCGTCCCGCAAGAGACACCGCGCCGGCGCAACGCGGCCAAGGGCCCGCGGGCGACGAGCGCGCGCCGGATCAGACGGAGCGCGTCAATCCGCCGTCGACGCGCAGGTTCTGCCCGGTGATGTAGGCCGCGCCCGCCGACGCCAGGAACGCCACGGTCGCCGCGATTTCCTCGGCCTTGCCGTAGCGCTGCAGCGGCACGGACTGCCGACGCTCCTCGGTGGCGGGCAGGCTGTCGATCCAGCCCGGCAGCACGTTGTTCATCCGGATGTTGTCCTTGGCGTAGGTGTCCGCGAAGACCTTGGTGAACGCGGCCAGGCCGGCGCGGAACACGGCCGAGGTCGGAAACATGGCGCTCGGCTCGAAGGCCCACGCCGTGGAGATGTTGACGATCGCGCCGCTGCCGTGCCGCTGCATGACCGGCACCACCAGCCGGGTCGGCCGGATCACGTTGAGCAAGTAGACGTCCATGCCCTTGTGCCAGTCCTCGTCCAGGATGTCGAGGATCGGACCCCGGGGACCGTGGCCGGCGCTGTTGACCAGCACGTCGATGCGTCCCCAGCGCGACACGGCGAGGTCGACCAGCGCGCCCAGGTCCTCGGCCGACTGATTCGAACCCGTCACGCCCACGCCGCCCAGTTCGGCCGCCAGCGCCTCGCCCTTGCCGGAGGACGACAGGATCGCCACCTTGAAGCCGTCGTGCGCCAGCCGCCGCGCGGCCGCCGCGCCCATGCCGCTGCCACCCGCGGTGACGAGCGCTACCTTGTCCGTTGTCATCGTGTGCGTCTCCATGCCAAGTCTGCGCGCAGCGTATCACTCATGGGTCAGGCGTCGCGCGCGAACGGGGTGCGGATGTCGGCCAGGAACTGCTGCGCCCGCGGATGCTGCGGATGGTTGAAGAACTCGTGCGGCTCGGCGCGTTCGAGCACGCGGCCCTGGTCCATGAACAGCACCCGATGCGCCACCTCGCGCGCGAAGCCCATCTCGTGCGTGACGACCACCAGCGTCATGCCGTCGCGCACCAGGTCGCGCATCACCAGCAGCACCTCGCCCACCATCTCGGGATCCAGCGCGCTGGTGGGCTCGTCGAACAGCATGATGGGCGGCCTCATCGCCAATGCCCGCGCGATGGCCACGCGCTGCTGCTGGCCGCCCGACAGCTCGGAAGGCCACGCGCGCGCCTTGTCGGCCAGGCCCACGCGCTCCAGCAACGCCATCGCCTCGTCGCGCGCCTGCGCGGGCGTGAGGCCGCGCAGCGCGACCGGCGCCAGCGTGCAGTTGTCCAGCACGCTCAGGTGCGGGAACAGGTTGAACTGCTGGAACACGAAGCCGATGCGCGAGCGGAACGCGTCGACGTCGAGGCCGCGCCGATGGATGTCCTCGCCGGCTATCGAGATCGTGCCCGAGCCGATCGGCTCGAGCCGGTTGATCGTGCGGATCAGCGTGGACTTGCCCGAGCCGGAAGGGCCGCAGACGACCACGACCTCGCCCTGCGCGATCGTCTCGCTGATGTCCACCAGCGCGTGATAGGCGCCGTACCACTTGTTGACGTTGTCGAATTGGATCATGCGGTCGGGTTGGCAACGGGATCGACGGGAAGGGGGGGCCGCGCAGGCATGGCCGCGGCGCGGCGTCCGAGCCGGCGCTCCAGCCGCAGCGCGAGGCGCGACAGGCCGAAGCACAGCACGAAATACGTCAGCCCCAGCAACAGATAGACCTGCGGCGCCTTGGTGAACACCTGGGTGTTGATCTGCGACGAGATGAACGACACCTCGGTCAGGCCGATGATGTAGCCCAGCGAGGTTTCCTTGATGGTGGAACTGAACTGGTTGACCAGCGACGGCAGCATGGCGCGCAGCGCCTGCGGCAGGATGATCCTGCGCATCGTGCGGCCGTAGCCCAGCCCGAGCGCCCGTGCGCTCTCGAACTGGCCGTTGGGCACGCCGCGGATGCCGGCGCGCACGATCTCGGCCAGGTAGACGCCGTCGAACAGCACCAGCGCCATCAGCATCGTGCTGAACTGCTCGGTCTTGTGGCCTGTGAGGCTGGGCAGGAAGAAATAGGCCCAGAAGATCACCATCAGCAGCGGGATGCCGCGCACCACGAACACCGCGGCCGTCACCGGCCAGCGCACGGCGCGGTACGGACTCACGCGCGCCAGGCCCAACGCGATGCCCAGCGGCAGCGCGAGCAGCAGGGCCAGCGAGGCGAGCAGCACCGTCAACGCGAGGCCGCCCAGCGGGCCGTTCGGGTACTGGCCGATCAGGAAGTAGAGCCAGTAGGTGCGGATCAGATCGATCATGCGGGGCGCGTCCTCACAGCGTGCGCACCGGATACCGCTGGTGGTACCACGAGGCCAGCCCGGTGATGGCCAGCGACACCGCGAGATAGGCCGTGGTCGCGAAGGCGAACGCCTCCGCGCTGCGGAAGCTCGCCGACTCCACGCGCGCCGCCTGGTACATCATCTCCGCCACGCCGATCACGGTGGCGATGCTGGTGTCCTTCCACAGGTTGAGCGTCTGCGAGATCAGCGGCGGCACCGTCACGCGCAGCGCCTGCGGCAGGATGATGCGGCGCATCGTCGCGACGAAGCCGAAGCCGAGTGCGCGCGCGGCCTCGAACTGCACCACGGGAATCGCGCGGATGCCGCTGCGGATGTCCTCGGCCATGTAGGCGGCGGTGTACAGCGTCAGCGCGATCGCGGCGCTGAGGAACTCCATCCGCCCCGATTCGTTGAGCGCCGTGTTCACGCGGTCGGGCAGCAGCGCGGACACGCCGAAATACCAGAACAGCAGGTGCGCCAGCAGCGGCACGTTGCGGATCGCCTCCACGTAGATCGCGCCCAGCCAGCGCAGGGCGGCGTTGGGCGCGAGCCGCAGCAGCGCGATGCCAGCGGCCAGCGGCAGCGCGCAGACCAGCGTCACGCCGGCGAGCTCCAGCGACACGAGCAGGCCGCTGATCAGCCAGTCGTGGTACTGGCCGTGCAGCACCAGGGCGAGGTCGAAATGAGGCATGGGGCTTTCAAATGCGGGACGCCCTGCCCGGCGTGGACCGGAACAGGGCGCGGCGCGGATTCAGGAGGTCAGATCTTGTCGCTGTCGATCTTGAACGTGCGCTTGTCGAACTGCAGCTTGGTGGCGGGGCCGTACCACTTGATGAACAGCTTGTCGGCGGCGCCGGACGCTTCGAGCTCGCGCAGCGTGTCGTCGACCACCTTCTTCAACGCCGGCTCGTTCTTGCGCAGGCCCAGCGCCAGCGGCTCGACGCTGATGCTGGTGGGCAGGATCGCGTAGTCCTTCTTCGCCGGACCCAGCTTGGCGTAGTCGTTGACCAGCGTGGCCTCGTCGTTCACGTAGCCCACGCCCTTGCCTTGCTGCAGCGCGAGAAAGGCCTGCTGCGTGGTCTCGAACGTGACGACGTCGACGTTGGGCACCGCCTTGCGGATGTTGGGCTCCTGGGTGCCGCCCTTGACGGTGAGCACCTTCTTGCCGGCGAGCTGCGCGATGTCGGCGATGCCGCTGCTCCTCTTCACGAGCACCTTCTGGCCGGTGACGAAGGTGGTCAGCGAGAAGTCGATCTGCGCCTCGCGCTCCTTGTTGTGCGTGAGCGAGGCGGCGAGGACGTCGACGCGGCCCTGCTGCAGCTCGGGGATGCGCGCCGCGACGGCCAGTTGCTTGAACACCGGCTTGACGCCCAGCTTGGCGGCGATCGCCTTGCCGATGTCGACCTCGTAGCCGACCATCTCGCGCGAGGCGGGATCGATGAAGCTGTTGGGCTCGTCGGTGCCCAGCACCCCGAACACGATCTCGCCCTTCTGCTTGATGTCGGCGAGTTGATCGGCGCGCGCGGCCGGCACGAGGAAGGCGGCCGCCAGGACGGTGGCGACGAGGGTGCGGAAGTTGATTCGCATGGGTGGGGTCGCAGTGCTGTTGAGTGGCCGTAGGTTAGGCGAGCATACGCCGCAAGGGAAGCACCCGATGCGCATATCCATGCGCGCCTGCGGCACGTTCGCTCAGTTGTTCAGGCTGGCGGAACTCACGCCCTTGGACTGCCGCAGGCGCTCCAGTGTGGTCAGCATCCGGTCGGCAGGTTGTCGCAGCACGCCCATCGCGATCTCGTCCTCGACGCTCGCATCGCCCGGCTCGATGGTCACCGTGCGAATCGCGATGCCGGCCGACGTCGACTCGGATCCAGCACTTCGGCAAACCCGAACGCGGACACCAGCGTGAACAGGGCGGAGACCGCGCAGACCCGCATGCGCTACCCTGCCGAGGGAGCAGACAAAACCATTGGCGCCGACTGCGGCTCGCGGCATGTCGCCTGCGCTTGGGAGGGGCGCCCGGAACGCGCGGACGAAAAAAAAGCTCCCGAGATTCTCAGGAGCTTTTTTCTTGCCGTTGTCAGGTGGGGTGGCTAATGGGACTCGAACCCACGACAACCAGAATCACAATCTGGGACTCTACCAACTGAGCTATAGCCACCACCGGAACCAAAGATTATAGCGTCATTTCTCAGTTGGCGGCAGATGCAGCCTGTGCCGTGACCTTGGCGATACGGTCGTCGAAGTACTTGACCTTGTAGCGCGCCTTCAGCGAATCGTAGACGGCCTCGGCTTCGGCGTCCTCGAAGGCGTTCGTGAACACCGTCCTGGCCTGCTCGGCTTCGCCCGCGTCCGGCACATGCGGCGTGGACTTGAGCACGCGGATCACCGCGAAGCCGCCGTCGGGCAGCGCGAGGCCGACCACCGTCGGGCCCTTGGCCAGGTCGGCCTTCAGCGCGGCCTCGACCACCGGGCGCGGCACGGCGCCGCTCTGGTCGAGCCGGCTCACGGTGGCGGCCAGCGGCAGCGCCAGCGCGGGATCCTTCTTCGCGTCGGCCAGGCGGGCTTCGCCGTCCTTCGTCGCGGCGGCCATGGCCTGCTGCCTGCGCACGGCCTCGACGACCTGGTCATGCACCTCGGCCAGCGTACGCGTGTGCTGGGCCGTGTACTCGACGACGTGCGCCGACACGAGCTGGCTGGGGCCGGACTCGACGGCCTCGGTGTTGTGCTTGTTCTTGATCGAGTCGCTGGCGAACACGGCCGCCAGCAGCTTCTGCGAGGCGAGCGGGCCCGTCGCGCCAGGTGCGGGCTGGCGTTGCACCGTGGCCGTCTGCTTGGTGAGCTGGAACGCCTTGGCCGCGGGATCAAGGCTGTCGGGCTGTTCGTAGACGGTGTTGGTGAACTTCTCGGCGTCCGCGGCGAACAGCTTCTGCGCTTCCTGCAGCTTCAGCTGGTCCTCGATCTGGCTCTTCACTTCCTCGAACGACTTGACCGCGCCGCCGCGCACGCCGGTCAGCTTGATGATGTGGAAGCCGGCATCGCTGCGCACGACGTCGCTGATCTCGCCTTCCTTCATCGCGAACAGCGTGTCGCTGAACGGGCCGGGGATGGCGCCCTTGCGCATGAAGTCGAGGTCGCCGCCTTGCGGCGCGGAGCCGCCGTCCTGCGACTCCTTCTTCGCGATGTCGGCGAAGGCCGCCGGGTTCTTGCGCACCTCGGCCAGCACGCTCTCGGCCTGCGCCTTGGCCTTGGCCACGTCGGCGGCCGACGCGTTGGGCGCGACGTTGATCAGGATGTGGCTGGGGCGGCGCTCTTCGGCCGTCGTGTAGCGCGACTTGTTGGCGTCGTAGTAGCCCTGCACCAGCGTCGGGTCGGCCTTGACCTGCGACTGCAGCGCCGCGGCGTCCAGCACCAGGTACTCGATCTTCGCCTGCTCCGGCGCCACGAAGTCGGCGGCATGGGCCTTGTAGTACGCGTCGACCTGCGCGTCGGTGGGCGCGATCGCGGCGGCGTAGTCCTTCGTGTCGAAGCGCTGCCACTGGATGTCGCGCGTGTCGAACCAGGCGTCGACGATGGCCTTGTTGGACGACGCCGGCACGAAGCCGCTGGTCGCGACGCCTTGCAGCGCCTGCGCACGGGCGAGGCTCTGGCCGATGTTGTCGAACAGCAGGTTGCCGCTGAGGCCTTGCTGCGCGAGGATGGCGTCGCGCTGCTCCTTCGTGAACTGGCGCAGCTGGTCGAACTGCGGATTGGTCAGGTACTCGCGCTTGATGCGGTCCTCGCTCACGGCCAGGCCCTCGCGTGCCACCGCGGCCTGCATCACGCGATCGCGCACCAGGGTGTCCAGCGACTGGCGCTGGGCTTCGGGCGTGTCGAGCAGCTTCAAGTCCACTTGCGGGTTGCGCGCACGGATCTGGTCGATGTCCTTGCGGTGTTGCGCATCCCAGTCGGCGCGCGAGATGTCGTGGCCGTCGACCTCGGCGACTGCCACCGTCTGCTCGTTGTTCATCGACGTGTAGCTCTGCACTCCGAAGATGCCGAACGCCGGAATGATCAGCACGCCGAGTGCGATCTGCAGGAGACGGTTGTGCGACCGGACGAAATCAAACATGGAAAGCCTCTTGGAACAGGACGAGCAAAAACGCAAACGACAAAACGACAAAGGCGAACTCGGGTGCCGGAGTTCGCCTGGTTCGACCGGCTGCCGGCCCGTTGCGCCGGCGTGCGGCGGCGGGCAGGAGCGACGATCGAGAGGTGGTGGGTGCTGACGGGCTCGAACCGCCGACCTACGCCGTGTAAGGGCGCTGCTCTACCAACTGAGCTAAGCACCCGCTGGAACCCTGGTGCGACGCGCTCTCCGGATGCGGAAGGCGCGGCACCCGGCCTTCAGTTGACCGCGTCCTTCAGGCCCTTGCCCGGACGGAACTTCGGCACCTTGGCCGACTTGATCTTGATGGGTTCGTTGGTGCGCGGATTGCGGCCGACGCGTGCGGCACGCTTGGTCACGGCAAAGGTGCCGAACCCGACGATCGACACGCTGCCACCCTTTTTCAAGGTGGTCTTCACGCCGCCGATGACTGCCTCCAGCGCGCGCGTCGCCGCGGCCTTGGAGATGTCGGCCTGGCGGGCGATGTGTTCGATCAATTCAGACTTGTTCACGAAGGAACCCCCTCTCGGAAATACGCTGGCGATTGTTGGATGAGCGCGGTCTTGACCGACCGCTGCGCGCCGCCTGAAAGGCTGGCGACACGCCGAAAAAAACGTTGGCCTCGACGGCCACGGATGATTACAGACCTTGTGCCCTGACAGTGTCAAGGGAGAGCGGGATTGTATGGGGTTTCGTTACACAAGCTTGCCGCCGGGCAGACGCGGCGATCAGCGCAAACCCTGATCCCGGAACGGGTGTCCTGGAAGACGTTCACCTGGCCTTGGCACGGATTTCGGGGATGGCCTTCTGCAGGTAATACACCATCGACCAGATGGTCAGCACGGCCGCGACGACGAGCAGCCACGTGCCCCACAGGCGGGTGTCGACCAGCCCGAACAGGACGCCGTCGAACAGCAGGAACGGGATGGCAACCATCTGCATCGTGGTCTTCCACTTGCCGAGCATGTGCACGGCCACGCTCTTCGATGCACCGATCTGGGCCATCCATTCGCGCAGCGACGAGATCGCGATCTCGCGGCCGATGATCACCAGCGCGAGCAGCGCGTTGCAGCGATCCAGGTGCACCAGCACCAGCAGCGCCGCGCAGACCAGGAACTTGTCGGCGACGGGATCGAGGAAGGCGCCGAAGGCCGAGGTCTGGTCGAGCTTGCGCGCGAGATAGCCGTCCAGCCAGTCAGTCAGCGCCGTCACCACGAACAGCACCGTGGCGATCAGGTTGCGCGTTTCGATGGTCCACCCGATCGGCAGGTAGAACACGCCAACGATCAACGGAATCGCGACGATGCGCGCCCAGGTCAGCAGAGTGGGGATCGTGAAGAACATCGGGCCATTCTGCCTTGCATTGCGTGACACGACGTTGTGGGTGTCCGCAGATCCGACCGAGGTCAATCGAGGATCCGCGGCTTGAACCGGCGGTCGTCGTCGAACAGGAACACCTCGGTGAACTTCCACGGCTTGGGCACTTGCGTGGCGTCGCCGAACGGCGCGGCGCGCCTGACCGCGTCGATGGCGATCTGGATCGTGTCGGTGGCCTGCGTCGGTACCCTGATGACGCCGATGTGGCGCACGCTGCCGTCCCCGTTGACCTCGACCTCGAGGATGGGAATCGCCAGCAGGATGTCGGGCGCCCGCGTGGTGTAGGTGATCTTCGGATTGGCCGCGACCAGGCGCAGCGCGATCTGGCGCTTGTATTCGTCGACCGTGCGCGCGGGACGCGTGTACGGCGCGGGCGCGGGTGCTGCGCGCGGAGCCGGCGCGGGCGAAGGCGCGCGCGCCGTCTGCGGCGCCGGCGCCTGGCAGGCCGACAGGGCGCACAGGCCCAGCCAGGCTGCCGCGCGGCGCAGGCGGCCGGGCGCGCGCGCGACGTTGTCGTGTTCAGTGCAGGGCACGGTAGATCTCCTCGGCCAGGGTTCTGGAAATGCCGTCGACGGCCATCAGTTCTTCAACGCTCGCCGCCCCGACGCCGCGGACACCGCCGAAGCGTTGTAACAACTTCGCACGCTTTTTCGCGCCGATGCCGGCGATCTCCTCCAGCTTGCTGCTGCCGGTGCCGGTGCGCACGCTCGCGCGTTTCGCGCGCATGCCGGTGATCGCGAAGCGGTGCGCCTCGTCGCGGATCTGCGCCACCAGCATCAGCGCGGCGGAATCGGCCGGCAGCGTCAGTTTCTCGCGGCCGTCGGCGAAGACGAGCTCCTCGAGGCCGACCTTGCGGCCCTCGCCCTTCTCCACGCCGATGATGCGGGAGATGTCGAGCCCGAGCGACTGGAACACCTCGCGCGCCATGGCCACCTGGCCGCGGCCGCCGTCCACCAGCACGAGGTCGGGCAGGCGCGCGCTGGACGACTTCCGGGCCGCGGGCGTTTCGGCTGCGGCCGCCGGTTCGGCCAGCGCCGCGTCGACCAGCGGCTCCTCGCTGCCGGCGCTGTCTGCCGCCAGCGGTGCGCCCGTCAGCGGGTCGGACTGCGCGTCGGCCGCCGCGGCCAGCGCCACCACTTGCATGGCATCGGCGGCGGCGTCCTCCGACGAGTCGGGTTGCACATCGACGCGCGCGGCGCTCGCCTCGGCCACCACCGCGGCCGCGGCGGCCGGCGTCACGCCGAAGCGCGAGTAGCGCCGCGTCAGCACCTGGCGCATCGCCGCGTAGTCGTCGCCGCCGACGATGCCGGTGATGTTGAAGCGGCGGTATTGCGCGCTCTGCATCTTGTGGCCTTCGTAGACCACGCACGACGCCTGCGTCGCCTCGCCGGCGGTGTGGCTGATGTCGAAGCACTCGATGCGCAAGGTGTCGAGGTCGTCCGGGATCATGTCGATCGCGTCTGCCAGCGCGCGCGTGCGTTCGCGCTGCGAGCCTTCCTCGGCGAGCAGGCGGCCGAGCGCCAGGTCGGCGCCCTTCTCGCACATCTCGAGCCAGATGCGGCGCTGCTCGCGCGGGTTGTGCTGCACGTTGATCTTCATGCCGGTCTGCTGCGACAGCGCCTCCACCAGCGACTTGGCTACCGCGTGGCTGGTGACCCATTGCGGCGGCGGCGCGCTGCCCAGGTAGTGCTGCGCGATGAAGGCCTCGAGCACGTGCACCGCGGGTTCCACTGCCGCCGGGGCCGCGTCGTCATCGTCATCGTCATCGTCGCCGGCGTCGAGGCTCAGCCCGCCGCTGATCGCGGTGGCGTCCTCCACGTGCGTCGGGAAATACGCGCGGTCGCCCAGGTGGCGGCCGCCGCGCACCATGGCCAGGTTCACGCAGGCGCGGCCGCCCTGCAGCTTCACGGCCAGGATGTCGACGTCCTTGTCGCGCGCCGACAGGCTGCTCTCGTCCATGGACTGCTGGTGCAGCACGCGCGACAGCGCCGAGATCCGGTTGCGGTACTCGGCCGCGCGTTCGAACTCGAGCGCGTCGGCGTGCGCCATCATCGCGGTCTGCAGCTCGGTCATCACCGTCTCGTGGTCGCCGAGCAGGAAGCGCTCCGCGTCGCCGACGTCGCGCGCATAGTCGGGCGCGGATATCAGCCCCACGCACGGCCCCGAGCAGCGCTGGATCTGGTACAGCAGGCACGGGCGCGAGCGGTTGGCGAACACGGTGTCCTCGCAGGTGCGCAGCCGGAACACCTTCTGGATCAGCTGGATCGTCTCCTTGACGGCCCACGCGCCCGGATACGGCCCGAAGTATTTGTGCTTGCGGTCGACCGCGCCGCGGTAGTACGCCACGCGCGGGAACGCGTGCGTGACCAGGCGCAGGTACGGATAGCTCTTGTCGTCGCGGAACAGGATGTTGAACTTCGGGTTCAACGTCTTGATCAGGTTGTTCTCGAGCAGCAGCGCCTCGGCCTCGGTGCGCACCACCGTCGTCTCGAGCCGCGCGATGCGGCCGATCATGTGGCCGATGCGCGTGCCGCCGTGATCCTTCTGGAAGTAGCTGGCGACGCGGCGCTTCAGGTTGCGCGCCTTGCCCACGTACAGCACGGTGCCGGCGACGTCGAAGTAGCGGTAGACGCCCGGCATGGCCGGCAGCGCGGCCACCTCGGCCAGCAGGCGCTCGCGGGCCGCCTGCGCGGCATCGACGGCCTGGCGATCGGCCGCCTCGGCCAGGTTCGCGCGCGTGTCCTCGTGCGCTGCGTTCTCGATCCACGCCTCGACGTCGGCCGGGCTGCCCAGCTGCGCCGACGAGACGGGGAGCGCCGTGGGGCCGCCCTTCTTGGCGACCGCGGCCGGAACGGTGGCCGTCGGGCCGCGCGAGGTGGACTTCTTCGAAGTGGGCATGAGCCCGTCATTGTGCCGCGCCGGCCCCGCGCCCGCCGCTGCCCCGGTACTCGCGCCAGAAACCGGCGCGTGCCCGCGCATAATCGCGGCGATGCCGACCACCGTCACCGCACCCACCCCGACCGAGCCGCTGCTGTGGGACGTGTTCTGCCGCGTCGTCGACAACTTCGGCGACATCGGCGTGTGCTGGCGCCTCGCCTGCCACCTGGCCGAGCGCGGCCAGCGCGTGCGGCTGTGGGTGGACGACGCCGCCGCGCTGCGCTGGATGGCGCCCGTCGGGCACGCCGGCGTCGAGGTGTCGACCTGGCTGGCGACTACCGCCTTCCCGCCGCCGGGCGACGTCGTCGTCGAGGCCTTCGGCTGCGATCCGGCGCCGGCGTTCCTGGCGGCGATGGCCGCGGCCGCCGTCGACGGCGCGCGTCCGCCGGTGTGGATCAACCTCGAATACCTCAGCGCCGAACGCTACGTGGAACGCAGCCACGCGCTGCCGTCGCCGCAGATGAGCGGGCCGGCGCGCGGGCTGACGAAGTGGTTCTTCTATCCCGGCTTCACCGCGGCCACCGGCGGCCTGCTGCGCGAGCCCGGCCTCGCGGGCGAGCAGGCCGCCTTCGACCGCGCCGCGTGGCTCGCCGCCCAGGGCATCGTGCTGCGCGACGACGAGCGGCTGGTCAGCGTGTTCTGCTATCCCGGTGCGCCGGTCGATCGCCTGGTCGCCTCGCTGGCCGCAGACGGCCGGCCGGCGCTGCTGGCCACCGCGCCCGGCGCCGCCACCGGGGCGGTGCGGGCGGCGCTCGCCACCGCGTCGGAGACGGCCGGCGACGGCCTGCCCGCGATCCGCCAGCACGCCCTGCCCTGGCTGACGCAGCCGGAATTCGACCGCCTGCTGTGGTCCGCCGACCTGAACTTCGTGCGCGGCGAGGATTCCTGGGTGCGGGCGCAGTGGGCCGGCCAGCCGTTCGTCTGGCAGGCGTATCCGCAGGACGACGGCGCGCACGGGGCGAAGATCGCCGCCTTCCTGGACCGGGCGCTGGCCGCCGCCGAGCCCGACGGCGCGACCCTCGTCCGCCGCTGGACGGCGGCCTGGAACGGCCTGGACGACGGCATGGCGCCGCTGCCCGCGTGGACGCCGCAGGCGCTGGCCGCCACGGGGCGCGACGCCCGGGCGTGGCGTGCCCGATTGGGGGGTTCGCCAGACCTCGTCAGCCGCCTGCTCGCCTTCGTGCGCGAAAAGCGCTAAAATTC
>FTKD01002250.1_pt1 | contig 63685 bp, 57 predicted proteins | sample 1658191 | NCBI WGS metagenome assembly FTKD01 (sample SAMEA3914808, study PRJEB12502) | metagenome | biome: forest; material: soil | place: Canada | collected 2011-08-03 | depth 0.3 m
GTCGAACTACTGGACCATCGGCGGCCGCGGCTCGTGGGGCATCACCAAGAACCTGAAGTGGCTGACGGAAATCGGCTACTCCAGCCTGAAGCCGGACGGCTCGGCGGCCGAGAACGTCACCAAGGTCACCATCGGCCCGGCACTGTCCACCGGCCCGGACTTCTGGAAGCGCCCGGAGCTGCGCCTGTACGTGACCTACGCGGACTACAACAAGGCCGCGGCCGCCGACACCAACAACAACTACGGCTTCGTGTCGAACAAGACCAGCGCCGTGTCGTACGGCGCCCAGGTCGAGATCTGGTTCTGATCCTCGTGTAATCCCCGCCGCGACCGGCCCCGGTCGCGGCGCACCATTGCAAACCTGCAAACCCACGAATATCTGTACGGAGACAAACACATGTCCAAGAAATTCAGTCTGTCCGTCGTCGCGCTCGCCGCGATCCTCGGCATGAGTGCCGCCCAGGCGGACGAGCTCGAAGTCCTCCACTGGTGGACGTCCGGTGGCGAGGCCAAGGCCGCCGCCGAACTGAAGAAGCAGATGGAAGCCGAAGGCCACACGTGGAAGGACTTCGCGGTCGCCGGCGGCGGCGGCGACTCCGCCATGACCGTGCTGAAGTCGCGCGTGATCTCCGGCAACGCCCCGGCGGCCGCGCAGATCAAGGGCCCGGCCCTGCAAGAATGGGCGGCCGAAGGCGTGCTCGCCAACATCGACGACGTGGCCAAGGCCGAGAAGTGGGACTCCGTCCTGCCCCCGGTCGTCGCCAACGTGATGAAGTACAAGGGCCACTACATCGCCGCGCCGGTCAACGTGCACCGCGTGAACTGGCTGTGGGCCAACCCGGAAGCGTTCAAGAAGGCCGGCGCCAAGGTCCCGACGACCTGGGACGAGTTCTTCGTCGCCGGTGACAAGCTCAAGGCCGCGGGCATCATCCCGCTGGCCCACGGCGGCCAGAACTGGCAGGACTTCACCGTGTTCGAAGACGTCGTCCTCGGCGTCGGCGGCCCCGAGTTCTACCGCAGCGCGCTGGTCAAGCTCGACCCGGCCGCGATCAACAGCCCCACGATGATCAAGGTGCTGGACACGTTCAAGAAGATCCACGGCTACACCGACAAGAACGCCCCGGGCCGCGACTGGAACCTGGCCACCGCGATGGTGATCAAGGGCGAGGCCGGCATGCAGCTGATGGGCGACTGGGCCAAGGGCGAGTTCCTGGCCGCGGGCAAGAAGCCGGGCACGGACTTCATCTGCTCGCCGGCGCCGAGCACGGCCAAGGACTACACCTTCAACATCGACTCGTTCGCGATGTTCCAGCTGAAGAACACCGCCAACGTGCCGGCCCAGAAGGACCTGGCCAAGGCCATCATGTCGCCGTCGTTCCAGGAGCTGTTCAACCTGAACAAGGGCTCGATCCCGGTCCGCCTCGACGTCAAGCTCGACAAGTTCGACGACTGCGCCAAGGAATCGAACCGCGACTTCGTCGCCTCGTCCAAGGCCAACACGCTGCTGCCGTCGATCGCCCACGGCATGGCCGTCCCGCCGGCCGCCGAAGGCGCCATCAAGGACGCCGTCAGCAAGTTCTGGAACGACGACAAGGAAACGTCCAAGGACGCTCAAGCCGAAATCCTGAAGGCGTCCAAGACGAAGTAATCGTCGCCCGACGATCACTCTTTTCTCTCCTATGGGCATTCGCCACGCGCGGTCACGCGCGCGTGGCGCTTTTTGTGCTTAAGCTCCCGGGTCGAGGCCCTGGCGCCGCATCAGCCTTCTCGGGCCCGTCCTCGCGTGCAACGGCGTCGTTGCACATGTCCTCGCCCGATCGCGCCAAGAAAGCCTCGCCGCTTCCATGTCCCGCTCCAAAGTCCCCAGCGCCTCCTGGCTTCCAAAGCTGGTCGTCGCCCCCAGCTTCCTGCTGTCCTTCTTCTTCATCTACGGCCTGATCGCGTGGAACGGCTACCTGTCGCTGTCCGCGTCGCACATGCTGCCGAACTACGATTACGTCGGGTTCTCCAACTACGTCGACCTGTTCGACAACGACCGCTTCCACGTCGCGCTGAAGAACATGCTGATCTTCGGCGTGCTGTTCATCGGCGGCGCCATGGCACTCGGCCTGCTGCTGGCGATCCTGCTCGACCAGAAGATCCGCGCCGAGGGCGTGCTGCGCACCGTCTACCTGTACCCGATGGCGATCTCCTTCATCGTCACCGGCACCGCCTGGAAGTGGATCCTCAACCCGGGGCTCGGCATCGAGCACCTGGTGCAGAGCTGGGGCTTCCCCAACTTCCAGTTCGACTGGCTGGTGGATGACCAGCACGCCATCTACTGCGTCGTCATCGCCGGCATCTGGCAGGCCTCGGGCTTCGTGATGGCCCTGTTCCTGGCCGGCCTGCGCGGCATCGACGAGTCCATCATCAAGGCCGCGCAGATCGACGGCGCCAGCCTGCCGCGCATCTACTGGCGCATCGTCGTGCCGTCGCTGCGGCCGGTGTTCTTCTCCACGCTGATGGTGGTGAGCCACCTGTCGATCAAGAGCTTCGACCTCGTGGTCGCGCTCACCTCCGGCGGCCCCGGCTATTCCACCGACCTGCCCGCCACGTTCATGTACGCGATGTCGTTCTCGCGTGGCCAGGTCGCCATGGGCGCCGCGAGCGCCACGATCATGCTGTGCATGGTGGCGGCCATCGTCGTGCCCTACCTGTATTCGGAACTGAGGACCAAGAAGTGAGTTCCATGTCGCCACGCGCCCTGACCTGGCATCGGGTCATTCTCTGGACGGCACTGATCCTCTTCGCGATCTGGTTCCTCACGCCCTTGTACGTGATGGTGGTCACCTCGCTGAAGGACATGGACCAGATCCGCGGCGGCAGCCTGCTGGCGCTGCCCTCCAGCATCAACTTCGGCTCCTGGTCCAAGGCCTGGGACCAGGCCTGCACCGGCACCGACTGCGGCGGCCTGAAGCCGTTCTTCATGAACAGCGTCGCGATGGTCGTCCCGGCCGTCGCGATCTCCACCACGATCGGCTGCATCAACGGCTACGTGCTGTCGAAGTGGCGCTTCCGCGGCAGCGAGGTGATGTTCGCCATGCTGCTGTTCGGGGTGTTCATGCCGATGCAGGTGGTGCTGCTGCCGATGAGCCAGATCCTCGGCTACTTCGGCATCGCGAGCTCCATCGTGGGCCTGATCGTGATGCACGTGCTGGCGGGCATCCCGTCCACCACGCTGTTCTTCCGCAACTACTACGTGGGCCTGCCCGACGAGCTGGTCAAGGCGGCGATGCTGGACGGCGCCGGCTTCTGGCGCATCCTGTGGCGGGTGGTGCTGCCGCTGTCCACGCCGATCCTGGTGGTGACGCTGATCTGGCAGTTCACGAACATCTGGAACGACTTCCTGTACGGGGTGGTCTTCTCGGGCGCTGATTCCAAGCCGATCACCGTCGGCCTGAACAATCTCGCGAACACGACCAGTTCGGTCAAGGAATACAACGTGGACATGGCCGCGGCACTGATCGCCGCGCTGCCGACGCTGTTCGTCTACGTTGTTGCTGGCAAGTATTTCGTGCGCGGCCTGACGGCCGGCGCGGTGAAGGGATGATGAGATGGGTGCGCTGACGATCGCCAACGTACGCAAGACTTTCGGCAATGTCGAGATCCTCAAGGGCATCGACATCGACGTTCAGGCGGGCGAATTCCTGATCCTTGTCGGGCCCTCGGGCTGCGGCAAGTCCACGTTGCTGAACATGATCGCCGGGCTGGACGCCCCGAGCGCCGGCACGATCTCCATCGGTGACCGCGACGTCACCTGGCTGCCGCCCAAGGATCGCGACATCGCGATGGTGTTCCAGAGCTACGCGCTCTATCCGAACATGAACGTGGCCCAGAACATCGCGTTCGGCCTCGAGATGCGCAAGGTGCCCAAGGACAAGCGCGACGAGGCCGTGCAGCGCGTGGCCAAGATGCTGCAGATCACGCAGCTGCTGGATCGCAAGCCGGGGCAGCTGTCCGGCGGCCAGCGCCAGCGCGTGGCCATGGGCCGGGCGCTCGCGCGCGACCCGAAGCTGTTCCTGTTCGACGAGCCGCTGTCCAACCTCGACGCCAAGCTGCGCGTGGAGATGCGCGCCGAGATCAAGCTGCTGCACCAGCGCACCAAGACCACCACGGTCTACGTCACGCACGACCAGGTCGAGGCCATGACGCTGGGCGACCGCATCGCGGTGATGAAGGAAGGCGTCGTGCAGCAGTTCGGCACGCCCGAGGACATCTACGCCCGCCCGGCCACGCGCTTCGTTGCCGAGTTCATCGGCTCGCCGGCGATGAACATGATTCCCGCCGTGCGCGGCGCCACCGGCGCCGTGGCCAACGGCGTGGAACTGCCGCTGACGGCCGCGCAGCGCGAGGCCCTGTCCACGACCTCCTCCGGCAAGCTCACCTACGGCCTGCGCCCCGAGGCCGCGCAACTGTCCGACGACGGCGTGCCGGGCACGCTGCGCTTCACCGAGCCCACCGGCCCCGAGACCTACGCCACCGTCGAGACCGCCGTGGGCCTGCTCACGCTGCGCGTTCCGGGCTACATGGTGGCGAAGGTGGGCGACGCTGTCCACGTCAAGTGGGCTGCAGAAGCCACGCACCTGTTCGACGGCGAGACCGACAAGCGCATCGGCTAAAGCGCCGGTGCTCTCCGCCTGAATGGGCGCGACGCGGGTCGCACCCATTTTCATTCCAGGACGGGTTCGCAGCGGATCTCGCACCGCACCGAGTTCGCCAGGAAGCACTCCTCGTGCGCCTCGTGGTGCAGCGCCGCCAGCGCGGCCGCGTCGGGCACGCGCGCACCCGCGAAACGCGTGCGCGGGCGCAGCGTGACCACGTCCACCACCAGCCTGCCCGCCGCGTTGCGGCCCATGCGGCCGTCGGCCGCGTCCTCGTAGCTTTGCACCGCGTAACCGGCGCGCGACGCGATGTCCAGGAACCACAGCATGTGGCAGCTGGACAGCGAGGCGACGAAGGCCTCCTCCGGATCGACCGCGCCCGCATCCGACATCGGCAGCGGCACCACGTGCGGCGACGACGACGCGGGCACGACGACGCCGCCGTCGAACGTCCACGTGTGGGCGCGGCTGTAGCGCTTGCCGAGGAAGTAGTCTCCGCCGGCGTTCCAGCGGATCAGGGCGGTGTGCAGGTGTGCCATGGCCGCCTCTCAGCGCGAGGCCAGCGCCAGCCGGGCGCCGAGCGCGACGAACACCGCGCCCATCGTGCGGTTGAGCCACGGCCCCACCGACTTGCGCACCTTCAGCCGCGAACTGGCGAACGCCGTGAACAACGCCAGCGCGTGGCACCACAGCATGCCGTTGATGTCGAAGATCGCGCCCAGCACGATGAAGGCCAGCGGCTTGGACGCGGCGTCCGGCGCGATGAACTGCGGCACGAACGCGAGGAAGAACAGCGCCACCTTCGGGTTCAGCGCGTTGGTGAGGAAGCCCTGGCGGAAGATGTCGCGGTAGCGGATGACGCGCGGCCCGGCCTCCACGACCGCCGGCGACGCGCCGCCCGCGCGCTGGCGCAGCATGCCGATGCCGATCCACACCAGGTAGGCCGCGCCGATGACCTTGACCACCGTGAACGCGGTGGCCGACGTGGCCAGCAGCGCAGACAGCCCCAGCGCCGCGGCGAAGACGTGCACGAACACGCCCGTGCCGATGCCCCAGCACGCCACGAACCCGGCGCGCCAGCCCTGGGTGGCGCTGCGCGCCATGATGAACAGCGAGTCCGGCCCGGGCGTGATGTTGAGCAGCAGCCCCGAGACGATGAACAGCCACAGGTGTTGGGTTCCGGCCATGGGCCCTCCGATGTGAGAGAACCCGCATCATCGCGTCTTCACCGAACGCAGTAAACGACGCGGAGCGCAGTTCTTTGCTGCGTCCAGTGGATTAATATTCCTGCATGGACAAGCTCCGCGCCATGAAGACCTTCGTGCAGATCGCCGACGACGGCAGCCTCACCGCGGCCGCCGAGGCGCTGGGCCTGTCGCTGCCGGCGGTGGTGCGCAGCCTCGCGGCGCTGGAGGCCGACGTCGGCGCGCGCCTGTTCCAGCGCACGACGCGGCGCATCGCGCTCACGCAGGAAGGCCAGCAGTACCTGGCGCGCAGCCGCGACATCCTCGCCGCCGTGGCCGAGGCCGACGCGAGCCTGGCCGACGAGGTGCAGGCGCCGCGCGGCCAGCTCGTCGTCACGGCGCCGGTGCTGCTGGGCCAGCGCGTGGTGGCCGAGTTCGTCACCCGCTTCGTGGCCGCCAACCCGCGCATCCGCTGCAGCGTGCAGCTGCTCGACCGCTTCGTCGACCTGGTCGACGAGGGCGTGGACGTGGGCATCCGCATCGGCGCGCTGGAGGACTCGTCGCTGGTCGCGCTGCGTCTCGGCGAGGTGCGCCAGGTGGTCGTCGCCAGCCCGGCGTTCCTGCGCCGCACCGGCACGCCGCGGCATCCGTCCGACCTGCGCGCGCGGCCCTGCATCCGCCTGGCCACGCCCGTGCGGCCCGGCTGGGCCTTCCAGGACGCGGGCCGCAAGCTGCACGTGCCCGTCGACGGGCCGCTGGACTTCAACCACGCCGGCGCGGCCCTGCTCGCCTGCGAACAGGGCGCCGGCTTCGGCCGGTTCTTCTCGTACCAGGTGCAGGAGGCCGTGCGGGCGAAGCGCCTGCGCATCGTGCTGGCCGCGTTCGAGCCGCCGCGCCAGCCGGTGAGCGTCGTCTACCCGCACGCGCGGCTGCTGCCGGCGCGCACGCGGGCGTTCATCGACGCGGCGAAACGCGAGCTCGCGCCGCTGGTTCAGGGCTGAAGCAGGGCGTTGCCGACGCCGGCGTTCATCGCGTTGAGGATGTCGCCGTTGTCCTGCGACAGCTCCCACGCGAACACGCCGGCCAGCCCGGCCTGGCGCACGAAGGCGCCCTTGGCGAGCACCGTGCGCGGGTCGTCGTAGCCCATGAAGAGCTGGCTGTGCGCGTTGTACAGGTTCCAGGACTGCGTCTGCGCGTCGAAGATCGCCTGGTAGCCGTGCAGGCCGCGGCCGTTGCGGTCGAGATAGCGCGCGGCGAGCTCGCGGTAGTCGCTGGCCCCCTCGGGCGCAGGGTAGGTGCCAGTGTGCGACGCGCCGCTGAAGCCCGCGCCCGCCGCGGGCCTGGCCACGCCCGTGAAGCCGCGGCCGTACATCGCCACGCCGGCCACCAGCTTGCCCGCGGGCACGCCGGCGGCGGTCATCGTCTTCACGGCGGCGTCCAGGCCGTCGCCCGCGTCGGGCCCGCTCGCGCGCAGCGCCGCGTGGTTGCCGGTGGCCGGCGTCCAGCTGCCGTAGAAGTCGTAGGTCATCATGAAGATGTAGTCCAGCGACTTCGCGGCGTCGCGGTAGTTCACCTTGCCCACCAGCGCGCGGTCGGTGTTGATCGCCGACGTCACCAGGTACTTGCGGCCGTTCTCGGCGCTGAGCGTGTCGAGCGCCGAGCGCAGCGCCGCCATCAGGTCGGCGTAGCCCTGGCCGTCGGCGGGCGCGCCCAGCTGCACGCCGTTGGCCGCGCCGTTGTTGGTGGGGTGCTCCCAGTCGATGTCGATGCCGTCGAAGGCCGGATGCGCGCGCAGGAAGTCGGCCGCCGACTTCGCGAACGCGGCGCGCGGCGCGGCGGCGTCGGCGATGTGGAAGAACGGGTCGGAGCCGCCCCAGCCGCCCACCGAGGCCACCACCTTCACGTGCGGCGCGCGGGCCTTCAGGCGCCCGAAGGCCGCGTCGAAGCGGTCGTCGATGGCCGAGGCGGCCAGCTGCCAGTCGCCCTTGCCGGCGCACTTGGGCGCGTCCTCGGGCAACTGGCCCGGCCCGCACACGTGGAGGAACGCGTAGATGACATGCGTGACGCTGTCGCCGTGCAGCGCGTCCACCAGCGCGGTGGGCTGCCAGTTGGGCGTGTAGACGCCGACGATCTTGCCGCCGCTGCGCTCGAACTCCAGCGGCTTGCCGCCGAACAGCGCGTAGGGTGCGGAGGCCGGCGCCGCCGCCGGCTTCGCGGCCCGCGCCTGCGGGACGAGCAGCGCGCCAGCGACGGCCAGCGACGACATCAGTCGGAAGGCGGACGAAACGGCGAGGCGGAGCGTGGGCGTCATGGAGGCGGTTGGATCCCGGGGGTAGGCGCAGCTCGATCTCGCTCGAACCACTTTAGTACCACTATATATCCAATCCGCCGCGCGTGGCAGGGAAAATCACGTGCGCCGAGCTGTGACAGGACGCATAAGTTGGCCAAATGGCCAACCTTTGCGTCCTACCACTCTCGGCCAAACTTGGCGTCCGGCTCCGCCTCCTGGGAAATCAGCGTGATTCCATTGAGCTCACTCAATTGCGCTTGCAGCCTAAGACGGCTGTGCATTGCAAGTGCGGCACGCGTCAGCCCGGCTGCAGCCGGTCGGTAGCCCGTCTACAGTCGTGCCAGAGCCGGGCGAGGTAGCTATAGTTACCTTTATAGCGTATAATGCCACTTATGGGACGCACTGCCGATCTTTCACTTCTTCCAGTTGAACTTGCGCAAGCTGTGCTTGCGCTGGGCTCACGCATCCGCGCAGCTCGGCAGGCCCGCCGCCTTCGTCTGGAGGATGTGGCCGAGAAGACCGGGTTGTCGCGCAAAACTGTTGAGGCCGTCGAACGCGGTCAACTCTCGACCTCCATCGGCGCGTTCATTGCCGTGCTCGGCTCAATGAGCTTGGCTGATACATTGGACTTGGTCGCCGATCCTGGTCTGGACCGAGAGGGACTCGCACTGACTTTCTCGGCTTCGGACAAGCGAGTTCGGCTTAGCGGCAAAGTCGACAATGACTTCTAGGTCGGCCGCAGTCCCGTCAGTTCTTTGGGTCTGGATCTACCTGCCGGCCAACACGAATCCGGTACTGTGCGGACGTTTCGTTCACGAGGCCACTGCCGCCGGCAAAGCAGTGGGCTCTTTCGTATATGGCAAGAGCTATCTCGGCAGGACAGATGCCCTGCCCATCGATCCGATCTTGCTTCCACTTGAGGAGACGAAGTTCCAGACGACTGCGTTGAGCGGCTGGTTCTCCGCTCTGCTGGACGCAGGACCCGACGCCTGGGGCAAGCGGATCATCGACAAAGCCATCGGCCCCCAGGACCAGCGAGGATATCTACTGAACGCCATGGGACAGGCAGTCGGCGCTTTGAGTTTCAGTGCTGACCGAGACGAACAGCCGATGCAAGCGTTACCCGCAACACCGGGCACGCTAGCTGAGACCTTGCGCCTTCACGGGAGAGTCGAAGCGGGTGAGCAACTTACCGAAGAGGAATCACGGAAATTGCTCGGGGAAGCAGGTTCCGGGGGCGCACGGCCAAAGCTCACGCTTGAGGACGACGAAAGACTCTGGTTGGTCAAGGGAGTCAGCATCAGAGATAGCAAAGAGCTTGCGCCAGTACCGTCCGTGGAGGGAGCGCTTCTGACGGCCGCCAACGCATGTGACATAGCGGTACCTGCTCACCGAGTGATACAGATCGGCGGACAACCTGCGGTGTTGGTCGAACGCTTCGATCGGACTCGAATTGAAGGCGGGTTCGCGCGATGGCGCTATGCGAGTGCACAGACCATCTTTTGGAGCAAACCAGAAGTAGCGAAGTACTCGTTTCAGGGCTCGTACACCAATCTGGCGCGACAACTGCGTGTCTGGGAAAACCGTCCGACTAAGAGCGTACGGGAGCTTTATCGCCGCGTCGTCTTCAATGCACTGGTCGGCAATACTGACGATCACGACAAGAACCACGGCGTCATTGCAGGCACTGCAGATGATTTCACATTAGCACCCGCATTCGATCTGACCATCTGCGCAAGACCGGGTACGGGCAATCAGTTGGCTATGTCATTTGGCACGTCCGGCGCGAGGATCGACCTGGAGAATCTCGTCTCAGAGAGCGAGGTTTTCGGCTACAGCAAAGTCGAAGCAGCCGATGTTGTTCATACTCAATGGACGCTGATAAATGAGAGGCTGATGGCTCTCATCATCGCGAACGGAAGCTCTGAAGAAGCTGCCGCAAGAACTTGCGCGCTGATGCCAGGCAAGTCGCTGTTTTCATAGAGTCGTTTAGCGACTACTGGCACAGCGATCGACATAGAACGCCGAGCGCTGACCGCAATATCGCTTGAGTAGGTGGTTAGCTAGTCGCGGTCAGGACGGAGAACCTCTTCAGCCCGACGGCGACCAGCTATGAGTGAGCAGATCAAGAACTAGATTCGACGATCCTGTACGCCCGCATAAACCACCCGTGCTCGCCGAACCGCCCCATCTCACGGGCCAAGCGCGCTGCACTGAGAGGAACTCCTTCGCGTCTCAGACGAAGGTAGGTCTCTTTCATGTTGGAGACCAAACCATCGAACGTCTTCTGCAGCATCTCGCGTCGGTGCTTCGCAGCGCTCAGTCGAAGCTCTGCAGCCAACTTGGGTCCGATCGCGGTGCGCAGCGTGGCCTCCGAAATGTTCAGGCTGCGTGCGAGCTGTGGCATACGTATGCCTTGGCCAGAGGCGATAGCCTCTCGCGCCGCCTGGATCATCGGCTCGTAGCTTCTGATCTCGCCGCCGTGAGCAAGGGGCAGCGCCTCCAGTTCAGAGGCTGCAATCTGGACGGGCCTTTTCTGCCACAGGGGCTCGTGGAGAATTCCCGCCATCGATATCCCGGATACCAGGCTCAAGCGACTGAGTACGCAGAGGTTCGGAAGCGCGGCGGAGTTACTTAGGAACTTGTCCAGGAACAGCGGCGTCAAACCGATCATGCTCGCGAGCTCTTGTTCCGAGCCCACGACGCCGGTCTTGAGTGCTTCGGCGATTGCCAGCTTCACGCCACGAGGGTGCGCCTCCTCGACAGAGTTGGGAATGTCGCTGCACTCGAGACAGAACTGCTCGAGCGTGTCGCTCAACGCGATTTCCGCTGCCGTCGCAGGCTTGCGCTCGCTATCCTCGCCATCGCCGCAGACGCTCGCACCGCAGTCGGGACAGAACTCGTCCACGGGAAGCCATTCGGCCTTGGCGTCGAAGCGCCGATCGCAACCCGGGCATGCGCTCACCGTCTTCCTCCCGTGCCTGGTGCAGTAGCTGTAGCCTTCGAGGCTCCAGGCGAGGGGCAGATAGGGAGCGTTTCCCTTCATCTCCACGATGCACTGAGGGCACCAACATCGGTGCCTGCGAATTGTGTAGTGCACACTCAGCCGGCCGTGATGACGCCCGATGCCAATGCGGCCCGTATCGGGCTGCAGCGTCAAGGCGGGCAGACGATCCGCAATGCGAAGGCCTGTGACGGACGGGCAGTCTGCCCGACGTGCCAGGAACCTGGTGTGAGTCATGCTTTCACCGTCCAGGATGAAGGTCTTCATAGCGCTCGTGGAGACGTCGTGAGCGCAGGCCAGGCGCCACAGATAGCTGTCCATGGACTCAGCTTGCCGAGTGCCCACACCGATGGGCGCCAGGTCAATCAAGACCGAGCGCGCAGGCAATGCTTGCATATGAGTCATTGCTCCTCCGAATCATTGCCGCCCCAGATGTCGGAGCCTCCCACGGGATCCCTCCCGGGATTGCGTTGGCCGGGGCGCGCCTTCGCACGCTTGGCCGTCGGTGCCCCCTCGCCCGGCAGCGCGCGCACCGACGATGCGATTTTGGGCCGCTTCGCAGCGGTGGCGCCTTCGGGCGGCACGGCCGCCTTGACCCCATACGCCCGCAGGCGAGTCGTCGCAGGCATCGAGATCGGCGCAGGCCCATCGCCATGCACGATGCGCTCGTGGAGGTCGTCTGTCTCATTGGACTCGATCGAACGCTCCATGCGCAGGATCTCGCTTTGGATCGACGCCAGCGCACTGGCGGGCATGCGCGTCTCGCGAAGGTGATCGATCGTCAGTGTCACGGCATTCAGATCGTCGTGGCGCGACATCGCGACCGCCATCGCACGCTCGAACCAGTCCTTCATGATGCCCACGCAGCCGAGCGAGCCGCTGTAGATGAAGTCGAGGTTGTCGGTGACATCCGGCGTCGATGAGAAGTTCATCAGCTGGAAGAACTTCTCAGCCACACTCGCGAATTGCAAGAGATCCTCGGCATTCTGATGACGGTAACGCCGGAAGTGGATGGTCATGCTGCGCCGCGCCAGTTGGCCAGACGACAGAAGGTGGTCTTCCAGCTCAGGCGGGCCGATCAGGCACAACTTCGTCGATCCGCGCTGCGCAATGGACTTGAACACGTCCAGTTGGTGCTTCGGGGGCCCTGACTTGCCACCGAAGACGGCGTGCTGAGCCTCGTCAAGGCACCAGACGACCGTGCCGCGCAGTTCCAACTCCCGCTCGAGGCGTTCCCGCATGGCCGCGGTGCTAGCGACCTTGCGCCACCGAGACGAATGGGCGCTGCCCGCTTCCACCGCAGGACCTCCCATCGACGCTGGGAAATTGGCGAACGGATCGCCCAAGACGGAGAGGACGCTCGCATACAAGCGCTTAAAGTCGAAGCCCCGGTGGCCTGACGCCACTGCGACGCTGGACACGAAGGGCCGCATGTTGCGGTTGTCTGCCATGGCACGGGAACTGGCCTTTATCATCTCCACCTCAAGTCGACCGATCAACATCGACTTGCCCACGCCCGTCGGGCCGACGATGTTGATCACGTCCGTGCCAGGCGACCTCAGGATGTAGAAGACAACATCTTCCAATACTTCGTGAAGCACCGCATGCATGACCTTGGCCTGGCGGAATTCGAGCAGGCGCTGGTCGATAATTTGTTCGCGATCGGGGGTCATTGCAGCACCTCCACTTCGACAAGCTTGCTGTGCAATTGCAGGCGCTGGGCCGGCCGCCCAGGTGGATCGCTCGCCGCGGGCGGACTGGTCTGCGACTCCGGAAGATCAGGCGCGTCAAAGACCACCGCGTCGGTTTCGCGAAGCTGGCGCTCGGCGCGTGACTGCTGCTGCTGCGTCAGCCACTCCTCCTGCGTATCGATGTCATGCAGAAGTCGGATCAGAGGCGGATCGGTGAGCACCTCCTTCTCGACTTCCGAGCGACGTGCGCGCCAGGCCGCGGTGACGACCGCCACGTCATGTTCCGAGTGGTTGACCAAGACCGACGCATAGCGGGAGGTGAGTTTCACCCACGCACCATTGAGCTGCGCCCAGGCATTGGCGATGTTGAACGGGTCGAAGCGTACAGGCAGAGATGTACCGATGTGCGGCCGCAGGCTCGGATGGTTGAAGTAGAGATAGTTGATCTTGACGCCATCCGGCTGCACTTGCGCCTTGCCCTTGCGCGTCGTCGAGCTCGTCAAGATGAGGAACGTTTCGTCATAGGACAGAAACCGATGCGGTGAGCTCCCGTGAAGCGCCTGACTGTTCGCGCTCGCATGGCGCGGGCTCATGAGCAACGTCGTGTGGAGCTTCTGGTCATAGTCCTCGAAGAAGAACTGCTCGATCAGCGATTTCAGATGCGACACCGTCCAAATCGCGCGCCGGTATGGGTCAACCTCAGGGGTCATCTGACGCACGTTGCGCGTGTTTTGCGTGTTGCCGATCAACGTGTGGAACAGGCTCGTGTTCGCCGTGCCAAAGAAGCGCTCCATCTCGACGCCAAAGCGCGCCTTGGACTTGGGGCGCCGACGAACGACGACGTGGTAGAGCGCGCAGACGGTCTCGAACCAAACGCTGTGAAACTCCTTGCCCCCATCGACCATGATGATCTCTGGCAAGCGGTTGTGGCGCTTGACGCAGTCCCGCATGACAAGCATGACCTGGCGGTAGCTTGGCGGCTCGAACGAGAGGGCCCACGCCAAAACGCGCCGCGTCGCCGAGCAGAGCATCACGGTCAACCACAGGCGCACGGGCTCACCTTCCGTGGTCGTGACGACGTCAATCTTGGTGTGATCGATGTGGGCCATCTCGAAGGCACGTTCAGCCACGGGCCTCGCGTTGCGGTCGACACAAACAACGCGAGGCTCGTACTTGTAGGCGCCCTTGCGGCCAGTCCTCGCCAGCATCGTCTCGTAGATCGGCATTGCCTTGATCAGGCGGCAGAACCATCTGTAGGACGGAGCGATGTAGCCATCGGCTTCAAGAGATTCCACGATACGCCGATAGACGGCAAGCGCGCTCGGCTTCTCAGGCGTCAGGTATTCGTCATTGATGAACTGCTGCACCGTGCGCATGACGGGACCGGCAATTCGCACTTCGCTATTGCCTGAATCGCTCCAGCGCGGCAGCAGTCCCACGTAGCCGTTGCCAAGCTGCGCAAGCGCCCGCCGATAGCTCTCGATGTAGCGCCGGATCGTGCGGCTTTGCGGCGGTTCGGCATCCCGCGCCAGGTACCCGATGATGAGCACGTAGCGACGATTGGCCTCCTCGAGCGCGTCTTTCTTGGCCGACTGGATCATGGACGCCACCTTATCGCTGACTGCATCGCGAGGCGTCGGATCGACGATCGTCATCTCGCTCGAGCGCACCATCATCAGGAAGATGGACAGAGGCAGCGGCTGATAGGCGGCGATGGGAACCGGTTGGATATCGGCGTTGGGCGCCAGGACGATCTTGTTGTCGGCCATGCTCATGCATCGCCAGCGCACGGCGTTCCACATGACCTGCGTTCCGACGCGCACATCGACGCCGCCAATGTCGATCCGCTGCTGCTCGATCAAGGGCTTGGCAAGTGCATTCTGATGCGCGCGCAAGGTCGTCCAATCACGGAAGATCTGGCAGGTCGAATGCGTCGTCAGTAGGCCCGAACGCAGATCGAAGGCGACGGCCCCACGGGCAATGGCCGCGTAGACGCCGTCGACGGTGATCTCGCCATTCAATTCTTCGAGCAACTGCAAAGACGTCTTGCCCGCGCCATGGGACTCCATGTGACGCTGCAGGATCTCCACCTGACGATCGTAAACATGCGTGGAGCCACAAAGGTAGGCATCGACAATCATGGCATTGCGCAGTTCGACGTCCGTGAACATCAGTTCAGTCCAGACTTCGTAGTCGAAGCCATACTGCTTGGCCTCTTCGATCGCTGTCGGGCAGATCCACTGGCCGCCTTCGAAGACGAAGAATCCAGGATTGGTGGCGTTCTTCTTTTCGATGCCCTCGAGCGACTTACACTCGATCAGCACGACGCGTCCTTCTTCGACGCACACGAAGTCCGGCTTGTGCCAGTAGGACACCCAACGATTCTGGGACCGTGCCCTAACTCGGATGGAAGGCCCCTGATCAAGCAGCGCCAGGCAACGCCGATCGAGCTCCTTGTTTAGCGCGGTGGGGTATTCGAGTGTGCTGCTTTCGAACCCGATGCTGCGCCCCAGCTTTCGAGACGGAAAGCGCCCGGCACTGTTCTTGACGGAGCTCTCGACGCTGCGCGAGGGCTCGACCAAGGCCCGGACAACGTAGTTGAGTCCAACCTTAGGCAACTTGCCGACGATCGCGTTGTGGATGGCCGTCATGAGGCCTGGCCCGTACAAGCGCCTCGCCTCGCTCCAATCGGCCTCGGTTTGCGTACATTCAATGACTTCAGACATCTCTACTTCCTCTCAGCCTTTCGGCGTTGCGGAAGAGAACGAAGGCTTGCTGCGTGAGGTGGGGACACGCAGGCAAATTCGAAACGAAAAGCATCCCCCGGCAAGCTGCGCTTGCGCATCTCCACCAGGGGTAGTAGACTGAGTTCATTCCCGCAGCCAAGTAGGAATGGACTGATAGATCTGCAGCGCCCGGCTCTCCCCAGAGTTGGGCGTTTTGCTTTCAGCTTCTGATTCTTCGGTCTCTCCGTTTCGATTCGCGTCTTCGACGCGGACGTGGTGCTCCCATAGCAGGTCGAGCCCCGGAAAAGAGCTGTCGATGCCGTGGGAATTCTTCGTTGAGCTTGACTACCCCGCCCTCGTCCGCTGGACGCGAGCTGGACGACGTCATGGCTCAACAGAATCATTGTTCTCAAGACACTCCGGCGCGCAAAACGACTGGTTGATTCACTATTTAGTTCATACCGTAGTGCATTCATGCATCAATACTTGAATCTCGCTCGAAGATTGAAGCAAGATGGTTCCACAATTGAACTAAGTTTGACGCGCAGCGAAGTTGCGTCATTTCGTAACAAGCAGATCTGCCGCCCTTCGATATGCACTTGAAAGCCGAACCGTCACTGCCGCTGATTGAGCAGTTTCAGCAAGTCGCTGCGCTGATTGAGGCGTTCGTCGTGAAGACAGCACGGGCTCGGAAGATGCCCGTCCTCGACATTCGGACGCTGCTGTGCATTGCGCGCCTTGCAGCGCGGGGGGCCGATTGGTCCAGGCCGGGTGAAATTTGCGAACACACCGGCTATCCGAAGAATCGGGTTTCGGAAGCCCTTGGTCGGCTCTGCGAGCAGGGACTGGTTCGCGATTGCGGCGCAGCGACATCCGATGGCCGAACGCGCGCGTTCAGAATCACAGACCGGGGACGGCGCTTGGCCTCAGCCATCGTCCACGATCTGCAAGTTGTCGAGGATCTGCTTCGCTGTGCGATGAACACTCAGTCGAGCGATGGGCGCTCAGCGCATCTTTCCAGGACAGTCAAGACTCTGCGTGCGATCCCTACAGGCACGCTTCGGGTGTAGACGTTCTCACGTGGGCCGCACCCGTGCCAAAGTCGGCCTTCTCGACCATTTTGTGATTCGTCCTTGCCTGGGAGGCTCGCGCCTCTAGTGCTCAAGTTTGAACATCGCCGACGCACTGATGCCGGGACCGCGCGCGATGGGTACAAGATGCCGGCGCATCCTGGCGGCGGCCTTTGTGCTCGGCTTGGCCTGGAACTGGACGTGGGGCATATTCGCGACGAGGTACTCGATGACGTCCTCGGTCAGATTCCGATCGGGCTTCGAGCTGACACGGTCGAACTCCCGGGTCACGCGGCCCTGATGATGGTTGAGGTCTGAGCGCAGCACCCGGCGTACGGCCCAAATACCGTAGCGGAGACCCGTCGCAGACAAAGATTCTTGAGGGCCCGATAGCCGTCGAGCCCTCCGCGCCTACGCAGGCTGGTTATGAATGCGACATTCGGCCGTCAATTCTTCATTTACCGCCGACCTAGCACCGCATAGCCAACTACAAAGTGCGTCTCTATTGGTGATGGGAGGGTCGGGCTTAGGATCACTTTCGACCTTTCGCATTGATGTCTCCTGCGAATGCACAAACGATCGTGACGCCATGACCAACACCACCAACGCCCCGGAAGCGGCTGCGGCCAAGAAGCCCGCTCCCGCCCAGGCCAAGCGGCCCGACGTGGCAAAAAAGACACACGTCGATGTCGCCCTCGTCGCCGTGCAGCCCGACGACCCTTGGTTCGTCCGCCTGCTCTTCGTGCTCCTGGCCCGACCGGGCTTCGTGTTGCCTATCGGCGCGGGCGGAGCGGGTCTAGTGCTCTTGCTGAGCCGGCACTGCAACGGCTGACCGCCTAGCTTCTCCGGAATGGCCTCGATCCCGACACTTTTCGTCAGGCGCTGATTCTGAAGGACATCTGACACCGCAAAGGCTCGGCCGGCCTACAGCGCCAGAGATTTGGACTTGATCAGACTTTCCCTACCTCATCGCGTTGTAGTTCACGGCTTCGCCCTCTCCAAGGCGGCACATTCGGGCCGTTGCGGCCAACTGGTCATGCGGCCATTGCCGCGATCTCCGCGAGCGACCACGTGTGATTCGTGATACCCGCAGCGAAGGCAGGCGTTACCTTCAGCGTTTCGTGGGTGCGCGCGAAGTTGTAGTACATGAAATGGAGCGACGCAGCGTTCTCCAAAGTCGCCACCTACTTGCTGCAGCTGTTCGTCAGTCGCGTGAATCGGGCCGCGCCAACACGCGCCGGAGGGTGTCGACGGCTGCTGCTGTTGTTCCACGCATCAGCTGCCGAAGCCGTGCCAGAAACCGGCCAGGTTGCAGCACTCGATGACGATGCTGCGTTGTCACCTCGGCTGCCATGCCCGTATCGCATTGCCAGCATTACGTCGTCAACCCCACCCTGAGGCCCATCTTCCAACGCGCTCAGGTACGTATTCTGGCCGTCGTCAGTCAGTTGTGTGGGAGTCGAAAGGCGGCGGGCGACATCGAGCATGAAGCTTTTCGCATGGGCCACGTCTCGCTTGCGGGCAGCTCCAAGCCTCGCTGACCGCCCGTGACCTCGCCCACGATGCGCATCGCGAGCTGATTCAGGTCGAGCTTCTTCATTCGTGTGCGCATAGGTTTCGGAGGCAGGTGCAGCCCTGATCCCAGTCCATCTTAACGATAGCATAGCGCCCACGTAGAAGCGGTGCGTCCGCAGGCGCGACTGTCGTTCGCAGGTTGACGCCGCGCGCATGCGTTTCGCCTGCTAATCCGCGTACCGCGGCGCATCAGTGCGCCTAGTGAGCGCTCGGATAAGACTAGGGCTAACCCGAGGTTAAGAACTTCTGTTTTTGTAGGCGTCGACCCGTTCGCCGAGACACGGACACCAGGGGGTACAGTTCGCCACCCAAGGGATCAAGCGGACGACGCGACAAGATCGCAAAGCAGGCCTGGTCAATACTGCGACACGCATCGTCGACATGGCCACACGAAAGCCTCAAGCTCATGCCTAATATCGCTACCGTATTCAAAGCTGAAATCACTAGGCTCGCTCGCAAGGAGTTGCGCGAGAACAGCGAGGGTCTGAAGAAGTCCGTCGCCGCGCAACGCGCAGAGCTCACCAGCCTCAAGCGTCAGGTGCAAGTCCTTGAGGCCGCGGTCAAGCGACTCGCAAAGAGTGCGGGGGCGATCGTCGCACAGACTCAGGCGGTGGTGCCGCGCAGCACTGACGAGGGTGGCGCTGCCGGCCTTCGCTTTCGTGCCAAGGGCATGGCTGCCAACCGTGCGCGTCTGGGCCTTTCAGCTGCAGACTTCGGCCTTCTCGTGGGCACGACTGGGCAATCAATCTACGCTTGGGAGTCGGGCAAAGCCACGGCCGCAGGCACTCGCTGCGATCGCAGCGCTCCGGGGCATCGGCAAGCGAGAAGCAGAAGAGAAGCTCGCAAGCCTCAAAGGCCAGTAGCGCGCCTCCGTTCAGACCCTCACAGGACCTGCCGACGGCTAGATTGCGTCGAGTCAATGTTCTGAAGACCGAGTTTGACGCCGTTGGCAAGGTCGATGATCAGGAAAACTGCTGCCTTGGTGTCGAGGTCGCAGCGGCTGGCGGCGATCGTCGCACCCGTCTTGCGGCAAGCAAGAAACAAGATCTCGGACGCCGCAACGATCTCGCTGTCCGGCCGCCCTATGACGACTGTCATGCGCAGCACCTGAAGCAGCCGATCAATTTCACTCAGCTGGCTGGCAAGCTGACGCTGCCAGGGCTTGGCAAGCGTGAGGGCTTTCCTAAGCAGACGCACCAGGTCGTCTAGCTCCAGCATGCTCTTGGCCATCGCCAATAGGGGGTCGGGTGTCACATCCATGATTCTGCCAATCGTGCCTGTTGCAAGCCTACCGTTGACCAGCATTTTGGCGACCACCCGCTGAGCCAGGCATGCCAGTGGGTCGAGCCTAGGGTAGCGCAGAGGAGCGCTGGCTCCCCGTGTGCCTACGGCGTCGATGCGGCGAGCCCGAGTATGGGTCGGGCGCTGGCCATGCGATGCCCAGGCGGCAGACGGACTGCAGACGGGCCCTAGAAGGGGCATAGAGGGCTGACGGGCGCGCCACACTGTGTGACACCCCATGAGGTATGCTGTGCCGCTCGGTGGCATCGACCGAGAAGCAGGGAGCACTGAATCAGAATGCAGATTGACGCGCTTCAGATGAAGGCGCTGACACGAGACTATTTCTTTGGTCGTGTCGCGACTTTCATTCGCCAGCAGACGGTCCACGATGGATACCGGAAGGCGGTGTCCGACGTATTGGCTCGCAATGCGCTCTGGGCGCACCACTGGCCTGCGCTTGCTGACGAGTCGGAATCCATGGCGGCCATGTACCTGTGCTTCGTGCTCGCGTGCAGGACGCTCGGGCTTGATCCGGAGCAGGGCGTGGCGATCGCACGCAGCGCTCATGACCCGGCCTTCAGCTTCAAGACCTTCTTCGCGACGCATGGGCTGCTGCGCTTCTCGGCGTTCGATGTTCCGGAACTCATGCGAGAGGGCGAAACCTGATGGCCGGCTTCAATCCCGACACCCCGGCGACTGGTGAGGTCTGCTGCAGTTCCAGTTCCCCTTGCGTCGGCGCGCGCGCGGCAGACGATCGTCTTTCCGACGCGACGGCTGCGCGCATTCAATCGCTGACGGGCGGAGCCGTGCCGGCGAATGCGGGTCCTGAAGCCGCGCCTCAGTCGCCGGCGCCCAGCGGGGCGAGCTCGTGCGCCAAGACCGCATCGACGCTCGCGCCTGTGCTCCAGCGCTTCAATCGGTATCGCGATGCGTTGCCGTCGGCGCGCGCTGCCACCGACCTCAACCAGCTAGGCGACAAGCCTGGCGACAAGCCGTCGAGCAAGCCCTGCTTGACGCGCCTGCCCACGGATGGCGCCGGACTGACCCAGGCGCTGGGCCTGCCTCCCGGCAGCATCGCGGACAGCGACCTGCGCGACGACACCACCGGATTTCGCGCGGCCATGTACCGCGATGAATCGACGAACTCGCTGATCCTCGTGCCGCGCGACACGCAGCCAGACAGCCTGGTCGACTGGCAGACCAACACCCGCAACGGCACCGGGCTGGACACCGAGCAATACGCCCAGATGCGCCAGCTCACCGGCACGCTCAAGAACGATGGCGTGGATTTCAACCTGGCCGGCTACTCCAAGGGCGGCGGAATCGCGCAGGAGGCCGGGCTGGTCAATACCGATGCCCAGGTCACCGTCTTCAATTCCGCCGGCTTGCATGACAATTCGCTGGCGCGAACCGGGGCGGACGACTTCGATTCGCTGACCGCCAGGACCAAGGCGTTCAGCGCAAAGGGCGACTTCCTGACCTACATGAACAACACGACGGATCCGCAGCAGAACCTGACCAATGCGCGTTTCCTGCGCCAGGAACTCGCCGGCGAGGGGCGCGGCATCAATCCGATCAACATCAAGACGATCGATCCGGCCACACGGGGCAGCAAGCCTGGGCCGGATTTCGTCCAGGCCAAGCAGGACTACCTGAAGGAACTCGACGACCAGATCGCGAGCATGCAGTCGGCCTTGGACGAGGGACGCGCGGTGGAGGGTTTCCCGCCGGTGCGTGCCGGGATGAAAGAGACCATCAATGACAGCGGCTCGTTTGCCGGGAACCTGCTGGGCGCCAACAGCGATCAGCCGACGCTCGGCAAGCTGTATCAGCACAAGATGGATGGCGTCCTGGACTCGTTGGAGAGCAACGTCAAGGATGATCGAAAGACGCTGCAGAGTTTTCTGTCCAAGTGTGGCTGAGCATGACGATACGGACGCCGTTCCACTGCATCGTTGCCGGCGGCCTCGTAATGGCTGCTGCGCTCGGTTGGCCGAGCGTCCAGGCAGCGACCGAATTCACGAATCGTGACACAGGAAATCCCATGGCCACCTCCAGTTTCTCGTCCTCCGGCCCGCAGTCCGCGCTTGACCAGGCCGTTGCTGCCGGCGATGCCGCCGGCATCGCGACCGCACTTGCTTCCGGGGCCCAGGTCGACGCGCGCGGGCTGCACGGCGTCACCCCGCTGATGAGGGCGGTCGATCGCCAGAAGCTCCAGTCCGTGACAACGCTGCTGCGCGCCGGCGCCGATCCGAACGCGACCGCCGATGACGGCGCTTCGGCGGTTAGCCTGGCGGTGGAGAACTACCGTATCCAGCCCAACGGACAGCAGATCATGAAGGCGGTGTTCCAGGCTGGTGGCCGGCCCGATACGCGCCGCCCCAATGGCGACCCGGTGCTGATGAAGTTCATCAACCTGCATGACTGCGATGGCGTCCGGCTGATGAAGTCGCTTGGCGCCGACCTGGATGCGCATGATCGCGGCGGCGACCCTGTCATCACCAAGGCGGCCGTTGGCATGGATTGGGATATGGTCTGGTGTCTCATCGAGCTCGGTGCGCGCTTCGACTACGAGGGCGGAGGTGCCCGGCAACCCTTGAGTCGCTCACTTGCCAACAAGGCGCCGTCTCGCAGTTCCCCTCTCTTCGCCTACAAGGAAAAGGTCTGGCTGCGCCTGCGCGATGCGGGCATCGCAGTGCCTCAGCTGCCAAACTGAGTTCGACCTGGCTGACCGCAAGGTTCGGAAGGCGGAGCTCACACCTCAGGAGGTCATTGACGATGCTATCGGTCGTCTGGTGGCCCTGCTGGACCAACGCAAAGAGAGGGCAACATGACGACACATCGCTTTGACGACAAACATGGCGCCACGATCCGTCCAGTCGAGAAGATTGCACCAGGATGCTATCGATGCGAGGTTTGGGTTGGGTTGACGGATGAATCGCTGACGGAGTCCCGGTTCGTTCGCGAGGGAAAGACCAAGCGGCAGGCGGAAGCCGATGCTCTCAGTCGGGCTCGTGCCGCAATTGCTGCGGGCCAGGCCGCTTTCGGTCAATCTCAAAAGCGCAACAGATGAGTCAACGAAGTGCAGCCTCTCCCCCTTCGCGAAGCCGGTTCGCAGGCGAAGAAGCGATCTTTGATTTCTGGCTGGCGATCGAATACCTCTCCCCACTGAAGCCGCCCGAGCCAGAGGCTAAGGATGGCGTGTTCGAGGTCGATCCTTTCAGCAGCGAAGCTGATCAAATGTTGCCGTGGACAAATCCCGGCATCCGCGACTTCCTTGATCGAAATGATCGCTTCGGAATCCGACGCAAGCACCTGATCCACGCTGGTGTGATCCCTGGAAGCCTCTTCGTCGAAGACGTCCGGCGTTTGCTCGGTGTAGAGATGCCAGAGCAGTTCGAGAAGCCGGATGCCTCGGCCGCAGCAAGTCTGATGATGACGGCCGACTGCGATGGGTTCGCGACGGGAGAGGTGTTCATCAGTTCCTTGCCCTGGGCTATGGGCAACATCGTCACGTCGGCGCCCACGGGGCGTCTGCGGTTTGGTGGCTTTTTCGGGCAGAACGCTGGCGAGGAAAAGATCAAGCTGGTCGTCAAGAACGTGCTGGAAAGGCGGCGCGTTCTGCAACCGCCCAAGCCCAAAGAGGGTGACCCGCCGTCGGATCATCACCCGCTATGTATCGCGGACATTCAAGCTGTCGTTTCCGAAGTCTTTGCCGAGGCCGGCTGGAAGCCAGCGCAGACGCTCCCGCTTGTCATCCAGGCTCGACGGCTACCGAAGGAAGGCGCCAAAGAGCGCAGCAACGACCCGTTGAACAGCTTCTACGCGGTAGACCTGGAGCGCGTGCGACTGGCAATGCGCGATCTGAACGTCGGCCGCGGCTTTGAAAACTACCTTCGGGATTCGCCCGTGGACGACCGGGTGGACGTCATCCAAGACACGTCGGCACTTCTTGCTGGTGTGCAACCCAAGATGCTGCCACGGGCCAGGTTCCCTGCCCAGCACCCTCTGGCCACGGCGCAGCAATTCGCGGTCGATCTTGCCGTCAAGGAATTGGGTGACCGGCCTGGCACCTTTGGTGTCAACGGCCCCCCAGGCACTGGCAAGACGACGCTTCTCAAGGACGTCATTGCCCATGTAGTCGCGGATCGAGCGAAAGCATTGGCCGCCTTTGCAGATCCAAAGAAAGCTTTCGGCGCCCTCATCGACATTGATGACTACCAGTGGAAGGTGCCGGCTGCGCTGCATCCTTCTCTGTGCGGCTTCGGCATCGTGGTCTCGTCTTCCAACAACGGGGCCGTCGAGAACATTTCCAGGGAACTGCCTACTTCCGACAAGACGATCGACGCGTCCAAGTGCGACTACTTCTCGGCTGTGAGCGAAACCATCGCGACAGATCCGAAGAAGCCCGTCAACTACGCCAGCAAAGCGACTTGGGGCTTGGTATCGGCCGTGCTTGGTAGCAGCGAGCGGCGCGGAGAATTCCGACAGGCGTTCTGGTGGGACGGAATCACGTCGTCCAAGAAGGAGGACAAGCTCAATGGTGCGCCTCCTGATCCCGGGCGACGCAGGTCACTCCAGGACGTGATGTACTACGGCGACCATGAAGCCGCATCCTGGCCTGTGGCGAGGGAGGCCTACAGTCAGGCTGCAAAAAGGGTTGACGCCCTCACTATGGCTGTCCAGGCTGGCGTCGAGGCGCTGCACGGCTTGGCGTCGTTGCAGCAGCAGTCCAGTGACTTGAAAACCCACACGGCGAGTCTCGACGAACTGGTGGCGGTGCGTGCCAAGCAACAACTGGTGGCGGAGCGAGACGCGGAGCGCGCAACGAAAGAGCTAGCGCGCGTCCAATGGGTCAAGAATGAGATCGAACGCCATCGGACAGCTCAGCGATCCGTCGTGGCAGCCGTACGTGTGCTGTCAGCGGCGACAGCTATGCTGCCAACGGTTGGCAGCGCAGTTGAGCGCGCGAAGGTCGAGGCCGCGAAGAAGCGCCGTATCGACGCGAGCGCCGTCAAGATGGACAAGCTTTTGCTTAAGCCGCCTGGCTTTTTGGCTGATTTCTTCAAGACCAAGTACAGCACCTACTGGCACGACCAGGTCGCAATCATCGATGCTGAGATAAACGGTGCTGCAAATGAAGAGAAAGAGGCAACGGAGAAGTTTGATATAGCGTCGGCCGCCGAACTGTTGGTTGCGAAAGCTCAGCATGACTTGGCAGATGCCCAACAAGACCTGAGCGACCTGGCGCACGACCTAACCGTCGTCAAGGGCCTGGATGTTTCCGAGCCCCTCGATCGACTCGTCGAGATGGAGAGAAATGGCCGCACCGAAGCGCAGCGCATGCTCGGGATTGCCGAATCAGCAAAGACCAACCATCGGCAAGTCATCCAGGAGCGGGCTGCAGCGCTCCAGAAGCTGCACAAGACTGACGCCGATATTGCCAAGGCCCTAAAGACGCTGGCCGAGTGCGGTGCCACCGAACACGAGATCAAGGCCTGGATCCGCGATTGCGACGAGCATCGCACCGAATACAAGGATCTGCACCTGGCGGCGCCGTTCCGCTGCGAGGTACTTCTCCGGGCGCGTGCAGACCTCTTCGTGGCGGCCATGCAACTGCACAAGTCGTTCGTCGCAGCGACGTGGTCGCAGATGCAACCACTCCTTGGTGCCTTCTGCAATCTTCTTGCGGGCGAATTCAATGCCAGTCAAGTCCGTGGCGGCGTCATGCAGTTGTGGGACGCCTTCTTCCTGGTCGTGCCGGTCGTCTCGACAACGTTCGCATCGCTGCCGCGGCTGTTCGCTGGCGTGGGCCGCGAGCAACTCGCCTGGATGTTGATTGACGAAGCGGGGCAAGCAGTACCGCAGCACGCGATCGGGGCCATCTGGCGATCGCGTCGATCCGTGATCGTCGGAGACCCGCTTCAATTAGAACCGGTTGTCCCGATGGCCAAGGAAATCCTGGCGCAGCTCGCTCGATTCTGTGGCTGCGACATCAAGTGGTCTCCGACCCAGATATCTGCGCAGGGCCTCGCCGACAGAGGCAATCGGCACGGCACCTATCGCGGCAACGATCCCCTTTCCAAGAACGGACGGTTGTGGCTCGGAAGCCCGCTCGTCGTACACCGTCGCTGCCTCGATCCGATGTACTCGATTGCCAACGAAGTGGCTTACGAGAACGGGATGGTCTACGGCACGAGAGCCCCGCAGGATGCCTTTCCCACCTCCGTTCCAGACAGCACGTGGTTTGACTTGAAGGCGACTTCCACGGACGGCAACTGGATCCCGGAACACGGCAAATTCGCTCTCGATCTGCTCAAGCAACTTGTCGGCAACGACCTCAAGCAGGACGGGAAGTTCAAGGCCTACATCATCTCGCCGTTCACCGACGTGCGCGATGGCATTGGGCCGATGCTTCGCAAGGTGTACGGCAAGGCTTGCGAGGGCATGTTCGGCACGGTGCATACCTTCCAGGGCAAGGAAGCGCCGTACGTCATCTTCTTGCTTGGGGGTGACCCAAACAAGCCTGGCCTGATCTCAAGGTACGCGGGAGCGAAGCCGAATCTCGTCAACGTGGCGGTAACGCGCGCCAAGCACAGGCTCTATGTGATCGGCGACCGCGGCTTCTGGACGGGGCCTGGCGACAGGAATGGCTACTATGCGACGCAAGCCAACCATCTTCCTGTCGTACCCATCAGTGCAGCGCCTCGATCACGAAGCGGCGCGTAGGCGACGCCCCTCTGCTTTTCATTGAAAGGGGCACTGGGGGAGTCGACGCCACGTCTGCCACGGTCTGGCCGCTTGCGTGCGGTTACATTCGGAGGTCAGATGGGGCGGCCCATCCAGGGAGATAAATATGCTGGATTTCGATGCGCTGAGTGGCGCGATGGGCGGTGCGGCAGAGATCATTGAACCGAGGCAGATTTTTACGACGTTGGTGCGGCACCCACGGTTCAAGTTTCCCTCGGCCAACCAGGGCGAGGTTTTGGACAAGTGGTTTGCGAAACGTGCCGCCCGCGACAACACCATCAAGATGAACACCGGCTCCGGCAAGATGCTGGTGGGCCTGCTGGCTCTGCAAAGTTGTCTGAATGAGAAGGTCGGCCCGGCCATCTACGTCACACCGGACAACTACCTGCTGGCCCAAGTGCTGCAGGAGGCCAAAGACCTCGGCATTCCGGCAACCAACGACCTCAACCACGTTGGCTTTCAGTCCGGCCAAGCGATCCTGGTAGCCAACATCGACAAGCTCGTCAACGGGAAGTCGCTGTTCGGTGTCGGGGCCGGAAATGTTCGCGTCCCTCTGGGCAGCGTTGTAATCGACGACGCCCACGCTTGCCTTGACGCCGTCGCCGACCAGTTCAGCATCGACCTTCCGATGGGCCACGCAGCCCACACCGCGCTGCTCAAGCTGTTCGAGGACGACCTCAAGCAGTATTCGGCGATCGGCTGGCTCGAGCTTGATCGTAACGACCCGCAGGCTTTGATGGCGGTGCCGTTCTGGGCGTGGCAGGACAAGAGTTTGAAGGTGCTGGAAACCCTCGATGCGCACCGCGATTCGGACGGGTTGAAGTTTAGTTGGCCGCTGCTGAAGGGCGTCATCCCGCAGTGCACCTGCGTGTTCGGCGCGAAGGCGGTTCAAATCAAGCCCCGCTGCCTCCCCATCGCGCAGATCCCGGCTTTCGACCGCGCGAAGCGGCGGATCTACATGACCGCGACGCTCGCCGATGATGGCATCCTGATAACTCACCTTGACGCAGACCCTGCCGCCATCGCAGATCCGATCAAGCCCAAGGGTGCTGGCGAGATCGGCGACAGGATGATCGTCGCGCCCCAAGAGATCAACCCAGAGATCACCGACGAAGACGTCAGGGCGTTGGCGAAAGCAATTTCGGCGCACAACAACGTCGTCGTACTTGTGCCCTCGTTCGCGCGAGCAACCTTTTGGGCGAGCGTGGCGGATCAGACCTTGAGCAAGGAGACAATCGCCGCAGGGGTGATCGCGCTCAAGAACAAGCACATGGGCTTGACGGTCTTGGTCAATCGGTACGATGGGGTCGACCTTCCCGAGAATGCCTGCCGGCTTCTCATCGTCGATGGCATCCCCGAGGTGCACGACCTCGTCGAACGGCAGGAAGCCTTGATCCTGGATGGCACGGAGCTACTGCTGCTCCGGCAGATCCAGCGAGTCGAACAGGGCATGGGCCGCGGCGTTCGTTCCGGCGAAGACCGTTGTGCAGTCTTGTTGCTTGGTGCTCGATTGACCCAGCGTGTCAACATGCCGGAAGCCCGGCGCATGTTTACCGCGGCGACACTTGCCCAGATTGACCTCGGGAAGGCAGTCACCAAGCAGCTCAAGGGCAAGCCGATCGGCGACTTGCGGCCGACCCTTGAGCTCTGCATCAACAAGGATCCAAAGTGGTGGCTGATGGGGCGTCAGTGGGTTGCAAAAGCAGCCGAAGGCACTGCGAGTCACGTCGACACGTCGATTCCACTTGTCCGCAAAGCCTTTGACTTGGCTTCGTTGGGGCAATGGGCTGCCGCCGCCGCTGCGCTTCAGCCCGCGGCGCATGCAGAGAGCGATCGCGTGATCCGCGGCTATCTGAAGCAGCAACTCGCCGAACTCACGCATCACGACAGCCCTGTTGAGGCGCAGAAGCTGCTTCTAGCCGGTATCTCCGACAACCCTCGGATTCTGAGACCGCTCCAGGGCGTGACCTACAAGCGCATCCCGACGGCAACACTTAGCCAGGGCGAAGCGTCAGAGGACTTCGTGAGGGGGCGGTTCATAGATCCCAACTCATTGGTCTTGTGGGTCAAGGCGCTGCTCGTTGACCTCTCCTGGAACCCTGACCAAACGGACAGGTTCGAGGGGGCAATGAAGGATCTTGGCCACCTGCTAGGGTTCGGGTCGCAACGCCCTGACGACACCTATAAGGACGGCGGCCCAGACAACCTCTGGGCGCTGAGCGGCACGCGATTCGCAGTGATCGAGTGCAAGAGCGGCGTTGTCGACCCAACCAAGCCGGTCTCGAAGGAGTTTTGCAATCAGCTCTTGGGGTCTGAGTCCTGGTTCAAGACACGGTACGAGGGCAACGTCACGGCCGACCTCGTCCTCATCCATCCGTCCAACAAATTCGGCCCGGCATCGTCACCGGCCGGCAGCATGCGCGTCATGGATGTCGCCTCGCTTCAGCGCCTGAAGACGGCCGTCGATGGATTCGTCAAGGCCGTGCTCTTTGGCGACGCCACCTTCGCGCCTGCCGCCAAGTTCGCAGAAGCGCTGGTGCACTTTGGACTTGATGCTGGGCACATCGTTCAGCGCTATACGGTGGCGCCAGCCTAGTCAGAAACAACCCGCGAAGGTGCTTTCCCTGGTACGCGCGCAGCGCGTCGGCGCCAACTGGCTCGTGAGGGGATGGCGACAGCCCGGTGCACTGTCGAACGACTGATGAAACGCCTCGGGCTGCGCGGCGTCATGCGAGGCAAAGTCGTGCGAACGACGATCAGCGATCGCAAGGCGCCGTGTCCGCTGGACAAGGTCAACCGCCAGTTCAAGGCAGAGCGACCAAACCAGCTCTGGGTCTCGGACTTCACGTACGTCTCGACCTGGCAAGGCTGGCAATACGTGGCCTTCGTCATCGACGTCTACGCCAGGCGCATCGTGGGTTGGCGTGTCAGCAGTTCCATGACGACGGACTTCGTCCTCGACGCTCTTGAGCAGGCCCTGTACGCACGGCAGCCGGAGCGTGATCGCAGTCTCGTGATTCACTCGGATCGCGGGTCGCAATACGTGTCTATCTGCTACAGCGAGCGGTTAGCCGAGGCCGGTGTAGAGCCCTCCGTTGGCAGCAAGGGCGACAGTTACGACAACGCCCTGGCCGAGACGATCAACGGCGTCTACAAAGCCGAATTGATCCATCGCCGGGCCCCCTGGAAGACCAAGGAGTCGTTGGAACTCGCGACGCTCGAATGGGTGTCTTGGTTCAACCACCATCGACTGCTGGAGCCCATCGGCTACATCCCGCCTGCCGAGGCTGAGGCAAACTACTACCGGCATCTCGCCGAGCAGGCCGTCATACCGGCCTGACTTAAACCAACTGGCCTCCACGGAACCCGGGCCGATTCACACTGTGCTTTTGGCGCGGCCGGTCAGCTATTCACTCATCACCGCGCTGTTCGTAGCGATCGCGGTTGCGATCGTCGTCTTCTTTGCGTGCGCCAGCTATACCCGCAAGGTCGCAGTCCAGGGGCTGCTGTTGCCATCGCGCGGACTCATCAAGGTCGCACCGCTGCAAGCGGGACTGATTACTGAAAGCCGCGTCAAGGAAGGCCAGGCTGTGGAGGCCGGCGACGTACTGTTCGTGCTGACCAGCGAGCGCCAGACCGAAGGCTTGGGCAATGCCGAAGAGGCGGTCTGACAGCGTAGCGAAGAATATGATACCGAACGCAGAAATCAGCGGGCTTCTTGTCGAAGTAGGCGCGAATACAAAGCGAAGATGGTGCGACTAGATTTTGATTCGGTCTGACCAGCCCTGCTTCACGGAGTTGGCGATGCGGACCGGAGCGTGCTTACCCGGCACCGATGCCCAGTCAGGCAGCTGCTACATCTGGTTGGACCCCGCTGTCGGCCTTGATCGATCCCTCGGATACACCTTTTGGGTTGCGCGACTATCGCCAACAGAATGTCGGCCATGAGCAACTTACAAAACGCACGATTTCGTCGGCAACGTGGCTGCCGGCCCCGCGTCTGCGCCAAAGGGCCTGCAACACCAGCGTCACGCCGCGGTTAGCACTTCGTCGGGCGTGGTTCATTTTCGACCCGTTTTGGGTAACAGGGACGAGCGTGGGCCGCCCCCGGGAGCCGGCGGTCTGGAGACGTCGGTGGACGGGTGCCGAAGGACTAGCAGTGCGTCCATCGGCGGCGCCGGTCAGGCCGGCCCGAGGCGCTGGAAGCCCAGCAGTTCGAGCCAGTGCGCCTGTGCCTGTGCCTGTGCCTGTGCCTGACCTGTCACCTGTCACCTGTCACCTGTCAAACGAACTGAAGTTGGTACGTTCGTCCTGGGACATCACCGCCTGTCTCGACTTCACCTGCGCAACGGCAAGCTCAAGCGCACCACGGTTCCGCTGCCAGGGCTCGACACGAGTTGCAGTCGCCCTCCCAGGATCACCGATCGTTGGGCGAGGAACCGCAGTCCCCGTCCGTTTGATGCAGTCGAGATGTCGAAACCATGACCATCGTCGTCGATGGCGACCTCGATCTCGTCGCCCTGCAATCTGGCCGCCACGCCAACTCGGCGGGCGCTGGCGTGCTTGATCACGTTGGCCAACACCTCCTGCACGATGCGCATCACCTGCAAGGCCTCGGTCGGACCCATCCAGTGGAGTGCGGGCAAATCCCGCACTTGCCAGTCGAGCTGAACACCCGAGGCCTCCAGCTGGCCGCCCAAGCGGTATCGCAAGGTGGCCAGCACGGTCGCGAGATCGTGCCCCATTGGCTCCAGCGAGTCGATCACCAAGCGGAGGTCGTCAACGCATTCGCGCAGGAGCGTGGCGACCCCCTTGGCATCCAGATGCCCTTGTTCAACCACGGCCAGCGCTGCCAACAGTGCCGAGCCCATGCCGTCGTGCATGTCGCGCATCAGGCGCTGCCGCTCGAGCAGTAGCGTGCGTTCCCGGTCCACCTCGACCAGGCGCTGCTGGTGTCGGCGCAGCTCCTCGGTCAGATCCTTGGCCACGTGCTTGTCCGTCATCGTAACATCAACGGCCGCGTGCACGCGCATGCAATAGATAAAGATGACCCCGAACAAGGCAGCGCTGCCTGCGGCGTACAACAGGCCTTGGCGGCTGGCCAGTGCGCCCGTGGTCAGCCCGGCCAGCGGCACGGTCACGCCGATCACCATCGGAAAGGTACTGGGCGCGTGCATCGCGCAGAAAAACAGCATTGCGTTGAACAGGCTCGCAAACAGCAAGACCGGCACCGTGGAGGACAAGACCAACCATGGCACCGAACCCCACACGAAACCGCTGACCGTCACTGACGCCACCAGCCAGGGCATCCAGCGCGGCAGCGCCGCGGCCAACGAGGGCGCACGTCCCATCCGCCAGCACACGTAGGCCTGAGCGGCATAGTTCGCGTTGGCCAAGGCGCACCAGATACCGCCGATGCGCAAGGGGACGTAGCCTCGCCACGCGATCATGGCAGTCACGGTCAGGAGCGAGACGGCAATCAGGGAGCCCCGGCTGTGCGCGAGAAACAGGGCCGCGGTGTCCAGCCGAACCCGCTCCTCCAGATCGAGCCGCGTGCTTGCCGCGTGGCTCGACGTGACCGCAGCCGCCTCAGTCAAGCACCAACCCCAGCTTGCGTGCCTCGAACACCGCTTCGGTCTTGCCATGCACCTGGAGCTTGCGATAGGTGCGCTTCACGTACGTCTCGATCGTGTGGCGCGAGAGCCCGAGCAGGCGGGCAATCTCTTCGTAGGTGTAGCCCTTGCTGCTCATTTGCAGCACGGCCTGCTCTTGCGGCGACAGAATCCCCTGCGGCCTGGATGCGGCGGGTGCCATGCGAACCAGCAACTGCCGAGCGATCACCGGGCTGATAGGGCTGCCTCCGTTGATCAGCACGCGGATCTGGTCGACGATCTCAGGGCACCGGCTTCCCTTGAGCAGATAGCCTGTGGCACCAGCCTCGATACAGGCAAGCACGTGGTGCTCATCGCCAAACACGGTGATCACCATCACTTCGCAACTCGGCAGAAGAAGGCTGGCCTGGCGAATCAGCTCGATGCCGCTCCCACTCGGCAAGCCGATATCGACAAGCAACACGTCGGGGCGCATCACCGTGAGCAACTGCAGACCCGCAGGCAGGTCGTCGGCCTCGCCAGCCAGCCTCAAGTCTTCGGCGCAGTGCACAGCCTGTACGAACGTCCCCCGGAATCTGGAGTCGTCTTCGACGATGAGAACTGAATGCGGCATGGATCCATCGAGTGTAGCCAGGGACTTGACCGCCTCAGCCCCCTAGAAGCTCACCAGCGCTGTCCCGTGTTGACGGGACATCGCGCCATCGACGAAGCACTCCGATTTGCCCACAGTACGAGGCACCGGCGGCATGCAGTCCTGCGTGTCGCGCAGGCACTCTTGAAACCGTCACCGGGACCGCTCGCCTCCGCGCACGCGCCGGGGCAAGAAGGATGGGTCGATATGTTGCGCTGGTTGAAACGATCCATTGTTGTCGCGGGCGGCGCATTCTGCGTGACCGCATGGGCCGCGCCTGTCGTCACCGTGGGTTTGGCCCGCGTCCACGCAGGCGACACATTCGACATCCCCATTTTGATCAGCGGCGTCGACGACACCGTCGGACTCACGGCGTGGCAGTTCGACCTGTCTTTCGAGCCGGACATCGTCAAGCCATTGGCCGTCACCGAAGGCCCGTTCCTCGCGAACTTCGGCACCACGCTGTACTCGCCCGGCGTGACGGACGATGGCGCTGGCACGATCACTCTCGTGACGGACGCCTATGTCGACCAGGACATGCCTTCGGGATCGGGCGTGCTGGCGATGATCACGTTCACCGCCGTCGGCCCAGGCACCTCGGCCCTGTCGCCCGCAAGCGTTTTCCTCAACTTCTCGGATTCTGGGTTCTCGGTGAATGACGGCGACGTGCAGGTGACCTCCAAGGTTCCCGAGCCCGGCATGGCGGTCTTGACGCTGTTCGGCTCGCTGCTTTTGGCGAGCGGCGCGCGTTGCTGGCTCAGGCGTCCGTCGCCCGACCTGGCCGCTTCCCCAACCTGAGTAGAGGTCTTGACCATGATGAAGAGAAATCCTCGTGCCCTGGCGGGCGTCGTCGCCGCGCTGTGGCTGAGCCTGGCCGGCGCAGCGCTGGGCAGCACGACCAGTACCACGTCGAACGGACCCTATTACGCGACGCCGTCCTGGGACCAGCAGATTCCTTCGACAACCCGCTTCATCACGCTCGCCAACTGGGGTGGTCAGGCGGTGCTCGACCGCGAGACCGGCCTGGTGTGGAAGCTCGATCTCATTCGTGGCCCCTTCAACTACCCCACCGCTCAAGACAGGTGCCTGACCAACGCTACGGGCGGACGGGGTGGCTGGCGCCTGCCCACTGTCACCGAGGTGCTTCGCACGGTCACGGTGGACGGTTCGCCGGGGATCATTGCTGACTCGCCATTCCCCTTCCTTACGCCCCTGCCGACTGCCCTGAACATCTTCACGTCGACGCCCTACACCCTGGACGACAACCAGGGCGATTCCGGCCACTTCTCCACGGTCGATGACGTCTACCGCGTGTTGCTTGCTGCGCCCGGGATCTATCTGCAGCCGATAGGTCGAGCGGTGGAAAGCACTTCGGCGAGCGCATGGTGTGTCCAGTCTCCGAGCTCGCCGCATTGAATCCGTTGCGGTACGAGATGTACGCAACGTCTGCCGCTGAAAGCAGGTGGCCGAGCCGCCTTGTCCGCGCTGCGGCCCGGCCGCTGTGCGCGCTCCTGCCGTTCGCCCTGCTGTTGTCCGAGTTCCCGTCGACCGTCGCCATGGCAGCGACGTCCCCGGCTTTCCCGACGCGCTTTCCGACCATCTCCGGCATCAGCCTGTTCGTGATCGTCAAGCCGAACGGGACGATCGCGGTCATGGGAGACCCCGAACTCCTGCCGATCGGCGACGGCTCCGAACGCGACGAGAAGCGCCACATCGCCGCTCCCATCGCCGTGCGCGGGGTGAGCGGCGTCGCCGCGGCCGCGGTCGCCGGCGACCACGCCGTTCTCCTGATGAACGACGGCACACTGCAGGCCTGGGGAGAGACCTGCGCGGCCCTCGGCATCTATGACGACGCTCACCAGGTCCTGCGTTCGCCGCAGCGACTGCCAGTGAAGGACGTGGTCGAGGTCGCGGTCACGGATCACACTTCCGCGGCTATCCTGAAGACTGGAAGAGTCGTCGTCTGGGGTGCGAAGGGCAACGGCGCGATGGGGATCGGCGACTACAAGAAGGTCGACCAGTTCTGCGTCAAGCCGCGCTACGTCCATATCGGCAACGTGGTCCACCTGGCGGCCGGGAGCAGCCACGTGCTGGCGCTGCTCAAGGACGGCACGGTGGGTGCTTTCGGAAACAACGTCCACAGCGGGGTGCTGGGCGACGGCACGGAATTGGAGCGGCTCGTCCCCGTCCCCGTTCGCGGCCTGACCGACGTGATCGAGATCGCCGCGGGCGACTCGCGCTCCTATGCATTGCAGCGCAACGGAACGGTCTGGCAGTGGGGCAAGGAACTCTCTCCCGCACCGGTCGCGGTGAAAGGCCTGGGCAAGGCCGTTCATCTCTGGGCGAAACGGGCCTACGCCATCGTGCAGGTCGCCGACGGCAGCTTCTGGGGTTGGGGGGAAGGCTACAACGGCGTGCTCGCCAGTGGTTCGGCAGACAAGGTCTATCCGACCCCGATCAAGGTCGCTAATGCGGGCTCCTTCGCCACGCTTGCGGCGGTGCACGATGCCGTCTTCGCCTGGAGGGACGACAACACCCTGTGGGGCTGGGGCCAGCACGGGTTCACGTTGCCAGGCGCGGCGGTACGTGGCACGAGCGGGGTCGCCGTGCCGCTGCTGAAATGGGACGGCGCGGACCGCTTCGAACCGGCCGGCCCGCAAACCTCGACCAGGTCGTCTACCTCGGTCGCCGCGTCCGCGGCGTCCGCGGCGGCCGCGGCGGTCGCGGACATCGCGGCGTCCGCTGGCCAGGTCAACCACTCGATGCAGGCGGTGGCCGACAAGGCGTCGGCAAAGAGCCTCCAGGTCGTCGCCGCCCGGGGGGCGACGCTGTCCGTGACGGGACGGGACGGCACCGTCTACCGCCTCACCCTGCCGCCGAAGGCATTGCCCAAGGACGCAATCGTCACACTGACCCCGCTCACCGGGATCAAGGGCATTCCGGGCCAGATCGCCCACTACGGTGTCGATATCGCCCCGGCTGGCACCGAGCTCCTGAGGTTCGCCACGCTCGAGATCTTGCCGACGACGCCCCTGCCGAAGACGGCCTGGTGGTTGCAGCACACGGGCACCCCCGATCACCTGACGGCACGCGTCGGCCATCCGCTAAAAGGGGGACGAGGAATGTTTCTCACCCATTTCTCGGGAGGCTCCGCGATGATCGGATCGACGGAGACCAATATCGGGCTGCAGTGCGGCTTGGGGCCCGACAGGGCGAACCCCAACGCAATGACGCCCTGGCTCGAGTGCGCGCGCAACGTCGTGGAATGGGACTACATCGCGGGCCTCATCGGTGAGGCCGTCTTCGACGGCAAGATGCAGACCATCACGTCGATGCTCGAGCAATCCAACAAGGACGACCTCGCGCGCGCGATTGAACAGGCGGAGCAGCGCACCCGGCAAAAGGCCGCCGAAACGGACGAAGTGGCAGCGCAGGGCCGGCTCGAGGACATGGACCGCATCCATGACGCCCTGGTCGCTGCGATCAACGACGAGCGAGTGGCGGAGCTCTCGGGTCGCGAGCCGAACCCGGATCTCTTCAAACCGCTGCTCACCTACGCCAAGGCCGTGATCAGCAAATGCGACAGCCAGCCGGTCCCCGTGAAGGCCTTTCTGAGTCTCGCACGCGACTCGGAACTGTTGGGGCAGGAAGTTTCCGGGAAGGATTTCTCCCGGTGCTTGTGCTCCGGCCCCGAGAAGCCCGCCCAGTTCTGCACTGGATCGTATGAGGCGAAGGGTCAATTGGGCGAGGTCAGCTTTAGCGGAACGGTCTGCGACCTGCGACAGCCCTATCACCTCGAGGCGGTGTCGCCGGTGGCAAGTTTTCCCCTGAACTTCCAACCGTCTTCCGAGCAGGCCGGTCAATTGCAGTACGCCGGAACCATGGTCATCAGGGGCCGTCCGGTTCATTTCGACGGCACCGGACACTACGACATCGTCGGGGGCGATGCTCCAAAGGCGATCGCATTTCAAGGTACCAATTGCGACGAACCTGGGGCATGCCATCCGTTCAGGGCAACGATCGATCTGCAGCGAAATGACAAGCCTTGCACGCATTGAGCTCAATGCCCGGCATGGCGCGGCTAGCTAGAACGCCGTCCCGTCATAGGTCATTCCGGAGGCGCTTCGACAAGTACAGGGGATCGTTTCACCGGCCTTTTGAACCATGAAGACGCCGAGTTCGCAGCTCAAGCCAGGGGTCTGGCACGAATGAACCATGAACTTCAGGGGTGCGGCCCCCTCTTTCGCGGTCTCGCGGTTGGCGGTCGAGGTTGCGGCAGCCGGCCCGAAGGCGATCGCAGCCGTCCCGGGTGACCTCCGTCCCTACCGCGATCTCAGATTCTCGATGTGGTTGTTGTCCAGCGGCACGCGGCCGTCTGCGCAGATGCGCCGTGAGTGGCCCCTGTGCATTCAGGCTGTAGGCGATGGCGCGCGCAATCGCGCTGCCCTCGGGCACACGGCTTCGCTCCAGCCGCAGCCACACGTGCAAATCCTCCCACAGCCGCACCTGGAGCGGGTCGACCACCACCACGAGCCCGAGGACACCACTTGCCCGAGCCCCGACTGCGGCCAGTCGCGTCAGTATGCGGTGCCGTGATGCGTGACGCCGAACCCATCAACGCACGTGCACGGGACGACTTCCCCGGGCTTCGCGGGCCATGGAAATTGCAGGAAGCAGGTCTGGAAGTCCGCCTTGCACATCATGTTCGTATTGATTTCCGCGGCCCCGTTCGGGCTGACGCTCGCCGCCGGTGTGGACGCCACCTTGCGTGATTCGGCGTGCAGCGCTTGTCGCACCCTGAGCTCCACACGGACGGCTTCGTCCTCCATTGGGCTGGCCGGCGTCTGGTAGCGCGCGGCATAGGCCGCCGGGCCCAGGGCCTGGTAGCTGCGAACATGGAGCAACTGGTTGGCCCACAGGCTCAGGTCGCCGGTGTCCGTTGTGTTCTGGAAGGCGATCAGATCGTAGGCCGTGACGGCACGGGCTTCCGGTTGGTGTGCAAGCGCGCGCGTCACGCGCACGATGTTGACATTGACCGTGTAGCGCGCCCGGTCCAGCACGTCGGCGGTGAACAGCGGGGCCAAGCGCTGCTTGACCGTATCCGGCACGGGGCGTGCGCTGGGCCATCCGCCCTCGCGCATGCGGTGCAGGTGCTCCTGGAAGGGCGAGACCACTAGGGTCGGCGCGTCGACAAGCTGGGCGCAAGCAATTTCGGCCCGGCCCCACAGCAGAAGGGCGGCGGCGAGCAGATGACGTATTGACATAGGGGGCTCCTCGAAGACGAGTCCGCTCGACGCTTCGTGATCAACAGCCGAAGGGATCCCCCGCACTCTACACACGCACTCGTCTTTAGAGCCGAAACAGCGACCACGATGTCCCCAAAGTACGGGACGGCGTCCCGTACTTTGGGGACATCGCGGCTGCCGTAGCACCATCAGTGGCGAGTGCGCGTGTAGATTGCGAACGGTCAGGGCGAACACCACACCAAACCAGAAGGCAGAATTCCATGAGCAATCAATCGACGAAGGTGGCCGAGCAGGGTTTGAATTGCGCCCCGCGCAGTGGTGCCCACGGCGGTCGAGACCAGCCGAGCGATTTCAGCGGGCACGCCAATCATCCACAGGCTCGTCACCCACATCGTGTGCAGACCAGGTGTTGCTGCTGCGGCATCGGAAGGGAGTAGAAATGAAGCCTGCAAAGAGAATGACGAGCCGAGCCTTGTTGCCGGCCCTGTTCACGGCGCTTGCGTGCACGGTATTGATTACCGCGTCATGGGCATCGGACCGGAACGAAACCACAGTCGTCGGCAGGCGGGCTACCTGCGGCCAGTACGGTCGGCCTGATTGTGAGCCCGTCGGTGGCGCCACCACGAAGAATCCCGGCACGGGGCCGGTGGGGGCGGCCGGTGGCGGCGCGGGCGGTGTCACCGCTACGCAGTCTGAGAAAGACCGCCAGAGAAAGAACTGTGCCCAACTTAGCGATAGGGTTGAGGCGGCGAAAGCTGACGTCACCATGTTCCAGTCTGCTATCGATAAGCTCCAGGCCCGCATTCAAGCAATCTCGAGTTCGCGTGTGATGGAGGCTACGGATGACCTCAAACCGCTGAACCGCCGTGATCGGGCAACCAGCCCCGCAGACGACGCGAACAACCGGATTGCAGACCTGAGGTACCAAATGGTGCATGAAGTGCAAGACCTTGCCGATCGCAAAAGTCTGCTTGCCAAACTCAAGCAGACGCAGAAAAGCGCGGGTTGCTCCCAGTGAAGTCGAGAGTAGGGAACTGCGCCCGAATCGGCGTGGTTCATTTCCAGCCACTTTTGGGTAACAGGGGCGAGCGCAAGCCAACCGCGGTAGTTGGCGGTCGGGGGACGTTGGAGGACGGGTGCCGAAGGACGGGCGGTGCGTCCTTCGGCTGCAGCGGTCAGGCCGGCCCGAGGCGCTCGAAGCCGAGCAGTTCGAGCCAGTGTGCGTGGGCCTGACCTGTCAGCATCTGCTTGGGCGTCTTGCCCACCCGCTCGGCCCGGCGGCTGCGCATCAACACGCGGTGGTTCAGAAAAAACTGCAGCAAGCTCCGGTACGCGGCGCCCAGGTGGCGGCGCAGGAAGAAGTAGCGACGCAGCCGCGAGTTCAGGTTCTCCATTATCGAACTCGATCGCGGCGTGTCGTCGAGAGCCTCGGGCACGTCGGCGACGACGGCCACGAACCCCACACCCAGTTGGGCGTGCAGTTCGTTCCAGCGCTGCCAGTAGGCCGTCGATGTCGGCTTCTTGCGGTGCAGCTGGCAGATCTGACGCACCCAGTACAGCGGCAGGCGTCGGCGCTGCGCGATGGACGCGAGCTTGCCATCGAGCACCCTGGCGAAACCCAGCACGTCGTCGCGCTGGCGTCGCAGGGCCACGTGCAGCGGGCGAATCCGATTCGGTGCGTGCGCCTCGCGCAGGCGCAGCTGCGTGACGATGAAGTCGAACAGGTCGCGACGTTCCTCGAAGTGCGGCCCGGCCAGCAACAGCACGTCGAGGCCGAGCCAGCCGCTCAAGGTCGCGACGTCGGCGGCCAGTTGACGCGCCTGCAGCTCGCCCTGCCGGGCCCGGCCCAGACGCGCGGACAGCCGGCGTCCGTCGCCGCCGTCCTTGGCCGCGCTCATCGCGAGTTCGAGGGCCTCGCGCCGGGAGGCGCAGCCCTTGGCCTGGCGCGCGAGCACGTTGGTCAGCTGTTCTGAACCACGCCCTTCGTCGAGCTGGCCTTAAGGTCGCGCTTGCGCTTGCGCGCTCGTTGGCGCGGTTGCGCCGCGCGGGTCATCGTCAGCGGGTTGATGGTGGCAATCGGGGCGATCGTGGCGAACCAGTCCTCCCGGCCTAACGCCCGGACCACGCGCACCAATGTGTGCAGGGTCGTTCCGCGGCCCGACTCCAGCGCCTTCAGTGCCGATACTGAGACGCCTGCACGGGCAGCTAGGCTGAATTGGTCGATGTCGCGCAACAGACGAAGGGCACGGAGCTTCTCGCCAACATCAGCTTCGATCTCTCCCGGCGTCAAAGCGGGTGGCAGCGGGCCTGAGGACATGTCGCCCTCCATAAAGGTTTGATAAACAGCCGTTATCTGCTCAAACCAGCCGTATCGACTGAAATTTAACCCATTATGGCGGAATGCCTCCGTGGCAGCACCGCCACTTTCGAAATCGTCGATTCGAGGATGGGGTTTGTCGACCGCGTGCTCAACCTCCGTGACAGCTCATGACCAAGAACGGACTGACGGCGCCGACTCGGCGTCGCACGCGGGGCCGGGCGGAGATGCGCGGGAATCGCGCCAAGGTCGCGCTCAAGTTCAAGCACCCAGACACGGGTGCGAGGGCTTTCAGCGGTGCCCAGGGCGTTTTGCAGCGTTGGGAATGGGTTTTTGAGCTCGCCTTGCCTGCTATCCAAACGCAGGACGGAGTTGTGCCAAGGTGCGCATGCGCACGAGGTTGTACGCGGCCATCGTGAGCACGAACTGCTGCCCGACTTTTGCTATGCCGCGCACCATGACCTGCCGGATCGGGCCGACGAATTTGGCCCAGCCAAAGCCCTGCTCGATGAGTTTTCGCTTGCGCTGCGACAGCGCATAGCCCTCGCTTTGCGCAATCTCGTCGGGCACCGCCGAGCGGCGGCCCGACTTGTTCTGGGCCACATGCGGCGTCACCTTCAAGCGAACCAGTTCCTCGATGAACTCGGCAGCGTCATAGCCCTTGTCGGCGCCCAACGTGATTTCGATATCGGGCCTGGCGGCCTGCCGAGCGGGCTTGATCATGACCTTGGCGGCCTCGCGTTCGGCGTAGCCGGTGGCTTGGGTGACCATCGCGTTGACGACCAAGCCGTGGCGGTTGTCCGTCAGCGTGTGCCCCATGTACCGAAGCTCGCTGCTGGTCTTGCCTTTGCAAAACAGTCTCGAATCCGGGTCGGTCTTTGACTCATGCGTTTCGTTGCCGCGCTTCTGGCCCTTGAAGCCTCCAGTGCCGCCAGCGTCGTCGTCATTGCCGTCTTTGGGCACGAAGCTCTTGTGCCCCGCCCATGCCTGAATCAGTGTGCCGTCCACGCTGAAATGCTCGCCCGAAAGCCAACGCTTCTTCTTGGCCGTGGCGAGCACTTCGTTGAAAAACACGACGACCGCTTCGTGCTCGATCAGGCGCTCCCGATTCTTGGTGAACACCGTCGGCACCCAGACCGCGTCGTCCATCGACAGCCCGATGAACCAGCGGAACAGCATGTTGTATTCGGTCTGCTCCATGAGCTGACGCTCGGATCGAATGCTGAACAAGATCTGCAGCAGCATGGCCCGAAGCAGCTTCTCGGGCGCCACGCTCGGGCGGCCGCCCTTGACGTCGGCTTCGTACATCTCCGAGAACAGCCCGTCCATCTTCACCAGCGCCTCGTTGACCATCACGCGGATGCGGCGCAATGGATGGTTGGCCGGAACGAAGTCATCGAGCCTACGCATCGAGAACAAGCCTTCGGTGAACGAGTCAGGGCCGCGCATTTGGGTGATCAATCGTTGGTCTCCAACGATAACGCGCCAGCCCGACGGTTGGTGGACCGTCGGGGTAGGTATTTCAGCAGCCTGCTAGACAACCGAGGAGGCGATGGTGACGACAAATTTTGAGCGATGCCGAGCGCTGCACTGGGGTGCGGCGATCATGAACGAGTTGCTGATTGAACCGTCGGCGCCCGTAGATTTGGCGGACCTTGCCCGCGGGATTGTTCCCGCGTTGCCTGACCGCGGAGTCATCGATGCATTGGGTCAGGGCGCCGCGATCAAGTTGACGTTGTCGCAAGCCGCTGCCATCCAGGGCGCGCGTGCGCTGCTCGAGCAGCTCGCCGCTGCCGGCGTCGCAGTGACCGTCGGCGGACAAGATGTCATCGAGGCAACGCTCCGCCATTTCCCGCTGGCGTATAAAGACAACGCGGGCTTTCTGCACTGGCCCGGGGCGCCATCACCGCTTTGATGGTCTTGATCCGCCCAAGAGCCCGCATTTAACTCTGACCTGGATCGCACCAGGCTATGCAACGAGGTGAGCTATGAAAAGACCAATCATCGCGCTTGATGCCGACGGCGTTTTACTCGACTACGGCGCAGCCTATCCGCATGTCTGGCACCGTGCTTTCGGAGTCTTTCCCAACGAGCGAGATCCGGACGCGTATTGGCCGATCGACCGTTGGGATGTCGAACGACTTACCGGCGATCGCCTGGATCACTTCAGGAGCCACTTCGACGACGCATTTTGGTCGTCGATACCTGCGTTGCCAGGCGCTATCGCGGCAACGCAATCGCTGCACGATGCAGGCTACGAACTTGTCTGCGTCTCCGCCTTGGATGTGACCTTCGAAAATGCACGCCTGAGAAACTTGCAGAACCTCGGATTCCCTATCGATTGGGTGATCGCGACGAGTAGTTTAGAGGCCGGTGGCAATCCGAAGGCTCCAGCGCTTGGCGATCTCAGGCCGGTTGCCTTCGTGGATAACTATCTGCCATATCTCGCCGATCTTCCGGGCAGCATCCACACGGCGTTGGTTCGCAGTCATGCGGTTGGGTCGCCCAACAAAGGGGAGAACTTACGCGCGGTTCGCTCTCATCATGAAGATCTCGCTGCCTTCGCACGCTGGTGGATCGAGGCGCACTGAGCGATTGCGACCTTGTCGGTCATCCAGCGCTGGATGCAGGAATGGAACCAACTCGAAAGTCACGGTGCGCGTGTCTTGGGAAGGCGAGGCTGCGTTCGGGAAGCTCAGGAAATCGCGTTGTATCGACGCAGGATCGGCGAAATGGATAGAGGCGATTAAACTTCAGCACCTCCCATTCTTCAAAGCCATGTCCAAACTCTCTGCACTCAAGAAACAGATCGCCGCACTCGAGGCTCAGGCCGAACGCATCGCGAAGGCAGAAATGACTTCGGCGATTGCCAAGATCAAGGACATCATGTCCGAGTTCAATCTGACCATGGAGCACCTGTCTCAATCTGTCGCTGGCAAGCGCGCGGCGAAGAAGACGAAGGCAAAGACGGCGTCGGTGGCGAAATACGTCGACCCGAAGACTGGGAAGACTTGGTCTGGATTTGGTCGCGCGCCTGGCTGGATTGCCGGGGCGAAAAATCGAGACGCCTTCCTCGCCGGCAAGAGTGCGGCTGCAGATTCCACAGCCAAGGCACCCGCCGTTGCCAAGAAGGTTGCAGCCAAGGCTGCGAAGGCAGTCAAGGTTGCCAAGAAGGGGGTGGCATCAGCGGCGAAGAAGGCCGTTGCCGCAGGCAAGAAGACCACCGCTGGCAAGAAGGCCTCCGCCAAGAAATCGACGCCTAAGAAGATTGCGTCGAAACGTGCCGAGGCGGCACCAATTGATCCGGCCGGTGCGCAGACAGCATAACGAGCAGCAGTTGCCAGTCAATGTCAGTCACGCCGCAATGACGAACGCAAGGAACCAGCTCACGGCAGCATCGTCATTTGCCACATCTTTCTTAGCTTTTGAGAAGACGACGTTCATGGAATGAATAGTGTCGGACGCCATCGCAGCTTGGCCGTGGCCCCAATTGGCGTAAGGAAGACTGCAACTGCCTCGCGCGCTCGTGATTCTCCAACGGCGGCAGCTCACTCTGTTCGACATCCCACAGCAACTGACCACCCCATTTCAGGCAACATATCCGTCAAAATGGCATTGGCATCGCTGTCTCGGCATCTGGTTGAAACGAACCGACTCGCGCTACCACAACCTCGCAGCATGCGCCTCCTGTCAATGAGCGAGATGCCATGTAGGACTAGGCGGCGCAGCCAAGGAGGCCGCATTGACAGAATCACCGAGCACGCTCAACAACAGACGATGACTAAGCCGAAGACCCAGCAGCAGACTCACAGGTCGGTGGCAGATATTTCGCCACGGTCACCAACGTCAACGTCAGCTACGTCGCATCAAGAATCTGATGAGATATCCCTCAAAGCGGTCGTAGAGCGAGGGCTGCCATTGGCTCTTGCAGCGCTGACAGCATTTGGTGTTGCAGGCTACTCGGTGGGGCGAGCTTACCTGGAGGGGTGGTACGCAGCGGCCGGCATTCCTGTCCTCACCTTCAGCTGGGACCTCCAACTCGTCGTTCTTCGCGGCCTGTCAGCGGACGTCTTGCCGTTGTGGCTGCTGGAGATCGGCACAATGGCAGCGATGATTGCCTTGTCCGGCGTAGTCGGCTGGCTGCTGCTCAAACTATCGGTCTGGTGGCGACATCGCAAAGCGAAACCTGATTAGGTACGAAGCTCAGCTTGGCTCACGCAGTGAGCCGGTCGCTGGCGAGGATGAAGGCATAGCCCACGGAGGTGTCTATGCCGATGAACCGAGTCCAGTTCCAGCCGGGGATGTCGCTGCGCGAGTTCCAGGCGCGTTTCGGTACCGACGAGCAATGCCGCCAGGCGTTGCTTGAGGCTCGATGGCCGTATGGCTTCCGTTGCCCGTTATGCGAGGGCGCCGAGCACAGCCGTTTTGAGCGGCACGGCCGGTCGTACTGGCAATGCAGCGTCTGCCGGACGCAGACCAGCCTGACGGCTGGCACCATCTTCGACGCGAGCAAGCTGCCCCTGACAGTCTGGTTCCTCGGCATGTACCTGCTGACCCAGACCAAGACCGGCATGTCGGCGCTCGAACTGCATCGCCACCTGGGCGTCAGCTACCGCACGGCCTGGCTCGTGAAGCACAAGCTGATGGCTGTCATGTTCGAGCAAGAGCGTGACCGACGACTCGAAGGCATCGTGCAAATCGATGACGCCTTCCTCGGCGGCGAGCGCACTGGCGGCAAGCGTGGCCGCGGGTCCGAGAACAAGGTACCGCTGGTGGCGGCAGTGCAAACCACCGCCGGTGGCCAGGCAATCTTCACTCGGCTCGACGTGTTGCCCGATTGGAAGATTCCGACGGTTGCACGCTGGGCTGTCAAAGCGCTGGCGCCCAACACTCACGTGGTCAGCGACGGGCTTTCCAGCTTCGTCGGCGTCAAGTCAGCCCGCTGCAGCCACGAGGCCATCATCCACAACTCAGGCACCGCCAAGGAGAACGTCCAGCACCAGCGTTTCACGGCTATCAACACGTTGCTCGGCAACTTGAAGATGTGGATGAACACGACGTTCCGTGGCTTCAAGACCGGCCACTACGCGATGCGCTACATGGCTGAGTTCCAGTACCGCTTCAACCGTCGCTTCGACTTGGCCAAGCTGATGCCGTCGTTGCTGGCATCGTGCGCGTTCCAGCAACCAGCCACCGAAGCCGCCATCCGCACAGCTATGCCGGCTGAGCTTCGTACCTAATCAGGAAGCGAAAAGCCCGCCATCTCATGGCGCAACGGCGCGAGTTTCCCCGGATCGGGGCCTGACCCAACTCCTGAAGAGTTTCTTGTTGGCGTTTGGCCTCTTGTGCTTCGCCGGCATTTGGTTCTTTGGAGCGCAGCTTCTTAGCGATGTCCCCAGGAATCAGGGTGTGACCGACTTCAACGCGCTGTCGAGCCTGGCAACATGCCGCAACGTCGAAGGCAAACCCAATTCCAAGCCCTGTGCACCGCAGGGAACAGCGCTCGGATACTACCCCTGGGTCGAAGTCCATTCGCCGTCCCTCGAAGGTGATGAGCGCGGATGGCTTCTTCAGCAACAAGGCGCCACCTTGCTCTTGCTGTCTCGCTCAGGTGTAAATCTCCTGATGTTCGGAGATGCTCCCTTTCGCGTCTCGAACGGTCGCGCGACGGGACCGGCAATTTCGTTCGACAGTTCTGACGCTGCAAGCGTTCGGCGGCCACGCTTCAAATCCGATTCCGTAAGCCCTGAGGCGGCGCGACCGTCTGGGGCAGCAAAGCAGGTCCTCGCCCCACCGGAGGAGCCGAAGAAATCTACTCTCAATGTCGCCAAGGCACCTGCAAGAATTGCTACACCCGTTGCTGCACCATCATCTTCGGTGCCAATGCCGCGAGTGCGCGTTGGGTCTAGTCGCGGTGGATCGTTCTGAACGGAAGGCGATCAATTCACAAGAGGTGCGTTCGAAGGGGCGACAATGACGCCGACATTGGCCGAGCTGGAGGCTTCAAGGGCCAGAAGCACAGCAACGAATGCATGAGTCAAAGACCGATCACGGATTCGAGGTTGTCTGCAAAGGAAAGATTAGTTCTTCTGAAATCTCCCAATTGTTTGGCGGCACCGTCTGCTGACAGTGTGTCGCTACCCACGTTGACGCAATGAGTCCACATGCTCGCTCAGTGCCTGCCAAGTAGGCTCAGTGACTACTAAATGCCGAGCACGTGGATTCTGCATCGCCGTCACGAACGATCCAAAGGTCTTCCATTCGAGCTGGCGGCGGCCACGCGTTAGCTCACGCCCCGATACGTGTGCGATGATCTCGTCCTGAACAACCTTCGTCATGCCGGCCGCGTCTCGCGACTTGATGAACGGGACACCCTTGCGTCCCCATGTTGTTGGATCCAACACGCTCGGAACGTTCGGCTCCGGCAGATGGCTGACGTCGGCAGCGCTCCTGTCTGCGTACTCTTCAAAAGTTGCATTCACAAAGCTCTCTGCAGCGGCTTCTATGAATGTCGAGGGCTTTCCGCTGTACGACAGTACAAGTTGCGTCTTGGCACGTGTCATTGCCACGTAGAGGCGGCACAGGTCCCGGAATGACTCCTCCGCAGGCAGGCTTGGATGTGGAAGAACTCCCGCCGAACAGTTGACCACTACGACTGTGTCGAACTCAAACCCCTTTGTCTGCTCCAGGTCTGATAAGAAGATGCGACTCGCTTGGACGTCTGTTTTGACGCCCAATATCGGAAGGTTGAAGCGCTCCGACAACACTTCAATCGCCGGTCCAGAGAACCCGGCAACTACGAGGCAGTGCCGCTGATTGGCCAGCCCCGAATTTGCGTAGTCTTCGAGGAAAGTTAAAGCTCGAGCGATCTCCTCCTCTAGCGATCCGGCGGAAAGAAGGAGCGGCTTTGGTGAGGAGAAATTCGCATACTCGGGGTCTATGACATCGAGACTTACGGCTCCGCGCGGCATGGTTTGGAGAGCCTTCGTCAGCACATCGTGCGCGGCGGTAAGGATTTGCCGACTGTTGCGATAGTTGCGATTCAACCGGATCGCTCGTCCGGTGGTGTCGATCCCTGCCGCTTTCAGATCTACTGACTTTGTGTGAATCGACTGTGCGGCATCGCCGCACAGCAGTAGGTCGTTTTCGCCTTCAGCCACCAGCCTTCGAATGACGGCCAACTCCAGCGTGCCCAGATCCTGGCTCTCATCGACGATGATGGCTCGGTATTGCGGAGTCACGGCATCAAGGTGCTTGTGAAGCGACGCGACGATGCCCATGTCGTCGATCACGCCTACCGCGTCCATCTTCATCTCCCACCCGTGCAGACCCTCGAGGATCTTTCGGCGAAAGTGCTCTTCTAATGGGAAGATGCGTCCTTCGCGCTTCATCGATAGATAGCCCTCGCGATCTGCGGGTGCGAGGGTGCTTCGTATGTAGTCGAATTCTTGACGAAGGTAATCGTTGGCAAAGATTCGCCGTGCGTTCAGCGACTGGATGACCTCAAGCATCGCGTCAGCGTCTGCATTGTTGTTCTCGCACATGAAATATTCACGCCACACCTCATCGATGTGCTCCGGGATTGCGTGCGGATTCTTGGCGATGCTGCGCTTCGTGTAGTAGTCCTTGCGATTCGGCTCGAGCTGCATCAACTTTTCGAAGCAGAGATCGAAGATCGACATTACCCTGAGGTTCATAGGCCGAAGTTTGCCTCTCTGGGCATCGATGAGGCGATCGATCAATCGCGCGAGAGCGGCACTCAACGTCACGATGAGTACGGGCTCTGACGCATATTGGTCCGCGAGTCGTAGCGCACGGTGGATCACAACGCAGGTCTTTCCTGAGCCGCTCACGCCCGCCATCCGCGCAGCCCCGGGGAAGTCCTTGCTGACCAGGTCACGCTGCGCAGGATGCAAGTACAGCATCCACTTTTCGAACGACGCGGTCTCGACGAAGTGGCGGAACAGTTCCTCGTCGACGTCAGACAGCAGCGTAGCAGCGTCACTGGATCGGATGCTTTCCACCTCAGACTCCGGCAACTCCCCGATGGGCGTTGCTTGCTCGAGAAACAACTCGATGCGGTTAACGGCGTTTGACACGTCTCCAGACCGCAATGAAACCAAGACGTCAAGAACGGCCGCCTGCCGCTGTGGTTCACCACAACGCATTGATAGCTCCAGAAGTTCATCGTCGCTCGCAATTGATTCAACGGCTAGGAGCTCACCCTGGACCAACGGCTTGATACGCGCGAGGATGCTGGTGCGCTTGTCTTGCGGCAGGAGCAAGAGAATGGGGCCTTCACTTAGATCGCTTTCGCCCTCGATGACGGCTTCTGGGCCCTGCTCAGGCTCAGACACACGCACCTTCTCAAGGACAACCTTTCCGCCCCTTGATTTGGCGATGAAGTCCAGGCCGCGATTCTTGTTCAGCCAATCATCGGAAGCATCGTGGTCGCCGGCAAAGAGAAACATGCAGACGTTGTTGTTGATTACCGTGACAAGCCGTGCGAATCCAGTAAGGTCGTATTTCACGCAGTAAGCGATCCGCGTCTCGCCGTGGTTTGTCCGCGCCATGCCCTTGAAGGTCTCATCTAACGAGGCGCCGGTCATCCTGGCGCGACCCCAAGCGCCTTGCACACTTTGCGCGGCCTTCTGGTATTTTCCGCCCTTGCGATAGAGTTCTCGCAGAGAAGTCATGAAGTCGTCGCCATGCATAAAAACTACAACGTTCGCGGTGTTGCTCATGCGTCTCCCCTAGCGCCTCGTTGGCGTTCCCTTGAACAGACGTCGTGTAACGACGTCTCTCACGGTTTGTTCCGTGCATTCGAGTGTGTCACTGCCGGAGCGTAGCAAGGAATTCGAGTTGTGGGCACCCAATCGTGCGCGACGGCTCGACTACTCGCGTCCGTCCACGAAACCGTCGCGTGCACTGCCTAGGCGCATTTCCCAGGCGCCGGCAACGTGAACGACGAGCGGAGAGTCGAATGAGTACCCAGTTGCTGAGGGCTTTCTACTATTCACCAATTGGGGGTAGGAAAAGCGCTTATGCAGCGCCGCTTTTCTCGAAGATCCAGCACAGGGCGCGGCGCGCGTGCCCGATGACGTCCAGCCCGAGATGTCCCACGAAGTACCCAACCATGCAATGCCCAGCCTTTGCTCGCCAGATGGGCTGACCAGCCTCCACGGGCATGCTGAATTCTTTGCCAACGATCTTCCCTTGGTGGTCGGACAACAATCGGTGCGTTCTGCGGCAGCCATGCGAGCAGGTCGCCCCTACTCAGATCAGTCCACGGTAGGCCAGTAGTGCGAATCCGACGAAGACCCAGCGCAGGCCAGTCGCCCATGTAAATGCGAGAAGCTTCGATCGCCCTCGAAGCCACAAGTATGAGACGTTGGCGATGAGCGCGAGCCATGCAGCTGCGATCATCGCGAGATGGCTGCCGGAAAAGTGATAGACGACGCTATAGGCAAAGACGCTGAGAGCCACGCCCCAGACGGGACGCCTCAGGAGGATGTTGCTAGCCTCGATGAAGCAGACTGTCCAAAAAAGCGTTTCCAACGGAGGCACGAGCGCGCCAGCGGCGATCAACATCCACACGGGTGCCGCTTGCATCGCCGTGTCCACGCCAGACGGGGCGGTGGACACCGGCGCCCAGGCGGAAAGCACGATCGGCAGCGCCAGTGTCGCGCTGTTGCACAGGAGAAATACGATGACGAGGGGGATGCGGCGCAAGGATTGACGCCATTCGGCCAAACTAGCCGACGAGTTCCAAAGGGCCTTGATGTTGCTGCGCATCCCCTCAACCTGGTCGAACGACATCATGCTCCATTGACTGATCTGCACATCGGGCTGCCGTTGCGGAAGCAAGGTCACGAGCGCGCCGTACGTTAACTAGGTACGGCAACATCATGACCTCATCGGGCTACTGCGACAGGGCTTCAACCGGAGAACACATCGGCGCTCCTTGCCGACTCAGCGCCGCCCGCTTGAACACGTCCTCGAGTCGCGTTCCCATCCGGTTGACGGAAACGAGGGGATATCTCTGAAGGCGACCCAGTACCGCATACAGCAAACCGTCGCGGTCATCCAGGCTGATGCGATTGCCCGCAATCCGAATGCTCGGAAACTCTGCCATGAGTGATTGCACATGGCCGCCATCCAGTTCTAGGGCAAGCAGGATGTCGAAGTCGCTCTCTCGTTCTTTCAACATTTGCTCCATCGAGCCCGAAACGACGATCTGTCCTTGCCGCATGATCGCAACGTCCGTCGCGATCGTCTCCATTAGGTCGATCTGGTGGCTGGTGATCACGACCGCGACCCCCTCGCTCGCGATCTCCTGGATGGTCTGCAGTATCAACGACGATGATACGAAATCCAGGCCCAGCGTCGGCTCGTCCAGCAGCAGGACTTGCGGCTCGTGGATGAGGCTGCAGATGACCGACAGGCGTTGTTGCATACCGCGCGACAGCGTCTGCACGGGCTCGTCTCGCTTGTGCGAGAGTTCGAATCGATTGAGCAACGACAACGCCCGCGCGCGCGCGTGCCCGCGTCGCAGCCCTTTGATGCCGCCGAAATACTCGAGATTCTCGAGCGGCGTGAGTCGCCAATAGAGACTACGACTGCCCTCCAGAAGACATCCTGTCGCCTGGGTTGATGGCCTGGGCAGGGGCGACGACCCGGGTCCGAACCGAATCTCGCCCGAGTCGGGCAACAACAGGCCCGCACACATCCGCATGACCGTGCTCTTGCCAGCGCCGTTCTCGCCCAGAAGAGCGAGCACACCGCCGGCATCGACGGTGAACGAAACGCTTCGAACGGCGTCCACCGCGCTCGAACGCGCCTGGTAGCGCTTCGAGACGTTGAGAACGCTCAAGATGCTCATTGTCAGATAGTCTCCAGCGTTCGCAATTGCGCGCGCGCGACGCGCCTCACCAGTTCACTTCGGTCACTGATCCCAAGCGCCCAGGCTCTTTCGGTTTCGAACGGCTTCATGGCGATGATGGTCTGCATCGCCGTTAGGCGGGTGCGATTGCAGGGATGTTCCTGAGCGAGAGTCCACAAGATGTCGACCGAGTTGTCATCGCCCACGAATTGCATCATCCGAACTTGCGACACTCGTTTTGACGAGTGCGATTCGACGTACGCCGAGATAGTGGAGCTTTCAACATTGAAATAGTACTGATCCGTCAGCGATGCGCGCTGCGGATCCGAGACCATGAGGTTCAAGGACATGCTGAAATCAACCGGAGGCAACTGGGTGTGAATGTCCCGGCTGGGTCGATAAAGCATAACCTTTCCCACGGGCAGCGTCGTCTCTTCCAGCAAACGAATCTCGACCTTCTCGCCGATGTAGCCGACAACGCCTTCAGGATCGTATTCATAAATTCGTGTGCCGTAACCCGGTCCAAAGTAGCCCACAGTCATGAACGTGAAATTGTGGTCATGAGTGTCGAAGTAGGAATAGAGATTCGCCTGCGTCTTGCGCATGCGGCCTTCTTCAGAAATCGTCGGCCAGATGTTGAGCCGAACTGAGAACGGACCTTCCGCGGCAAGAATGCTCGACTGCACCGAGTAGAAGGGAAGCGCATTCGCGGGCCAAAGCTTCAGTTGGGCATTGAGGAACTCGACGACAAACGACTGGTTGTTTCCGAGCCTCCTTAGGAGAGAAGCAGACGCCTCGACGCTGTCGATATCACGAGGACTCACTATGTCGCGGACTGTCTCGATGTATTCGCGCAGCGTGATGCACGACTCGTCGCTGGGAAAGAGTGTGATTGCCATGATTCACTGGGCCTCGATGGTGGAGAGCATTCTTGTCGCGGCGGCGCGGACATGAGGATGAGGGTCGGACTTCGCTACAAGGAGTCGTTCCACCGCCATCGGCGCGTCCAGCACGCCGAGAGTCTTGATGGCCTCCCAACGAATGTCATGGCAAGGGTGCGTGCACAGGCGAGCCACGGTCGAGGCCGCGTCGCGGTGCTTGAATCGCCGTAGGATTCCCAACGTCTCTTTGATCTGCGTGATCTCCTGCGACGAGGCGGAGACGCTGAAAGCGACCTTTGAGATGCGATCGAACGACCAGATTTGCGTCCAGAGCGGAGCTGTCACGAACATGATCATGCAGGTTCCGGCCTTCGGCTGTATGTCGGCCGCCCAGTCGCCGCCATCAATTTCGACGATCTCGCCGGGTGGCAAGGCCATCTGGTGCGAATAGGTCAGCGAGGCGCCCTTCTCGAAAACTTCGAGATCAACGTCCGGCAGTGCGTACATGTCAGCGACAGCGCCTTCCTGACCCAGAAGGCACATCATGACATGTGCGCCGTGGCTCGGAATTGTCGACTCGTGAGGGATGGCCTCTAATGCCCAACTCACATTCAGCCCGAATTGAGGGTTTTGGATCAGGGGCAAATGATCCACTTGCCACTGGGCTGCGGGTCGCTCTGGCTTGCTCAGCATCTCCTTCATGAATCCATCACCAACCGCCTTCAAGAAAGGCGTCTCCAGCAGCGTCCTGAAGGCTGCTTTGCACTTCCAGAACCCCTCTTTTGGATCTGAGCGCAGATGGTCGATGACGCTGTTCGTAAAGGTCTCCAATTCGGCGGAGCCTTCTGTGGTGACTTCGATAAATGGCATGACTTCTTTAAAAGTTTTATGGCTGACTGACCGCAGCGGGGAAGGGCCGACCTGCAGTTCGGCCCGTTCGACCTCTTAGCTCTGCTTGGGTTGGTTCGAGATGATGGAAACCACGACGTCGGACACGGCCTTGATCACGGCTTTGATCACCCCCGGGCTGACGCGAGCCAGTTCGACGGTGCCAGCCGCGTCGACAGTCATGTCCATGTCGATGATGTTCAGTTCTTGCTGCATGAAATTCCTTTGGTAGTACAGGTTGGTACCGCGACTGCGGCAGTTGTTGGTGGACTAGCCACCGGTAGCTCCGAACTCACCCACGCGCCCTCGCCGGCAAGCGAAGGACACGGGACAAGCCGGAATGGGTTGTCTTGCGCTAACGGCGCGAGATCGTGTCAGTCAGAGAACAGACGCAGCCGGTTCCCGTGGATAGCGCCACGCGACTGCATCAATACAAGCGGCGTTCTCCAACGAACGATGAGAGAAGGCTCTCCCTCTCGCCCTTCGCCGGAGGGGCTTCGTCGGAGATTCTTCGGACCCACTGTCGTTGTCGAACCGCTGCTCTTCCGTATTGATTCTGCGAATGCTTAAGGCCGTCCCCATCCCCCATCGGAGGGGGGCATGCTTCATTAGGGGGAGGGTATGTATGGGTTCACTGCATGTCTACGGGGGTGACTGCCGGCCGCTCGCCATTCCCCCACTCAATCGAGCCAAAAGTGCGCAAAGCCAGCTGCCCTTCGCGAAGGCAGCCCTCGAGCACTTCAACACCGTGCATCCGCATTCGAGTTTGAAGATGCGTTCGCCCAGGGAGTTCCGGCAACGTCAACAGCGAGGCGCCCAGATCGGGAACTCGCTACATTGCGAATAGTTCGTGTCCGGTCATGCAGGGGCAAGATCAGGCCCGACGCTCGCAGTGCGTACGGGATCAAGGTCGAGGCTGTGAAGTACCTGAACAGGCGCATGGCTGAAGGGTTGTTTGCGCAGGCATACAGGCGATCAAGAGAGTCTCTTGATGCGGTTCTAGAGGCAGCCAGCGGCGGCAAATGGGTGGATGGAAGCCAAGCTTCAAAGCTTGCCACGCGCTCTTGGCCGTCGGAGTCGATCAATCCGTCTGCTTTGCATCGCTGAAAGCTCGGCCATCAGCTCTTGGTCGGCTTGTAGTTGCCAGCTGATCGGATCGGAGCTAGAGTTGCGCTCAAGGCGTCCGCCTGAGCCCGAGCAGCTCACACAAGACACACCACTTTTCTTTTGTCCGCCATGCGTTTCCACGCTGCAGGACGACTAACTGCTCGACGTCCTGTGCCCGCTGGAGAATCGCATGTCGTTCGACATCTCGCGCGTTTCGCGCGCCGTTTCCGACTTGTCCGTCGGATCCCACGCCCCACTCAAACTCAGCCACGCACAACAATGCGCAGCTGCCGCATTCGGATTCAAATCGCTGGCCGCTTACCAGGCGGCGAAGAAGCTCGAGACGCCTGTCAATGACAACGGCGCGTTCGTGATCATTGAAAGCGATCTGCTTGCCACTCGAGCTCGCGACCTTGTCGAGTCGGTGGACGGCGTCGAAGTCAGCGCGATCGTTCGTGAGGCGATCCGCCAGCTTTATCCGATCGCCAGCATCCACTCGTCTTGGAATCTTCGACCTGTAGGCATCGCCTCGGCGATCGCCGGGCTCGTTGGCCTTGACCCGATCTCGGCCCCCGACTTCGACGACGCCCGATACCAAGTGATTGAGAACTCGCTTGGCGAGGAGCAAGGCTTCCTGTTCAACTTTGACGAACCCGACTGGGAGCCGTTCGCTGCACACATCCAGGCCCGGCATGGCTCGCTCTCCGTATACGCTCCCTCATCCTTCCGGCGCATCGTGAAGGGCTGCGGTCAACCGGAGCGCTTCTATCTTCATGGAGACCGGCACGAAGCCCGTCTGCAACAGTATTTTTGCCGCGCTTGCGATCAGTTCGTAGCCGTTGACCACTTGGAAAGCGGCCAGCACACGGATCACGATAGGCGATATTTTGATGCTTTGAAGATATGGGATCGTGCAGTTGCTCGATGGAAGTTGCCGCTTCGCCGAGCGATCAACGCACCGAACATTCTGGCCGTTCGAGCCCAGGAGGGGCGACTGGCCGCCCAGGCGGCACGGGGTGATTTTCATCGCTGGATCGAGATACAGGCGGGGCGATCGGACCTCGTCGGATATCTGGCGAAGGACATCATGGGGGATGTCAACTTCCCGACCCACGTTCAGACAGTTGATGAGCTCATTGGTTACATCGAGAATGTGGCTCAGTGGGACGGGCCGCTGACGGCAGCTCAAGAGGCATGGCGCGAGTTTCTCGCGGTTCAGAGCGATGTCGCGCCGTTGGTCGCTTCGGTTTACGCGCGCATGGATTCGGCCGCTTATGTGGCCGCGAAGAATCGGTCACGAGTTCATGTCGGCGATATCTGGCGCGCCGCGACGGGAGTCACTGCGAACCAGGATTGGGCTTGGCGAAATGGCCGAGCTTCGGTACCCGAAGCTTCCGCGAACAGAATCACTGCTCTGCTCACACGCATCGAGACCGCTGCCGAGGAATTGCTGGAGTCGCTTCGGCCGAATCTACCTGCGGGTTGGTCGATCGCGTTCGACAAAGATCGAACTGACCTCATCATCCAGCTACCGGCGCAGGATTCGCAGGTTCAGGTGGAGCGCAAGGGCGTCGATCGCCTGAGTCTCGCTGAGGTCTACGAGATCCCGGGTGCGGCAGTCTTCTTGCGCGTCCGTCCCGGCGAGCAGACGATGCCGATGATCAAGCAGCCGACCTGGGTGTTGTGGCGTGGCAGCTTTGCGCAGGGTGCGGTAACTCGCGGCCCTTTGCAGAACTACCCCAACCTGCCCAGCGAAGCACTTCTGCGTCAGGTACTGCAACGCTGGATCTGAAACAGCTTCCTGGCGGCGGCATGGAGGCGATGCGTTTCGGTCTCCTCTTCGAGGGACGCCCGTGCACCCGTCAACCGACGCGGTCATTTCCCGACATGTCCAGGAGGCTCGGAGTGGCTTCAGGCGGGAAAGGGGTGTCGACATGGACTTGACCAGGCCGAACTTAGGTCAGGATGAGCCCGCCTGCGGCGACCAGATCGGCTACGGCGTTGCCAATGGATTCGAACGGGGCATCGCGCACCTTGTCTGACCGGTAGCATGCGGCACCCCCGGCTCCAGCGCGGCAGTCCTCCCGAGCGCGCAACCTACCCCTATTCGCGCGCCAGCGCGTTCACAGGATCGAGCCGTGCGGCGTTCCGGGCAGGCACGTAGCCGAACACGATGCCGATGCCCGACGATACGGCGAATGCGCCTATGATCGAGCCCGATGAGAAGACCATCTTGATACCGACATCGAGGCCGTTGAATACGCCGCCGACCAGAAGCGCGAATGCCACTCCTATGCCGCCACCAATTAGGCAGACCAGGACTGCCTCGATAAGAAACTGCCTCAGGATGTCGACTTGGCGAGCTCCGACTGCCATGCGCACCCCGATCTCCTGGGTTCGCTCCGTGACCGAGACGAGCATGATGTTCATCACACCAATCCCGCCGACCAGCAGCGCGATGAACGCTACCGACGAGATCAGCAGCGTGATCGTCGCCGTCGTGATATCGAGCTGCTTGCGGATCGAATCCGTGCGAGAAATGAAGAAGTCCTTCTTTCCGTGGCGCTGCGTCAGTAACTTGACGATGCCGACTTCGGCCGCGTCTATCGAAGCCGAGTCCGCTATCCGCACGTCGATGTCGCGCAAGGACTGCTGGCCCATCAATCGTGTTGTCGCGGTGGTGTAAGGAATCCAGACCTGCAGGGACTCGCCGCCGCCGAAAATGCTCTTGTCCTTGGAAGTGACGCCGACCACGCGAACCGGCACGTTGTCGAGAAGGATCGCCTGTCCCACAGGACTTGAACCATCCTTGAACAGGGCCTTGCGCACGTTATTGTCGATCACCGCGATCTGCGATTGCTCTCGCACATCGTCGTCGTCGAAGCCGCGGCCCTCCGCGAACTTGTTTCCATGCACACGGAAGAACTTGTCGCCAACACCATTTACCAGAGCGCTGACGTTGACGTTTCCGTAGCGCAGTGTCACACCCTGGCTGTAGCCCGGAGTCACTGAGTCGATGTACTCGAGGTGCTCTAGCGCCTGTGCGTCGCCGATGTTCATCGTCAACACGCGAGCAGATTCCATATCTCCGGCTCCATTCCCCGGGAATATCTCGATGGTGTTGGTGCCCAGCGAACTGAGTTCGCCTTGTAGGCGCTCACGGGAACCGGTACCGAGCGCGACAATAGTGACAACCGAGGAGATGCCTATGATGATCCCCAGCATCGTCAACAGCGTTCGAAGCCGGTGGGTGGTCATCGCCTTCAACGCCATTTGCGTCGCCTCTGCCATCCTGGAGAAGAGGTCGCGCAACGCGTTGGCGCGGAGTGTCGGGCGCGGCTGCAATGGTGCTAGCTGGCGCGCGTTGGTGCGCTCATCTCGGATAACGCGACCGTCCGACAGCTCGATCACGCGGTCTGCATTTGAAGCCACGTTCGGGTCGTGGGTCACCAGGATGATGGTGTGCCCTTGGCCGTGCAATTCCTTGAGAATGGCCATCACCTCCCGGCCGCTGGCCCGATCAAGCGCGCCAGTGGGCTCGTCGGCCAGGATGACGTCCCCGCCATTCATCAGCGCCCGCGCGATGCTCACTCGCTGCTGCTGCCCGCCCGACAGTTGACCTGGTCGATGCGACAAACGCGTTCCAAGCCCCAGACGTTCGAGGAGAGCGCGCGCGCGTGCATGTCGCTCGGCTGTCGGCACTCCAGCGTAAATGGCTGGGATCTCGACGTTACCAATTGCGCTCGTGCCTCCTAGCAATTGGTAGCGTTGGAAAACAAAGCCGAAATGCTGCCGACGCAAGCTCGCAAGCTCGTCCGCTGACATGGCGCCCACTTGCTTCCCAGCGACGGCGTAGCTTCCGCTCGTAGGGCGATCCAAGCAGCCCAGGATGTTCATCAGCGTGGACTTTCCGGAACCCGACTGCCCGACGATGGCCACCATTTCGCCACTGCTAATAGTGAAATTGACGTCACGTAACGCGGAGATCGTTTCCTCACCCGCGGGATAGTCGCGCCACACGCCGCGCAGTTCAATCAACGCTGGTCCGCTCACGTTGGGCCACCGCTGTCGCTCGCCGAGCTTGCTGCGCTGGTCGAACCATCCACCGACGTCGCTTCACTTGTGACGACGCGCTCACCTAGCTTTAGGCCGTCGACTACTTGTGCACGGACTCGGTTGTTTAGCCCGATGCGAACAAGGCGGTCCTGGGGTTCGACCGCTTCTCCGCTTGCGGAGGCAGCCGGGACCACCCGCACGCTGTAGCGTCCATCAGGCTTCTTCGCACCAAGCGCGGCACTTGGAATCGTGAGTACGCCCTTGATCTTGTTGAGGACGATCGTCGACTGGGCCGTCATCGCTACTCGAAGCAGACCCTGAGGATTGGGCGCGTCGAAGATGCCGTTGTAGTAGATCGGTGTGGCGCCGGAACTGCCAGCAACTGCGGTGCCGCTGGTGGTTTCGGCCGCCATGGTGGTGGGACCGGGCTCGACAGCTCGCAGCGTGGTCTCGTAGCGCGCCTCTGGATCGCCCAGGAGCGTGAAATACACTGGCATGCCGACCCGGACCTTGGGCACGTCAGCCTCAGAGATCTGCGCCTTCACCGTCATCGTGTCCAGCCGCGCGAGCTTGATGATGGTGGGCGACGCCTGCACCGCGTTCACTGTTTGTCCTTGCTCCGTGACGATGGCCACCACCGTCCCGTCCATAGGCGCGATCACGTGCGCGTAACCGACATTGACGCGCGCGGTGTCTTCCGCCAGCTTAGCCTGCGCGATCGCGGAGAGGGAGACATCGACTGCTGCGCGCGTGCTTTCGACGTTGGCTTCGGCGACTTCGAGATCGAGGTGCGAACCAGCATCGATCGCGACCAGCGCGCGCAAGCGCGTTTCTGCCAGTTCGGATTGCTTCAGCGCTGCCTTGCGCGACTTCAGATCCGCCTGCGCGCTCTCCAGCGCCGAGGTGCTTCTCAGCAATTCGTTGTCCTGCTCCTTCGAATCGATCTCCGCAATCAGGTCGCCTTTCTTCACCTTGTCGCCGAGCGCGACGTACAGGCGCCGAACCTCACCCGTGGCCCGTGCGCCGACGCTGACCAGCTTCGCCGCTTCGATGGTGCCTGTGGCCAGAACGCTGCTCTCGATATCCCCATACGTCACTACAGCTGTGGTGACTGCGCGCGGCTCCGGCTTCTTGAAGTGACTGCGGACGACAAGCACCAATATGAACAAGACGATGGTAGCTGTAGCAATACGGCCGGGCGTGGCCCACTTCCCGAGTTTCAATTCGATTCCTTCCAACCGCCGCCCAGGGCCTTGTAGAGGGCAAGACGATTGTCCTGTTCCTGTAGGTTCAATGCGATTTCGGCCTGCTGCGATGCGTAGAGTCCGCGCTGTGCACTCAGGACCTCGAGATAGCTGATGCTTCCATTGCGAAACAACGCATCAGCGTCATGGAACGCGGCTTCGCTGGCCCGGGTCTGAGCCTTTTGTGCATTGATCCGCTCGTCGAGCGTTTCACGCACTGCCAGCGCGTCCGAGACTTCGCGAAAGGCGCTCTGGAGGGATTTCTCGTAGTTCGCCAGTGCGATGTCGCGGCTTGCATTGGCGCCCTCCAGACCCGCGTCGAGGCCGCCTCGGTTGAAGATCGGCACCGAAATGGATGGCCCGAAGCTCCACGAACCGCTGCCGCTCTTGAACAGTCCCGCCAGATCCGTGCTACTGGTGCCGGCACTGCCCGTCAGCGTGATCGTCGGGAAATAGGCGGCTCGCGCTACCCCGATGTTGAGCTGTGCCTGTTGCAACGAGTGTTCCGACGCGAGAACATCGGGGCGCTGCTGGAGCACGCTCGCGGGCAGGCCCGCCGGGACGCCCAGCAGGGTTGCAGCTTGCGCAGGGAAGGTCTGCGATGGCAGCAGGTCATCATCGATCTGCTGGCCTACCAGCAGTGCTAGTGCGTTGCGATCGAGCTGGACTTGCGTGCGACCGGCCGCTACGGCGCCACGCGTGGCCTCGAAGGCGGCCTGCGCCTGCTCGACGGGCAAGCCCTTGATCGCACCGAGCTCATGCATCCGCCGATTCAGGTCGAGACTGTGTTGATCAAGAGCCAGCAGGCTCTGATTGAGGCGCAGTGTCTGCGCGTCCGCGGCCAGGGCAAGCCATTGCACCGCCACCTCCGTTACGAGCGCGATGTGCGCGGATCGCTCCCCTTCCACGGTGGCGAGCCAGGCCTGAAGCGCCGCGCCATTGGCATCCTTGACGCGGCCGAACAAGTCAATCTCGTAGCCTGACAGTGCCAGGCTTACGTTGGCGCTGTTGCTCGTACGGCCAGCCGCGCCCGAACGTGTCAAGGATGCGTCGCCACCGACGGAGGGCAGGCTCGACGCGTCCTGGATTCGATATTGCGCGCGCGCCTGCTGCACATTCAACGTCGCGATGCGAAGGTCGCGGTTGTTGGTGATCGCCAGGTCGATGATGCGCCGCAAGCGGTCGTCGGCGATGAAATCGCGCCAGCCGGTGTCCGAAGCACTGCGCTCACCCGCCGTAGCGACGAGAGCGCCCGTAGGCCAGTTCGATGCGACGGGCGCATCTGGGCGCCGATAGGCCGGGGCCAGATCGACACAGGCGCTCAGGAACCCGCTGCACACGATGGCCGCGCCGAGGAGCGGCAGCCGCCGAAACGCGGTCATGTAGAACCTATGTTGAGACATGTCCCTCGTAACATCATTGATATTGCACCGCTCTGGGTGTGAATCGGCATGTTCGGAATGGGCCGGAATGCCGCTCGATAGGGTCTGACGGGCCGCGGACTGTCGGTTGGCGGCCCGCATTCTGGCGTCATGACCGGATTCGAATCCGGTAGCGTCGGACGTCAATGCTGACCGAGCAAGCCGAGTCGGCGGGCTCGCCGAACGGCAGCCAGGAACGCGGCAAGGCCGACTGCGAAATAGGCGAACCCATTGAGCAGAAGTATCGCCACGCTGCCTGCGTGGAGCGACGAGCCCTGGATCAGGAGATCGCGAAGTGCTTCGACATCAGGAGCCAATGGCAGGTAAGGAAGTGCCGCAATCATCAGCGGCTCATGGGCTCGCGTGACCATCAGCGATATGACAACCAGTTGCACGACTACGACTGCCAGTCGGACGCGCTTGACAAGGATGGCCAGCGCGCCGAGGAGGAATCCGATACCGGATGCGGTCAGATCGAGGCTGAGCAAGGGCAGCAATGCCGTCGGCGAGAAATGGAACGTGCTCTTCGTGCTGAAGGTGAGTATCACGAACAGCACCGATATCGTCGGGATGCCGACGACCAGCGCCGCCAGGTTCCGGGCCATAAAGACAAAGCCCGGGCCCGGGTAAGCGAGGAAGAGCGATTCAAGCGTGCCCGTCTTCGCTTCTTCCTCGATATCATGGGCAACATGGGAGACGCCGCCAATGGCGAGGGTCCAGCAGATGAAGCCCAGCAAAAATCCTTCGGCGCCACTGCCCAGGGAGAACTGCCCCAGCGCGAGCGACTTCGCGCCGATCAGGGCTCCGTAGAACAGCGCAATTAGGAAGGCAAAGGACAGCGCCGCTTCGCTGCGATAGCGCATCGTCATCGTCCACGAACGTCGCAGTTCGAAACCCACGAGTCGATTGAGCGCCATAACGAATTCGAAAGCGGTTGATTTCATGCGGGTCCGTTGAGTCCTGCTGCTTAAGACTTGCTTGACCACTTCGCTGAGCCGCGAGGCAACCAAATCGACTTCCACTGTCAAAGATCGGGAGAGCAAGTGATTGTCAGGCATGGGCGTCGCAAGTCTGAGAGCCTGACATTCGAGCAGCTTCGGAATTCGAAGAGGGTCGGCCAAGAGCGGCTATCGGCCAGCGTACTCGATGAGAGTTTTGCTCTTCTGTAGTCGATTCTGTTGGGAAGGCCGGTGCCGGGCATCCCCCTGTTGGGGGATTGCCTCCCAGAGACCTTAGAATTCGACCTCAACACCCAAGGATTTGGCCGGCAATCCACCGTACGGATCATTGGACGGCCCATGCCTTGATCCACAATGCGGACGCTGCCGAGACGGCGATCAGGTCCAGGAGCAGCATGCCCGACGCCAACTGGGCGCACACAAGTGCGCGGCTCACGCCGAGCAGGCCGAGGCAAGCGCCCAATGCGCAGCTTTTCAGTATTGCGGGCACACTCACCTGACCCCACAGCCAGACCTTGCAAAAGGTCTCTTGTCCAAGGCACCTGCGCAGCATGTATTCGCGTTTCAACTCGGGTGCTGCGTGAACGAGCCAGATTAGGGTGAGAAAAGCGCCGGACAGGAGCGCATAGGCCACGCTCATCGCACTCCTGTCGCGCATGTGTCGCAGGTTGTTCTGCTTTTCGAGTTCCAGCGCTTTCGGCCTGACCACGGCACGCGGCGCGCCGCCGCCGGAACCCAACGCGCGGAGGGCGGCATCGATTTCATCTGTGCCAATAACCATGGTCGACAGGTGGATGTCCGTAAACTCCCGCGGCCGTCGTGCGCCAAACGGCAGCAGAAGCACCGGGTGCGAGAACGTGTCCAGCACGAATTGCGGTAGGCCCGGATCCAATTGGGTGCAGACCAGGCCGGCGCCGACCTTGACGTTCACACCGTCCCGGGGCGCCATGCCCGACTTGGCCATCGCGCAGGGATTTGCAGGCGCAGAATCGGGCCAGACCCCCGATGCCAGTACAGACTCGACCTGGACGCCGTCGAGTGTCCCGGCGATATCTAGGCGCTGGTAGTGGCCCGTCGGAAGCAGCAGCAGATTCGATCTGGCAAGCAGCGCCTGAGCCGTACTCCATTCGATTCTCGGCGTTGCCGTCGTGGGCAGGCTGGGATCCCCTGAGATATCCAGTTCGAAGACTTGAACCGCTCCGATTCGGCCTGCGGAAATTTCGGCGAGGGAAAAATGCTCGTATCCCGTGGCGAACACGCTGGCAGAAATGAGCGCCGCCGATGACAGCACCATCCAGGCAAGCCATGCGAAAGATCGGTGGACCGTGCGTCGGACGAGCGACGTCAGAATATGGCGGGCGATGTCCGCATTACGCGTGTTCAATGGCGCCGTCTCGCATTCTGACGATCCGGTCGCAGGCGCGCGCCAATGCAAGGTTGTGGGTCACGATCAGCGCCGTGCGTCCTGGGTCAGCAAGGAGCTCGCTCGCGACGTTCAGCGAGGTCTCGTCATCCAGGCCCGACGTGGGCTCGTCTGCCAACAGCAAGCTCGGCATCTTGATCAGCGCCCGCACGATGGCTGCGCGCTGTGCCTGTCCCCCGGACAACCGAGCAGGCTTACGATCGATGACGTCATGGATGCCAAACTTGACGGCGAGCCGCTCCAGTTCAGCCGATGCTGTCTCCGCGCCGTCGCGGTGTTCAGTGGCCAGGCCGATGTTTTCGCGCACGCTCAGGTGGGGCAGCAGCTTCAGGTCCTGGAATACGACGCCGAGCCGATCTCTGAATCTTGCAATCTCAGTCGTCACCAGGTGGGGAACGGAGGCTCCGTCGCAGGTGTACGTGCCCGAGGTGGGCTTCCTTAGTCTTACTGTGTCACAAGAGTAGTTTTCCGCTTGCTCTGCCGCAACAGGGGCACTCGCCGAGGCGCGCGATCAGTGCGTAGCTCAAGCTGAGCCGGAGTGTCGTTATCGAGTGATCCACGTGCCGCTGCGCGCGCAGGGCTGCCCCGCGAGATGTAATCGCTGGGAATGGCAGGCACTTGGCGTTCGATGAAGTTTTTTTTGCCACCGACTGATTTGTCGGCGATGAGTCTCTCGGTCAGCAGGAACGCGTAGGCCGCGATGCTCAGGCTGGCGTGGTGGTGGAATCCTCGCCAGCCACGGCCTTCATAGTGCCCCAACCCGAAGTCCTGCTTCAAGTCCTGATAGTCGCGCTCGATGCGCCAGCG
>FTKD01000422.1_pt1 | contig 63600 bp, 55 predicted proteins | sample 1658191 | NCBI WGS metagenome assembly FTKD01 (sample SAMEA3914808, study PRJEB12502) | metagenome | biome: forest; material: soil | place: Canada | collected 2011-08-03 | depth 0.3 m
GGTGTGGCGGGCGCGCATCGGCATCCCCCGTTCAGACCGGGCGTCGGACGGCGCCTCTGTAGCGCCGTCGCTACAATGAATCGCGTGACTGACGACCCCAACGCTCCGATGAGCACGCCGCCGCCGATGGCGGTGCTGCCGCCCGTGACCCCTGCCGTTCCGGCGCTCGTGCCGCCCGGGCCGCAGCACTCGAGGCTGTGGCTGATGCTGGGCGCGATCGTGGCGCTGGCCTTCGGCGTGATGTCGGTGGCCGCCTTCGTGTCGGCCTGGCACACGCAGCAGCGCGTGAAGTCGCTCGAACAGGAACTCGTCAGGCGCCAGCAGACCAGCCAGGACGACGCCACCGAGGCGAAGCTGCTGGCCAAGCAGGCGCTCGACAGCGTGCGCGACGCCAACGGCAAGCTGGGTGTGCTCGACGAGCGCGTGGCCGAGTCGCAGTTGCAGCGTTCGCAGGTGGAGGACCTGATCCAGTCGCTGTCGCGCTCGCGTGACGAGAACGTGCTGGCCGACATGGAGGCCGCGCTGCGCGTCGCGATGCAGCAGGCCGCGCTCACCGGCAGCACCGACCCGATCGTCGCGATCCTGAAGCAGTCGGACGAGCGGCTCGCGCGCTACAACAATCCGCGACTCGAGCGCGTGCGGCGCGCCGTGGCGCGCGACCTCGACCGCGTGCGCACCGCGTCCGTGGTGGACGTGCCGTCGCTGACGATCCGGCTCGACGAGGCCGTGCGCCTGGTCGACGAACTGCCGCTGGTGTCGACGCCCGAACGCGCCACCGTCGCGGGCCGCGCCGCGGCCGCCTCGGCGGCACTGCACGGCGCGGTGTCGCGGGCCGGCAGTGCGGCATCGGGCGTGGCCGCCACGCCGCCACCGGCCTGGCTCGCATCGCTGCAGCACACGTGGGAGGGCTTCAGCGTGCCGTTCTTCGGCGAGTTGAAGCAGGCCGTCCGCGTCACGTCGATCGAGCATCCCGAGGCGATGCTGATGACGCCCGACCAGTCGTTCTTCCTGCGCGAGAACGTCAAGCTGCGCCTGCTCAACGCGCGGCTGTCGATCCTGTCGCGCCAGTTCGACATCGCGCAGGCCGACCTGCAGCAGGCGCAGACGGCGCTCGATCGCTACTTCGACCACAGCTCGCGTCGCGTGGTGGCCGTGTCCGACCTGCTGCGCCAGGTGTCGGCCCAGGCCAGGCAGGTGAGCTTCCCGCGCCCCGACGACACCTTGGCCGCGATCTCCGCCGCAGTCGCCGGACATTGAGATGCGCAGCGTCATCTGGGTGATCCTGTTGTTCGTGGCCGCCGTGGTGGCCGCCGCCGCCCTGAACCAGAACGACGGCCTCGTGTCGATCTTCTATTCGGGCTTTCGCGTCGACACGTCGCTGAACGTGTTCGTGGTCGCGCTGGTGCTGTTCGTCATCGTGCTCTACGTGGCGCTGAAGGCGATCAACGGCCTGCTGAGCATGCCGCGCCGCGCGCACGAGTGGCGCGAGTTGAAGCGCGAGCGCGCGGCCCACGCCGCGTTGCGCGACGCGCACGCCGAGTACCTGGCCGCGCGCTTCAACCGCGCCAGCAAGTCGGCCCGCCAGGCGCTCGATCTGCAGCAGGACGTCGACGTGCTGCGCAACGACCGCGAGTTTGCGGGCCTCGCGCACCTGATCGCCGCCGCGTCGCTGCACCGCATCCAGGATCGGCGCGGCCGCGACGAGCGCGCCCGCCGCGTGGTGGAACTGACGTCGGGCGTGCTCTCCGGCTCGGTGGTGTTCGATGGCGCGCATCTGCTGATGGCCGAGTGGGCCCTCGACGACCGCGACGCCGAGCGCGGCCTCGAGGCGCTGCGCGCGCTGCCGCCGGGCGTCGCCCGCCGCACCCAGGCGCTGCGCCTGCGCCTGCAGGCCGCGCGCATGGCGCAAAAGCCGATCGAGGCGCTGCAGACCGCACGCCTGCTCGCCAAGCACCAGGGCTTCTCGCAGATCGCCGCGCAATCGCTGCTGCGCTCGCTGGCGATCGACGTGGTCTGCACCGCGCACGACGAAGAGCAATTGCTGCGCGCCTGGCAGTCGCTGGACGCGGCCGACCGGCGCGACGTCATGGTGGGCGCACGCGCCGCCGTGCGCGCGCGCGACCTCGGGCGTGCGGACCTCGGCCGCGACTATCTGCTGCCGCACTGGGGCGAGCTCGCGCGCATGGACGCCGACGAGCGCGGCGCCCTCGCGATCGCGCTGATCGACTGCATCTCCGGCCTCGGCAACGAGTGGCTGCCGCGCGTCGAAGCAGCCGTCGCGGCGCACGGCAACGAGCCGGCCATCGTCGCCGCGGCCGGCATGGTGTTCGCCGAGCGGCAGCTGTGGGGAAAGGCCCGGCGCCCGCTCGAACAGACCGCGCACACTGCTATACTTCCCGGACGGGTTCGCCGTCACGCACTGCGCCGACTCGCGTTCATCGCCCGCCTGGAAGGGGACGAAGTTCGCGGTGGAGAGTACGAACGACAGGCAGCCATGATCGATTGATGTTCAAGAAATTTTTGAACGTTTTTCGACAAAAACAAAAAGCCATGCTATAGTGCAAGGCTTCGCGGCTGTAGCTCAGCTGGATAGAGTACTTGGCTACGAACCAAGGGGTCGTGGGTTCGATTCCTGCCAGCCGCACCAGAATTTCGGTTCTAGAAACACAGCTCGGAAACGCAAGTTTCCGGGCTGTTTTTCTTTGCCGAGAGACTTTTGCGGGACTCGCATCCCATTTCGTCCCTCTTGTTCTCGTCTCAGCATCGCCAGGCTGGCATGCGTTCTGCCACGCCATGTTGTTCATGCCGTCGATCGGTCAGCAAGGCATACAGTACCCCGCTGAGTACTCACCCTGCTGTGTCGAGGTGCATGATGCCGGACGGCGTCAGCCCCGCTTCATCCATGGAACGAAGGCGCAACCTGGCGACAAGACAGCTCGTATCGCGGGCTGCCATGACGCGAGTTCGTTCCAGCGGTGCGGGCCAGCGTTGAGGCTTGCCGTGCAAAAGCGACGAACGCGCAACGGCTCACGGCGCCGAGGCCGCGCGCTGAGCCACGAAGACCGCGAAGCTGCGGTCCATGGCGCTCGTCTTGCTCCAGAGGTAGGGAACGTGCCCAAAGCGCAGCGACAGCTGTTGTGCGGCCTCGACTGGAGGAACGCCCCGCGATACCTCGTAGAGTGCCGAGACAAGTCCGGTGCGGTCGGCGCCGGCATTGCAGTGGATCAGCAGCGGCTTGGGCGCGGCGGCGACAAGGCGCAGCAGTTCGGCCATCTGTTTGGGCGTCACATCGTGCTCGGCCGAGATGGCGTAGTCGAAATGCGCCAGCCCGTCGGCTCGCGAGGTGCGCATCTCGTCCTCGTACCATGGCTTTCCGGCATTGTTGCCGCGGAGGTTCAGCACGCTGCGGATGCCGTAGCGTCGCGCGATCTCGTCCAGCCTCTGGCCATTGAGCTGTGCGGAGCGCACGACCTGGCCGGGCTCGACGACATGGACGTTGCCATCGTATTGAACGCTGCCGTAGATGGCACCGACCACCACGAGAATGCTCGCGACGAGCGCGCTGGTGCACACGACCGCTCGAGTCAACCAAGTACGAATGCTGGTCATGCGGTCGCGCGACGCAGCGCACTCTCGCCCAAGATCACAACGAGCGCTGCCACCATCAAGATGCTTGCGCCTGCAAGTGACGTCTTTGCGAAATGGGCCATGAGCGCCGCGACTGCCACTACCGACAATACTTCCGAAGCCAACCAGCCGTCGTCAACAAAGAGGCCCCACACCGAACGCGCGAGCGATGCGGCTGGGCTGCTGCGACGATCCACGCTGGCGATGGGCGTTGCATTGGCGGAGACTCGACGTCCGCTACGGTTCTTGTGCATGTGCCGGATCATGCCGACCAACACCAAACCGACGGACGAGAATACGACGATCAGATAGACGATCGCGAAATCGCCGCCAGCCCAGCCGAAGTTCAGGCCTTCGCCCACCCAGAAGCTGCCGAACGCCGACAGGAGTCCGAACAGCAGCAACATCGTACCGATAACGCCTTGCAGCACCGGCAAAGGGACTGCCGACAACGACAGGCCGAACACCATCACCAACGTCAGGAGCACCACGACACCCAAGGCTGTGCCGAGGAAAGCGGAGCGCCAGCCACGCACGATGCCCACTGCCAAGACGATGGTCAAGGCTTCGACAAATTCAACGGCGCTGGCCATGAAGGAGGCGAGCACAGTCGGGAGATTGGCAGTCAGAACGCTCATACATGCATCAGATTCGTGATCGAGCGACAGACTCTCGCGTCTCCGACTTAGCAAAGGATTAGCCGCGAAGAACACGCCAGCGCAAGAAAAGGAGCGCCTGGCCGAGAGTTGGACGGAGGATTTTCGGCATCGAAATTAAAGAAAGGTGCTCGGCAACGCGCCAGGCACCAGCCGGCACTTCAGGGAGGAAGGATGCAGAGTGTCGATAGCCTGAATCTTCGACTTGATGACTTGGACGGGAATGAGCAACCGGATCATCTTGGAGGGAAAGGCAACCTGGGCGGCCATTGCCTCGCTCGTCCGCGGCGAGCTGATGAAGGCCGTGGGAATCTGACCTGATCGTCGCGCAGGTCGCCGCTGGCTACCGCGGCCGCCGCATCTTCTCCGACTTGTCCCTCGCAAGGAGACTGAATACAACGGGTACGACCAGAAGGCTGAGCCCGGTCGAAGTGAGGAGGCCACCCATGACGGCGATCGCCATCGGCTGCCTGAAGCTCGCATCCGCGCCGATTCCCATGACGATGGGCAGTAGGCCCGAGACCATGGCGACCGTCGTCATCACGATCGGTCGGGCACGCTTGTGGCAAGCATCCAGCATCGCCGCTCGCGCGTCGAGTCCGCGTTCGCGCATGCCCAGCAGCGCGTACTCGACGAGCAGGATCGAATTCTTGGTCACGACGCCCATGAGCATCACCATGCCGATCAACGACGGGATATTCAGCTGCGCGTGGGTTGCCAGGAGCGCGACGAACGCGCCTCCTAGCGAGAGCGGAAGTGCCGAGAGAATGGTCAGCGGTTGGACGAAGTCGTGGAACAGCAGCACGAGGACGCAGTAGATGCCCAGCACACTGGCTGTCATGGCCAGCCCGAAACCGGATATGAGGTCGTTCATGTTTTCTGCGTTGCCCGAGTCGCTCAGGGTGACATCGGGAGGCAATTGCATGGCCGCAGGCAGGGCTCGGGCGGCCTGAACTGCAGCGCCCAGCGGTGTGCTTCCGAGGGCGGCGGTGACTGTGACGTAACGGCGGCGGTCGAACCGAGCGATCTCGTTCGGGCCGCTTTCGAGTGCGAGGCTGGCGACGCTGCTCAAGGGAACTGTGCCGCTTCGCGAAGGGACAGGGAGATTGCTCAATGACTGCATGTCCGTACGGAATCTGGCGGGCATTTGCACCGCGATCGGAATCTGTCGGTCATCGAGATTGAGCTTGGCCAAGCGCGCGTCGAAGTCGGCGCGTGTCGCGACACGAACCGTACTGCCGATCGCTTCCGCAGTGACCCCCAGATCCGCAGCACGTGCGGAGTCCGGACGAATGATGATCTCGGGCCGTTCGAGGCTCGCACTTGTCACGACGTTCGACAACCCGGGCAGTTCACGGATATCCCGCTCGAGCGCCTTGGCACTCTCGGTCAACGCGACGTCGTCGTCGCTCGCGAGAATCAGTTCGAGCCGCTCGTCGTCGTTGCCCGACGCGAACGAGAAGCGTGCGCCGGGGACTTGCAGGAAGGCATTCCGAAGCGCCGCCTCGATGTCCTTCTTGGGTTGGCGCAGCGCTCGCTTGTCGAGCACCGCCGTCATGGTCGCATGACGCAGATCCGAACTCGTATCCTTGCCGCCCTGGCCAGCGACCGCCATCACGTGCGCAATGCCGCGCACTCCGCCGAGCGCGGCGCGGGCCGCTTCCGTCGCGATCAGCGTGTCCTGCAATGAAGATCCTGGCGGCAGCTCGACGCTGACATCGATCGAGCCGTTGTCTGAACTCGGCAGCAGTCCGGTCGACAGTAGCGGGACCAGGGCCAGCGACAGGACGAAAAAGAGGATTGCTCCGGCAAGCGTCGACTTCCGATGCGAGAGGCACCAATCGACCGCGCGCATGTAGCGCCTCATGGTGCCGGTCTCGCGATCGACGTGTCCGCTCCCGGGCCTGAGCCAGCGTGCCGCCATGACCGGCGTCAGCAGACGTGCAACGAGCAGTGACGCAAGGACGGCGAGCGCCGCGGTCCATCCGAATTCACGGAAAAACAATCCCGGGACGCTGTTCATCATCGATGTCGGCACGAAGACGGCGGCGAGCGTCAGGGTCGTGGCAACGACCGCCAGTCCGATTTCGTCGACGGCGTCGCCGGTTGCCTCGCGCACGGTCTTCCCGCTTCGTACGTGTCGGACGATGTTCTCGATCTCGACGATGGCGTCGTCCACCAGGATCCCGACGACGGCGGCGAGCGCCAGCAGCGTGATCGTGTTCAGCGAGAACCCGAACCACTTCATGGCGGCAAAGACCGGGATGACGGAGAGTGGCAGGGCGGATGCCGCGACGATGGTAGCGCGCCAGTCCCGCAGGAACAACCACACGACCAGGACGGCCAGGACAGCGCCTTCGTAGAGCATGTCCATCGAACCCCGGTATTGCTCCCGGGTGTAGTCGACGTTGTTCGAGACCTGCGTGATCACCAGCCCGGGCTTTCTCGCCAGGAGTGCGGCGAGGGCCGACTTCACGCCGTCGTCCAACGAGACCTCGCCCTCGCCGAGCGCGCGGTAGACCCGGAACCCGACGACGGGACGTCCGTCGAAGAGCGCCGCCTGGGTCGGATCTGCCGTGCCGTCGCGAATCGTCGCCACCTGGGCTAGCGCCACGCGCTGGCCGCTCGCCGTGATGATGGACAGGTTGGCGACGTCCTGCGCCTGCCCGACAGTCCCGAGGACGCGCATGGCCTGCTCGCCGCTGCCGACTTGGCCGCGGCCTCCGGAAGACTGCTGCTGGGTCTTGCCCAGCGCCAGCGAGATGTCGGCTGCGGTGACCCCGAGAGACGCCATGCGCGTCGGGTCCACGTCGACCCGCACTTCGCGCTCGCTACCGCCGAGCCGCTCGACGCGACCGACGCCCGGGACAGCGGACAACGACTTGATCAGTGTTCCGTCGACGAACCACGAGAGATCGGACTCGTCCATTCGCGCATCGCTCACGGCATAGGTGGATACCGGGTCGTCGAAAGCAAACGGTGCGGACACGCGCGGTGGATCGAGGTCTGCAGGCAACTGCGAGCGAATGCGGTCCACGGCGTCCTTCACCTCGATGAGGGCATCCGAGCGGTTCTTTCCGATCTCGTACTTGACGCGGACTTGAACCGCGCCGTCCGTGATCGATGTCTCGATGTGCTTCACACCCTGCAGGTTGGCGAGCGAGTCTTCGACCTTGCGCGCCACCTCGGTCTCGAGTTGAGCGGGAGCCGCCCCCTGCTGGCTCAGGTCGACCTCGACGGTCGGCAGTTGGAGGTCGGGTACGTATTGCACGTGCAGGCCCTTGAACCCCCAGAGCCCTGCGAGGCAGAGCACGGCGAAGAGGAGAATCGCCGGCTTCGGATTGCGCAGCGACCAGGTGGCGAAATTCATGCGGGATCAGCCTTTGAGTCCGAGTTTCGGATTTGCATCGGAGAGTTTCACCAGGTCGCCGTCGTCGAGAAAATTGGCGCCGCGTGCAACGACCCGTGCATCGCTGCTCAGGCCTTCGGTGATCTCGATTTCGTTGCCGGATCGGCGTCCGACAGTGACGCGCCGGATCGACACGACGGGCCCGTCACGACCTTTCTCGAGCAGCGCCACGACGCTGCGTCCATCGCGAATCAACACGCTGACGGCTGGAACAACGCGCGCCGGGCTCGGAGGCAATTCGACGCGCGCAGCGGCGAACATGCCTGCCCGCGCGTTGCTGCCGCCGTCGATGTCCGCGAACACGATTCCGAGGCGCGTCTGCGCGTTCATGCCCGGTGCGATCCGCGAGACGTGGCCGGTCGCCGAGGTGCCATCGGGAAGGACGATTCGCACGAGCTGGCCCGAATGGACCGAAGAGACCTGGGCCGCAGTGACTTCGCCCTGCCACTGCAGACGATTGCGGCGAATGAGGCGAAAGAGCTCCTGGCCCGCCGGCTCGACGGCGCCGAGGCTCACTGACCGCGACGTGATCACGCCAGCATCGGGCGCGACGATCACCGCCTGCTTCAATTGCAGATCCTGCGCTTCGAGACGCGCCTCAGCCGCCGCGACCTGCGCATGCGTCGTTGCAGCCTGCGTCTTCGACTGAAGAAAATCCTGTTCGCTGATGGCCCCGCCGCTGTGCAGCTCCTGCGCCCGCACAAGCTCGGCCTCGGCGTGGGCCGCGAGCGCACGTGCCTGCGACAGATCCGCGCGAAGCGCTGCCTGTGACGCCCGGACGGTGTCCAGGTCAAAATGCGCCAAGGCCTGGCCGCGCGCCACGACGTCGCCAACATCGACCAGCACGTCGGACACCCGCAGCCCGCCGACGACCGTACCGACGCTCGCCTCCTGCCAGGCAGCGATGCTTCCGTTGGCTTCGATCACCTGCGGCCATTGACGCGATTGGACGATCGCCGACGTGACGGTCAGCACCGCGACAGGTGGCACAGCGTGCTTGGTTGTCGCTGCGTCGGTTGTTCCACTGCGTGAGTAGATCGCTGCGCAGGTCGTGGCGATGATGACGGTGGCGAGCATGAGGGCTGCGGGACGGTGGCGAAGTAGGGCGCCACGCGTCGCTCTCGCCGCGGGTTCATTGAGCATGGTCTGCGTTGTCCTTTGATGCGGATGTGAAGGCGATCCCCTGGTTGCTCGTGGCGCGCACGAGCGCGATCCAGGACTGGGAGCGATCCCTGGCGGCGGTGACGGCGTTTCGCGAGGCGAGGGCGTATTGGCGCCGGGCGTCCTCGAGATCGAGGAGGGTGCTGGCGCCTGCCTTCCACTGGAGCTGGGCAATCCGCATCGCTGTCCGTGCCGCGGCGACCGCATGTTGCGTGGCCGCCTCGCGGTTGTTTGCGGACGCCACTGCGAGCAGCGCGTTCTCGATGTCCTGCGCACTCGAGCGAACGGCCGAAACGACCTTGGCGACCGCCTCGCGATAGCGCGCACTGGCGCCGTCGATTTGAGAATTCGCCAGCCCGCCGTCGACGATGGTGCCGGACAGCGCAGCGCCGGCCGACCACGTGGCGTAGTTCAGTGCCTGGCCGCCGAAGGTCAGCCACTGACCCGTCAGCAGGGAAGGAAGGTTCAGGCGTGGGTAGCGACTGGCGCGCGCAGCATCGAGATCCGAAGCCGCTGCAGCGACTTCGCTCTGTGCCGACATCACCGAAGGATTTGACGCGAGAACTGCCGCGGGAACAGCGACGCCCACGCCGGGTGCGTCAGGCAGGACGACGTTCGTACCACCGACGGCAGACACCTCGCAGGTGGCGGCGGCTTCCGAGCCATCGATCTCGCAGGCTTTCGTGCCCTGCAACAAAGGCTCTCCCAAAAGGGCGCGTACCTGATCGGCATCGCGTCCGCTCAGTGCCACGATGGCGTTCAGGTCTCGCCCGCAAACTTCCCGCTGACTGAATTCGTCGGTGCGCGCAAGGTCTGCATCGTTGACGGAGCGAGACTCGTCGATCGCTGCGCTCATGCCCGCCGCCACCTTGCGACGAACCAGCAGCAGCGTCGTCTGGCGCGATGCGACTTCCCATTGCGCCACCTCGCGCAAGTAGTTGCAGGCACGCCATTCGACGACCCGATCAGCCACCTGGGCCGCGAGAGCGACCCGCATTGCCTCCGCATCGATTGTTCTCGCATCAAGCCGTTGCCGGGCGGCTTGCTGCTGGGCCCGGATGCGCCCGAAAAGATCGATCTCCCAGCCCAGGCTGAAGCCGGCCGTGCTCATGGTGCCGACCCGCGTGGCGCTGCTGTTGCTGGAGACCTGACTGCTGCCGTGCGCCGCGGAGGCGGTGCCTGCAATCTGCGGCCGTCCGGTGGCCTGGGATTCGCCAACGGCTGCGGATGCGGCGTCCATCCGGGCAACCGCTTGCGCAAGGTCGGGGCTGTCTTTCAATGTCGCGTCGACCAGCGCGTCGATCGCAGGATCGCGCAGTAGCGTCCACCATTCAGGGACCGCCCGAACCTGGCTATCCGGTCCAACGGTCGCCTGTGCCGACGCGTCCCAATGCGACGCCGTCACGAGCGGGACTTCATGCTTCGGGATTTGCTGGCAGCCGATCAGGAGAAGCGCAACTGCATGAACGAGTACCACGGAGATGATGCGCACGACCGTTGCGGGTGTGCGGCGCGAGAGTTCTTGATGCATTGGAGGGGCAGTTGAGACGGGTCGAGTGCGATGACATCGGCGTGCAGCACGTCATGCTCGGTGAGCTCGCGTTACTTGTCCCTTACCCTTGTCGAAGATCGAAAGATCGTTCGCAAAAAATGGCGTATTTCAGGTCTGATTCAGCGATCTGCGCGCGGCGAAGTCGCAGTAAGGCATGCGTAACGTGATCCGTCCGATCATGGGGCTCCGCTCACCAAATGGAAGTCTCATGTCTCTGCTGAATCACTCTCGCCTGCCGTTCGTCCTGGCAGCAATCGTCGCCACTCTGCAGGCGCCTGCCGCGTGGGCAGACGACCACGAAGGCGCGGACCGCGGCGCAGACGAGCAGGACGGCTCGAAGTGGGGACTGGGTGTCGGGGCCAGCCTCAAGCACAGTCCCTACAAGGGCATCAGCACCGACAACAGCTACCTTCCGCTGGTCTCCTACGAGAACAAGTACGTGCGACTGTTCGGCAACGTCTTCGACGTGAAGCTGCCCTCCGCAGGGTTGTTCGACTTCTCGCTGCGCGCGAAAGTCGCCCTCGGTGAGGGCTATCAAGCGTCGAAGTCGGCATATCTCTCTGGAATGGAATCGCGCAACGGCTCGATCTATCTGGGCGGCGCCACCACCTTGCACGCCGGCTTCGCCGATCTGTCTCTCGACTACCTCAAGGATGTCTCGGGAAACAGCAAGGGCTCCCAGCTGAAGCTCGGCATCGAGCGCTCATTCAGCTTCGATCGCAGGTACCAGGTGACGCCGCATGCCAGCGTGACGAGCCTTGACGCGAAATACGTCGACTACTACTTCGGTGTCAAGGCCTCGGAGGCGACGGCTGCGCGACCGGAATACACGGGCAAGTCCACGACCGACGCCGAGTTCGGCGTACGATTCGGCTATCTGATCACGCCCCATCAGCGCTTGCTCCTCGATGTCACCGACACCCACTGGGGTTCAGGCGTCTCCAAGAGTCCGCTCGTCGACAAGACTTCCACCCCAGGTGTCCTGCTCGGCTACATCTACAGCTTCTGATGACCCGGTGACATGTACCGCATCGCGTTGCTCGAGGACCATGACCGCATGGCCGACCTGATATGCCGCGCCTTTGCAGGCGCAGGCATGGAAGTCGACGTTTTCGACCGCATCGCGAACGCACATGCGGCCACTGAGCTGATGGAGTATTCCGCGCTGGTCGTGGATAGAGGCCTGCCTGATGGCGACGGCCTTGCATTCGTTCGACAGCTTCGAGCAAAGGGCAATGTCACTCCCTGCTTGGTGCTGACGGCACGCAACGCGCTGCACGATCGGATCGAAGGACTCGAGAACGGCGCAGACGACTACCTGACGAAGCCGTTCTCGGTGGATGAACTGGTGGCCCGCGTGCGCGCGCTGTTGCGGCGGCCGCCGATCCTGCGGGATCTCTCTCCCGAGTACGAGGGCCTGAGGATATTGCCTGAGCAAGGCGTTGCGAAGTGTGGAGACGAAACGATCTCGCTGGCACCGGCCGAACTCCAGATCATGCTGTCCCTTGTCAGGGTGCAGGGTCAAATCGTGCGTCGAACCACCCTCGAGGCGGCTGCGTGGGGGCTGTCGAACCCGGTGACACCCAATGCCATGGACGTCGTCATGCACCGCTTGCGCAAGAAGCTCGGCGCAATCGGTTCGCGGCTGCAGATCGTCAATATCCGCGGACACGGCTATGCGTTGCGCGAGGCCGACGATGCGTCTTAGCCTGACGGCGAATCTGATGCTTTCCACGGCCGTGACGCTCGTCGCCGGCTTGCTGTGTGTCTTCGGGTCATGGGCGCTGCTCACACACGTTCAGCCCAGCTGGTTGCGCGACCGCGACCTTGCAGGCATGGCCGGGTACGTCCTGGAGGGCGTGGCCTTCGACAGCCAGGATCGTCCGACAGGCATCCACTTGCGCCGCACGCTCCAACAGGTCATGGAGGCGCTTCCGCAGGATGTTTTCTACCAGGTGCTTGACTCGACTGGCAGGGTATTGATCTCCTCGAACGGAGACTTGAACTCGTTCTTGCCTGCGGGCACCGATCCGCAGCATGCGCTCGGCATCTCGACGCGGCTTCGATCGGGATTGCTGCTGCATGTCATCGTGCTTCCGGTCGTCCGCACCCACGCGACGAGCTACTTGCTGCTCGCGCGCAGCGCCCGATTCGACGAGACGCTTCTGGAGAACGATGCGTCGACCGTCAGACTTGCCGCCTCGGTGGCGTCGGTCGCTGCCATGATGGCATTCGCCCTCGTGGTACTCGTCACGATCAATCGAATGCTTCGACGTCTGAAGGACATTTCGGCCGCCGCCGCACGCATCGATCCGACCAACCTGCAGGCGCGCCTGGCCGCTGAAAACGTGCCCAAGGAGATCGTGCCGCTGATCGAGTCCTTCAACCAGGCGCTGGCACGCTTGGAGGCCGGCTTTCGCATCCAGCAGGAATTCCTGGCCACGGCGGCCCATGAATTGAAGACACCTCTTGCCCTGATACGAGGTGAAATCGAACTGGATGGTCCGACCAACCGCAAGGCGATCCTGTCTGATCTCGATCACATGAGCAGGCACGTCCATCAGTTGCTGCACCTGGCAGAGGTCAGTGACGTCAACAACCTGGTGTTCGCATCGACCGATGTCACGCTCGTGGCTGAGGACGCGGTCGGTTTCATTGCGCGCCTGACGCAGGCGCGTCAAATTCGAGTCCGGATCGATCACCCTTCGGAGCCGGTGATGATCGATGCTGATGCCAGCGCGCTCTTTGCTCTGATCCGCAATCTGGTCGAGAACGCAGCCCACCATGCCCCGGATCAGTCGACCATCGTGGTGACCATCGATTCGACGGGCATCTCGGTCCGTGACACTGGACCGGGCATCGCGGCCGACGACATGCCCATGCTCTTCAAGCGCTTCTGGCGTGGCGCCCATCGGCGGGACATCGGCGCCGGGCTCGGGTTGTCGATCTGCAGCGAAGTGGCGCGTGGACACGGCTGGACCCTGTCTGCCCGCAATCTCCAGCCAGCGGGCGCCGAGTTCGCGGTGGAGTTCGGAGCGCAGTCCACTGCGCGACCCACGCGCAGCTAAGAAGATGGGTCCCCGGCCGGCAACAGTCCCACGTAGGTGGCTCGCGGCCGGATCAACGGGTTGTCATGAAATTGCTCCATGGCGTGCGCAATCCAGCCGGCCAGACGACCCAGGCCTGCCAGAGCGAGTTCATTGCCGCGCAACCCCAATCGCCTTCCGATGAACAAGGCGGGCACGATGAAATTCGCCCTCTTGCCGGTCGCTTCGAAGATGACGCGTTCCGCCTCCCTGAGCTGATTCCATTCGCGGTCGCCGTCGAGGGCAAGGTCGAGCGCCATCGTGAGGGCCACTGCCCGCGGATCGAGCTCGGTGGGCGATGAGCCTCCGACGAAGCCGGGTAGCGGCTCGCCGGTGCGCAGCCGACGGATCGCCGCGGTGCGCCCATCGTTCTCACTGAGAATCTCTTCGAGAAATCGCCTCGATGCACCGAAGCGCTCGGCTTGAATTCGTTGGCCCTGTATGGCGATCAAGCCGATCGTCACCGCCTGATACGGGGTGACTCCGACATTGGCCACGGCTCGCACTGCATAGGTGGTCGGATCGAACTCATGGTCGGCGGACAACACCAGAAGTCGCCTGATGACGTCTTCGAAATTGGGCGGCGCTTTGAGTGCACGTGCCACGAAGATGTGCAGCGGCTGGTCACTGGGCTTCGGGGCTTGTACCAGCAGGGTTGCGTACCAACGCAATACAGCTGCACCGGTACGAGCGAAACCTTCAGGAGACAGGTCGTAAGCCCTGGGGTCCGCACGCTCGATCATGGGGAACATGGCGATCGCACGCTCTTGGACGCTCAAGTCCTGCAGGCTTGGCCTGAGCTGTTGCCACGTCTTCGACGCATCGGCGGGCGCCTTGCCGAACGCCTTGCTTTCATCGGCTTGCCACAGCAAGGAAGCCAGGCTTTCCAGGGTGAGATTTTCGGAAAGCTGGATAGCGTCCTGACCTCGAAAGTAGAGGCCGCCGTTCGTCAGCAGCGTGATGCGCGACAACGAAAACAGAGGCGGTTGCAGTGTCGCGTCGGTCGAGTCGGGCGCCTTCCGCGCAAGCTTTTCGATGTCGGCTTTCCAGTACTTGCGCGACCGTGTTCCTTCAATCGGTTCCGAGCGAACGCGCTTGCGACTCACATAGGAATACAGGGTCGAAATGCTCACGCCCAGGAGTTCGGAGGCCTGCGTCGCGTCCAGGAAGAGGTCGTCGTCGTCCGTCATGGGCATGGCTTTCTTGTATTGACGAAAAAAATCAAGATTGACGAAGATGATTGATCATCTCACATTACTGGACATCAACGTCAACGTTGATTAGAAATTCAAACAATGACTGGAGACATATGAACATGAGATTCACCCTTCGGCCGGTCGCGTTCGCGATCTCCGCCTTCCTGCTCACGATGAGCGCCGTGGCGCGCGCAGAAGGCCAGGCCGCTGCGCAGACGAGTCCGCAAGGCACCGAGCCCGCGGCGCAAGCGCAGCCGGGCGCATCGGCACAGCCCGGCAGCCCGGTACAAGCTGGGGCTCAACCGAAAGCCGACACGAAGGCACCGGCGGCCGAGGCAGCAGCATCGGCTCCGCAAGAGCAGTCATCCCAGAAGGTGCAGGACGTCCAGCAGATCGTCGTCATGGGCACCAAGTCGGCGCACGCCATGAGCGTTCATGACACACCGTTGACGGTGTCGGCATTCAATTCCGATCAACTGGATGCCCTGCATATCAACTCGCTCGCAGACCTGACGACCCAGATTCCGAACGTCCGGCTGAACAATGCCGGAACCACCGCGTACTCGAATGCATCCATCATTCGGGGGATGGGCGATTTCAGCAGCATCCCTTCGACGACGCCCGCCGTCGGCATATTCGAGGACGGCGTGTATCTTGGGACTCGTCCGGGATCCATGCCGCCGGGAGCATTCGACCTGGAGGGCGTCGAAATCCTCCGCGGGCCGCAAGGGCTGCTCTTTGGCCGCAACACGACCGCTGGCGCCATTCTGGTTCGAACGAAAAACCCGACCAAGACCTTCGAACTGGACGCTTCAACCGCGGTTGAAAGCGGCCTCAACTACATCAATCAAATCTCCGTGTCGGGTCCCCTGAACGACAGCAAGACGTTTCTCGGAAAACTGGCGCTGTACGATGGAGACGACACCGGGTATTTTCACAACCTGAAGGACGACAACCATCATTTCGGCAAGTCGAAGACGGAGGCCGTCCATGGTGCGCTGTCTTGGCAGCAGTCTCCAGATGTGGTCCATCTCTTGAAGACTGAATTCCTGATGCTCAACGGTGATGGGCCGGCAGTTCAGAATCATTTTGCATACAGCCCGAATTCGTTGAACTTCGTGGATGACAACGCGGGCTACACGAAAATCAACAACAAGAGCGCGACTCTCGAGTCCAATTGGACAACGTCTCCGACCGGCAAGGTCACGAATATCGCCAACGTGCGTCACTCCCTCGACAATAACGGAAGTGATGTTCCCGGCACCCTGACGACTGTTCTGGATGGATTTGGGACGGTTGACTTCACGCAATATTCCGACGAATTGCGCTATGCCGGCGACATCGGACGATTCTCGGTTGTCACGGGGTTGTTCGGTTATTGGGACAAGCTGAACTATGTGGAAGAGCGCAAAGTCATGCCCCTTCCTGGCGTGCCCTTGCTGCTGGATCAAATCGGCGGCGGCAAGCAGGATTCGTCGACGTTGGCCGCCTTCGCCCAGGTCGACTATCGATTGCTCGACTCCGTCACCCTCACGCTGGGCGACCGCTTCTCGAACGAGAAGAAGACGGCGCATGTCGCGCTGATCGCGACCACCACTCAATGCAATCTGTCCGCTGCGACATGCTCGGCATACGGATTCAATGATTCGAAGTCCTGGACGTCGCAGACGCCGAAGGTCGGCCTCTCGTGGAAACCTCAAGAGGACACCAATCTCTACGGCAACTGGACGAAGGGGAATCGAAGCGGCGGATTCGACCTCCGCTGGGTCGATCCGGCCTCTTTGCCAAATCCGTACAAGCCAGAGGACGTGGACTCCTATGAGGTCGGCCTGAAGCAGTATTTCCTGGACAAGAAACTGTCATTGAATGTGGCTGGATTCATCAACCACTACACCAACCTTCAACGCGATCTGGCCTTCGTCGGGCCGGCGGGTCCGATCTCGACCACCGTCAACGCGGCCGATGCGACGATCAAGGGCTTCGAGCTGGAGGGCAATTGGCGGGTCAATCCGGACTGGAGCGTTTCTGCAAACTACGGCTATTTGACCAACAAGTTTGACAAGATCTACTTCTCGATGGTTGCCCAAAACGGCGTCGTAACGCCTGCGGACTACCTTCTCAAGCTCCCGCACTCACCGAAGAACAGCTACGGATTGTCGGTTCACAACAGCACGGAGGTCTCTTTCGGTACGCTTCGAACGGACGTCTCGTATACCTATCAAGACAAGAGTTTTGCTGACGACAACAACATCAACATGCTCAATGCAGTCAACAATCTGGATCTGAACTTCTCCTATTACCCGCTCGACTCCAAATGGACATTTACCTTGTACGCCAAGGATCTGTTGAACAAAACCACGTTTGGCATCAATACCACCGACCAGGTCGGGGCGCAGCCGCCGGCGACGAACTCCCCGCTCGGGAAGGCGCGGATCCTGGGCTTGAAAATCTCGTACCAGCTGTGATGTCAAGCGACCGCGAAGCGGTCCTTTGATTGATCTTTGCCAAGCTGACCCAAGACCTCCTGGCCGAGTTTCATAGACATCGAACAGGAGGCGGCCGGATAAATGTGGACGGCGGAGCGCATGGCGATCGTGCTCGACCGTTTCGGCCCCTCGCCTCCAGGATCGCGGCAACGCGGCGGCCGGCCTATCTCCGTATCTGCGTCGTCGTCGCGGCCACCGCGGCGCGCGCCCTCATTCAAGTACGACCATGACAACAAGACTAGTCGACACCATCAATATTCTTGTGCCCACCGGAGCGCTCGGCGCCGGTGTGCGTGCAACCGATCTGGCCGCTGGGGTTGCGGCGGGTGCGCATGGCATTGCCTGTGACGCGGGCTCGACCGACAGCGGCCCAGCCTACCTCGCAACCGGCCAGTCCAAATATGCTCGCGACGCCGTCAAGAGCGACCTTGTCATCCTGATGCGCGCGCAAGCCGCCGCAGGCATTCCTTTGCTGATCGGCTCATGTGGCACCTCCGGATGCGACGACGCGTTGAACTGGGTGCGCGATATCGCCCTCGAGATCGCCCTGGAAGAAGGCCTGCATCCGCGCATCGCCTTGCTGTACTCCGAGCAAAGTACATCCGCAATGGTCGACCTTGCCACGCAGGGACGAATCGAGCCGCTCGCCCCGGTTGCCACGGTCGACCCTGCCGCATTTGCGGGCTGCGACCGTATCGTGGCGCTGATGGGGCCGGAGCCTTATATGGCTGCAATCGAGGCCGGCGCCGACATCGTCCTCGGTGGTCGCACCACCGATACCGCCGTGCTGGCTGCTTTGCCGTTGTTGCGGGGCATGGGCGCTGGCCCGGCTTGGCACGCCGGCAAGATCGCGGAGTGCGGAGGCCAATGCACGCTCAATCCACGCGCCGGCGGCGTGATGATTCGTGTCGGGCGCGATGCCTTCGAGGTGGAGCCGTTGGATCCGGACAATCGGTGCCTGCCGTACACGGTCTCGGCCCACATGCTCTACGAAAACAGTGACCCGTTCTTGCTGTATGAGCCCGGCGGCATGCTGGATGTGAGCGAGGCCAAATACCACGCTGTGACGGACCGGGTCGTGCAGGTGACAGGCTCGCGCTTCATCTCGCGCCCTTACACGATGAAGCTCGAAGGTGCGGCGGCAGGCGATTATCAGACCGCCATGCTGGTTGGCATTCAAGATCGCTCGGTGCTCGCTGAAATCGATCGCTTCATCACCCAGATGCATGCGTACATGGTCCACCGAGTCAATGAAACGATGGGGGATCGCGCGGAAGGCTTCGACATTTCGCTCAGGCCCTATGGGTGGAATGCCGTGTCTGGCGATCTGATCGGCCCGCCGTTGCCAGCACCGCGCGAAATCGGCTTGCTGTTCATTGCGACCGCGGCGACCCAGGAACTCGCCACGCAGATTGCCAAGACCTGCAACCCTGTCCTGTTTCACATGCCGCTGGATGTCGACCGGGAACTTCCAAGCTTCGCCTTCCCGTTCTCACCGCCAGAAATGGAGCGGGGACGCGCGTTCGACTTCAAACTCAACCACGTCGTGCACGTCGACCGGCCCGACGAACTGGTCAGGGCCTCTTTGATCAATGCGGGAGCATCGGCACATGTCCAAGGTCAGTGAAGTCTGTCGTCACGTGCGCTCGAAGAACGCTGGCCCGTTCTGGATCACGCTCGATCTCTTCTTTCGCGACCAGGCGATGTTCGACAAGTACGCCGACGCGCCCGAACTGCAGGTGCCGGCCGTTGCTGCGCTCTTTGATGTGGAGGAGGGCCTGGCCAAACGATTTGTTCTGCCGACCCTTCTTGCGCTGAAGATTTCATACCCGCGCAAGCGGCCTCAAGGAGGGGCATTGGAGCGCGACATGCACGGCGGTCAGCAGTATTTGAGGCTTCTCGATGTCGAGCTGTCCTCAGTGCAGGCCTGACGAGTCGACAGGAACCCGGAACCGTCAAATGTCTGTGGTGAAGGAACTCTTCGACCGTTGGGAGCCAGTCTGCCACGAGCATGGATGCGGACTTCGTTGTACTTGCAGCGCACCGCCCTACATTCGGCACGACGTGTTCGCCGACCGAATCGCGACGCCGGAGGAGTACTTGCAAGAGCTGGAAAAGGTTCCTGCCGCTGCGCTGAATGCGCGTTGCGTCGTGCACGAGCGCACCGTGATGGGTGAACGCGCGTGGCAGCGCATCGCAATCGAATGGGTGGACGCAGCGAGCGGTGAGAAGCGCATGCATGCGGGGCTGCAACTGCTCCGATTCGAAGCGGGCCAACTCGTGGAGGCCTGGCTCATGCTTTCAGCGGTCCGCCTGGCGAAGGTGGATGCAATGGCGCAGCCCGCATTTTCGACCGAGGCCATCACCGAGGTACGAGGGCACGGTCGATACCGGCTCGAACTGGGTTCCCGGATCCGTTGCTCGAGCGAGCGGGCCTTGCAGTGAAGACTGCTTGTGTGTTTGGACAGGGTAGGGCGCGTGTTGTCCGCGCGCCGGAGGCAATGATCGACATGGCCCAGGAATCCGACCGTCTCGCGAATTGGAAAGCAATCGACATGGTCGATTACCGCCGATGGATGATCGAGTTGGATAGCGAACAGGTCGATGAAATCGACCGCGCACTGTATGCCGTCCTTGACGCGGGCATCCCGATCGAGACGCTTGCGCGTGGAGACTTTGCAGTCCCCGCGTTCGATGCGGTGGTACCCGAGATCCACGAACGGCTCGAGAACGGGCGCGGGGTTGTGGTGTTGCGCGGGCTACCTGCCGAGCGGTACTCCAGGGCGCAACTGCGCCTGATTTTCTGGGCCCTGGGCTTGCACTTCGGCACTGCGGTTTCGCAGAGCAGCACGGGGGAGCTCATGGTCGACCTCTGCAAGATCGGCGACGACGCTCACCGCTGTGCGTGCGATGGCCGCCCTCAATGCCAAGGGCTGGACTTCCGCACGGACAGTGCGGATGTCGTTGCGTCTTTGGTCACGCGCGCGGCCAAGAGCGGCGGGCTGAGTGTGATCTGCAGTGCGCTCGCGATTCGAGATGTGATCGCATCGATTCGACCCGATTTGCTCGAAGTGCTGTATCAGCCATTTTGGTGGAGTTGGAAAGGGCGGCAAGGTGACGGCGAGCAGCCGTACTACGCACAGCCGATCTATACCGAGAACGGCGGGCGGTTTTCGTCGCGGATTGATTCGAGCGATATCGTGGCCGCATACGAGGAGTTTGCGAACGAACTGCAGCCTCTCGCTGAATGTCAGATCGAGGCCCTCACGCTCGTCGACACGCTGGCCAACGACGCGCGCTTCCAGCTCTCGATGATGTTCGAACCGGGCGACATCCAACTGCTGAACAACCATGTTGTTTACCACGCGCGTACCGGTTTCGAGAACTACGGCGGAGAGGCCCGCAAGCATCATCTGCTTCGGATGTGGCTGTCCGTGCCCAACAGCCGGCCGCTAAGCCCTCTCATGTTGCCGATTTATCGCGACCTGCGCGGCGGTGCTGTGCGAGGCGGCTTCCCCGCGCGCGCCAAAACGCGCCTCCTGGAAGCCGTGCAGGCACCGGGCCAGCAGCATGAGCGCTAACGAGACCGTCGCGCAGTCGCTCGCGGGCTGTCTCGAAACCATCGACTTTGACGGATTGCCCGAGACTGCAAAGCAGGTAGCAACCGCTTCGATCATCGACACCATCGGTGCCATGCTCCTGGGCGCGTCCGGGCCGGTGGTAGCCACCCTCCAAGCGGCGCTGGCCGACGATCTCGCCGACGGGCCAGCGCTCGTGTTTGGTCGGACCTCCCGGGCCGGCGTACTCGATGCCGCGTTGATCAACGGAACCTCGGCGCACGCGAACGACTACGATGACATGGCGTGCTCCATGGGTGGCCGTCCGTCGGCACCGTTGGTGCCGGTCATCCTGGCGCTCGGCGAAGCGCTTGGTGCATCGGGCGCGCAGGTGGTCGAGGCCTATGTGGTCGGCTTCGAGGCGGAGTGCCGCATCGGCCTTGTCGTGAACCCCCACCACTACGAAGGTGGTTGGCATCCGACTTCGACATTGGGCGTCTTCGGCGCGGCAGCCGCCGCGGCTCGCCTTCTCGGGCTCGATCGAGACCGCACCTCCACAGCGCTCGCGTTGGCTGCTTCGATGGCCTGCGGCCTGAAGGCGCATTTCGGAACGATGGCGAAGCCGCTTCAAGTGGGTCAATGTGCTCGCAGCGGCCTGATGGCAGCCAAACTGGCCAACGCCGGCTTTACTGCGAATCCGGCCGCGTTCGAGCATCCCCAGGGGTTCTTCGCTTCGTACGACGGACTGGACAACGTCCACCTCGAGCGCTTGCTCGACCGTCGGAATGGTCTCCTCGAGATCGAGCAAGACGCCGTTGGCCTGAAGTCGTTCCCATGTTGTGGCAGCACTCATCCGGTTGCGCGCGCGATGCTGGCATTGCGCGCGCGAGGCTTGCATCCGGAAGACGTCGATTCGATATTGATGACCGTCAACCGCCGAAGACTCCCGCATACCAACCACCCAAACCCGAAGACGCCGCTGGAGGCCAGGTTCAGCATGCAGTACGTGGCGGCGCGCGCGCTGCTGGACGGCGCGCCGAGATTGCACCATTTCGAAGGCCGGGCGCACCTGGAGCCCGAAGTTCGGGCACTGATGCGAAAGATGTCCGTCATCGCCTACCCGGCGCACGCTGGAGAGGAGGGACGTGACGAGTGCAATGAGTTCGAGGCAGATGTCACTGTCCTCACGCGTAGCGGAGACCAGATCGAAGCGAACGCGCCGCACGCGTTGGGTCGCGGCGGCATGGATCCAATGACAAACGACGAGTTGCAGACGAAGTTCAGCGATTGCGCGAGCCGGTCGCTCGGACCCGTGCAGATCGGAGCCGCGTTCACTGCATTGAAGCACCTGACCAGTTGCGCGCGCATCTCGGAATTGATGGATTTGATGTCACCGATGCCCGTCGCGGTCGCTGACGCTCCACTGACTTAGCAAAGCCAATCCGGAAGAAGACGGCGCGTTGGGCGCGTCATCGCGAGACCAAACATGGAGACAAACGTGAGAGAGACAAAAGACGTCGAGGGCGCACGACTCATCGATGCTCGCATCGACCGCCTGCCAATGACGCGTCACATCTGGGCGCTCGTGCTGATGCTTGCGCTCGGCGCTTTCTTCGAGGCCTACGAGATATCGCTGACCGCGCTCCTGTCGCCGGGGTTGGTAAGGGCTGGCATATTCGCGAGCGCGAACGGCGTGTTCGGCCTGCCTGACCAAGCAGCCTTCGCGTCGGCAACGTTCCTCGGCATGTTCGTGGGGGCGTTGGCGCTGGGACGTTTCGCCGACCGTCTCGGGCGCAAACTTGCATTCACGCTATCGCTGTTGACCTACAGCGCGGCGACGCTCGCCATGGCGTTCCAGGAGACCGCGACGGCCATCGACCTTTGTCGGCTGGTTGCGGGCGTGGGCCTCGGTGCGGAATTGGTCGTCATCGACGCGTTCCTGGCCGAGCTCGTTCCTCCGCGGTTCCGGGGCCGTGCGTTTGCGCTCGCGGCGGCGATCCAATTCCTGGCCGTACCCGTGGCCGGTGGTCTTTGCCTTGTCCTGATTCCGCACCGGCCATTCGGCTTCGAAGGCTGGCGCTGGGTATGTGTCATTGGAAGCCTCGGTGCCCTGGTGGTCATGCTGACCAGAACCCGTCTGCCCGAGTCGCCGCGATGGCTCGCGCAGCGCGGGAACCTGCGGCTCGCAGACCAGATTGTCACCGCGCTGGAACGCAAATGTTTTGGCTCGGCCGGTGCGCCGGGGCTCGTTCCCACTGAACACCGCGTCGCTGTGGATGTCGATCTTGCCAATGAGACGCCCAGTCGCGCCAGCCTGTTCGCACCGGCTTGGCGACGGCGAGTGGTGATGCTCACGACGGCGAATGTCCTGATCGCCATCGGATTCTTCGGCTTCGGAAGCTGGCTTCCCACACTACTGGCGTCGCAGGGCCACAGCATTGTCAAGAGCCTCCAGTTCACCTTGTGCATTGCGTTGTGCTACCCGCTTTGTCCGTTGCTCTTCATGCTCTTCGCCGACAGGGTGGAGCGCAAGTGGCAGATTTCGGGGGCGACGCTGCTGGCCGGTGTGCTCGGCGTGTGCTTCGGCTACCAAGACAGTGCGCTGAGGCTCGTTCTGTTCGGCACCGCGGTCACGACGGCCAATCTGCTGACCGGCTACGCCCTCCATACCTACCAGTCCGAGTTGTTCCCCTCCGCGATACGTGCTCGTGCGGTCGGATTTGTCTATTCCTGGAGCCGGCTCGCCGTCGTGTTCTCGAGCCTGGTCATCGGTTCCCTCCTTCAGACCGGCGGCGCGAATGCGGTATTGCTGTTTCTAGGGGCAACCCAGGTTGCGGTAGCCCTGCTGGTGGCTGTCATGGGGCCGAGGACGTTGGCCATCGAAGATGCCAAGGCACCAGCATGAAAACCACGTTCATCTTCGTTCACGGCTTTGGATGTGATGTCGACAGCTGGCGGTACCAGGTCGACGCACTGTCGCGGACCTTCGCCGTGGCGACGCTTGACTTGCCGGGCCATGGCCGGTCGCCCTTGCCAAAAGGTCACAGCCTGGCGTCGCTCGCGGGTGCCGTGGTTCAAGCCAAGTCGCACTGCGAAGGACCGGTGATCCTCGTTGGCCACAGCATGGGCTGCCGCGTGGTGCTGGAGACGTTCCGCCAATCTCCAGATGGCGTTGCCGGAATCGCACTCATCGACGGCAGCGCCACGGGTCGTGAACATGCGCCACGTCTGCTGCAACTGCTACGCGACCGTCTGCGCTCGCAAGGCATGCCCGCGTTGCTACGAGAGAACGTAGAGGGAATGTTCACGCCAAATAGTCCGGCGCAATTGCGCGTAGCCGCGATCGCCAAGGCGGCATGTCTCGACCCGATTTTCGCAGAGAACGTGCTCAAGGACCTCGCGCAATGGGATGCCGTCGAGGCGCTGCATCCGCTCGTCCAGGCGCGATTGCCCTTGCTCGGCATTCAAGCTACTACACTCGGTGCCGACATGCATCGGCGCCCGCTGGGGCCAGGCGAAACCTCCGAGTGGGGAGCACTCATGCGTCGCTTGATTCCGCTCGCACGAATGCGTGACGTCGAAGGCGTCGGACATTTTGTACAGCTGGAGGCGGCTCAACTGGTCAATGAGGAATTGATGTCCTTTGGGTCATTCAGCCGTGCGTTCCAAGCTTGCCGGATCTCGCGCCCGCTAGCGCCGCCGATCGCCAGGTCTATGCGAGACAATTGAACGAGCGGCCAAGAATGACTCTTGGCTTTCAAACACCGGCTGAGATGGTCAGCGCAATGTGTTGCGCTGACCGATTGAATCCGCAAGTAAAACCTGATTCGGAACCAAGGCCCGTCAGCGCAGGTCTGGTGAAACCTGTCAGCTCCCTTTGCGTTCCTGGAGGCAGTTGCCGCCGTCGACAACCATCACTTGGCCCGTTATGTAGCTGGCCCCCGGGGAGGCCAGGAAGGCGATCATCGCCGCGGTTTCGATGGCTGTGCCGGAGCGCCCGAACGGCGTGTGCCGTCCAGCTTGTGCCTCCTGGTCGCTCTGGCCTCCGGTCGCTATCCATCCCGGCGCCACGCAATTGATGACAACGTCGTACGGCGCCGCTTCGAGGGCGATGCTGCGGCTCATTGCCACGATGGCTGCCTTTGCCGCACTGTAGGCGGCTTCGCCCGGGTTGCTCACCAGCGGGCCAGTCACCGAAGCCACATTGACGATGCGTCCGTAGCGATGCTGAATCATCCCGGGCAGCACCGCCCGCGTCACGTTGTAGCAAGTGCCCAGGTTTCGAGCGAGAGTCGAATCCCATGCCTCGTCTTCCAATTCATGGAATGGGCTGTCCACGTCTGAGACCCCCAACTGCGCCATGCCGGCGTTGTTCACCAGGATGCTGAGCGGCCCCAACGCCTGTTCCACGCGCGCGATCATGACTCGTGTCGCGCCGCGATCGATGAGGTCGGCCACGAAGCCGTGCGCCACATGGCCCTCGGTGCGCAGCGTCTCAGTGCGGTCAAAGATCCGCGCGCTGGTCGCGGCGATCGCAACTCGCGCACCCATCTCTGCGAGCAACCTGGCCGTCGCAAAGCCGATTCCGGATGCACTGCCAGCACCGGTCACGAGTGCTGCCTGTCCCGTCAGTGAAAAGAGTCTATGCATCGGATTGAACGGCAAATGTCGAGGAACACGCATCATAGGCGGCCCTTCCCGATGGGAACCGTCTCGGTTCGGCCAGGTCCGGCCGCTGACGGAAGATGGCCTCTCGATTGCTCATCTGAATCTCGAGGGACAGCACCGGAGTCAATATGCACAGTTGTCCGAATGGATCTGGAAATCAAGGACCACATTGCACGGGCAGCGCGGGCCCGAGTCGCCATCCGCTCATTCGCGCCGCGGCGGGTTCCGAAACAGCCACGAAGGAAGCATCGACCTGAGCACATCGTCTTTCAGGATGGACTGCATGGATGCTCAGCGTTGGAATGGTGGAAATGACTTGCGCAGCGTCTCATGACATCACGCGACCACCTGCCACGTCCAACGTCACGCCGGTGATCCAGGACGAGACTGACGACAGGAGAAACAGCGTCGCGGCGGCGACATCGTCCGGATGGCCGAGTCTGCCGAGCGGAAATGCCGCGCGCATCTTCTGCTCCTGTTCGTCCGAGATGTTCTGCCGCGTTCGTTCGCTCAGGATCGCCGATGGCGAGATGCAATTGGCGCGGATTCCGTGCTTTCCCACTTCGTTGGCGAGATGGCGCGTCAGCATGATCACGCCGGCCTTTGCCGCGCCGTAACCCGCGGGAGCGCCCGCAGCGACCCGGCCCCCGGCCGACGCCATGCTGACGACGCCACCGGAGCCGCGCTCGATCATCGCGGGCAGGAAGCTCTTGACCGTGAAGAACGTCGACGTCAGGTTGTTGTCGATGCTCGAACGCCAGTCCTGTTCCGTGATCTGCTCGAACGGCCCGGGCTTTTCGGTTCCGCCTCCCGCAAAGGCCACGATGAAGTCGGGCACGCCCCATTCGTGGTGGATGCGGTCTCGCATGGCGTCGACATCCGAGAGCCCGGAGCAATCCGCCGGAGCCGCAATGGCCTCGCCACGGATCGCACGAATGGCCTCGACAGTGGCCCGGATCCTTGCTTCGTCTCGGCCATTGACCGCGACCTTCACGCCGTTGCGCGCCAGCGCAAGACACGTGTCGGCCCCGATTCCACGCGACCCGCCCGTGACGAGCGCGATCTTGCCCTGAAGGTCGGGAAACACGGGAATGCTGGACGGCTGCAGCGGCATGACGGACTCCGATCAAAGTGATTGCCCCTACTTTGTCGCCGCCATAGACTAAAGACAAATCATGTAATGACAACCGATCCATAAAGTAATCTATGTCTCACCTTGTCTACCTTCGAAGCTTTCTCAGCGTGTACCGCCACAACTCCATATCGAGGGCGGCCGAGACACTGCATCTGACCCAGCCCGCCGTCTCGCGTCACATCAAGGTACTCGAGAGCAGGCTCGACTGCGTTCTCTTCGAGCGCCTGCCGCGAGGCCTGGCGTCGACACCCGCAGCCAACGAACTGGAACGCCAGGTCGGATCGCACCTGGACGCGCTCGAAGCCGTGGTCGGCGTAGCGGGCGGAAAGAACGAAGCCGTCGCAGGAATCGTTCGCGTGGGCTCAACGACCGGCTTTACGAAGCTGCTCCTCTCCGGGCTGGCGCCCTTGTCACGCCACGGTATCCGCCTGGAGCTGAGCGCCGCACCGCCGCCCGCGCTCGTGGGGTCACTGGCCGCGCACGACCTGGATCTCGCCTTGACCCCCGCTCGAATCCCTCACAAGGCCATCGACTACGACCTTCTGCACGAGGCGCCACTGAGGCTGGTCTGCGCACCGCGTTGGCGCGAGCAACTACCCAGGTCCGGCGCGCCGAAGGGGTTGCCGCTCATCGAACTCAGCGGCCCCATGCCGACACTCGCCAACCTCTGGCGGGCCGCATTCGGATCGAACCCGGACATCCCCTCCGCGATCGTCGCCGATTACCAAGCCGCCCTGGACGCCGCCGCCGCGGGACTCGGGCTGGCAGCGGTGCCCGAATGCCTTTGCAGGAGTCTCCTGCAAACCGGCCAACTGGTCTGCCACGAGGTCAAAAGCGCGCCGCATGTATCGCTCTTCATGGCGAGAAACAAGGGAAGCAAGGCGATGGCGCGGATCGACATCGTCCAGCAACTCCTCGCCGATGCGGCGCGCGCCTGGTAGCGACGTGGCGATGGTCGTCCTGAAGTAGCTGGGTGAGGCTGCTGAGTCGTTCACCTGATGTGGAACCTGGTTTGCTCAAGCCCGAACGCTTGGGGGACTTTTGGGGGACTGACTAGTTATGAACAGAGCAGGACAGTACAGGAGACGAAGATCGCCACGAGACAAACGAGTCCGCCGGTCCACCCACTCAACGGCCTCCTCATGACGGTTCCGAGGTGGGCCGCGAACGTGAACATCGGGCCGGGAACGGCCTGGGTTGCTCCATAGTGCATGTCAGGAAATCGGCATTGTTCACCAAGCCGTTCGGAACCACCGATGCCTGCAGCAGCGGCAACACGACGTGACCTTCACCGAATACGAGCGCGCCGGCTCGATAGAAGTCCCCACGTCCATGAGTCAGTCCGCGGCCGGTGCCGGGCCGCGTTCGGCCAGCCAGCGCGCGTAGCCCGCCAGCACGTCGGCGTTCGGCGGGTACGTGCCGTCGATGGGGGCGCCGGCCTTGATCAGCTCCAGCACGTACACCTCGAGCCGCTCCTGCTCGATCGCGGCGTCCGCGATCTCGTCGGCCAGGTGGCGCGGCACGCAGACAGCGCCGTTCTCGTCGCCGACGATCGCGTCGCCCGGGAACACGGCCACGCCTTGCACGCCGATCGGCGTATCGTGGTCGATGACCATCAGGCTGGCGAACGACGAGATCGGCGTCGTGCCGGCGGCCACCACCGGGAAGGGCATCGTGCTGATGAAGTGCGCATCGGATACGCTGGTGTCCAGCACCACGCCGGCCACGCCCTTGGTCATCAACGCCGTGCTCATGATGTCGCCCATCATCGAGACGTTCGGGTTGGCGCCCGTGCCGCACACGATCGCCGAGCCGGGAGGCGCGGCATCGAAGGCCAGGCGGTTGCGGCTCGGCAACGTGCCCTTGGAGATGCCGGCGCGCAGGTCCTCGCGGATCGGGATCGAGCGAATCGTCCAGGCCGCGCCGCAGAACTTCGCGGCCGCCTTGTTCAGGGGGCGGCTGCCGCTGAAGAAGCGCGTGTGCAGGCCTTTCTGAAACATCACGGCCGACAGCGTCGGCACGGCGACCGACAGCAGCTTGACGCGCAGCGCCTCCGGCAGGGGCGAATACGTCTCGGGGGCGCTGTCGCCGAGCGGGGCGAAATGGGCGGAGTAGGTCATGCAAACTCGTTTCAGGAATGGGCGGAGATGCTGGCGACGAAGCGTTGCGCCAGTGGATGCCGCGGTTGGGTGAAGAACTCTTCGGGCGACGCCTCCTCGAGGATCTCGCCGGCGGCCATGAACACGATGCGGTCGGCCACCTCGCGCGCGAAGCGCATCTCGTGCGTGACGACGAGCATGGTCATGCGCTCGGCGGCGAGGGCGGTCATGACGTCGAGCACGTCGTTCACGAGCGCGGGGTCGAGCGCCGAGGTGGCCTCGTCGAACAGCATGACGCGCGGCGCCATCGCGAGCGCGCGTGCGATCGCGATGCGCTGCTGCTGGCCGCCCGAGAGCTGCGACGGATACTTGTCGCGCGAGCCGAGCAGGCCCACGCGCTCCAGCAGCGCGCAGGCGCGGGCCTCGGCCTGCGCGCGGGACTGGCGTTGCACGATGCGCGGTCCCTCCATCACGTTCTCGATCGCTGTGAGGTGCGGCCACAGGTTGAAGCTCTGGAACACCATGCCGACCTGCGCGCGCAGCGCCGCCAGCGCCGCGACGCCGCCCTGCGGGTCTACCCGCTCGCCGCCGATGCGCAACTCGCCGCCATGGTGACGCTCGAGCTGGTTGACGATGCGCAGCAGGCTGCTCTTGCCGGCGCCCGACGGGCCGATGACGGCGACGATCTCGCCCTCCGCCACAGTCAGGCTGACACCCTTGAGCACCGGCGTGTCGCCGTAGCGCTTGATGATGCCGTCGAGTTCGATGATGGGATTCATGGGGCTGGGGTCGCGTCGGTTCAACGCACGGTGTAGTAGCCCAGGCGCCGCTCGAGCCACGTCTGCAGCAGTGCGAGGAGGGTGGTGATGGCCAGGTAGATGAGGCCGGCCGTGCCCAGGATCTCGGCGATCTTGTAGGTGCTGCTGTAGATTGCCTGGCTGGTGGCGGTGAGTTCCTGCACCGAGATCACGGAGACCAGCGAAGTGTTCTTCACCGCGTTGATCGCCTGGCCGATGTAGGGCGGCAGCGCGGGCCGCATCGCGAGCGGCACGATGATGCGCACCATCACTTGCCAGGGCCGCATGCCGATCGCTTCGCCGGCCTCCGTCAGGCCGCGCGGCACGGTCAGGATCGCGGCGCGGAAGATCTCGACGTAGTACGCCGCGGCGTTGATCGACAGCGCCACGACGCCCGCGATGAACGGCGGCAAGAGTACGCCAACGCTGGGCAGCCAGTAGTAGATGGCGAACACCTGCAGCAGCATCGGCGTGCCGCGCACGAGCCACACGAAGGTCCACGCGGTGCGACTGAGCCAGGGCCGGGGCGAGAGGCGCATCAGCGTGATGGCCGCGCCGAGGAGGGTGCCGAAGAACAGCGACAGCACCGACAGGATGAGCGTCACGCCCGCCGCCTTCAACAGGAATGGCAGGTAGGTGAGGACGGTCTGGAAGTCCACCGATGGGCTCCTCAGCGGGCCGCGACGAACGCGGGGTCGTCGCGCGCGAACAACATCGGGAACTCGGGCGTCGCGTAGGCGAGCAGCTGTGCCTCGTGCGCCTCGATGTCGCCCTGGAACAGGTCGCGCGCGAGGGCGTGCACCAGGCGCGGCGCGGCGAACTTCATCGCGCTGATCGACGAGCCGGACGGCCCGAAGCTCAGCGTCGCGCCGAAGTTGAAGCAGTGCACGTCGCCGACCCAGCCCGCCACGCCGGGGCGCCGCTCCGTGAAGGCCATGCCGTCGTCCAGATAGGGGTACAGGCCCAGCCGCGCGTTGCGCTGGTCGGCGGGCGGGTCGAAGCGGTCGCCCCAGCGCGCGACGTGGTTGGCCAGCTGCGCCAGCTCGGGGCGCAGCGAGAGGTCGGTCTCGAAGCCGGTGCCGCAGATGACGAAGTCGGCGTCGAAGCAGCCGCGCGGCGTGGTCAGGCGCACGGCGCCGGCGCCGTCGATCGCCTTCGCGTCGACCAGCGCCGCGCCGGTCACGAGCGCGAAGTTCGGGTGGCAGGTGACGCGCTCCCAAGTCTCGCGGGTGAGGGCCTCGCGGATCGTCAGCAGGTGGTTCATCATGCGCCAGCGTGTGGCGTCGGGCAGGGTGCCGAAATGGCGCAGGAAGCCGGGGTAGGCCAGCGTCTTGTACGGCTGCACGCGCTGCAGGTCGTCGCGGCGGCAGAACATCTCGACCTGCGCGGCACCGTGCTCGAGCGCGGTGGCCGCGTTGTCGAACGCGGAGGCCGCGGCGCCAATCACGGCGACGCGCTTGCCGCGCAAGCCCTCGAAATCGATTGGCTCGGACGCGTGCGCGCGCAGCGCAGTCGGCAGTTCGGCGATCGCCCGCGGCATCCACCAGTCGCCGCTGGAATGGATGCCCTGCGCGAGCACGAGCTTGCGCGTGAAGCGGATCTCGCGCGTGCCGTTCGCCTCGAGCTCGATGCGCAGGAGGCCGTCGCGCGTGCCCGCGACCGGTGTCACGCCGACGAAGCGCACCCGGTTGCGCACCGGCAGCTTCAGCACGCGACGGAACCAGCCGAGGTAGGCCTGCCACATCTGCTTCGGGATGTACTTGATCGTGGCGAACGCGCCGGCGCCGTGCTGCGCCTCCATCCACGCCTGGAACGTGAGGCTGGGCACGCCGAGGTCGGGGCCACCGATGTGCTTGGGCGTGCGCAGCGTCTGCATGCGCGCGAAGCGCATCCAGATGCCTTCCTCGCCGTCGGCCGACTCGTCGACCACTTCGATATTGACGATGCGCTCGCGCAGCAGCAGGGACGCGACGGCGAGGCCGCCCTGGCCCCCTCCGACCACGAGCACGTCCAGCACCGGCTGGCCATCGTGTGTGCGGGGCGGCACCCAGGGCTGGTCCGGGTAGGCGATCAGGCGCAGGTCGCGTGCGACGTCGATCTCGAGTTCGGCAAGCGAGGTGGGGATCATGGTGGCAATCGAGGCAGAGGAGGGCGGAATCAGTCCGCGAAGGACTCGAGGGTGGCGTCGAAGGCGGCATCGAGGCCGGTGCCGGGAGGCGGCGCGAAATCGGCTGCGAAGCGCTGCCACGACAGCAGCCCGCTGTCGCGCGTGCCGCCGAGGTCGACGGGCGCCGCGTCGATGGCATCCGACCGCGGACCGACGTGGTAGCGGAAGCCGGGGTGGCGCTGCGCAAGGCGCGCGCACCAGTCAGCCAGCGTCCACGCGTGTTCGGAGCCGAGGTTGTAGGTGCGATGCGCGAGTGCGGGCGCGTTCAGCAGTAGCCGCAGCCGCAGCGCGACGTCCGGCGCGAAGCTCCAGTTCTTCCTGCACGGACGGTCGAACGCGACGGCACGACCGTCGCGGGCGTGCGCGGTCACCTGGTGGATCTGGCTCAGCGTGTCGCGCACGCCGGTGTCGTGCTCGAACGGGCCGAACACGCGGCCCAGGCGGGCGACGGCCCAGTCGAGGCCGTGCAGCGTCGCGAGCCGCGCCGTGACGGCTTCGCCGTCCGATTTGGTGATCGCATAGAGCGTCTGGGGTGCGTGCGGCACGTCCTCGTCGATCAGGCTGCCGTCCGCGGGCTGGCCGCCCCAGACCGCGATCGAACTGGTCGAGACGAAGCGGCGCACGCATGCATCGGCGGCCGACGTCAGCACCGCGGCCAGCCCGGCGAGGTTGACTGACAGGATCTCGTCGGCCGCGCGCCGTTCGCGCTCGGCCGAGGCGGTGATCGCTGCCATGTGGGCGACGCGGCCGACGCCGTGCCGGCGCATGATCGCGTCCAGCAGCCGGCGGTCCCGCACGTCGCCGACAACTTCGACGAAGCGACCGGGCAGCGCGTCCAGGCGCGCGACGACAGGGGTCGGGATGGCGGCCGACGACAGCCCGACCACTGTCTCGCCCTGCGTGAGCGCGTGGCGCAGCAGGTTCAGGCCGATGAAGCCGCTCGCACCGGTGATCAACAGGCTGTTCATTGCGGCGGCTCGATTCCGAAGTTCTTGCGATAGAGCGCGAGGTAGGTGCCGTCTGCGCGGCAGCGCGCGACGACGCGGTCGACGGCTGCCTTCAGCTGCAACGCGGACTTCTCCATCACGATGCCTTGCGCGTTGACGCCGCCCCCTTCGCGCACGATGCGGACCTCGCCGGGCCGTGCCCGCTGATAGTGGATCGCCGCAGTCAGGCCAACGACCGCGACGTCGATGTGGCCGGTGTGCAGCGACAGGAACACGTCGCTGCCGCCGGGCATCGCGAGTAGCGAGTGGTAGCCGCCCATGCGGCGGATCGTGTCTTCCTGGAACGACGCGGCGACGACGCCGACGTCGCGGCCGCGGATATCGGCCAGGCGCTTCATCGTCGTATCGCGCGCCGGAACGACCGCGACCATCTGCTCGTATGCGTAGGGCTCCGAGAACAGGAAGATCTCCTTCAGGCGCTCGCGAATGCGCACGCCGGTGATGACCATGTCGAGCTGGCCCGACGACAGCGCGGGCATCAGGCCACGGAAGTCCACCTGGATCCAACGCACAGGCAATCCGAGCTCGCGGCCGATCATGCTGCCCCAGTCGATGTCGTAGCCGACCAGCTCGTTGCGCGAGTTCACCCAGGTGTTCGGCGGTGCCGTGCCCGAGGTGCCGATCTTGAGTTCGCCGCGCGCGCGGATCTGGGCGAGATCCTGCGCGAACGCACTGGGTGCCAGGCCGAGGGCGAGCGACGCGAGCAGCAACGAGGACGCGCGACGTCGCTGCATCAGATGCCGCGGATCATGCCGCCGTCCACGCGAAGGGTGGCGCCAGTGATGTACGACGCGCGGGCGCTGGCGAGGAAAGCGACGGCATCGGCGAACTCCTCGGGGCGCCCGTAGCGGCCGGCCGGGATGCTCGCCATTGACGCCTTCGCCACGTCCTCGACGCTGCGGCCCTGCCGCTTCGCGGCGATGCCGTCGAGCTGGTCGACGCGGTCGGTGTGGATGCGACCGGGCAGCACCATGTTCACGGTGATGCCCTGCGCGGCGACCTCCGCGGACAGCGTCTTCGACCAGCCGGCGACCGCCGCGCGGATGCCGTTGGACAGCGCGAGGTTGGGAATCGGCTGCACGACGCCCGACGACGAGATCGTGAGGATACGGCCCCAACCGCGTGCCTTCATCGACGGCAGCAGCACCTGCGTGAGGAAGAACAGATTCGCGGCCATCGTCTCGAACTGGCTCAGCCACAGCTCGGGCACATGGTCGGCGGCACCCCCGGGCGGCGGGCCGCCGCCGTTGTTGACGAGGATGTCCACCGGCGGCAACGCGCCCGCCACCTGCGCGATGCGCGTGCGATCGGCCATGTCGAGGGCGATCGGGGTCACCCGGGCCGCGACGTCGGCGGGCAACGCGGCGATCCAGCGTTGCGTGTCCTCGACCGTGCGCGCCGCCGCCGATACCGTCGCGCCTTCGAGCGCCAGGGCGCGCGCGACGGCGGCGCCGAGGCCGCGGCTGGCGCCCTGCACGAGCGCGTGCTTGCCTGCGAGTCCGAGGTCCATGTCAGCCGAGCTCCTTCAGTCGGGCGGTCTGTCGATCGATCAGGCCGCTCACGTCGGCGAGATCGGTCGTCGACAGCTTCGGCCCGGGATGGCGCAGCGCCGCGGACGAGATCGCCCCGCGCATCGCCATGATGTGCTTTCGCACCGCAAGACCGATGCCAGGTTGCTGCTCGTAGCGTGCGAGGGGCAGGTAGGCGTCGAAAACGTCCCGCATGCGCCGCGTGTCGCCGGCGGCGAATGCGCGGCAGGTGTCGACCATCATCTCCGGGTACGCGAAGCCGGTCATCGCACCGTCGCTGCCGCGCTCGAGCTCTTCGGGCAGGAACAGGCCGCCGTTGCCGCCCAGGATGCTGACGCGGCGGATGTCGCCGCGCGCGCTCGCAGCGCGCAGGCCGTCGAGCTTGTTCAGGCCCGGCCAGTCCTCGTGCTTGACCATCACGCAGGTCGGGCACGAGTTCAGAATGCGCAGCAGCGCCGACAGGCTCATCTGCACGCCGGTGGACTGCGGGTGGTCCTGCAGCGCGAACGGGAGGTCGCCGAGCGCCTTCGCGACCAGCTCGTAGTAGCTCACGATCTGGTCGTCGGTGCGCAGCGTGTGCGGCGGCGCAATCATGACACCGGCCGCGCCCGCGGCCATCGAGTCGCGCGCGAGCTGCACCAGCGGCGCGAGCCCGGGGCTCGAGACGCCGACGATGACCGGCACACGGCCGGCTACTGCGTCGACAACGGCGCGCACGAACGCGATGCTCTCGTCGGCCGTCAGCTTCGGCGCCTCGCCGAGCACGCCGAGCAGCGTCAGGCCGTCGGCGCCCGAGCGCAGGTAGAAGTCGACCATCGTCGGCACGGACGCCAGGTCGAGTTCACCGCTGTCGGTGAAAGGAGTGACAGCGATGAGGTAGACCCCTCGCGCGCTCTCGTCCAGCTTTTGCATGTGTTTCTTTCGGGGGTTTCTCTTGTGGTGATGGAGATCAGAGCCAGCTGTACGACAGGCGCGCGTAATAGTTGCCGCCGCTCAGGCCGAACGGGGACGCCGAGTTGTAGATCTGCGCGCCGTTGAAGGTCGAGGCGCTGAAGTTCTTCGGGTTGGTCTTGTCCGGGTAGACGTCGAACGCGTTCTGCGCGCCGACCGACAGCTCCAGGTTCTTGACGACCGTGTAGCCGACCTCGAGGTCGGTGATGTACTTCGGCCTCTCGTACGAGTAGCCGCCGGTGACCGTCGACGGCGTGGTGAACGAGCCGTAGCGGGTCTCGCGGCCGAACACGCGCCACTTGCCAAGGGTCCATTCGCTGCTGAGGATGAACTTGCTCTTGGGCGTGGTCATCGTCAGCTGATCCTGCGAGACCTGGTTGAACACCTGCGTGCCGTACAGCGTCTGCTGCGCCGCGGCCAGCACGCTGGTGATCTTCGTGCGGTTGAGATCGCCGGCCAGCGTCCAGTCGATCGTGCCCCAGCTCGGCAGCAGCTCGCGATAGGTGCCGACGATGTCCAGGCCGTTGGTGCGCGTGTCCACGCCGTTCAGGAAGTAGCGGGCGGCCTCGATGCCGGTGATGCCTTGCGCGGTCAGCAGCGCGGCGAGGGCCGGGTCCAGCACGCCGCTTGGCGACAGGCCGATTTGCGCGCTCTGCACGATCCGGTTCTTCAGCGCGATGGTGTAGGCGTCGGCCGTCAGCGTCATGCCTGTCATCGGCTTGAGCACGATGCCCATGCTGACGTTGGTCGACTTCTCCGGCTTGAGCGGCTGCGCGCCAAGCAGCTTGGCCGCTTCGGAGTTGACCGGCAGGTTGGCGATCGTGTAGTCGACGCCCTTGTACTGCGCGGTCGCGCCGGCGGAGTAGTACTCCTGGCCGAGCGCCGGCGCGCGGAAGCCGTTGCTGACCGAGCCGCGCACCGCGATGGCGGGCGAGAACGCGTAGCGGCTGGAGAGCTTGCCGCTCGTGTCGTTGCCGAAGTCGCTGTAGTGCTCGAACCGGCCGGCGAGGCCAAGCTCCCAGGATTTCGTGATCTTGGTGTCGAGATCGACGTACGCGCCTTCGCTCTTGCGCGAGGCCTGCAGCGCATCCTGCGGGCGGAAGCCGGAGAACGCCTGCGAGCCGGGCAGGTCGGTGTATCGACCGGCGTTCGGGCCGGTCAGCACCGGCTCGCCACCGTCGGCGTACGACGCGACGTCGCCTGCGCCGATGCCGTAAGTGTCGCGCCGGAGTTCGGCGCCGATCGCGACCGTCAACGGGGCGGCGAAGAAGCCGGTGTCGAAGTCGCGCGTGAAGTCCAGGTCGGCGGTGGTCTCGCCGGCGTTGAACTCGCCGAGGTAGAACGCGGTCGGGCTCAGGTTGCCGTAGGTCGGGTTGACCGAATCGGTGATCGAGGTCAGCGCGAGGTTGCGGCCGTGCGTGATGCTCGCATCCCAGTCCCAGCCGAGCAGGCCGTTGCCGCGGGCGCCGGCCGTCAGGCTGTAGTCCTTCTGGTTGACGACCAGGCGTGGCTCGAAGCCGTCCGGGTAGATCGAGATGACGTTGTTGACGTTGGAGGCCTGGCGGAAACCGACCCAGTTTTTGCCATCGGTGTCGGTCACGGTGCCGAAACCGTACAGCGAGACGTCCGGGGTGATCGGCTGGGTCGCGTTGAAGGCGATCTGCTTCGTCTCGGACTCGGGGATGCCGTAGCCTTTGTAGACGATGCCGGGCGCGTTGGCGTTCTTCGGGTTGCCGGGGTAGTAGCTGCCCGTCAGCGTCGCGTCGATCGCGCGATTGGTCAGCGACTGCTTGTTGTACTGGCCTGAGATGTTGAACGAGCCGTCGCCGCCGAGCCCGAAGCCCTGGTTGACCGTGAACGTCTCGTTCTCGCCGTCGCCCTTGTAGTACTTGCCGACCTGCGCCGACGCGCTGCCGCCGCTCGGCGCCGACTTCAGGATGATGTTGATGACGCCCGCGATCGCGTCCGAGCCGTACTGCGCGGCTGCGCCGTCGGTCAGCACCTCGACGCGCTGGATCGCAGCGGTCGGGATCATGTTGAGGTCGACGCCCTCGGAGCCGATCGACACCGAGCCGGCGACGTTCACGATGGACGTCGAATGAAAGCGCTTGCCGTTCACGAGCACCAGCACCTGGTCAGGGTTCAGGCCGCGCAGCGTCGCGATGCGGGCGATCGACGTCAGGTTGCCGCCGGCCTGCGACGGCAGCGTCAGCGACGGCAGCACGTTCGACAGCGATTCCTGCAGCCCGGCCTTGCCGGTGTGCGCCATCGCCTCGTCGCCAACCACCTGGATCGGGGACATGCTGTCGGCGATCGTGCGGTTGGACTGGCGTGTGCCGGTGACGACCACCACCTCGGTCGGCGCGGACGCGGCGGCGGCCGGTGCGGCGGCCACGGTCTGCGCAACGGCGCCGCTGCTGCCGATGACGAGGGCGAGCGTCGTGCCGCCCATGAGGACTGGTTTGCGCATGAGGATCTTTCGTGGAAGGACCGGATGGAAAGGTTGGAGCGGAAGAAAAAGGCAGGCGTAGCGAAGCCGGGCGTCCCGTCGGAGTTGCGGGGCGACCATCGCAGCAGACTGCGGGAAAGGGGGGGTTAGGCCGTGGAGCGCCAGCGACGGTGCGCCGGCGCGTCGGCGGGGATCGGGCGCCGCGTCATCGCGGCGCCTCCAGGCCGGTCAACACGCGCAGCACATGGCCGGGCAGGCGGGTCGAGCGGGCGTGAGCGATTGGCTCGGGTGTGCCGCGCGCGATGAATTCTCCGGAACCCGCGGCGACGTGCAGCGCATTGCCCTCGACGACGACGCGGCCGCGGCTCAGTACCACCTCCGGCCAACCCTTGAGCGTGCGGCCTTCGTAGGGCGTGTAGCCGACGCGGTCGTGCAGCATCGCGGCCGCCACGTGCACCTCACGCTCCGGGTTCCATAGCGCGAGGTCGGCATCGGCGCCGAGCGCGATCGCGCCCTTGCGCGGCGCGAGGCCATAGAGGCGCGCGTGGTTGGTGGCGGTGAGCGCGACGAACTGGTGGATGCTCATGCGCCCGGTCATCACGCCCTCGGAGAACAGCAGCGGCAGGCGCAGCTCGATGCCGGGGACGCCGTTGGCCATTTCCTTGAACGTCGTCGCCTCGCCCTTGGGCAGCTTGCCGCTGTCGTCGAACCGGTAGGGCGCGTGGTCGGAGGAATAGACCGACAGCGTGCCGTCGCCCAGGCCCTGCCATACGGCCTCCTGCGACGCGGCGTCGCGCGGCGGCGGCGAGCAGCAGAACTTCGCGCCCTCGACCCCGGGCAGGTCGATGTCGGCCGCCTTCAGGAACAGGTACTGCGGGCAGCTCTCGGCGTGCACGCGCGCGCCGAGCGTACGCGCCGAGCGGATCACGTCGACAGCTTCGGAGCCGGCCACGTGCACGATCATCACCGGCACATCGACGAGGCGCGACAGCGCGATCGCGCGGTTCGTCGCCTCGGCCTCGACCAGCGGGTCGTGCGCGACCGCGTGGAACTTCGGCGCCTGGTGGCCGCGTTCCAGCAGCCGGTGCGCGATCCATCGGATCATGTCGTGGTTCTCGGCGTGAACCATCACGAGCGCGCCTTCGCGATCGGCCGCGGCGAGTACGTCCAGCAACTGGTGGTCGTCGAGCCTGAGGCGGTCGTAGGTCATGTAGACCTTCAGCGACGTGATGCCTTGTGCGACGGCCGCGGGCAGGTGTACCGCGAGCGCCTCCTCGGTCGGGTCGGCCAGGATCAGGTGGAAGCCGTAGTCGATGACGGCTTTCGTGCGCGCGCGCTCGGCGTAGTCGGCGATGACGTCGGGGATGCGCATGCCGCGATGCTGCGCGGCGAACGGGATGATGGTCGTCGTGCCGCCGAACGCGGCCGAGACGGTGGCCGAATGGAAGTCGTCCGCGCACATCAGGCCCATGCCGGAAAACTGCTCGACGTGGCAGTGGCTGTCGATGCCGCCGGGCAGCAACAGCCGGCCCGCGGCGTCGATGTCGCGGGCGGCTGGTGCGAGGTGGACGCCGATCTGTGTGATGACGCCGCCGGTGACGCCGACGTCGCCGTCCACGATCCGGCCATCGGTGACGATGCGCGCGTGACGGATCGTCAGGTCGGGGATGGACGGTGCGGCGGCGGTCATGAGATGAGGTGGGTTGCTGGACAGACTCGATTCGGTGAATTGATTGTTGTGAAGGCTTGCGCGTGCGTCACGTTCCGTTTTGTCGGCCGGCCATAACTTCACGTTATGGAGATGCGGCGAGGGACCGGTTCAGGCTCAGGCAAGGTCATCCAAGGGACTGGACGCGACGATGGACGGTGCGTCGATGCCCATTTCGAAGCCCTCGCGCACCATCAGCGAGCGCAGGATGTCCACGAACGACTGCGCGAGTTGCGACATCGGCTCGAAGCGTGCGTGCACGATGTTCACCGTCAATGCCGGCGCTGCGGCGATAGGGCGGGCCACCAACTGGCTCGGTGGCCAACTGCGCGCGGAGAACTCGTCGACCAGTGCGATGCCCGCGCCCATCGTGACCAGCGCGCACGCGTTCTGCGGCGAGCCGACCTCGAGGTTGGAAATCAACGTCTCGCCGGCGTCCTCGTAGATGCGCTCGACAATCGCTCCGAACGGCGTCTCCGGGTCGTAACTGATCATCGGGAACGGATGCAGCTCGCGCAGGCCCAGCTGGCCGCGCGCGGCGAGCGGGTGATCGGGCGGGCAGACGCACACCATGCGCCCCTGACCGAGTGCCGTCGACTGCAGGTTCGGATGTTCCATCGGCAGGATCACGACACCGATGTCGGCCTTCAGATCGAGCAGCCGGTCGCGCATCTGCGGGTAGTTCTGCAGGCCGAGCGTGACATGCACGTCGGGGTGGCGCGCACGGAAGTCCGCGATCGCGTGCGGGATCAGCCATTGGCCGATGCTCTGGCTCGCCATCACGTGCAGGAAGCCGCTGCGGCGTCCGGCGAGGTCGTGCGCAAGCTCGTTGACGCGCTGCACGCCTGCATAGACATGTTCGACCTCGCGAAACAGGTGCTTTGCCTCGGGCGTTGCGTAGAGGCGGCCCTTGATACGCTCGAACAGCGCGAAGCCGATCTTCGTCTCGGTGTACGAGAGCAGCCGGCTCACCGCCGGCTGCGAGACGTGGAGCATCTGCGCCGCGCCGCTGATGGAGCCGGTGCTCATCACGGCGCGAAACACTTCGATCTGTCGCAGGTTCAGGGCCATCGGCGGCCTTCGGTATAACCGGATGTTAAGGGTTGAGGACAAACTAGCAAGGGCTATGCCGTCTGGAGCGGGCGTGGCGTGACTAGACTGAAACCACCCCGATCCCCCCACGCGATGCCGCCCGCCACGACGCGCATCGATCACCTGAAAGCCCATTCGATGACTCAGACCCGACGCGGGTTCCTCCAGCGCGTGGCCGCCGCCGGCGGCTACACCGCCACGTTCATTTCCATGCAAGCCCTTGGGCTCCTCCCGGCGACGAGCCGCGCCGAACCGGTGACCCTCGAGGTCGGCGGCGGCCGCGGCAAGAAGGTCGTGATCCTCGGCGCCGGCATTTCCGGCATGACGGCAGCCCACGAGCTGCGAAAGTCCGGCTATGCGGTGACGCTGCTCGAGGCCCGCGCCCGTGCCGGCGGCCGCAACTGGACGGTTCGCAAGGGCACCCGCATCGACCTGAACGACGGCAGTTCGCAGACCTGCGAGTTCGACGAGGGCTTGTACTGGAACGCCGGGCCGGCGCGCCTGCCCAGCCAGCACCACACGGTGCTCGGCTACTGCCGCGAGTTCGGCATTGCGCTGGAGGTGGAGATCAACACCTCGCGCAGCGCGATGCTGTCGAACCCGGACGCGAACGGCGGCAAGCCGATCCTGCTGCGCCAGGCGGTCAACGACACGCGTGGCGCGGTCTCCGAATTGCTTGCCAAGGCGATCGACCAGGGCGCGCTCGATCGCGAGCTGACCGCGCATGACAAGGAGCGCATGATCGACTTCCTGAAGCAGTACGGCGACCTGACGCCGGAGAAGCTGTACAAGGGCTCGTCGCGGTCCGGCTACTCGGTGCCGCGCGGCGCCGGTAACGCACCTGGCACGCCGAACGATCCGCTGCCGCTGTCGCTGCTGCTCGACGAGGACCTGTGGAACGGCGTGCTGTTCGAGGACATCATCGACCAGCAGGCGACGATGTTCCAGCCGGTCGGCGGCATGGATCGGATCCCGATGGCGTTCGCGAAGGCGCTCGGCAGCCTGATCCACTATGAATGCGAGGTCACGCATATCGGCCGGCGCGGCGAGGGCGTGCGCATCGCCTACACGCACAGGCGGTCCGGCGCCGCGCGCACGCTCGACGCCGACTACTGCATCGTCGCGATGCCGACTCCGGTCGTCGCGAAGATCCCGTCCGATTTCTCGCCCGCCTACCGGGCGGCGCTCGCCGGCATCGAGTGGCAGAACTCGGTCAAGATCGCGTGGCAGTCGCGCCGCTTCTGGGAGCGGGACTACGACATCTACGGCGGCATCTCGTGGATCAAGGGAATCACCAACATGGTCTGGTATCCGAGCGCGTCGCTGTTCAGCGAACAGGGCATTGTGCTGGGCTCGTACAGCAGCGGCCCGAACGGCGCGAAGCTCGCGGCGTTGCCGCTCCAGGAGCAGTTCGAGATGACGCGCGCCGTGATCGAGCGCCTGCACCCGGGCCACGGCAAGGAACTGCGCCGGCCGATGGGCATCGCGTGGTCGAAGGTGCCGTACTCGCTCGGGGAATCGGTGTCCTACCGGCCCGGCCAGGTCGAGGAATACGACACGCTGAGCCAGCCGGACGGCCCGTTCTTCTTCTGCGGCGACTACCTCAGCAAGATCGGCACGTGGCAGGAAAGCGCCATGACCTCCGCGCGGCGCACGATCAACCTGCTCGATGCGAAGCGCCGCGCGGTTGCAGCGTCCTGATGGAGGCTGGGCGGGCCCGGCGGGGCCGCACGTGCTGCGCCGCCCGAGTGAAACGGGCTCGCTCGAAAGGCGGGCCCGCGCAAGGGACCGGCGCAGCGCGCCGGCCATGCGGCGTCAGCCGATGACGTCGAATTGGTCGAGGTACTGCGTCTTCAGCGTCAGGCCCAGGCCCGGGACGTCATCGGCCAGTTGCAGGAAGCCGTTCTCCGCCGCCGGCTCGCCGTCGAACAGATAGTAGAAGAGCTCGTTGCCCACCTCCACATCGAACATCGGGAAGTACTCGCTCATCGGCGAGGCCAGCGTGCTCATCGTCAGATGGTAGTTGTGCATCTGGCCAGCATGCGGGATCACGGGGACGCTGTACGCCTCGCACAGCGCGTTGATCTTGTGCGCGACGGTGATGCCGCCCACGCGGTTGGTGTCGTACTGCACCACGCTCACCGCCTTGCGATCCAGCAACTGCTTGAAGCCGTGGAGGCCGAATTCATGCTCGCCGCCCGAGATGGGGACGATGTTCATCGCGTTGAGTTCGGCGTAGCCGTCGATGTCGTCGGCGATGACCGGTTCCTCGAGCCAGCGCGGCTCGAACTTCGCGAGCCTGGGCAGCATCCGCTTCGCGTACTCGAGATTCCAGCCCATGTAGCACTCGAGCATCAAGTCGTTGTCGTAGCCGATGACCTCGCGGATCGCCTCGACGGACTTGAGGTTCTCGCGCACGCCCTTCTGCAGGTGTGCGGGGCCGTAGCCGAAGCGCATCTTGAAGGCGGTGAAGCCCTGGGCGAGGTACGTGGCGGCCTCGTCCTGCATCGCCTTCAGGTCGGTGCGGTACAGCTTGCTGTAGTAGCAGGGGATCTTCTCCTTGGTGCGGCCGCCCAGGAGCTTGAACACGGGCTTGCCGACGCTCTTTCCGAGCAGGTCCCACAGCGCGATGTCGACCGCGGAGATCGCCGCCATTCCCACGCCCTTGCGGCCCCACGCGTGCGTGGCGCGCAACATGCGCTGGCTCAGGTATTCGTAGTCCCACGGATCCTGGCCCAGCACCAGCGGCGCGAGGTACTGGTCGACGATCTGTCTGGCGATGCGAGGCGCCAGGGCCACGTTGCCCAGGCCGACGAGGCCCGTGTCGGTCTCTATCTCCACCACGGTCCAGCCGTGGAAGCGGAACGTGCTCATGGTCTCGCTGCGCGAGTACAGCAGGTCCATCGCGTTCGAGCAGAAGTTGCCCTGCGGCGGGACGGTGGGCCCCTTCCACTCGAAGGTGCGGGCGCGGATGGAGGTGATCTTCATGGCGGCGTGTCAGTGGGTGTCGATGGTGCGCGAGGCGGCTCGGCCGGCGCGACCCATCCGGCAGGCGAGATCGAAGGCGTTGGTCATCGCGTTCGCGTCCGCGCGGCCGAGGCCGGCGATGTCGTAGGCGGTGCCGTGGGCAGGCGTGGTGATCGGGATCGGGAGGCCGCCTTGCACCGTCACGCCCTTGCTGAAGCCCATCAGCTTGATGGCGATCTGGCCCTGGTCGTGGTACATCGTGACGATGGCTTCGTAAAGGCCGGCGCGCGCCTTCAGGAAGATCGTGTCGGCGGGGAACGGGCCGTCGACGGGCACGCCCAGGGCGCGCAGTTCGCGCACCGCGGGCTCGATGATGTCCACTTCCTCGCGGCCGCAGGTGCCGCCGTCGCCGCCGTGCGGGTTGAAGGCGGCGACCGCGATGCGCGGCGTCGCGATGCCGCTGGCGCGCAGCGAGTCATGGATCAGGCGCGTGGCACCCACGACGCGTTCCTGCGTCAGCCAGGCGGCGGCGTCCTTGAGCGGGATATGCGAGGAGACGCGGGCCGTCCACAGGTTGCCGAGCGTGTTGAATTCGCAGAAGTAACCGGTGACTCCCAGGCGCTCGGCGAAGTAGTGCAGTTCGTCCTCGTGCCGCAAGCCACCCAGCTTCATCGCCTGCTTGTTCAGCGGCGCGAAGCAGATCGCGTCGATGTGGCCCGCAGTGGTCGCGTCCATGCACAAGTCCAGGATCGCGAGCGCCGAGGCGCCGCACGCGGCCTGCGCGCGCGAGCGCACCACGTCGGCTTGCCGCACCGTGTCCACGCAGAGGAAGGCGGGCGTGGCCACGTCCGCGCGGTCGCACACGTCGGCCAGGCGCTTCACGGGCGCCGTCGCCACGGCCGTGCCGGCGATGCGCTGGCCGTCTTCCCACAGCCAGCGGTCGCCGACGATCACGACGTTGGCGCGGGCGATCGCGCCGCCGGCGAGCAGGCGGCCGATCAGCTCCGGGCCGATGCCTGCGGCGTCGCCGAGCGTGAGCGCCACGATGGGCAACGGCTCGTCCACGCGCGCGCTCACAACGACACCACCCGCGAGACGTCCGGTTCGCGCTGGGTCGCAATGAAGCGGTCGAACGCCAGGGTCTCCAGGTTGAAGTACCCGACCCGGTCGTCGTCCAGGCTCACGAAGGCGAGCGGCCGCGTCGGATGGAGGCTCAGCGCGATGGCGCGTGCGTGGGTGGGAATGCACGCGAGTTCCGCCAGCGTCGCGGGGTCGATGACGGAAAGGCTGCGATGTCCGTAGTTGGTGGCCAGCAGGCGTCCGTCGCGACACTTGTACAGGCGGGTGGCGTCGTCGCGCGACGGTGCGGTGGCTTTCACGGTCATGGTCCCGGTGTCGATCGCGCAGATCGTGTTGCTCCAGCGGTTCGTCACGAACAGCGTGCGCTCGTCGTCGCTGAGCGCGTAGCCCTCGGGCTTTTCCCCGGGCGCGCAGGCGACGGGCGCAGCGAGCGGCTCGTAGGGCCGCACCTTGGTCACCGTATGCGACAGCAGGTTCATCACGTACGCCGTCCGGCCGTCCCGCGAAAGCGCGAACAGGTGGCTCTTGATGCCGCCGGTGGGCACGGCGCGGCACGGTGCGGTGTCGGTCTCGGGGTGGTCGATGACGACGAGCTCGGAGCGCTCCTCGCTGAGCGCGTAGAGACGATCCTGCGCGTCGATCTGCAAGCCGTGCAGGCGGTTGAACGGCGCGATGTCGATCGTGCGAAGAAGCCGGCGCCCGGGGATGTCGATGTGGAAGATGGACGTGCCGCCGGCGCCCGTGTGGCCGGAGGTCTCGACGCCGTAGTGGCCGACGTACGCGTTGCGCGCCGCGGAATCGATCACGAACTCATGCGGGAAGGTTCCCAGCGGGATGCTGGTGATGCGCTCGCCGCTGTCGACGTCGTAGTAGCTGAAGCAGTGGCTGCATTTCTCAACAAGGAGGAGCGTGTCGCGACTCATGTGTCGGTTCCGGAATCCGTGACTGGTTCTATGATTGAACCAGTGAATCACAAAAAGAGCGACAAGTGCGTGCTTTACCCGACTGGCGCGCGGGGTTGGGCGGCGCGGCAGGGTGCGTCGCGGCGACGGCTGGGCAGAGCTGAGCGCCGGATCGGCCGATCCGCGTCGCTACGCCGCGAGTTCACGCAGCGTCGTGGAGCGCACGTGCTCGAGGTGGCGCTGCATCGCCTTGACCGCCTTGACCGGGGAGCGGGTCCGCAGCGCCTTCACGATCAGCGCGTGGTCGTCGACGCTGCGCGCGATCGCGCCCTTGCGCTTGAGTGCGAGGCGGCGGGTGTCCAGCGCGTAGTCGTACATGTCGGAGACGAAGTCGCGCAGCAGCGTGTTGCCGCATGCGGCGTACAACACGGAGTGGAACTCGCGGTCGGAGATCTGGAAGGCGACCGGGTCGGCCACCAACTGGCGCTGCTCGTCGAGCAGGCTCTCGAGCCGCGTCAGCGTCGCGTCGTCGATGCGCGCCGCCGCGAGCTTGATGACCTGGATCTCCACTTCGGAGCGGGCCTCCGAGACCTCGTCGACGCTCTTGTCGGCCAGACCCTTCAGCGCGCTGATGGAACTCTGGAGGCTGGCGCCCGCTGGCCCGACAACTCGGGTGCGTGCGCCCTGGGACACTTCCACCATGCCGCGTGCGCCCAAGATGCCAATCGCCGTCCGCACGGAATGCCGGGCCACCTGCAGCGTGGCGGCCAGCTCACGCTCCGACGGCAACTCGTCGCCGGGCTGGAGCAGGCCGCTGATCACGAGGTAGGCGAGCTTGTCGGCCACCTGGTCAGTGACTGTGCGCTTGACGATGTCCGATTCGCCGCCCGGCATGCGCCCGAGCAGGTTCAGCCGGCCTTCCGGGATGCGGGGCATGCGGGTCTCACTGGTCTGTTGGTTCGTCCAGTTGACATCCTAGCAACGATGGCCAGTGCGCGTCATCTGGACCAAAAGCGCACGCGACATCCTGCAGAAGGTCATTCGTGCCCATGCGCGGTTAAGTTCCAAGCAGAACGAAACGCTGCACTGGGAACAAGCGGCTTTTCCGGATAGGCCGCGACATACTCGCGCTGGTCGGTGACGTACCAGGTCATGCGCACGAAGTGCTCGGGCCGCGCGCCCCCCTTTGCCAGCACCGCGACGATGTTGGTCAGCGCCTGGCGCACCCGCTGGTCGAGGTCATTCGTCTGAAATGCGCTTGAAGCGACGCAGGCCTTGCCATGCGCACGCATTCACTGGACGACCGGCGGCACGTTCTCGGCGAGGAACTCCGTGAACGCCCGAACCGAAGGCAGCAGGCCGCGGCGAGACGGCATCAGCAGGCTCATCGTCGCGACGCCCGCGATCCACTGGGGCAGCACGCGAACCAGTTGCCCGCGCTCGACTTCGCGGCGGCCGACGTAGCCGGGCAGCGCCACGATGCCCACGTCCGCGCAGGCAGCCGCCTTCAACGTGGCCATGTCGTCGCTCTCGAGGGCCGGCTCGAACGGAATCGAAGCCGCCCGGTCGGCCTGCGCGACGTGGCGCAGGCGCCAGGCGTGGCTCTCGTGCGCGCCGGCGAGCGCGATGCCGTCATGTGTCGACAGCGCGGCCGGATCGACCGGCGTGCCCTTGCGACCCAGGTAGCCGGGACTCGCGAACAGATGCCATGGAATCTGCGCCAGGGCACGCTGCACCAGCGACGAACTGGGCAGCGGCTCGGTGTGGGCGCGCAGGCACAGGTCGAAGCCCTCGTGCACCGGATCGACATGGCGGTTCGTCGCGTGCTGCACGATGCGCACACGGGGACAGGCGGCCATGAAGCGCGGCATCAGGTCGGCCAGCGCCAGTTGGGCGAACGCCACCGAGCACGTGAAGCGGATGGTGCCGCTCGGCTCCGCGGTGCGACGTCGCACGATGCTTTCCGCGGCCTCCGCCTCGACCAGCATGGCCAGCGCGTGGCGATGGAACTCCACGCCGATCTCCGTCACGACGAAGCGGCGTGACGTGCGCTGGATCAGCCGCGCGCCCAGCGCGGCCTCCAGCGCGAGGATGCGCCGGCTGATGCTGGACTTCGGCACGTCGAGCGCGCGGGCGGCGGCCGTGATGCCCCGGTGTTCGACCACCTGGGCGTAGTAGTAGACATCGTTCAGATCGAGCATCGCTGACGTCTCCGCATGGCACTTCAAAGCCGAGGTAGTGCTCACCTATCGTCCCATTCTGTGGACGATGGTTCCAGTTCTGGCTAATTGTTCTTCGAATGTCCCAATCCTACAGTTCATTCACGCCGAATCACCCTCCATCGAACGCCGGCGAAAGGAGCCAAGAAATGAACCGTCGCAACTTCCTGAACCAGTCCGGCGCCGTCGGTGCCGTCGGCGCCCTGGCCGCTTTCGGCGCCAGCGCCGCGGCTGCCGCAGCCGCACCGCAACCCCCATCCATCAAGGAGTCCATTGCCATGAACACGAGCCATCTCTACGAACGCCTGACCCGCGACAACGCCGTCCTGCTGCTGGTCGACCACCAGGAAGGCCTCTACACCGGCGTGCGCGACATCGACACGCTGTCCCTCAAGCACAACGTCGTCGGCCTCGCCAAGGCGGCGCTGGCGCTGAAGGTTCCGGTCATCGTCACCACGACGACCGAAACCATGTGGGGCCCGATGATCCCCGAACTCGTCGCGGCACTTCCCGGCGTGAAGATCATCGAGCGCACGACCGTCAACGCATGGGACGAGCCCCGCGTCGTCGCCGCCGTCAAGGCCACCGGTCGCAGGAAGCTGATCGTCACCGGCATCTCGACCGACGTCTGCCTCGCCTTCCCGGCGATCTCGGCCATCGCCGATGGCTACGCCACCTATGCGGTGATCGACGCATCCGGCGGCTTCTCGCGGACCCAGGTCGACATGGGCGTGCTGCGCATGCAGCAGGCCGGGGTGATCCCCGTCGGCTACTCGAACGTGTCCGTCGAGATCCTGGGCGACAACGCCGCGCCGGAGGCCGGGGCCGTCTACGGCGCGCTCGGCATTCCCTTCGCCGGCATGGTCTTCGGCATGAAGCAGTACTGGTCGCACGGCTGAGCCGGCACGGCAATCGCTGCGACGAAGCTGTCCCCCTCGTAGCAAAGGTGTCTGTCAAAGCCGGCATGGATGCTTGCGGCCGAGCGCCGAGGTTGGGAGATCTTTGGGGGCTGTCGTGGGTTCGATTCCTGCCAGCCGCACCAGGATTTCGGTTCTGGAAACACAGCCCGGGTACGCAAGTTTCCGGGCTGTGTTTCTTTGTGCCGGCAAAAAGCCCGGCCGGGCATCGAGCGCGCGACCGCCCTCGTCAAACCCCCGCGCATGTGCCATGCTTCAAGCTCCACCGCGGGAGGCGTGCATGGCTTTCTCCTGGACCACCGCAACCCAGATCGCTGCCAACACCGCGACGGTGATCGCGCTGGTGTACGCCGCGATGACGCTGCACAGTTCGTCGATCGACGCGAGGCTCGCGTCGTCCGCCAAGGTGCTGGAACAGGGCGTGAAGATGGAGGCGGACTACCGCGACGGCAAGATCGATGCGCGCCAGGTGGTCGCGTTCTACTACCTCGTGTTCCTGTATCGGCGCATGGATCGACTCGACGACGCGGTCTACGGGCCCGTGAACCGCAGCCTCTGCAAATTCATCAAGTCCGACCCGCGGGCGAAGGAATACTGGGCCGGCGCCGCCAAGGACTATGACGGCGACTTCGTGGCGTTCGTCAACCAGAACCCGGATCCGAAACTATGCTGAGAACACTGACGCTTCTCGCGGCCCTCGTGGCCACGGCTCCCGCTTTCGCCGGCGCCTCGTTCAACACCGACCGCGACGCGCTCGACGCGCGCTCGCGCGACGCCGGGGATCAACTGCAGCAGGCGGTGCAACTGACCCACGGCATCTTCCGCGCGCTCGAGAAGAAGAACAGCGCCGGCGTCGGACAGCAGACGCAGCAAGCGATCGATGCGTTCGACGGCGCGCGGAAAAAGTATCAGGAACTCGCCGAGCAGACGCCGATGCAGCCGCTGCGGTTCGAGCCGGACACCTCCGAAGCCAAGCAGGCCCTGGACGACCTTCATCGCTACTGCGCGATGGCCAGGCTGGACTTTCCGAAGACGGAGCGCGACCTGGCGAACGTCGCGGTCCGGATCCTCGAGAACCACGTCAAGGTGCTGCGCTCGATGAAGTTCTCGGGAACGCCGTCCGATTACGGGCCGATCCGCGTGTTGTTGCGGTCGGAGAGTTTCGTCATGGAGGTCGGCATCGTCACGTCGATCGTGTGGACGATCGCGCCGCCGGCGAAGTAGCCGTCGGGCGGCCCGGGTGCCGCCGTTCTACTGCCCGGCCCAAGGATATTGGCGCGAAGGTAACCTGTGCACATTGACGCACTGGAACCACTTCATGACCGAAACCACCGCCTCCTATCCCGACACCCGTCTTCTCATCGCCGGCGAATGGCGCGACGCCACCGGCGGCAGGAAGATCGCCGTCGCGAACCCCGCGACGGGCCAGACGATCGGCCACGTCGCGCACGCGAGCATCGCCGACCTGGACCTGGCGCTGGCCGCGGCCCAAAAGGGCTTCGAGGCCTGGAAGAACACGCCCGCCAACGAACGCGCCGCGATGATGCGGCGCGCCGCCGGCCTGCTGCGCGAACGGGCCGACGCCATCGCGCGCATGATGACGCAGGAGCAGGGCAAGCCGTTGGCCGAGGCCCGCGTCGAAGTGCTGGCCGGCGCCGACATCATCGAGTGGTTCGCCGACGAAGGCCGCCGCGTCTACGGCCGCATCGTGCCGTCGCGCAACCTGGCCGCGCAGCAACTCGTGCTGAAGGAGCCGGTCGGCCCCGTCGCCGCGTTCACGCCGTGGAACTTCCCGATCAACCAGATCGTCCGCAAGCTGGGCGCGGCGCTGGCCACCGGCTGCTCGTTCCTGGTCAAGGCGCCGGAGGAAACCCCGGCGTCGCCGGCGGCGCTGCTGCAGACCTTCGTCGATGCCGGCGTGCCGGCCGGCACCGTGGGGCTGGTGTTCGGCGACCCGGCCGAGATCTCCAGCTACCTGATCGCCAGCCCCGTCATCCGCAAGGTGACGTTCACCGGCTCGACGCCGGTGGGCAAGCAACTGGCGGCGCTGGCCGGCCAGCACATGAAGCGGGTGACGATGGAGCTGGGCGGCCATGCCCCGGTGATCGTCGCGGAAGACGCCGACGTGGCGCTGGCCGTGAAGGCGGCCGGTGGCGCGAAGTTCCGCAATGCGGGCCAGGTCTGCATCTCGCCGACGCGCTTCCTGGTGCACAGCAGCCTGCGCGACGAGTTCGCGGCGCTGCTCGTCAAGCATGCGCAAGGCCTCAAGCTGGGCGACGGCCTCGCGGCAGGCATCAATCTCGGCCCGCTCGCCAACGGCCGCCGCGTCACCGCGATGACCAAGGTGATGGACGACGCGCGCGCCAAGGGCGCGAAGATCGCCACCGGCGGCGAACGCGTGGGCAGCACCGGCAACTTCTTCGCGCCGACGGTGCTCACCGACGTGCCGCTGGACGCCGACGTGTTCAACAACGAACCGTTCGGTCCGGTCGCCGCGGTCCGCGCCTTCGACACGCTGGACGAGGCGATCTCGGAAGCCAACCGCCTGCCGTTCGGCCTCGCCGGCTACGCCTTCACGAAGTCGATCAAGACTGCACACTTGCTCAGCCAGCGCCTAGAGCTGGGCATGCTGTGGATCAACCAGCCGGCCACGCCGTCGCCCGAGATGCCGTTCGGCGGCGTCAAGGATTCGGGCTACGGCACCGAAGGCGGCCCGGAGGCGCTGGAGCCGTACCTGGTGACGAAAGCGGTGTCCATCCTCGGGATCTGATGCGCGCCGTGCCCCGCGCCGGATACGGGGTGGGGCATATCGTTCCCGGTGCCTGACCTGTTCAAGGCCGCGGACTTGCTGCAAACTGGCACGCTCACGGCGAGGAACAGGAAGATGGCAGCGAGTCGAATCGCGGGCAACGGGATCAGTCGCCAGGGCACCGCATGAGCGCAGCACCGGGCTCCGACGGCATTTCCGCCGCGCTGCGCGGTCTCGACAACTGGCATCGCGGCAAGCGTCGGGCGTCCGCCGTCGTGTTCGTGGCCGCGGTGCTGCTGCTGGCGCTGCTGTGCTCGGCCATCGTCGGCGTGCTGTCGTCGGCGCGCGCCTATGTCGGTGGCGAGAGCCTCTATTCGAAGGGGCAGAAGAACGCGGTGCGCTGGCTCGGGCAGTACTTGCGTTCGGGCGAAGAAGCGGACTACCAGCACTACCTCGATGCGCTGGCGGTGCCGCTCGGCGACCGGACGGCGCAGCTCGAGCTGGAGAAGCCTCGTCCCGACTACGCCGTCGTGCGGCGCGGCCTGCTGCAAGGCGGCAACGACGCCGACGATCTCGCGTCGCTGATCGGCTTCTACCGCCTGTTCCGCCACGTGCCGCTGATGGCCGACGCGATCGATACCTGGGCCGGCGCGGACGAGGAACTGCTGCAGCTCAAGCGTCTCGGCGAGCAGTTGCACGCGGCGCGCAACGTCGCTGACGGTGACGGCCGGGGCGCCGCGTACCAGGTCGAGATCAACCGGCTCGACGACTTGCTCAACGCCGCGGAGATGCAGTTCTCGCGCCAGCTCGGCAAGGCCGCGCGCTGGGTCCAGGGCTTGTTGTTGATGGCGACGGCGGGCCTGGCCATCGCGCTGATCGTCGGCGGCCTGCTGTTCGCCCGGACCCTGTGGATGCGGCTCGCGCGTTCGCAGCAGGCCGTGGAGGAGGGCAACGCGCGCTGGGCGCTCGCCGCGGAGGCCGGCCAGCTCGGGCTGGTCGAGTGGCGCGCGCGCGATGACAGCGTGCTGCTGGATCCGCGCGCCATCGCCATCTTCGACCTGCCGCCTGCCGCCGGCAACCTCTATCCGGGACGCACGCTGCGCCTGCGCGTGCATCCCGACGACAGGGAGCCGCTGAAGCAGGGCGTCCTCAAGGCCGTGGCGGCGCACGTGCCGCTGGTGCAACGGACCCGCCTGATGCTGCCGTCCGGGCGCCTGCGCCACGTCGAGGTCGACGGTCGCGCGTTCATGGCCGACGGCCCCGCCGTATCGCACATGGTGGGCCTGGTGCGCGACGTCACCGACGAGGTGAACGCCCAGAACACGATGCTGGAGGAAGGCGCGGCGCAACGCACCTACCAGGCCAAGCGCGAGTTCCTGTCGCGCGTCAGCCACGAGTTGCGCACGCCGCTGAACGCGGTCATCGGGTTCTCCGACCTGATGCGCACCGACCCCACCGAGGCCTTGACCGCGACGCAGAGGGCGCGTCTCGATCGCGTCGTCGACGGCGGCCAATACCTGCTGCGGCTGGTCAACGACCTGCTGGATGTCGCGCGGCTGGAGGTCGGCGAGATGAGCATCGCGTTGAGCAGCGTGCGGCTCGCGCCGGTGCTGCACAATGCCGTGGAACTGCTGGAGACGGCGCGGGCCGCGCGCGGCGTCACGATCGCGATGGACGAGCTGCCGCCCCAGCTGTTCGTCGTCGCCGATCCGGTGCGACTGAAACAGGTGTTCGTCAACATCCTGTCGAACGCGATCAAGTACAACCGTTCGGGCGGCACCGTCTTCGTCGGCTTCTCGCTCACGCCGACGCAGGCCGTGTTGAGCGTGCGCGACCAGGGCGCGGGCATGACGTCGCGCCAGCAACGCGACCTGTTCATTCCGTTCCGCCGTCTCGGCGACGAGCCGAATGCGACGGAGGGCGCCGGCCTGGGCCTGGTGATCAGCCGCCACCTGGCCGAGCGCCAGGGCGGCTCGCTCGACCTGGCCAGCACGCCGGGCCAGGGCACCACGGTGACGATCCGCCTCAACCGCGACCAGCTCGAGAGCGTAGCGCATGCCGACTTCGAGGCGACCACGGCGTTCGGATCGGCGCTGGCCGGCGCCGCCGGCGTGATCGTCTACGTCGAGGACGACCCGGTCAACGTGCTCCTGATGGAGCAGTACGTCGCGCTGTGTGCCGACGTGCAGTTGCTGGTGGCGCGCGACGGCGCGGCCGGCCTCGAGCTGGCGCGCGCCTGGATGCCCAACCTCATCCTGCTGGACATGCAGCTGCCCGACATGAGCGGCCTGGAGGTGCTCGATCGCCTGCGCGCCGATCCGGCCACCAGCGGCATCCGCGTGGTGGCGTTGTCGGCCGACGCGATGCCGGCGCAGGTGACCGAGGCGATCGCGCGCGGTGCCGAGGCGTACTGGACCAAGCCGCTGTCGCTGTCCAAGTTCAAGAGCGAGCTGCCCAAGTTCCTGCGCTGAGACGCTGAGACAATGTCGCGATGAGCTTGATCGACATCGGAGTGAACTTCCATTCCTCGCAACTGAAGGGCCTCGGCGCCGAGTTGCTGACCCGTGCCGCGGCGGCCGGCGTCACCCACATCCTGGCGACGGGCACGTCGCTGCACTCCAGCCAGCAGGCGCTGACGTTCGCGCGTGCGCATGCGCACGTGTGGGCCACCGCGGGCGTGCACCCGCACACCGCGAAGGACTGGACGACCGGGTCCGATGCGCAGTTCGCGCCGCTGTGGGCCGACGCCCACGTGGTGGCCGTGGGCGAGTGCGGCCTCGACTACAACCGCATGTTCTCGCCCCGGGACGCGCAGCGCCACGCCTTCGAGGCACAGATCGCCGCCGCCGTGCGCCTGGACAAGCCGCTGTTCCTGCACTGCCGCGACGCCTTCGACGATTTCCGGGCGATGCTGCGCGACGCCGCGGCCGCCGGCGCACACGGCGTCGTGCATTGCTTCACCGACGGCGCCGCCGAGGCCGAGGCCTTTCTCGCGCTCGGCTTCGATATCGGCATCACCGGCTGGGTGACCGACGCGGCGCGCGGCCAGGCCTTGCGCGACGCACTCCGCGTGATTCCGCTGGACCGCCTGCACCTCGAGACCGATGCGCCCTACCTGCGGCCCAGGAATGCCGGCAAGACGCGCCCGTACAACGAGCCGGCCTTGCTGCCGTTCGTCGCACAGGCGGTCGCCGAGTTGAAGCAGGTCGACGCGGCGAGCCTGTCGGCCCACGCCACGGCCAACAGCCGGCGCCTGTTCAAGCTGCCGTGACCCATCCTGAAATACGCTGACACTCGTCCGAATCCGGGCGAGAACTGGTTCCAGCTCCGTTACATGCACTGGTTCTAGAAACCGATCGTTGTCGCCGCGCAAGTTCTCGTTCACGAAGCTGGTTTAATCTCGTTGCGAACGGGTCGAGCCCCAGCTCGGCGGTACCGGACAACGAGCAGGAGACAGCGATGAACGAAGCAACGACCGCCGGGACCCCCCAGTTCCCGATCAACGGCCTGTCGCACGTGGCAGGGTGGACCGACATCCCGCTGTCCGACGCGACGATCTACGGGCTGCTGGCCGACACGGCCAAGTGCTATCCCGACCGCCCCGCGGTCGTGTTTCGCGAACAGGGCATCCGCTGGACCTGGCACGAGTTCGTGGCCGAGGTCGATGCCTTCGGCGCCGGCCTGGCCGGGCTGGGCCTGGCCAAGGGCGACCGCGTGGGCATCTGGTCGCCCAACCGCGTCGAGTGGCTGGTGACGCAGTTCGCCACCGCGCGCATGGGCCTGATCCTGGTCAACATCAACCCGTCGTACCGCTTGTCCGAGCTCGGCTATGCGCTGCAGGTGTCGGGCTGCCGCGCGGTCGTGTCGGCCGAGCGCCTGAAGACCTCGATGTACCTGGAGATGCTGCAGAAGGTGCGGCCGGAATTGCCCGCTCTCGAGTTCGTCATCCGCATGGGCACGGAACGCACGCCGGGCATGCTCAACTACGCCGACGTGCTGGAACGCGGCCGCGGCGAACCGCTGCCGTTCACCGATTGCCTCAGCGAGGAGGCGATCAACATCCAGTTCACCAGCGGCACCACGGGCAACCCGAAGGGTGCCACGCTGACGCACCGCAACGTGGTCAACAACGGCCGCTTCATCGCGATGGCGATGGATTTCTCCGAGGCGGATTCGCTGTGCATCCCGGTGCCGCTGTACCACTGCTTCGGCATGGTGCTGGCGGTGCTGGCGTCGGTGTCCACCGGCGCCGCGATGGTGTTCCCCGGCGAGGCGTTCGACCCGGCGGCCGCGCTGGCCGCCGTCGCCGAGGAGGGTTGCACGGCGCTGCACGGCGTGCCGACGATGTTCATCGCGGAGCTGGCGCATCCGCGCTTCGCCGAGTTCGACCTGGCGTCGCTGCGCACGGGCATCATGGCGGGCTCGCCGTGCCCCATCGAGACGATGAAGCAGGTGGTCTCGCGCATGCACATGCACGAGGTGACGATCGCCTACGGCATGACGGAGACCTCTCCCGTGTCGTTCCAGAGCGCCACCAGCGATCCGCTCGATCGCCGCACCACCACGGTGGGCCGCGTGCAGCCGCACCTCGAATGCAAGGTGATCGACCTCGACGGCAACATCGTGCCGGTGGGCGAGACGGGCGAGCTGTGCACGAAGGGCTACTCGGTGATGACCGGCTACTGGGGCGACGAGGAACGCACGCGCCAGGCCGTCGTCGACGGCTGGATGCACACCGGCGACCTGGCGACGATCGACGCCGAAGGCTATTGCAACATCGTCGGCCGCGTGAAGGACATGCTGATCCGCGGCGGCGAGAACGTGTACCCGCGCGAGATCGAGGAGTTCCTGTTCCGCCACCCGAAGGTGCAGTCCGTGCAGGTGTTCGGCGTGCCCGACGTCAAGTACGGGGAGGAGGTATGCGCGTGGGTGGTGCTCAAGCCGGGCGAGGCCTCCAGCGAGGACGAGATCCGCGAGTTCTGCCGCGAGCAGATCGCGCACTACAAGGTGCCGCGCTACGTGCGCTTCGTCGACGAGCTGCCGATGACCGTCACCGGCAAGGCGCAGAAGTTCGTGATGCGCGATCGGATGATCGAGGAGCTGAAGCTGGCCAGGCAGGCTACGGCCTGAGCAACTGGCTGCGCACGAGCGCCGCCGCCTCGGCCGGCAGCGCGACGTAGCCGAGGTCGTTGGCGACGGCGGCTCCGGCGCTCAACGCCCAGTCGAAGAACAGGCCCACGCGGCGCGTGCGATGCGCTTCGCCGCCGCCCGTCGGCAGCAGCACGAAGCTCGCGCCGACGATGGGCCAGCTGCCCGGGCCGGGCGCGTCGACGAGATCCTGTTCGAGGTCTGCCGCAGTCCGCCAGTGCGCCGCGCCGGTCGCGGCCTCGAAGCTCGCGCGGCTCGCGCGGACGACCGCGCCGTCGTGCGAGGGCAGGGCGACGTCGCTCAGGTGGTGCGCCCGCGCGTATGCGAACGCGACGTAGCCGATCGCGGCGCGCGTGCGCTGCACCAGCGACGCCACGCCCTCGTTGCCCAGGCCTTCGGTGCCGACGGGCCAGGCGAGCGTTGTGCCCACGCCCAGCGTGCGCTTCCAGTCGGCGTCCGATGCGGACAACCAGCGGCTCCACAGCCAGGTCGATCCCGAGGCATCGGCACGGTGGACGACGGTGATGTTCGCGTCGGGCAGCGCCAGCGACGGATTCAGCGCGGCGATCGCGGGGTCGCGCCAGTTGACGATGCGGCCGCGGTAGATGGCGCTCAACACGGTGGCGTCCAGCACCAGCTTGCCGGGGGCGATGCCGGCGATGTTGACCACCGGCACCACCGCCCCGATCAGCGCGGGAAACTGCTGCAGCTCGGCCGCGGCCAGTCGGTCGGCGGACAAGGGCGCGTCGGTGGCGCCGAAGTCGACCTGGCGGCGCGTGGCCATCTCGATGCCCAGGCCCGAGCCGACCGCGTCGTAGCGCACCGGCACGCCCGACGCCTTCGCGTACGCCTCGGCCCAGGCCTCGTACACCGGCGCCGGAAAAGTGGCGCCGGCGCCCCGCAGCAGCGGTTCGGCCGCGTGCGCGCTGCAGGTCCAGGCGAGGGCCAGCCTCAGCCAGAGTCGGGCGGGGATCTTCATGCGCGCAGTGTCGCCAGGGCGCATGGCGGCGTCGTGACAACGGACATGCGCCTGTCACCGCGAGCCGGCAGACTGCCCGGCGCACCGTACGCCCGTCCGGCGCGCCCCTCGAAAGACATCTCTTGGCCCTTCGTGCCGCATCGCCGATCCTCGCCGCCGCGCTGGCACTGGCCACGCCGTCCGCGTTCGCCGCGCACCCGCTGCAGACCGAGGACACGGGCACGCAGGGCGCGGGCAACGTGGAGATCGAGAACGGCCTGTCGCGCGCCCGCCTCGACGCGACCACGTTGACCACGTACCAGCCGCAGCTTTCCGTGGGCCTCGCGACGACCGTCGATGCGATCGTGCAGCCGTCCTTCGTCTGGCGGCACGCGACGGCGGAGTCGGCCGTCTCGGGCCTGGGCGACACCAACGTCGACGCGAAGTGGCGCTTCTGGGGCAGCGATCCATGGTCGTTCGCGATCCGGGCCGGCGTCGCCGCGCCCACCAGCCGGCACGGCCTGGGGCTGCCCCACGGCCAGGTCTCCGAACACGCGCTGCTGGTGGCCACCTGGGACGACACGCCCACCACCGTGCACGCGAACCTGGGCTTCACGCGCGTGCCGCACGCGCCCGGCACGCGCGAGACGACCCTGCACCTGTCGGCGGCCGTGATGCAGGCGCTGGACGAGCGCGTGATCCTGACCGTGGACGGCGAACTCGACCAGGATCCGGACCCCTCGCGCCACGCGTGGCCCGGCGCGCTGCTGGCCGGCGTGATCTGGACGGCGCGCCCGGGCCTGGACCTGGACGTCGGCTACCAGCGCAGCATCGACGCCAGACCCGTCAACAGGCAGTGGATGGCCGGGCTGACGTACCGCTTCTCGCTGTAGTCAGCGATCGACCGTCGCCATCCGTTCGGCGGAATACCGCGGGCCCTTGACCTTGCCGGGGGCCAGCGCGGCACCGAGCGCCGCGACCAGTTCCGGACTGAGCCTGATCGCCGCGGCCGCCACGTTTTCCTCCAGCCACTTGCGCCGCTTGGTGCCCGGGATCGGCACGATGCCGTCGCCTTGTGCCAGCACCCAGGCCAGCGCGACCTGGCCGGGCGTCGCATGCAACGATTCGGCGATCTCGCGCACCTTGCCGGCCGCGGCCACGTTCGCGTCGTAGTTCGCGCCCTGGTAGCGCGGATCGTCGCGCCGGAAGTCGCCTTCCGGGTAGTCCTCGGCGCGCTGGACCGCGCCGGTCAGGAAGCCGCGGCCCAGCGGGCTGAACGGCACCAGGCCGATGCCCAGTTCGCGCAGCGCCGGGATGATCTCCGGCTCCAGGTTGCGCTCCCACAGCGAGTATTCGCTCTGCAGCGCCGTCACCGGATGCACGGCATGCGCGCGCCGGATGTTGGCCACACCCGCCTCCGACAAGCCAAAGTAGCGGACCTTGCCTTCGCGCACCAACTCGCCCACGGTGCCGGCGATCTCCTCGATCGGCACCTTCGGGTCGATGCGATGCTGGTACAGCAGGTCGATGTGGTCCGTCTGCAAGCGGCGCAACGAACCTTCGACGGCCTCGCGGATGCGCTCCGGGCTGCTTGCGCGCTCGCCGGGCAACTGCTTGCCGTCCTTGAAGCGCCATGCGAACTTGGTGGCGATCGTCACCTCGTGGCGGCGGCCTTTCAGCGCGCGGCCCAGCAGTGCCTCGTTGGTCAGCGGGCCGTAGACCTCGGCCGTGTCCAGGAAGTTGCAGCCCAGTTCGATCGCCCGGTGCAGCGTCGCGACGGACTCCGCCTCGTCGGCCGGCCCGTAGGACTGGCTCATGCCCATGCAGCCCAGTCCCATGGCCGAAACCTCCAGGCCCTGGCTGCCCAGCTTGCGTCTTTGCAAAGTCATCGTTGCTCCGGAATGTGTGTGTCGCCCGACTCTATGTCGAACAAGCCGGTGGCAGCGGCGCGGCGCCGGAAGTCAACGTTTGCGGGAGGCCTTGCCGCGCGGATTCAGCTCCCGGATGAGCTCCACGAACGCGCGCAGCCCGGCGGGCGCGTGGCGGCGCGTCGGATAGTAGAGGCACAGGCCGGGACTGGACGGCGACCAGTCGGCGAGCACGCGCACGAGATCGCCGCGCGCCAGGTCGTCGCGCACCGACTGGTCGGACACCCACGCCAGCGCGACGCCCGCCAGCGCGGCCGCGCGCGTGCAAGGCATGTCGTCGAGCGTCAGCGGCCCCGTGACGTCGATCGCCACCGCCTGGCCCTTCTTCAGGAACTCCCAGCGACACAGCGTGCCGCTGGGCATCCGCGTGCGCACGCAGGCGTGGGCAGCCAGGTCGGCCGGGACCCTTGGCACGGGATGACGCGCGAAGTAGTCGGGCGAGCCCACCACCGCCATGCCCAGGTCCGGGCCCATCGGCACCGAGACCATGTCGCGCGGCACGTTCTCGGCCAGCCGGATGCCGGCGTCGTAGCCGGCGGCGACGATGTCGATCAAGCGGCCTTCGGCGACGATGTCCACGTGCATCCCGGGATGGCGCCGCACGTACTCGTGCACCAGCGGGGCCGTCATCAGCGCCGCGCCGCCGCTGGTGTTGATGCGCAGCGTGCCGTGCGGCGTCGCGGCGAGGTCGTTGGCGGCCTCCATGGCATCGCGGATCTGCGCCAGCGCCGGCGCGATCTCGGCGACGAAGCGCTCGCCGGCCTCGGACAGCGCGACGCTGCGCGTGGTGCGGTTGAACAGCCGCACGCCCAGGCGCGCCTCGAGCCCGGCGATCGCGTTGCTCAGCGCCGACGTGGACATGCCCAGTTCGATCGCGCCCGCGCGGAAACTGCCGCGCCGGGCGACGGCCAGGACGGCTTCGAGTTCGATCAGTCCGCTCTTGTGCATTGTCCCGATTATCGCAACGAATCGTTCTTTTTTGTCTGACTTATCAAATCACTTCGGGAAGCGGAGACTGTGATTCATGTCATACACCACCGTCCCCCACACCCTCGTCTCGCAGGCCTACATCGACGGCGCGTTCGTCGAACCGCAGGGCACCGAGTTGTTCGACCTGTTCAATCCGTCCACGGAGGAGCGCATCGGCCAGGTGCGCCTCGGCGACCGCGCGGACGCGTTGCGCGCGATCGCCGCGGCGAAGCGGGCGTTCACCGCGATGTCGCGCACGAGCAAGAGCGAGCGCATCGCGCTGCTGGGCCGGCTGCATGCGGCGGTCAGCGCGCGCGCCGACGACATCCGCGACGCGATGATGTTCGAGTACGGCGCGTCGCTCGCTTTCGCGACGGCATCCGCGGCCAATGCGGCCGATTCGTTCCGCCGCGCGGCCATCACGCTCGAAGCCTACGACCTGAACCGCCGCATTGGCGCGGCCGAAGTGCAGATGGAGCCGGTGGGCGTCGTCGCGCTGATCACGCCGTGGAACAGCAACGCCGGCTTCATCTGCAGCAAGCTGGCCACGGCGATCTCGGCCGGCTGCACGGCGGTGATCAAGCCGAGCGAGATGAGCGCGCTGCAGACGCAAGTGGTGCTGGAGGCGCTGCACGCGGCCGGCCTGCCGCCCGGCGTCTTCAATGTGGTCAACGGACGCGGCGACGTCGTGGGCGCGGAGTTCAGCAGCCATCCGGACATCGCCAAGGTATCGTTCACCGGCAGCACCGCGGTGGGCAAGAGCATCCTGCGCGCCGGCGCCGAGACGCTCAAGCGTGTGACGCTGGAGCTCGGCGGCAAGTCGCCCACGCTGATCCTGGACGACGCCGACTTCGCCACGGCGATCCCGCTCGCGATCCAGGCCGGCTTCATCAACAGCGGCCAGGCCTGCATCGCCGGCACGCGCATCCTGGTGCCGCAGGCGCGGATGGACGAGGCGCTGGCGCTGATCGCCAAGGCGGTCGCGGGCGTGCGCGTGGGCGACCCGCGCCAGGCCGTCACCGACATCGGGGCCATGGTCAGCCAGAAGCAGTACGACCGCGTGCAACGCTACATCGCGCTCGGCACGCAGGAGGGCGCGCGGCTGGTGGCCGGCGGGCCCGGTCGTCCCGAAGGCCTCGAGCGCGGCTGGTTCGTGCGGCCGACGGTGTTCGCCGATGTCCGCAACGACATGCAGATCGCGCGCGACGAGATCTTCGGGCCGGTGCTGTGCGTGATCGGCCATCGCGACGACGAAGACGCGATCGCCATCGCCAACGACACCGTCTACGGCCTGCAGGCCAGCGTGCACTCCGGCGACCCCGCGCGGGCGCGCGCGGTGGCGTCACGCCTGCTCGCGGGGCGGGTGCTGGTCAACGGGCTGCACCATGAACCGATGGCGCCGTTCGGCGGCTTCAAGCAATCGGGCATCGGACGCGAGCTCGGCGAGTTCGGGCTCGAGGCGTTCCTCGAGCCAAGGACGCTGCTGGGCCTGACCGCGCGTTGAGCGCCATGCGCATGCGCCTGCACGAGCGTGGGACATCGTGTCCGCGCTACGCTCGCGCATGCTGCTCGCTCTCATCCTCGCCGCCGGCCTGTGGGCCGGCCTGCAGAACACGCTCGCCGGCGGCGGCTCGTTCATCACGTTGCCGGCGCTGATCCTGTCGGGGATGCCGCCGCTGGCCGCCAACATCACGTCGACGGTGGCGCTGTTTCCCGGGCAGGTGACCTCGGGCGTCGCCGGCCGCAGCCTGGTCTCCGGCGTCGGCACGCTGTCGTTTCGCGCGCTGTTCATCATCAGCCTGATCGGTGGCGCCCTGGGCGGGTTGCTGCTGCTCAACACGCCGCCGTCCGTCTTCGCGCGCCTGGTGCCATGGCTGGTGCTGTTCGCGACCTGCGTGTACGCGTGGGGCAGCTTTCGCCCCAAGCCGCGCGAGGGTTCGACCCACATCGGACCGCGAACGGCGGCCGCCGCGCAGTTCCTCATCGCCATCTACGGCGGCTATTTCGGCGGCGGCATCGGCTTCCTGATGCTGGCCGCGCTGACGCTGGCCGGGCTGGCCACGCGCAACGCCGGCGCGACCAAGAATGCGCTGGCCAGCGTGATGAATGCGGCCGCCGTGCTGCTGTTCGTCACGTCGCCGCAGGTGCACTGGCTGCAGGCTTGCGTGCTCGGCGGCGGGGCCGTCGTCGGCGGGCTGGCCGGCACGTGGGCGCTCAAGCGCGTGAACGAGAAGGCGTTGCGGGTGGCGATCGTGGGCCTGGGCGTGGCGTTGACGATCGGGTTGTTCGCGCGGCCGATCTGACGATGGGGTGTCAGGCCTCGTAGCGCAGCACGACGTCGGACAGCGGTCGCGCCACGCAAGGCAGCACGAAGCCCTCGGCCTTCTCTTCCCGCGTCAGGCCGGGCCACTCGATCTCGTAGGCGATCTCGCCGCTCTCCAGCCGGCACAGGCAGGTGCGGCAGGTGCCGTTGCGGCACGAGCTGCGCAGCGGCGCCAGCGCCCGCAGCCCGGCCTTCAGCAGCGACTCGTCGGCGCGGGCCTCGAAGCGCAGCTGATGCGGCAGCAGCGTCACGGTGAAGACCAGGTCCTCGCTCATTCCAGCGGCTTCAGTCCTTGCAGCATCGTCGGGATCAACTCGCTGACGGTGGGGTGGATGTGCATCGTGCGCGAGATGGCGGTGTAGGGCAGGCCGGCGGACATCACGTCGAGCAGGCAGTGGATCGCCTCGTCGGCCTCGATGCCCAGCAGTGTCGCACCGAGGATGCGCTGCGTGTCGGCATCGACCAGGGCCTCCATGAAGCCGTCCGTCTCGCCGCGCTCGCGGGCGCGGCCCACGCGCGCCATCGGCAGGTGGCCCACCAGCACGCGCTTGCCCGACTGGCGCGCCGCGCCGCGCGACATCCCGATGCGCGCCAGCGGCGGGTCGATGTACAGCGCGTAGGCGGGCACGCGGTCGCTGACGCGGCGCGGGTCGTCGTCCAGCAGGTTGGCGGCGACGATCTCGTAGTCGTTGTACGAGGTGTGCGTGAACGCGCCGCGGCCGTTGACGTCGCCCAGCGCCCAGAGGCCGGTCACGTCGGTGCGCAGCTGGTCGTCCACGCGCACGCTGCCGTTGGCCTCGCACGCGACGCCCGTGCGCGCGAGATCCAGCGCGTCGGTGTTGGGGCGGCGGCCGATCGCCACCAGCAGGTGGCTGCCGGCCACACGCTGGCCGTCCACCGTCAGCGCGATGCCCGCGTCGTCGTGCTGCAACGCCGTCGCGGTGGCGCCGATGCGGAACACGACGCCGTCGCGCTCGAGCACGGCCTTCACCGTCTCGGCGACCTCGACGTCTTCGCGCGGCAGCAGGCGCTGGCCATGCTCGATCACCGTCACCGCGCTGCCGAAGCGGCGATACACCTGGGCGTATTCGAGCGCGATGTAGCCGGC